>ENA-OPBG01001865-OPBG01001865.1-human-gut-metagenome-genome-assembly--contig:-NODE-1865-length-13382-cov-2.240414_pt1 | contig 13382 bp, 13 predicted proteins | sample MGYA00241065_ERZ501446 | MGnify/ENA primary metagenome ERZ501446 (study PRJEB25962, sample SAMEA2042632) | human gut metagenome | biome: human gut; feature: human-associated habitat; material: faeces...
CATCTGTCTTTAAGGTGACAAGAAGTTCTGTCTCAAACTCTGACTGACGGATTCCCAAAAATGTCGGAATATCCTCCTCTTCCAGAGTTACTTCACTTCCGGTTAATGTGATCGAATGGTCACCAAATTCATAGCGGGACTCATCATAATCTCTCATATAACACCATCTTGGATCTCCTTCACCAAGTGTGTCTAAGGAAACATCATAAATACCATCCCGTTTTTGCACTGCTTTAATGCCCGGAATATCCATTTCCGGATATACGGCTCCATTTTCTCCGGCTTCAAACCAGCCGTCTTCACGCCAATGAACACCTACCAAGAACGTTTCTCTGCCTAAATGGTGGAATGGAGACCACTCACCATTCTGACGGAATCCTAAGCAGACCATAAATGTATTGCCTTCCTCATCCTGTACCAGATCACCATGGCCAATACCCTGAATACGGTTCTCATTACCACCCAAATTACGGTTGGTAAGTACCGGATTGCCCGGATAGGATTCAAATGGTCCATATGGATCTTTACTTCTCGCATAAGTTACCATATGACCATATTCTGTACCGCCCTCAGCAACCATCATGTAATACCAGTCACCGATATGATACAGGTGTGGAGACTCCAGATAACGTCCACCATTACCACTCCAAACCGGTTTCGTTGGCGTTAATTTTTCTCCGGTCTCAACATTGATCTCACACTGCATAATACATCCCTTGCCATCCGGTCCATTGCCATTGGATGTAAAGTATACCTTGCCATCCTCAAAAAACAAAGATGGATCAATACCATCCTGATCTACAAAGATCGGATCAGACCACTCTCCATAAATATCATCTGTGTATACATAGAAGTTTTTCTGAAATGTATTATTATTGGTAACCATATAAAAACGTCCATCATGAAAACGAAGTGTCGGCGCAAACACACCACCGGAACTGTTTACTTTATGTAAATTCACCTGTGTTTTGCGTGTCAGACAATGTCCGATCAGCTTCCAGTTGACCAGATCATCACTTTCAAAAATCGGCACTCCCGGAAAATACTGAAATGAACTGCACGCCAAATAATATTTTCCATTTGCACGGCAGACACTTGGGTCCGGCCAAAAGCCTCTAACAATGGGGTTACTAACTACCATAATTTGCTCCTCCTTTGAAAAAATTCCCTTTGAAAAAATTGATCATACGTCTACTATATCTTAAACCTGCCATTGTCGCCATAACTTTTGCGACATATTTTAGCACAAAACGGACATCACAATCTCCATTCGGATCAAACACAATCTTGACAATGTCACGCCACATAACAGCAATTTCCTATCAACCAAAAAAGGCAGGAAAGCTATTGCATTTCCTGCCTTTTCGTTATATTATCATCTACTTTGCTTACGCTTCTACAAAAGCCTTTACCTTCTTGTAAATGCCCTCGCTGTCTAACTCATATTTCTTGAGCAGCTCAACTGCAGGACCAGACTCACCAAAGGTATCATTGACACCAATCTTATATACCGGCGTCGGTGCCTTAGCACACAGACAGTCACAAACCGCACTGCCAAGTCCGCCAATAATGGAATGTTCCTCAATTGTAACTACCTTGCCTGTTTTCTTAGCTGCGCTGACAACCAGATCCTCATCCAACGGCTTGATCGTATGAATATTGATGACCTGTGCGTCAATGCCATCCTGTGCCAACTTCTCAGCAGCAACCAATGTCTCCGAAACTTCCAGTCCGGTTGCGATCAATGTAACGTCTTTACCCTCGCGAAGAACAACACCTTTGCCAAGCTCAAACTTGTAATCCGGATTATCATTGATCACCGGCACTGCCAAACGGCCAAAGCGGATATATACCGGTCCCTCGTGATCAAGTGCTGCCTTAACGGCTGGCCTTCTACATCATCGGATGGATTCATCACAACCATTCCAGGAATCGTGCGCATTAACGCCAGATCCTCACAGCACTGATGCGTTGCTCCATCTTCACCAACGGAAATACCGGCATGTGTCGCACCGATCTTTACGTTCAGCTTTGGATATCCTACGGAATTACGAACCTGCTCAAAAGCACGTCCTGCCGCAAACATTGCGAAAGAACTAACAAATGGAATCTTGCCTGTTGTTGCAAGTCCTGCCGCAATACCTACCATGTTACACTCTGCGATACCACAGTCAATATGTCTATCCGGAAATGCCTTTTTGAAAATGCCGGTCTTAGTTGCTGCAGCAAGATCTGCATCTAATACGACCAGATTTGGATATTCTTTACCAAGTTCTGCAAGGGCATTACCATAACTTTCTCTTGTAGCAATTTTCTTAACCTCTGCCATTTTAATCCTCCATTCTGCCTTATAATGCTGCTCCGGCTTTCTCTAACTCTTCCATTGCCTGTGCATACTGCTCATCGTTCGGTGCAGAGCCATGCCAGCTTGCCTGATTCTCCATGAAAGAAACGCCCTTTCCTTTGACACTCTTGGCAATGATCGCCGTTGGCATTCCCTTTGTCTCACGAGCCTCACGGAATGCAGCATCAATCTGCTCAAAGTCATGTGCATCAATCTCAATAACATGGAAATTAAATGCCTTAAACTTGTCCGGGAGCGGATATGGAGAACATACATCCTCAATATCTCCATCGATCTGTAAGCCATTGTTATCAACAACAAACACCAGATTATCTAACTTTCTGGCACCTGCAAACATCGCAGCTTCCCATACCTGACCTTCCTGCACCTCACCATCTCCGAGTACACAATATACGCGGTAAGATGCATTATCGAGCTTGCCGGCCAGTGCCATTCCAACTGCTGCAGAACTTCCCTGTCCTAAAGATCCACTGGACATATCAACACCCGGAATATGTTTCATATCCGGATGTCCCTGCAGATAAGAACCTACATGACGCAGCGTCGTAAGATCCTCAACCGGGAAATAACCTCTATGTGCTAACGTAGAATATAATGCCGGTGCAATATGTCCCTTTGATAACACAAAACGATCTCTATCTGCTTTCTTCGGATCCTTCGGATCAATATTCATCTCTTCAAAATATAAATAAGTTAAAATGTCTGCAGCAGATAACGATCCACCCGGATGACCGGACTTTGCGCTGTGTACTGCTGTAACGATTCCTTTACGAACCTCGTTTGCCATTTTCTTTAATGCTAATGTGTCCATAACTACCTCCTTGCCTGTCTGCGTAACGATGCTCTGATCTATTCACCAAAAACAGCCTTGTAATCTGCCTGGAATTTTGCGATTCCCTGATCTGTCAATGGATGTTTGGTCATCTGCTCAATAACCGCATATGGAACTGTAGCGATGTCAGCGCCGGCTAATGCACAATCTGTTACATGGATTGGATTACGGATACTTGCCGCAATGATCTCTGTGCTGATATCCGGATAGTTTGCAAACATGTCAGAAATCTGCTCGATCAAATCAATACCCGGCATGGAAATGTCATCCAGACGGCCTAAGAACGGAGAAACGTAAGCTGCACCGGCTCTTGCTGCAAGCAATGCCTGATTTGCAGAAAAGATCAATGTTACATTACACTTGATACCTTCAGAAGATAATACCTTTGTTGCCTTTAATCCTTCTACCGTCATAGGGATCTTAACAACCATATTTGGATGTAATTTTGCGATCTCACGACCCTCTGCGATCATTCCCTCAGCATCTACGGTTGTTGCCTTAACTTCACCACTGATCGGTCCATCTACGATCGATGCGATCTCCTTAAGTACTTCTTCCTGGCTCTTGCCACCTTCTTTCGCAATTAAAGACGGATTTGTTGTAACACCACAAATCACTCCCATATCGTTTGCCTTTTTGATGTCTTCAATCTTTGCTGTGTCAACGAAAAACTTCATAATTAATCTCCTCCTGTAAATATAAAATGGATGCAGCAAACCCCATCTGCTGCAACATAAAACACTATTTTCAGTATACCGCATTTTGTGTATACGGTCAAATAAAATTGCTATCCTGCATCACGCATTTCGACCAACCAAAAAGAGCAAAACCAGCGTTTTGCCCTTCTTCGTTCTTTAATAAAACCAAAAACCTTTCCAGTCGTCTTTGTAAACACGGTATAATTTCATCGGCGCCGTATATTTTCGGATCAATTTGGCACCATTGTCTGTCTCGTTGATCGACTTAGAATCACTGTCACAGTAGATCACCACTTTCTTATCGACGGTAACATTTCCCTCCGTCTCTGTATGTGGCAATGCCTTTTCTGACTGCAATTGATAGGTGTGCGACGTCTCATCTACCAAATAACGGCAATAATAAGAACTATTCTTGCTGCCCGCGCCTTTTCCCGCATTGTTATTCAATAATTCCAGCCGATAAAAACCCTCTCCGGATCCCTTCGTATATACAATACTGTTTTGTCCATAATGAGAACGGAACAGCTCTGCAGGCTTTGGCGTCTGTAAAATAGATTGAATAACCGGTGTCTGCGTTGGATCCGGATCTTTTCCGTCTGCCAACGTCTTGGTCAAAACCTTCTTCTTCAATCCTTTATAACTTTTCCACTGTGAGGCATCGGCAATAATATAGTCCACCGACGGCAGCAGACTGCCCACGCGGCTCACCTTGAAGACACTGGATAGCTTAGACGAACTAAGTAACAACTGGTTTGTCCCGGTACACTGGATCGAATCCAGCGAGATCCAATTTTTTGCATTGTCTTTCTTTTTGGCACGGGCATACACAGACTTTAACAGTGTATCCATATCCAACACCTGGCTAACCTTTTTGTTCTCCAGATCAATTTTTAACACCTTGCTGCCCACGGTCATATTTTTACGATCAGCTGTTGCCAACAGGTATACTCCGGCACTGCCATCGTATCCATATACCGGATACGAATGTGTTACCTGTCCAAGCCTGTTAATGCGCACCAAACAATTTTTACTACTCTGAACAACTAACGAGTCATAAATGATCTGCACATTGCGGCCTACATAGCCATCCGTTGGAATATTAGCACGTAGTATACCGGAATTGTCATACATGGTAATCGCATAATGTTTCTTTCCATCTTTACCTTTCCTGCCATCTGCAAAAACCACATACAACCCATTACTGATCGTCTGTTTGCTATAACCTTCTTCAACTGACAAGCGCCCTGCCAGACCGCTATCATCTGCCGGAAGTGTGATCTGCCATGTTCCCGTCTTCGATAACTCTCCTTTGGGACTATAGAAATTAACAGTTATATAATTTACACGTCCCGGAAGCAGACCGATGATCTGATATTCATGTTCCTTCGTAATATTTTCTGCGCCGCCATTAAATGGTGTACGTGTAAAATCCGCAATATTACGATCATCCACAGATACTGTATAACGACAGTATCCCTTCCCGTCACTCTTAAAATACAAATACATAGACTGCGAATTTGTTCCATATGGATTATATGCCCACAACGGCTTATCAAAAGAAAACTGCTTGTTCTTTTTTACCGTCGTCAACATCTCTTCCGCCTTCGTGCTCTGACTGCCGTCATATACCTGCTTAAGCCCTGTGGACGGTACCGTTACGACATTTTTATTATTGCCGCTTAGATAGAGTTGTTTTATATTTACTTTTTCAACCTTGTCAATTGCTTTTTGACGGCTGTCAGGCAAAAGATCCCTCTCCTGCGCAAGCAGCTTCTCCTGTTTAGCTGCTTTCTGCTTTGATAAACGGTTCATGTTCCACAGGAACGCACCTAAGATTACGACCATGACCGTACTCGTGATCGCTACCACTCGCAATATTTTCTTCACTTTAATCCTCCATATTCCTGATAAGCCGATCTCTCAGACCATCAGGTATCTCCACACTGACAACGCCAATCCTATTTGTCTGTTGCCGTAATCACAAGTTCTTTCATTCGCTGATAAATCTCCGGGAACTGCCGCTTCATGCGGACCGGCTTCATTTCCTTATCTAGGAAGCAATGTCTGCTTTCCCCTTTGGTTCGAAGCTCTCCCTCACAATATATTTCATAGACAAACTGCATTTTGATCCCATCAAACTTTACCAAACGGGTATGTATCTGCACTTTTTCTCCAAACAAAACCGGTTTAATATATTCACACGCTACCGATAACACCGGAATGATCAAACCATGTTCCTCCATTGCAGCATAGGATAATCCTACCTGTTCCATCATATCCAGTCTCGCCTCTTCAAAATATCGTATGTAATTGGAATGATGAACAATACCCATTTGATCTGTCTCATAATAATTAATACTTCGGTCGTATATTGTATTTCCAATGTTTTTACTCATCGAAATCCTCCATTCCTTTTGACATTATATGAATTTGCCTGTATCATAAGCAGGTACAGCAAATCCTAACATTCCTACATTACCAGGAACAATTCACTGTACCAGTATACCATATTTCATCCAAATATGACAGTACTCAAACTTGACACCTTCCGAAGTGAAGCATTAACCACATAATACTTATTATGTTGTCATGAAACGGACCAAAAAGTGGGCGGTTTGAGTAATAAATAAGCACGGAGGTATTCTGATGAATATTATCAATATTGAACATTTGACACATTCTTTTACAGAGAGACTGCTTTTTGATGATGTCTCTTTTTATTTGAGTGACAAGGATAAGGTTGGTGTGATCGGCATCAATGGAACCGGTAAATCCACCCTCTTAAAGATCATTGCCGGCAAAGAAACAGCTGACCGTGCTGACATCATTATGCAACGTGATCTGCGTATTGCTTATCTACCTCAGATCCCGGAATTTGCAGACACACATACGACTCTTTCCGGTGCGCTTCCGCTCACAGAAGAGATCAGCGATCAGCCGGAAAACTATATTCCACAGGCAAAGTCCATGCTGCATCAGCTCGGCTTTACAAGATATGACCAACCGATCACAGAATTGTCAGGCGGACAGCGCAAACGCATTGCTCTGGTACGAACTTTGCTGACGCCTGCCGATGTCCTGATCTTGGACGAACCGACAAACCATTTAGACAGTGCAATGGCAGAATGGCTCGAAAAGACGTTGCGTGCCGAATCGCGTCCACTGATCATGATCACGCATGACCGCTATTTTTTAGATAGTGTGACCAATGCCATCGTGGAGATCGATAAAAGCAAACTATACCGCTATGAAGGCAACTATCTGTATTATCTGGAGCATAAAGCCATGCGCGAGGAAATTGCACGGGCAACCGAGCGCAAACGCCAAAGTATCCTGCGGGTAGAGATCGAATGGATGAAACGCGGTGCCAGAGCACGTTCCACCAAACAAAAAGCACATATTGCGCGATATGAGGCCCTGCGCGATATGGATGCACCCGTCACAGATGATACCGTCACGATCAGTTCTGTCTCCTCCAGACTGGGACGCACAACGATCGAACTGGATCATATAAGCAAGGCATATGAAGATGCTGTGCTAATGCAGGATTTCACCTATACCTTTTTACGTGATGACCGTATTGGGATTATTGGACCTAACGGCTGTGGCAAATCCACACTTCTTAAAATCATTTTAGGAGAGATCACGCCCGACAAAGGTACCGTCACCATTGGACAAACTGTAAAAATCGGCTATTTCTCACAAGAAAGTACAGAAATGGATCCCTCTCTGCGCGTGATCGATTATGTAAAAGAAGGTGGCGAGCTTGTACAAACTGCCGATGGAACGATCAGCGCTTCAGCTATGTTGGAACGTTTCCTCTTTCCAAAAGATCAACAATACACCAAGATTGCAAAATTATCCGGTGGAGAACGTCGAAGACTGTATCTGCTCCGCATTTTGATGGAGGCACCTAACATACTGCTGCTCGACGAGCCAACCAACGATCTGGATATTGCAACCCTGACGATTTTGGAAGATTATCTGGATCAATTTGCCGGGATTGTGATCACAATTTCCCATGACCGTTACTTTTTGGATCGTATTGTCCGCCGCATCTTTGCCTTTGAAAAAGGTGGCGTGATCCGTCAGTACGAGGGCGGATATACTGATTATCTCGCTCATACCAATGAAGTCATAACCGTAGCCGATGCCGGAGCACAGGGGCATACTGATACTCAGGCAGTGGTCTCATCCGATGGTCCTTCCAAAAACACACGTGATAACTGGAAGAAAGGACATACCCATACTAAAAAAATGTCCTACCAGGAACAAAAGGACTATGAAACGATCGAACAGGATATTGCCTCTTTAGAAGAACAATTGGAGCAGCTGGAGCAGGATATTGCCGGCGCTGCAACAGATTTTGTCAGGCTAAACGAACTAACTGCACAAAAATCTGAAATAGAAGCGGCTTTGGAGCAAAAAATGGATCGCTGGATGTATCTGGAAGAACTTGCCGAAGAACTTGGTCTGAAATGAAGTTTGCGTTAGGAAAGAGAAAAGGAGCAGCCTCTTAAGAGAATCTCTTAAGATGACTGCTCCTTTGTGGTTACAACCTGTGATAAATTTCTTAACTTTAATAAACAAATAATTATCTATAAAAATTAGAATGATTCATGCATTGATTATAACTCTTGATAAAGAAAGCAATTAGCCAATCTTTACCACATTAGATGCCTGAGGACCTTTTTCGCCATTGACAACGTCGAACTCTACCTCTTCGCCTTCGTCAAGAACCTTGAATCCATCCATCTGCAAAGCGGAGAAATGTACGAATACATCATTTCCATTTTCATCTGAGATGAAGCCAAATCCTTTTTTTGCATTAAACCATTTCACTGTACCCTTCATTGTACTGCCTCCTAAAAAACTAAATATAATCTATGTTCCCGAAGTAATCTCCCCGGAAACAAACAACACACTTAAAGTACCACATAATAGTCGGGGTGTCAATGCTGTTTCTCCGTCTTTTTTATCGAATACGAAAATTGTAAAACCCCTTTACTTCAAACGCATTCTGTATACAACAGGTTTATCACTGTCGACAAATGGCGCATGAATGATCATCTTATCTGCTTCGCGTGTATACACAGGTTTCTGATCGTAACCAAGTACACTAAACTCTGTGATAATACCATGAAAATCTTTGCTTTCTTCACCCATACTCTTGACGATCACGTCTTCGCCATGCTGCTGCATTGGAATAATATAAATGCAATCCTCACGACAGGTGAAACGTACATCCGTGGAATCAAAGTCTTTTCTGCCCTCTTCCGAAAACATTCCCTCAACCACTTCCGTATTGCCTTCTGCCTGAACACGCCAAGGATGACTGTCGTAAATGGCCTCTCCGTTGACATCAAGCCATTCTCCGATCTCATTGAGCATCTGCACCTCTTCCTCACAAATGCTGCCATCTGCCTTTGGTCCGACATTTAACAACAGACAGCCGTTTTTGCTGACAATGTCTACCAGATCCTGCAAAATATCTTTGGTCTGCTTAAAACGGTTCTGCTCCGTATAACACCAAGAATTAAACGCCATAGAAGTATCTGCCTGCCAATAAAATGGCTTTGCCTCTGAGAAATGACCGCGTTCCATATCTAAGATCGCTGTGCCAAGCATCATTGCATCATGCTTATAGGAAATAGCCACATCCATTCCCCATTCTACACCACGATTATAATAGTAAGCTGCAAACTTTTTCAAATATGGTTTTACCGATTCATGCTGAATCCACCAGTCGAAATAAACCATGGCAGGACGATATTTCTCAACCAACTCCACATTTCGTGCAAGCCAGTCTTCCATGAAGTCTTGTGGTGGCGCCGGACTAAAGAGATCCTGATTGTCCGGTTCCGGCATGGCCGGATAATAAAAATCACCCAATTTCATCGGCTGCTTGATATCGCTGTCAAATTCACAACCATGTCCCATAAAAAATGCGTGTTCTACACGGTGATTAGACTCACAAAAGATCATATCTTCCTCTTGGATCGCCTCTTTCAACTCACCTAAGACGTCACGCTTCATTGCCATTTTCACGCTTGTCCAATCGCTGATCTCGGAATCATACATCTGAAATCCATCATGATGCTCTGCGACCGGCATAACATACTTTGCACCGGCTTTTTTGAATAGCTTTGCCCACTGTTTCGGATCAAACTTTGGTGCCGTAAACATTGGTATAAAGTCCTTATATCCAAATTTCGTATGTTCCCCAAAGTTTTTGCGGTGCCATTCCCATTCTTCCATGTCTTGAATATACATGTTACGGGAATACCATTCATTATTATGGGCAGGTACGCTGAATATACCCCAATGAATAAAAATGCCAAATTTCGCATTTCGAAACCATTTTGGTGCCTCATAGGCAGCCAACGAATGCCAATCCGGTTTGTAAGGACCTGCTGCAATTACATCATCCGCAATTTTTAAATATTTCTCCTGTACTGTCATGTCGTCAAATTCCTTTCTCATAATCATTCTGACCGCACTGCATCACTTTTATTGCTGAAATCGGTATGTCTTATCCTCCGTGCAATACACGATCGGTAGTCCAAATTCCTGCAAAGCATGAATATCCTCATAGACACTCTTACGCTCTCCGGCTATTCCTTTCTCTGTGATCCATTCCAAGATTTCTTTCATGGTCAGTCCATGCTTCTCATCCGTCTGCTCGGTCAAAACCTGCATCACCAGCAACAATCTCATACGTACATTCTTTACCATTTCTTTCCTCCATTACTGCTCTTCACGGACGCGTATCAAATCCAACTCATCCGGTTTCTGACTAAACAACACGTGTATTTTCTGCTTCGGATGCGGACAATTCTCAATGAATCTGCCATCTTCATCCTTCATCTTTTCAACGGTAACAAGCACATTTTCACCGGAAGGCTTCATAATCTCTACCTGATCACCTACTGCAAATTTGTTACGTTGCTCCATCTCTACAAATCCCTGCTCATCTGAACTGCCTGCCAACCCCAAATACGTATACTTTTTAACATACGTATTGTTGTCATATATCTGTGATTCATGCGTCGTCGGTCCATAGAAAAATCCTGTCGTAAACTGACGATATGTACACTTAGAGATCTCGTCCCGATAGTGATCCAGATTAGCTGCATACAACTCCGGTGAATCAAAATAATCGTCAATTGCCTGTCGATAGGTTCGCGCTACGTCAGCCACATAAAGTGCTGTTTTCATACGTCCCTCGATCTTAAAACTATCAATGCCTGCCTGCACCAGATCCGGAATATGCTCTATCATGCACAAATCTTTGGAATTAAAGATATAGGTTCCCCGCTCATTTTCATAAACCGGCATATATTCTCCCGGACGGGTTTCCTCCACAGGGAGAAATTCTCCCGGTCTGTTTTCTTCCATAATATAATACTTCCAGCGGCACGGATGCGTACATGCCCCCAGGTTAGCATCTCTGCCGGTAAAATAATTACTTAAAAGGCAACGGCCGGAGTAGGAAATACACATCGCTCCATGTACAAATGTTTCAATCTCCAAGTCATCCGGAATATTAGCCCGAATCTCTGCAATTTCTTTAATGGACAATTCCCGCGCCGAAACCACTCGTTTGGCACCAAGTCTCTGCCAGAAAAGATATGTCTCGTAATTGACATTATTGCTCTGTGTACTAATATGAACTTCTATCTCAGGGCACACCTCTCTTGCAATGGTAAATACACCCGGATCGGAAATGATCAACGCATCCGGTCCGATTTTATGCAGCTCCCTGAAATACTTTCGCACACCCTCCAGATCACGGTTATGCGCAGTAATATTTGCCGTTACAAAAACACGTTTTCCATGTTCATGTGCGAAACGGATTCCCTCTGCCATATCCTCCATCGAGAAATTTTTAGCCTTTGCGCGAAGTCCGTACATTTCTCCACCGATATAAACCGCATCTGCACCGTACATTACTGCCACTTTCAGCACTTCCAAGCTGCTTGCCGGTACCAATAACTCCGGCTTTCCATTCTCTAACATATAGGTTCCTCCTAAGAACTCGCTAAACTTCATTATATCTAACAATTATGCAGTTTACAAGCATTATCTTACCGTAAGCTTACATCTGCTTTACATTCGTTTTCTTATAAGACAGCAAAGCACCGTCTCCAACAGGCAATATAACACTATCCCACTGTTCCGAATGTGTCATTTCGTACAAAAACCCCCGCATCCTCCCATGAATCGTGCGGTCTCGACGGCGGATCGCATAGCGTGACTCAATAATATCTCCCTCTTGAAGAACATTATCAGTCACAAGCAGTCCTCCCGGCTGCAATAAATCATAAATAGGATTCAAAAAAGCAGCATATTGCCCTTTTGCTGCATCCATAAATATGAAATCATATTGTTTCTGCTCGCGCACCAGTGCCGCAAGTATATCTGCCGCATCTCCCTCTAACAATCTGATCTTGTCTCCCTGTGGGTATTTGGCAAAATTTTCTTTGGCATCACAAATTCTCGCCGGAACTTTTTCTATCGTATCCAGCGTTGCATCCGGCAGCAATTCACTACGCATTAAAAGAGCAGAAAACCCCACTGCCGTTCCTATCTCTAAAACATGTTTCGGTTGTCGCAAACGCAGCATAAACAAAAGCAATGACTGCATCGAACGACGTATGATCGGCACTTCTTTTTGCAGTGCCCATTGCTCTAATTCCTGCATCGGCTCCGGTATCTGCCAAGTCAGTGAATCCAAATAAGTCGCCAAACGTTCGTTTACAATCATTGCACTCTCCAATCTAAATACTAACTGTTAAAATGTCAATAATCTCCTGATAGTCCATATTCGTACGCAATACATAGGTTCCCGGCCGCAAGATAACAGTATCCTGCTCCAGCAGTTGTGTTCTCGCATAAAAACTGTACTTATCAACGATCAACCCCTGTTTTTGAAGTTTGTCTGCCACTTCATACATAGACCGATTCGTCTCTACCTGAAAAATTTTTTCCTGTCCTTTGCCCTGATCAACCGTTACCGTTCCAAAAACCGCATAACAAAAATGATACCCGCAAATACATACACGGCTGACACCATATAAAATGAGAACCAACACTAATATATTGACACAAATTGCAAGCAGGTACCGTACAGAATTTAACATCACCTGCAATTTTCTGGTATAAGGATCGTTCATCTCTATCCCTCCAAAAAGGATGTTTCCACTGCCGAACCTTCTAAGAACTGCTCCTGCAGCTCTTTGACCATTGCGATATACTGATGTTCTGCAGCAAAAAACTCATTAGCAAGGCCATTTTCCTGGAGATCGGCAAAATCTTTCTGCAGTCCATTATTCCCCTGAATAAAAGCCTCTCCCTCCTGCATCTGGATCCATAGACTTCGTCGTCTGTAATCTCCGATTCTCGCATAAAGCTCCGGATCTTGCTTCAAACGGCTAAGAACATTGATATACTGATTGTATTCATTGGTCTTTCTAAGCCTATCTGT
>ENA-OPBG01001868-OPBG01001868.1-human-gut-metagenome-genome-assembly--contig:-NODE-1868-length-13365-cov-2.195492_pt1 | contig 13365 bp, 13 predicted proteins | sample MGYA00241065_ERZ501446 | MGnify/ENA primary metagenome ERZ501446 (study PRJEB25962, sample SAMEA2042632) | human gut metagenome | biome: human gut; feature: human-associated habitat; material: faeces...
AAGCCGATGTCTATCAGATGAGATATGGGGCCAGCGGCGATTATGAGGCGATTGTCGTGTGTCCATCGTCAGTTCAGGAGCTTTACGATTATACGATCTGGGCATTTAATCTGGCGGAGGAATACCGCAATCCGGTAATTATTATGTCTGAGACGACGATCGCACTGATGAGAGAACGTCTGGATATACCGAAGGCAGAGGACATTTCTATTTTTAACAGGAAGTACACGACGAAGTCACCAGAAGAATATCTACCATTTGCGGCGCCGGAAAATGGATGTCCTGAGATGGCTCCTCTGGGAGAAGGATACCACACGATCTATTCACTGAACCCTCACGATGAGAGAGGTGATATCGAGTGGGACCCGGTTGTCTTTGATAAGTTATACAAAAGAGTCTGCGGAAAAATCACAGAGAATAAGGATAAAATCTGTAGGACAGAGAGCTATATGATGGAGGATGCCCAGTATGCGATTGTTACTTATGGAAGTGAGGTAAGACCTTCCATGGAGGCAGCACAGATGGCCAGAGAGTGCGGAATTAAGATGGGAGTCTTAAAGCTCTGCAACGTATGGCCTGTGCCGGAGAAAGCGATCCATGAAGTAGCCGGGAACGTATCTAAGATTTTTGCAGTGGAGATGAATATGGGAAAATACGTGCGTGAAATCGAACGCGCAGCGTCTGGAAAATGCCAGGTACTCCCCGTGACAAAGAACTTAGGTCTGGTACATACAGGGCTGGAGATTCTAGAAGAGATTAAAAAGGGGGTAAAGTAAAATGAGTGTACAGAAAGAAAATCCCAGAAGAAGGTTTTTAAGACCGGAGAAACTGCCTCATTTTTTCTGTTCAGGCTGTGGTTGCGGGCAGGTTTTAAATTACTATACCCAGGCACTAGAGGAGTTGAATATGGACCCTGAATATATGGTCCATATCGGTGGAGTTGGTTGTACGGCACGTATTCCGGTTTATTTAAAGACAGATATGTTTCACGGTGTCCATGGGAGGACTTTGGGCTGGAGTTAAGATGATGCGGCCAGATGTTCCGGTGGTGATCTTTGCAGGTGATGGAGATGTGTCTTCCATAGGAGGGAATCATCTGATTCATGCGGCAAGAAGAAACCTAGACGTTACAGTGGTTATGGTGAATAATCTGAACTTTGCAATGACTGGAGGACAGGTAGCTCCCACGACCCCGGAAGACAGCAGGACAATGACCACTCCGTATGGAAGTGCGGAACCTAGATTTGATGTCTGCGAACTGGTAAAAGCAGCAGGTGCCACCCATGTGGAGCGCTGGACGACAGCTCAGCCTGCACAGTGCAAAAAGGCCATGGAGCGGGCGCTTACCCATAAAGGGTTTTCACTGATTGAGATTGTCTCTCAGTGCCCGACGCATTTTGGAAGGTATGCCTTGAAGACCGGCGACCCCAACGCTGTTCTGGAATGGATTAAGGGTTACACCTACACAGATGCGCAGGCAAAGAAGATGTCTCCAGAGGAACTGGAAGGTAGGCTCCGCTGCGGCCAGTATATCTGCGTGGAGAAACCTGTCTATGCGGGAACAACCAATATGATGTGAGGAGGAAAAGGCATGTTAGCATATCCACAGAAAATCAGCCTGTGCGGCTTTGGCGGTCAGGGAATTATTCTTTCTGCGGTCATTTTAGGGACGACAGCTGTGACAAAAGGAGATCTTTACGCAGTTCAAACGCAATCTTATGGTTCTGAGGCCAGAGGAGGACAATGCCAGGCAGAATTGATTATTGACAAGGAACCGATTAATTCTCCCATCGCGGAGACGAAAAATCTGCTCGTAGCGCTGTTTCAGACCGCTTACGAGAAATATATTGAGACCTTAGATGAGGAAGGGTATCTAGTCATTGACCCCCAACTGGTGACGAAGATTACCCGTCCCATTAGACATACCTTCGAACTTCCCGCCACCCAAATCGCGGTGGACTTAGGAAACCGAATGGCTGCCAATATGGTGGTCTTAGGTTTCCTAAGTGAAGCGTTAGGAATTATCAAAAGGGAAGATCTTTTGGAAGTGGTAAAAGAAAATGTGGCAGAGCGCTTTGTGGAATTGAATTTTAAAGCGGTGGATGCCGGGATCGCTTATGCCAAGGAACACAATTTGTATGCCGACAAGTAAAAGCTGAAAAAGGAGAGGACTATGGATTTATTTGAGTATGAAGGAAAGCAGCTGATGAGGCAGTTTGAGATTCCGGTTCCCGAAAGCTGTCTGATTACCGATTCAGAAGCGACGCCACCGATGCCTTATCCTTTTGTACTGAAAGCCCAAGTGATGACAGGGGGCAGAGGAAAAGCCGGGGGAGTAAAGGTTTGTGCAGATGAGAGGGAGTTTGACATCCATAAGAAGAATATTCTGAATATGGAGATCAAAAACCATCGTGTACATGGCCTTTTGGCGGAGCAAATGGTGAAGGCGAAAAGAGAATTGTACCTTTCGATCACCCTGCAAGGGGTATCAAAACCAACTCTAATAGCCAGCAGGATGGGAGGAATGGACATTGAACAGATATCAAGAGAAACCCCGGATGAAATTGTAAAGATGGAGATTGACCCATTTACCGGACTGAAAGGATATCAAAAAAAGTATCTGGCGAAGAGGCTGGAGATTGAGGATAAGCAGGACTTTTATCAATTTATCGGAAAAGTGGAGCGTGCGTTTTTTGACACAGGGGCCAAACTGGTAGAAATCAATCCACTGGGCGTGGTGGATGGCAGACTGATGGCTATGGATTCCAAATTTTCTCTAGACGACCATGTTAAGAAAATGCAAGGGACTGTAGAGCAATTGGAGAAGGACCGGGAGAAACTCTATAGGTATCAGGCACCGGAAAAAGAAATGACGACAATTACTTATGTCCCATTAGACGGAGACATCGGATTGATTTCAGACGGAGCAGGTACCGGCATGCTGACCTTAGACCTGCTGAATGATGAAGGACTTCATGTGGCGTCGTTCTGTGAATTGGGAGGGATGACGACGGAAGAGGTCATGTACCGTGCGATGGATTTGACTTTGACTGGACATCCACAGATCAAAGGGGTGCTGATTGTCTTGATCGGAGGCTTTAACCGGATGGACAACATGGCTCTCGGAATTACAAAGTATGTCAAAGAGCATCAGGTAAAGATTCCTATCTATACCAGAATGTGCGGAACCATGGAAGAAGTAGGATTAAAAACTATGGAAGCTGCGGGAATGAGTACATACAACGTATTGACAGAGACTGTAAAAGATCTGGCTAAGACAGTGAAGGAGGGATGAGCCATGGCAATTTTAATAGGGAAAGAGACCAAGGTTTTGGTTCAGGCCATCACTGGAAAGTCCGGTTCTTTGCAGACGAAGGTGATGCTGGATGCGGGAACGAAGATTGTGGCAGGCGTGACTCCAGGAAAAGGCGGTCAGGAAGTCCATGGAGTTCCTGTCTACGACTATATCAGTGAGGCGAAAAAGGAACATGATTTTGATACAGTAATCAGCTTTGTGCCGCCGGCGGCAGCAAAGGACTCCTGTTTTGAGGCCATTGACGCAGGGATTCGTCTGTTGGTTCTGACCACTGAGGAAATTGCACTTCAGGATGTGGTGGAGATTATCGCGTACGCGAAAGCACATGGGACGACTCTGGTAGGACCGGGGTGCGCAGGAGTGATCGCCCCGGGAACTTGCAAGGTGGGAGCTCATCCAGTTCGCTTCTTCTGTCCTGGCCAGGTGGGGGTTGTCTCAAAGAGTGGAGCCTTATCCTATGAGATCGGAAAGACGCTGACAGACAATGGAATCGGGCAGTCTGGTGTTGTGGCAATCGGTGGAGGGCCTATCTGGGGATTTACCCAAAGAGATGCCATTGAATTGTATGAAGAAGACCCGGATACGAAAGTGATTGTATTGTTGGGGGAGATCGGAGGAGGTTCCGAGGAGGAAGCAGCTGCATATATCAAAGCGCATGTGACAAAACCGGTGGTGTCCTTGATTGTCGGCAGAAAGTTGTTTCATCAAAATATCGGACAGACGAGAATTTACATGAGTCCATGTATCGATAATCTGATTGTCAGCGGCAATGTGGGAACGGCGAAAACGAAAATAGAAGCTTTGCAAGACGCGGGGGTACACGTGGTAAAAAATCCCGTGGAGATGGTAAAGGTGATTCGAGCATTGCTTTCATGATGCAAGAGCTGCTGTAAAAGGCGGCTCGCCAGAAAAGTAGAAAGGATGAAAATTATGGCAGTATATATCGATCAGGAATTGTGCAAAAGCTGCAAGATCTGCATCAATACCTGTCCTAAAAATGTGTATGCGATCACACATAAGGTGAATAAGAAAGGATATAACTACGTGGAGGCTGTGCGGGAAGCAGATTGTATTGCCTGTCATAAGTGTGAGATATCCTGTCCGGATTTTGTTATTCATATCGAAAAATAGGAAAGGAGCTCGACAAGATGAATAAGACCATCGGCATTGTCGGAGGAATGGGACCTTTGGCGACCTGTGATTTGTATCAGAAAATTATTCAGGTGACCCAGGCGGATAAAGACCAGGAACATGTCCGGGTCTGCATAGATGGGAATACACGGATTCCAGACCGGACAGCAGCAATCCTGCACAAAGGGAGGGACCCTCTTCCGCAGATGATAAAAAGCGCTGTACGTCTGGAAGGAATGGGGGCCGATGTCTTGATTATGCCCTGCAACACAGCTCACTATTTTTATAAGAAACTTTTGCCCTTTGTGGACATTCCTTTTTTAAATATGTTGGAAGAGACTGCGGACGCAGCAGTGAAAATGGGTATCACAAAGGCAGGGCTTCTGGCTACAGACGGTACGGTGAAATCAGGGGTGTACGAGAAAGCATTTCAAGAACGGGGAATTTCTTTGGAGCTGCCTGCGAAAGAGGAACAGGAATCGGTGATGGAACTGATCTATGATGGTGTCAAAGCAGGTAACTATAGCCTTGATACTAAAAAATTTGAGAGGGCAATGGATAAGCTTCTGCAAAGAGGGGCACAGGTCTTAGTTCTGGGATGTACGGAACTTCCAGTGGCGTTCCAGAGATGGAAGTTCACCCAGCCAGCACTGGATCCCACGCTGGTTTTGGCGTCCAGAGCGGTACAGTTTGTAGGGGTAAAGGTGAAAGAGCAGATGAGGTTTTAGAGAATGACATAGAGGTTATGGGAAAGACTGGGAGGGAAAGACGGAATGAGATAGCCCATTGAGAATAGGTATTTGGATTGGAGAAAACAATATGGAGAAAAAAGATAATGCGCTAAAGGCGTTGAGAATTACCAGAGTATTTCGCTGTATTGGACCGGCTATTATTATAGCAGCCAGTATTATTGGCCCCGGGACAGTGACGACAGCTTCCAGTACCGGGGCAGAGTATGGATATGCCTTGTTGTGGTGTTCTGTGATCAGTGCCATACTGGCCTACATCTTAAATGAACCTGGTTTGAGATGGACGTTGAAAACACGCACGACTATGCTAGAAGGAATACGAGGAATGAATCCCGTTCTGGCAAAGGTTACTTTTGTGGCACTGTTTGTTGGAGCATTGGCTTATCAGACGGGAAATTACTTAGGGGCAGCTATGGCGATTAATTTATTAATCCCAGCGCTATCCATACAAGGAGCTCTTGTGATATTGGCAGTCTTCTCAGTGATTATTGCTTTTGTAGGAAAATATAAGGTGTTAGAAAATGTGAACACTGGATTGGTTGCCTTGATGATGTTTGCATTTTTGATTACGATGGTTGCATCGAGACCAAGTATTTCCGGTATTGCCCAAGGATTAGTCCCACATATACCAGACGGTGGAAAATTATTAGTGTTGGGATTGATTGGGACAACAGTCTGTCCAGATATTCCTTTTGCAATGTCCAGTCTTGCAAAGAAAAAATGGGTTGGCGGGGTAAAAGATTTGAAAGCGGCTCATAATGATTTGAAATTTAATATGGTGGCGACGGGAGTTATCACCTGCGCCGTTACAATTTGTGCGGCGACCAATTTATTTCCAAGAGGAATTACTGTGTCGTCGGCGGCAGATATGGCGCAGGCGCTGACACCAGTTTTGGGAACCTATGCCTTTGTGTTATTTGCTTTGGGGCTTTGGGCGGCAGGATTTTCATCGGCAGTTTACATGACTTCCTGTATTCCTCCTATGATGCAGGAGGCATTTGGATTTGAAGATAATCCTAAAAGTCTTTCCAGCAGGATATGTATTTTAATTATTGCAGCTTTTCCAATTATCGTTACGTTCGCAATGGGAGGTACTGTGCCTACTGTTATTATCGTAGCAGCTCAGGTATTAAATACATTTATTTTACCTTTGAGCGTCGTCTTAATTGCTATCTTGGCGAACAGAAGAAAGATATTGGGGGAATGTGCGAGTTCTTTCCGACAGAATGTTGCCATGGCCGTCGTTGCAATTGTGGTAATTTTACTTACTTATACATCAATTCCTACGATTATTGGACTTTTTTGAAAATAAATCGTGTGTTGTTTTAACAGATAGAACTATTTTATGAGGTAGTCATTTTGATTGCTTCTGCTAATGATAAGGAGAGGATTATATGGACAAAAGGTTTACTTATCCGTCGTTTTCGGGAATTGCGACATTTCTTCGTTCTCCGTACATATTGCCGGAGGAAGCTTCGGCGGGAGAATACGTGGTAGTCGGGGCGCCGTATGATACCACGCTGGGTTCCAGACCAGGCGCTAGATACGCGCCGAATGCGATTCGGCAGGAGTCAGGCCACTTTTTGTATCATCTGACGGCCATTGATGGAGAAGTTATAGATGTTGTGACGAAGAAACGTATGAAATCAAATATGATTGGTGTAGTGAAAGATGCAGGCGATTTGAGGGTGTATCCTTCTAATGTTGCAAAGACTACGGAGAGCATAGCAGAAGGAATCTGCCAGATAGTATCAGCTATGGCTTTTCCTGTCACTTTAGGCGGAGATCATTACATTACTTATCCAGTAATGAAGGGATTTGAAAGAGGAATGCAGTCACGTCTTGGCCGTAAAGCGAAGATTGGATACATCCATGTAGATTCCCATTTGGATGCTTATAACGAGAATGATACCTGGGGAAAATATTACCATGGTTCACCGGCAAGGCGGATTAGTGAGTTGGAAAGTGTCGATGTAAAAAACATGGTATGGGTTGGGATCAATGGGACTACAGGACTAGAAGCCTACAACTATGTTATTGGCAATGGAGGCACGATTATTACCACAGAAGATATTAAACGGGAGGGTGTTCCAGCTGTGATACAAAGAGCAGCTGAAATTGCGGGGAAAGATTGCGACACCATTTATGTGACGATTGACATTGATGTTGTGGACCAAGCATACGCCTGTGGCACTGGATCTTTTATCTATGGCGGTATTACTGCATGTGAGTTGTTGCAGATTGCGTCAGAACTGTCTAAGTATAATGTTGGTGGAATTGATGTGGTAGAGGTAGCACCGAATTTAGATTTGACTCAGAATACGTCAAGATTGGCAGCAACTACGCTTATTAATTTTTTAAAGCCTAAGATTTTTGAATTCGTGTAAACGATTTTGTTAGATGTGAGTTTTATTAGGTAACTATTGTATACGTAAAAATTGAAATGGGCCCATGAAATTTTAAACATAGAGTGATACTCGAAATGATTAGAATACCCTGAGAGCATGACTGTTTTATGTTAGGCAGTAATTTAAGCATTTACAGGAAACGGGGATTTAAGTAGAGGAGGCAGATTATGTCTGAAGGAAAACTGACTTTGAAAGATTATATTAAAGCGATGGGACCAGGGGCAATTATGTCGGCTGCAATTATTGAGCCAGGAACAGTAACGACAGCTTCGCAGCAGGGCGCGCTGTATGGATTTACGTCCCTGTGGATTCTGCTTGTTGCCTGTGTGATTGCCTATTTTTTTCAGGAACCGGCAATGCGTATCTCTATTGGATGCAAAGAATCGGTAATGGTTGGAGTTCGTGAACATTTAAGTCCGGGCGTAGCTAAGTTTCTTTGGATAGTCATCTTTGTTGGAAGTATTGCTTTCCAAGCAGGTAACTTGAGCGGCGCATCTATGGCATTAGAGTATTTTGTGCCTGGTACGTCTAATCTCATGTGGGCAGTAGTTATGTCACTGTTGGCGTTTATTATAGTCATGCTTAATCGTTATAAAGTTATTGAGAATGTCAATCAAGTTTTAATATTGATGATGGTTTTTGCATTTGTATTGACTGCTTTTACATCAGGGCCAGATATTGGAGATTTAGTCACGGAAGGATTTTCTTTTAAAATTCCAGGAGGTAATGCAGTACTGGCAGTCTCTTTGTTGGCTACGACTGTGACTCCGAACTTAGTATTGGGGTATTCAGCATTTCTGCGTAAAAAATATGCGGATTCGCAGACACCAGCGAGAGATATTAAGCTGGCAAAGGCAGACTTGGGTTTGAACATGTTTGTAACATTTCTGATCACAGGTTCTATTATTGTCTGCTCGGCTACAGTCATTCATCCTACTGGAAAAGAGATAACTTCGGCAGCAGATATGGCTACTCAGTTAGTACCATTATTGGGACGATTTGCAGGAATTTTATTTTCTATTGGTCTGTGGGCAGCCGCGATTTCTTCAGTATTATATCATGTGTCTATTCATAATACTCTGTTTCCAACAGCCTTCCATGTGGACGAAGACCCGAAGGCGAAACATAATTTGGCTGTGGTAGCAGCAGTAGTGTTGATTCCAGTAATTTTGATCGCTTTTTTAGGACAGTCGCCAGTACAGTTGATTATTGCGGCACAAGCCTTAAATGGTATTGCACTTCCTATGGTGTGTGTGATTTGTTGGATTTTGTGTAATAAAAAGGACTTACTTGGTACATATGCTAATAATTTGAGACAAAATATTGTGATGGGATGTGTGACAGTTTTGACAACAATATTTGCATTGAATGCTCTAATTAGTGTTGGAAAAAGTATTCTTGCGATGTTCTAAAGGAGAAATTTAAAATTACATATAAGAACAGAGAGGTATTTAAAGATGAAGGAAAGATTGCTGGAGAGCGTAAAAAACAATGAAGGTCAAATGATTCAGTTGTTAGCGGATTTAGTGAAAATACCGAGTGTCAGCGGTAATGAAAAAGAGTTAGCAAAATTCATAGATCAATACTGTAAAAATTTAGGATTTGAGAGTGAAATTGACAGGCATGGAAACGTTTTAGCTCTGGTGAAAGGAAAAAGACCAGGGAAGAGAATTGCTTTTAATAGTCATTTGGACACGGTACCAGTGGGAGATGGCTGGAGCAGAGATCCCTTCTGTGCAGAAATTGAGGATGGAAAATTATATGGGAGGGGGAGCACAGACTGTAAAGCAGCCATTGCGGCGTCTATTATTGCCGCAAAGTCGATGATAGACGCAGGCATTGATTTTGCCGGAGAAATTGCCTTGATGTATCCGGTGGATGAGGAAGTGCAGGACATCAGCCGCAAGGGTACCCTGAAAATGCTTCAGGATGGATTTAAAGCAGATATGTGCATCAATGGGGAAGATACGGATTTGAAGGTTTGTCTGGTTTGTGAAGGAATGCTGGAAATAAAAATTACTACTTACGGTGTGGGAGCTCATGGAGCAACTCCATTTAAAGGAGTAAATGCAATTGGCAGCATGTGTAAAATATATCAAGAGCTGCAAAAGATCGTGCCAGGAGTAAACAAATATGCGGGCAGCGGTTCCATTAATCCAGGTGTTATCAGTGGCGGTGAGCGGTCTAGCGTTGTACCGGACCGCTGTGAGATGAAAGTTTCCAGATTTACAGTTCCGGGAGAGACCGGGGCACAGTTCTTGCAACAGGTAAATGAGATTATAGAGAAATTAAAAGCAGAGGATGAAACATTCCAAGCTACAGCAGAGCTTACCTATGATTCAAACCCATCTATCGTGGATGAGGAGGCAGAGATTGTCAAAGCAGTGATAAAAGCTCATGAAGCGACAGGAAGAAATTGTCCGTTATGTGGAACACCACAACATGATGATGCTGATTTTCTGACCAACTACAGTCATATTCCGACAGTAATATATGGACCGGGGACTGGCCTTCTGGCTCATATGCCGAATGAATATGTACTGCTGGATGAAGTAAAAGAAGCTTGTGAAATTTATGCGTTGACTTGTCTGGAAGTGCTGAAATAGAAAGGGCGAAAAGATATGTTAATTGGAGGATTTTATCACATAGATATGGAGCTGATAAAAAGCGAGCCTCAGAGTAAAATGTTCCCGTTACGCTGTGATCGGAATCAAAACTATGATCGTAAGGTATATACGAATAATGGGCGAACTGCGACAGTATATGCTTTACAAAACGGAATAAAGTTAGAGAAAGGTGCTATTATTTTAGTTCCAGACTATTTGTGTATCTCTGTGTTAAACTCCCTGGAAGTAACGGAAGCAGAATTTCGGTTTTATCATATCAATAGGGATTTAACGATTGATTTGGAAGATCTAAAAGAGAAATTGGATGAAAAAGTCAAAGTTTTGTATGTGATTCATTATTTTGGGATGCCTCAGCCGAGAAAAGTAGTTGAATTCATTCAAAAAACAAAGATGGAATTTGATTTATGGATTATAGAAGATCTCACTCAAACGTTATACACAATGGAAGATGGTAGAATTGGCTTTGGGGATTATCTAGTTGCCAGTACGAGAAAATGGTTGCCTGTCACGGATGGAGGTCTGCTGGCGGTTAGAAATGGCGTGCCGTTGGAAAAAAAGACATTGGAAGAGGGATATGATGAAGCAGTTTATCGACAGCTCTTAATTTCCCTGGCCAGAGATCAGGTGGAGAAGGACAAGGATGCAGATATTGCAGCTTATATAAAATTGGAAAAAGAGGCAAATGCAGCACGGTATTTGGACTTTACCCCGAGGAAGATGACAGAAGCGACGAGAAGAATTCTCTTTCAATATGATCACCTTAAGTCAATTCAAAAACGGCGGGAAAATTATCACGCTTTATATGAAGGCTTGAAAGGAATAGAGGAAGTTGAGCTGCCAGTTGCACAGATTGATCAAAAAGGGAACTATGTACCATTTGGATTTGTGGTTCTGGTTGAAAACAGAGATGAATTTTATTGGTATCTGGCAGAGAGAGGAATTATAGGTGAAATCCAATGGATTTTACCCACGGAGTACTATCGTCCTGGTGAGGCGGCACAGTATCTGTCCGATCACAATCTGATGTTGTCTTGCGACCAGAGGTATGGGAAGGAACAGATGCAGTATGTCATAGATATGATAAAAGATTATTTCAGGAGGTAACGTGTATGGGAAAAGAGATTTTGGAAGGCTGCAAAATATTACTGCACACATGTGGGGCGGTGAAGGAGAATGAGAAGGTACTGGTGGTAACAGATGAGACTAGCAGACAGATTGGAGAGGCGATGTATCAGTGTGCGGTTGAATATACGGATGCCACTTTAATATGTACAAAAGATCGTACTACCCATGGGGAAGCTCCAACAGATTGTGTGGCGGCGGCTATGGCCCAGGCAGATGTGATATTTTCAGCGACGACTTTCTCATTGTACAACACAGACGCGAGAATCAAAGCCTGTGAAAAAGGAGCCCGTTTTATAAACATGGCGGACTATAGTTTGGATATGCTGAAAAAAGGGTGCTTATTTACAGATTGGGAGGAAATCCGCAAACTTGTAGACCGCACAGCGAAGAAAATTGTAGGAAAAGAACTGAGGATTACAACACCTGCCGGTACAGACTTCTGGACATCCATTGAAGGCCGGCATGCGGATGTTGGATACGGCACGTCGATTCATAAAGGGGAGGCGTCTTCCCCACCAGATGCTGAGTGTGCAGTCGGGCCAGTGGAAGATACTGCAAGAGGGGTTCTAGTGATTGATGGAAGCATCCCTCTGCCGGGACTTGGAATTATCAAAGAACCGATCCGAATTGAAGTTGAGGACGGGTATCTCCGAAAAATTGAGGGCGGAGAGGAAGCGGACATCTTGAGAAAATCTTTGGAAGCTTTTCAGGATCCCAGGGTATATCTAGCGGCGGAAGTCGGCTTCGGATTGAACCCTGCTGCATCCTTGAGCGGGAGAATGCTGGAAGACGAGGGTGTATTTGGAACCATGCACATTGGTATTGGGAATAATCTGTCCTACGGAGGAAACTGCAATACACCGATACACATTGACTTGATTATGAAGAAACCTACTTGCATTGTGGATGGCCACTATGTGTATAAGGATGGGGTTCTGTGTGAATGATTTCTAAGCAGGGCGTGAATCAGTGGATTTTGCAGATGGCTGAATGGAGGAAGAGGGAATTGTGGGAATGGCTCACGATTCCCTTTTGGAGGTTAGAAAAGTATGGAGTTTAAAACATTTTGTAAAAACAGTCATACTACCTATTGTGAATTTAAGCCAGAACACGAATTGTTTCACAAATTCTATGAGATTATCAATCAGCAGCAAGAGATGATACTATCAATTCCAGACGGATGTGTAAATATTTGGTTCTTATGGAAGGATGGCAGATGCCAAGCAAGGCTAATCGGCAGCGCTTTGGCAGGAAAGCCGTCTCTTGTCAGTAATTACAGTAAATGCTTTGGTATTAAGTTTCATGCGGGAGTGGTTCCAGAAGTCTTTTTGGGAGACATAGGAAGTCTGATAAGCAATAATTTTTTGATACAGAAGTATCAGGAGATCTGCTTTGTGGAGAGAGAAATAGAATGTATACAAACGTTTGAAGAGAGAGTTCTCTATTTTTTGGAACAGGATTGGATATTTGGAAAAAACCATGTAGATAGACTCACGAGAAATATGGTAAGAGAAGTGAAAGCTTGTTTAGGCAACGTCAAAGTGTCGGAATTGGCCGGCAGAATGGAGTACAGTCGGCATTATATTAATGAAGTATTTCGAAGAAATATAGGGATGTCGATCAAACAGTATTCGAGTATCATTAGGATTCAGCAGGCAATCCGTGGAATTGAGACACGGAATCTGGATTTTATTTATGAGGACTTGGGGTATTATGACCAGTCACATTTTATTCGGGAATTTAAAAAGTATACACTTTTGACGCCTAATACATTTGAAAATGGAGAGTGGTCCTTTACCTGAAAACAGGACTATGGGCTATGGAAATAAGAACTGCTGCGGCAGCGATGAGCTTGGGAACATCGCTGCCGCAGTTTTTTATTGCATAGGAAACTTCGTTCCCTAAGCAATAAAAAGCCCTCTGGGCAGGATGCACACGCCGCAATGAGGAATTTCACCGCAAGGCGGTGTTGCGGCGGCGCGCAAAGTGGGACTGCGCCCCTCAAAGAT
>ENA-OPBG01001885-OPBG01001885.1-human-gut-metagenome-genome-assembly--contig:-NODE-1885-length-13274-cov-3.121870_pt1 | contig 13274 bp, 9 predicted proteins | sample MGYA00241065_ERZ501446 | MGnify/ENA primary metagenome ERZ501446 (study PRJEB25962, sample SAMEA2042632) | human gut metagenome | biome: human gut; feature: human-associated habitat; material: faeces...
CAAAAGGGCAAACAGGAAAAGCCGCAGGGCTCCTGCCGGATGCCCCGCGGCCTTTTTCAGGCTGTTCAGTTTTCGCAGAGAATGACCGTGACGTTCCGGTGCAGCTGCAGCACGGAGGCCGGGACCTCCGGCGTGACCGGGCCGTAGAACGCCTTTTCGATGATCTCCTTCTTGTCCGCGCCCGCGATCAGGAGGATCTTGTCCGCCTTCATGATCGTGCCGATGCCCATTGTGATCGCCTGCGTCGGAACGTCCTCGCGGCGCTCGAAAAGGCGGCAGACGCTCCGGTCGTTGCCAACTACCTGCCGCCGCTGTTCGAGGATGAGCAGCAGTACGAGGAATTCAAGAACCGTCACGCTATGCACGATGTCATGACGCAGAACGTCACCATGTACGAGGGCGACGCATATCTCGGCATCGACTGCGGCTCCACCACCACCAAGCTGGTGCTCATCGGTGAGGACGACCAGATTTTGTTCCACCATTACCAGTCCAACAAGGGCAATCCGGCGGACGTTATCCGCGAGCAGCTCACCAAGCTGTACGAGCTGTGCGGCGACCGCGTACATATCGTGTCCTCGGCGGTCACCGGCTACGGCGAAGCGCTCATCCAGAATGCCTTCGGCGTGGATTTCGGTCTGGTCGAGACGGTCGCGCACTTCCGCGCGGCGCGCCATTTCTGCCCGGATGTTGATTTCATCATCGACATTGGCGGTCAGGACATCAAGTGCTTCAAAATCCGCAACAAGTGCATCGACAATATTTCGCTCAACGAGGCGTGCTCGTCCGGCTGCGGCTCGTTCATCGAGACGTTCGCCCGCTCGATGGGCTACTCCATCGAGGAGTTCTGCAAGCTGGGTCTGTTCGCAAAGCACCCGATTGATTTGGGTTCGCGCTGCACGGTGTTCATGAACTCCTCGGTCAAGCAGGCGCAGAAGGACGGCGCGGGCATTGACGCGATTTCTGCCGGTCTGTCGGTATCCGTTGTCAAGAACGCGCTGTACAAGGTCATCCGCGCCCACTCGCCGGATGACCTCGGTCAGCACATTGTCGTACAGGGCGGCACGTTCCTCAATGACGCCATCCTGCGCTCGTTCGAGCAGGAAATCGGCCGCGACGTGACCCGTCCGGCTATCTCGGGTCTGATGGGCGCATACGGCGCGGCGCTGCACGCCAAGGACAACCGCCGCGACACCACCACGCTCATCGGCACGGATATCCTCGCAGGCTTCGAGCACAACGTGCGCTCCACGCGCTGCGGTCTGTGCGAGAACCACTGCAATCTGACAATCAACGACTTCGGCGGCGGCCGCCGCTTTATTTCGGGCAACCGCTGCGAGCGCCCGCTCGGCGGCACGAAAAAGGCCGACCTGCCCAACCTTTATAAATGGAAGCTGGAAAAGCTGAAAAGCTACGGTGAGCCGTCCGGCATTGCAAACCCGATTGCAAAAATCGGTCTGCCGTTCGGTCTCAACAACTTCGAGCTGCTGCCGTTCTGGACGGCATTCCTGCGTAAACTCGGCTTCGAGACCGTCCTCAGCGACGTTTCCACCCGTGATATATACATGCAGGGTCAGCATTCCATCCCGTCCGACACCGTCTGCTATCCGGCGAAGCTGATGCACGGCCACATCGAGAACCTGCTTGAAAAGGGCGTGGACGCGATTTTCTATCCGTGCATGACCTACAATCTGGACGAGGAACGCGCCTCCAACCACTATAACTGTCCGGTCGTTGCCTACTATCCGGAGCTTTTGAAGGCGAACGTCTCCGCACTCGCGGACTTCGACTTTATGATGCCGTACTTTGAACTCGCGGACAAAAAGCGCTTCACGAAGCACGCCGTTAAGTATTTCTGCGGCAAGTACCCGCAGATCAAGAAAAAGCAGGTCATCGCCGCTGTCGAGGACGCATACATGGCGCAGGACGAATACTACATTGACGTTCGCATCGAGGGGCAGCGCGCCATCCGCTACGCGGACGAGCACGACCTTGACGTTGCCGTTATTGCAGGCCGTCCGTACCACGTTGACCCGGAGATCAACCACGGCATCGACCAGCTGATCGCGTCGTTCGGTCTGGTCATCGTGTCCGAGGATGCGGTCTGGCAGCTGACCGATGCACCCGAGGTGCATGTGCTCAACCAGTGGACGTACCACTCGCGCATGTACGGCGCGGCCAAGTACGTCACCCAGAAGGAGAACGCCCAGCTTATCCAGCTGGTGTCCTTCGGCTGCGGCATTGACGCCATCACGACCGACGAGATGCGCGCCATCTGCGAAAACGGTGGCAAAATTTACACACAGCTGAAAATCGACGAGATCAGCAACCTCGGTGCGGCAAAAATCCGTATCCGCAGCATGCTGGCCGCCGTAGAGGAGGGACGCAAGCTTGCAGAACAGCAAAACGCCTGAGGCAACGCCCGCATATTCCTACCCGCAGTTCACGGAGGAAATGCGAAAAACCTATAAGATTCTGGTACCGAATATGCTGCCCGTGCAGCTTGGACTCATCTGCCGGCTGATGAAGAACTACGGCTACGACATGGAGCTGCTGCACACCGAGGGTCCGAACATCGCGGAGCAGGGTCTGCGCAACGTGCACAACGACACCTGCTACCCCGCTCTGCTGGTCATCGGTCAGCTGATGGACGCGATCGAATCCGGCAGGTACGACATTCACAAAATCGCGCTCATCCTGCCGCAGACCGGCGGCGGCTGCCGCGCTTCCAATTATATATACCTTCTGCGTAAGGGCATGGAAAAAGCAGGGCTCGGCAATGTGCCAATCATCAGCCTTAATGTAAACGGCATGAACGAGCAGCCCGGCTTTGAGCTTAACCTTGCCATGATAAAAAAATTTATGGCCGCCATTATTTACGGCGACACTTTAATGTACCTTGCCAACAAAACCCGCCCCTACGAAACCATTAAAGGCGCGGTGGACGAACTGGCAGGCAAATGGCTGAACAGACTTGAAACCGCTTTTATGGAAGGCAAGGCGCAGGCTACCGGAACCATGAAGCAGCTTTCGCGCGCTCTGGCGGAGGATTTTGCCGCCCTGCCGCAAAAAGCGGAGCATAAAATAAAAGTTGGCATTGTCGGCGAAATTTACATTAAATACGCAGGGCTTGGCAACAACAATTTGGAGCAGTTTTTACAGAAGCAGAACTGCGAATACATGCTGCCGGGGCTGCTGAACTTTATTATGTACTGCGCCGACACTTACTTAACAGACTACAAACTGTACGGCGGCAAATTTTTTAAATACGGCATATCCAAAATGGCAATGCTTTATTTAAAACGCCTCGAAAAAATTATGCTTTCCGCACTTTCCACCCCGCCCTTTAAGCCGCCCGCTTCTTACGAAGAAACCAAAGCGCTTGCCAAAGGCGTTATTGGCTACGGCAACAACATGGGCGAAGGCTGGCTTTTAACGGCCGAAATGCTGGAACTTGCCAAAAACGGCTACAACAACATCATCTGCGCACAGCCCTTCGGCTGCCTGCCTAACCATATAGCCGGGCGCGGCATGCTTAACAAAATCAAGGAAATTGCTGAAAATGCCAATATCCTGCCTATCGACTACGATTCCAGCGCTTCCAAAGTAAATCAGGAAAACCGCATTAAATTAATGCTGGCTACCGCCGAATAAAATTTTAAACAAAAAATTACCCCGTTGCCAAAGAACTGACAACGGGGTTTATTTTTACTGTTATTTAATTAATTGCTGCCCTGATAAACCATACCCTGAATATCGGTATCGGCTTTAACCTGTACAAAGGTGGTGGAGCCTGCCGGAATATTTACGGATTTGCCGGTTACAAAGGCACCACCGATAATACCTACCGGGCCAAGCACTACCATACCGCCGATAGCGGCACCGGCTGCACCGGCAACGGTTTCGGCTGCCTGTTTGGCAACATCACCGAGGAATACTTTAACGCGGGTATTATCAATAGCGTAAATAAAGCCAAAGTCAACATCAATGCGGGCATCCTGGCCGAACATACGCGGGCCTACAACCTTGGTTACCTTGCCAACGCCTTCAGCGCCTTTCGGCAGTACCAGCACATCATTAACAAAAACATTGTCGGCAACTTTGTATTTTACAACATCGCCTGCTTTTGCGGTTTTGCTGCTGAGGTCTTCGGCAAATTCAAGCTTGATTACAGAATCTTTCGGCAGAGTTACGGTTTCAACAACAACAATGCCGTCCTGGAAAGCAAGGTTTGCCAGTGCTTCAAGGCGTCCAGCAAGAGAGCCTGCGTCAACTTCGCCGTTCAGCATGGTTTCCAGTGCTTCAATGCGGCTTTTGGCCGGGCCGCCTGCCGTGCTTTCGGTAAACTGCCATTCAACGGCATTCAGCTTGGTTAAAAAGCTTGCTTCGCCGCTGCCGGGATAACCATTGATATAATCATACAAATTATCAACTCTATTTAAAATAGGGTCAGTGGTAATGGTGCCGTAAACGTCGTCTTCAAGGCTGTCCATTCTGCTGACCAGTGCGCCTGCCTGTTCCGTACCGTACAGGGTAACTTCCAATGCGCCCATTTTTTCACTGGCAGACATTGTTTTCGGCGCAGCTGAGGCTTCAATGGCAGCGCTGGCGGAAATTTCGTCACCTGCTGCAGCTAAAGCTACGCCCGGAAAGGCAGATGTAACAGTAAGTGTTAACGTTAAAAATAAAGTAAGGAGTTTTTGTTTCATTTCATTACCTCCGTGCAAAAATATATATTAATTATATCATAAAAAGGCTTAAAAAAACAGTAAACTAATTGAAAACCGGGCAAGCATAAAAGCAAAGCCCGGTTTTATTTATTATTTTAAATATTTTGCAAAACTTGCCGCTACGGCATCTTTCATTTCGTCCATTTTGGCAAAGCGTCTTCTGTGCTGAGCACGTTTGGAAGGCTTCAGTTCCTCCATGGATTTTCTGTATTCGGGAATGGGTATTTTGTAAAAACGCTTGTCGTCAAGCTGCGTTCCTTCACATTCCTGCCAGAAGGCATCCAGCGAAGTTTTCAATTTGCGGTCCACGCGGATATGGTTCATGGCATAATAGCCTTCGTTGCTGACGGCGTAAATGCTTTCGCACCCCAGTGCCGCCGCCACATTGCGGATACCGTAAAAAATAAGATTTTTGGTGCGGTAACCGTAAAAGGCTTTGGTCAGCCCTTTGATAACCTCCGAGCCGTTAGGCGTTCCCTGCAATGCGCCAATCCACAGCGCCGGTTCGCCGTTTTTACCGGGCGCCAGCCAGAACATAATCTGGTACAGCGCTTCTTTATCCCACATCAGCACCAGCGAAAGGCAGCCTTCCTTGCGCTGCCCGGCGTGGAACCATAATTCCAGCGTCAGCGGCTTTTCTTCGTAGCTGTCTTCCCACAGGCGCAGCATTTCTCCTTCTGCATAAAGCCTGCGCAGGGCGTCTTCGGTTAACTTGCTTTCCAAAAATTCCACATGCGCCTTTACAAGGCTGATGCGTTCATCATAGGTGGAGTTTTTGTAAAAGAACTGCCTTGTCGCCTGCTCCACAAAACTTGTTGTATGGCGCAGCATATCACGGCGCAGCGGCGTTTCCGCAAAGAAATCCAGCAGGCCGCCAATCTGCTCGCTGTGCAGCATGCAGCGGGAACGGAAAACAACGTACCTTTTCCATTCTTTCAAGCGTTTGGTATTGTACAGGCTATGCCCGATATGTTGTAAAATTTCTGTATCCATGTCAGCCTCGCAATTGTTTGATATGTTACATTATACCATATTGCAGGCCTTACTGCCAGTTATGCTTTGTCGCGGTCATACATCGGGCGCAGGCGGTCCTGCATGGGAATTTTATCGGCCGCAGCCGCAAGCAGCGCCCATTCATACAGCGTACTCTGTGCGCCAACAGGCTCCAGACGGTTGGTAACGCGGCGGTAAGTGCCGTTGGATTGCATCATGTGCGCGCCGACGTTATCGCGCAGGTACAAATCAAGCACTTTTTTAATACGCTCGATATGCGCCGGCGTTTCAACCGGGAAGAACAGTTCAACGCGGTCGTTAAGGTTACGCGGCATCCAGTCTGCACTGGAGAGGAAAAGCTGTTCCTTGCCGCCGCCCTGGAACCAGAAGATACGGCTGTGTTCCAGCTGCCTGCCGACAATGCTGCGTACGGTAATGTTGTCGCTGATACCGTCCATACCAGCGCGCAGGCCGCAGATACCGCGGATGATAAGGTCTATTTTAACGCCTGCCATGGAAGCCTCGTACAGTTTCTGAATAACGGGGTAGTCAATCAGCGAGTTCATTTTGGCAATGATATGCCCGGTGCCGCCTTTTTTAACAATGCTGATTTCGTTGTCGATAAGTTCATAAATCTTTTTGCGCAGTCCGAGCGGCGCCATAACCAGTTTGTTCCATACCGGCGGGTCCGAATAACCGGACAGCACATTGAAGAATGCCGAAGCGTCACTGCCGAACTGGTCATTGGCAGTCATCAGACCCATATCGGTATAAAGTTTGGCTGTGTTATCGTTGTAGTTGCCTGTGCCAAGGTGTACATAGCGCTTAATGCCGTCTGCTTCCTTGCGCACAACCAGAATAATTTTGGCGTGGGTTTTAAGGCCCATCAGACCATAAATTACGTGGCAGCCTGCTTCTTCAAGCCTGCGTGCCCAGATGATATTGTTTTCTTCATCAAAGCGCGCTTTTAATTCTACCAGTACCGTTACCTGCTTGCCGTTTTCGGCAGCGCGGGCAAGGGCTGCAACTATCGGCGAGTTGCCGCTGACGCGGTAAAGCGTCTGCTTGATGGCAAGTACGTTCGGGTCGTCGGCAGCGTCGCTTACAAATTTAACTACCGGGTCAAAGCTTTCATAGGGATGGTGCAAAAGCACGTCGCGTTCACGCAGAACCTTAAAGATGTCGCTGTCGTCCGGCAGTTCCAGCGGGCGCTGCGGCACAAATGGCTCATACAGCCAGGGCCACATGCCCGGCAGCGAAGCAAATTTAAAGAAGCAGGTTGCGTCAAGCGGCCCGTTAATTTCATAAACCTCCTGCTCGGTAATGTCCAGATTATTGTACAGGAATTTTCTGATGCGGCTGTTGGCCTTATTGTAAATTTCCAGCCTTACGGAAGCGCCGCGCGTACGTTTGCGCAGGGATTTTTCCACTTCTTTCAGCAGGTTGTCGATATCGTCCTCGTCAAATTCCAAATCGGCGTCGCGCGTGATGCGGAACGGAACAACATCCAGAATTTTGCAGCCGCTGTACAAATCGGAGCAGTGCTCGTTAATAACGTCTTCCAAAAATACAAAGCTGCGTTTTTCCTCGCCGGGAACTTCCAAAAGGCGCGGCAGTACGGAAGGCACCTGCACGATACCCATGCTGTCTTCGCCTTCCTGGTTGGTAAGTTCTACCGCAAGGTTCAGCGTTTTATTTGCCAAAAACGGAAACGGGCGCGAGGCATCAACAGCCATCGGCGTCAGTACCGGGAAAATTTCTTCCTGATAATAAGCCTCCAGCCAGCGGCGACCTTTTTCGCTCAATTCGCTTACGCGGCAAATGTAAATGCCTGCCTCGCGCAGCTCCTTAACCAGCGAAAGCAGATATTTGTTTAACAGCTTCATCTGGTCATGCGCCGCTTTGCTTATTTCTTCAAGCTGGGCTTTAACGGTAAGCCCTGCCGCGTCGCGTTTGTTAATGCCGTTTTCGTACTGGTCCCACAAGCCTGCCACGCGCACCATAAAAAACTCATCAAGGTTAGACGCGGTAATGGCAACAAATTTCAAGCGTTCCAAAAGCGGCGTGGTTTTTACGCCGGCTTCTCGCAGTACGCGCAGGTTAAATTTCAACCAGCTGAGTTCGCGGTTAAAAAAGTATTCCGGTTTATTAAGATTAATTTTTTCGTTCTTTTCCATTTATCTGTCCACCCGTTCCAAAACTGCCTGTAATCCGTAAACTTCTTCAAAGAAAGATGCCTTGGAGGCAAAAGTCCATTCTTCTATCGTCAAATCTTCAAGGGTAACGGCTTCCACCTTCATTACGCCGTTTTTAACGTTAACGCGGCAGCTTTTGATTTTCTGCTTATAGCTGCGGTCCATGGCATCTGCAAGACGCACCAGTGCGGCTATTTTTGCTACCAACGGCATAATTTCCGGCGACATTTCTTCCACTTCAGCATGGCGTTTGCCGCTGAACAGCCTGTGCGCATGGTAATAGCTTGCCAGCGCTACTATTTTTTTGTCCATTTCGCTGAAGCCTAAAATGTCGCACGACATAATCAGCATATAGCTATACAGCGAATGGCTGCGCAGCGAAACGTATTTGCCGATATCGTGCAGCAGCGCCGTTGCCTGCAAAAGAATGCGGCTGTGGCTGTCGAGCCCGTGGTGTTTGCCGAGTTTATCGAACATGGCAAGGGCAAGCTTGGCCACCTGGCGCGAATGTGCCTCGTCATACTGGTAACGCTCACCAATGCTGTACAGAAGGCTGAGCTGCTCCTGTTCAAGCTCGTCGGCATAATCTTTGCTGGCTTTCGGGCCGATATGCAAAAGGCAGATGCCGTCAATAAAGCGGTCATCCGTAAGGATAATTTCCTGAACCGGCACCAGTGCCAGAAGCTGCTCATACAGCAAAATTGTAGGCACAACCAGTTCCGCCACATCTTCGTTGATTTTAAACACTTTAATAATCTGCGGCAGGTTCAGCTCATGTACGGTTTTAAACAGCTGCATGAACTGTTCCGTTTTAATGCGGATAACGCCGGCTTTAAATTCAACGCCCATCATCTGCAGCAGAAGTTCCGATTCCGCGCCTGTCAGCACAAGATAATGTATCTGCTCGTTTTTCAACGCGTCCCTTACCGCGCCCATCGTACTTGAAAGGTATTCGGCAAGAGCCTGGTTGAATTTCATTGAACTGCGCTGATTGCGGTTAAAACTTTCCTTAACGCGGATAACGCCGATATTAAGGTTCTGCTGGTAGCGTATAATATTATCTTTTACAAAAGTAATGCCAAGCCCGCCGGAGGAAATATCCATCATCAGCATGCTCTCATCAACGCCGGTCAGGCCGTCAAGCTTCATGGTGCGGCGTATGGAAGCATACTTGGTATAAATTTCTTCCGGAAGGTCAATAACCGTTACTTTCAAGCCCGTCCTGATATAAATCTGGTCTAAAAGGAACACGCGGTTTAAAGCCTCGCGCACTGCGGTTGTTGCCTGCATGCTGTATTCTTCAACTTCATATTCCGTCATCAGGCGTTTAAAGCCAACCAAAAGCTCGCAAATTTCATTTACCATGCTGAACGGAATGATTTTGTTTTTGAAGGTTTCCTCGCCCAGGCGCACGCGGCGGTTACATTCCTCCAGAACTTTCATGTTGTTTAAGTTGCGGTACTGCACAATCTGCATGCTTATCATCTCAGAGCCGAGATGTATTGCTGCAAAAATTTTATATTGTTTTTTTCTCACATGACCACCTCATTAAAGCATTATATATTAATTCGACACAGCACCATTAAATCCTTGCCTTTAACAATTTTTTTACAGCGCCTTACCATCCTTTTTACAAATTATGAGTTTTTTTGCAGGATTTTTTACTTTTTCCGGTAAATATATATTTATTATGCGGTTTTACTGAATGTAAAATGACGGGAGGTATGTATTTTGCAGAGGATAGCTATTATAGATATCGGTTCTAACTCAGCGCGCCTTGTTATAACTCATATTTATAAAAACGGCGCCTACAACATGGTATACAACCAGAAAGAAGCCCTGCGCCTGAGCCAGAAAATTGACAAAAACGGCAACCTTACGCAGCAGGCGTTTACAGACACCATTGAAACCATGAAAAGCTTTGCCTATATGTGCAAACTGTACCACGCAGACAGGATTATTGCCGTGGCAACGGCTGCCATCCGCAATGCGGGCAACGGCGCGGAGCTTACGCGCCTCGTGCAGCGTGAAACAGGCATCAGCCTACACATTATAACTGGCAACACCGAAGCCTATATCAGTTACCTAGGCGTTATCAACACCCTTCCCTACCACAGCGGCATTATTTTCGACCTGGGCGGCGGCAGCACGGAGCTGATTCTGTTTCAGGACCGCAAAATACTGGAATCCGTTTCCGTTCCTATCGGCGCAGTAAACACCACCGCACTTTTTAATACACGCAACACCGTAAGTCCTTCCGTTTACGGCGAATTAAGCTTCTTTCTGCGCACGCGCCTTGCGGAATACCCCTGGCTGAAACAGCCCAAGCTTCCGCTTATCGGCGTAGGCGGCACGGCGCGTACCATAGGCAAAATGCACCAACGCGCCACAAAATATCCCACAACCAAAATACACAACTATAAATTAACGGTACAGGCCTTCCGCGGCATTTTTAACCGCCTTAAAAACAGCACGCTTGAAGAACGCCGCAAAATTTCCGGTCTCAGCAGCGACCGCGCCGATATCATCATTGCCGGCGCTGCCATTATTAACGCGCTTTTTGAAGTTACCGAAAGCAAGCAGCTTATAACCAGCGGCTGCGGCCTGCGCGAAGGGCTGTTTTACGATTACTATTCCAAAGAACGAGGCATACCGCTTATTGCCGAAGATATCTTAGCCCGCAGTACGGATAATATTTTAAACCTTTACACGCCCGACCTCACGCACAGCCACCATATTACTAATCTGGCGCTGACCATGTTTGATGCCTGGAAACCGCTGCACGGGCTTGGCAAAAACTGTCGCCGCCTGCTTAAAACGGCAGCGCTGCTGCACGACATAGGCATTACCATTAACTTTTACAGCCACGCGCGCCACAGTGCCTATATGATTCAAAACGCGAAGCTTTTCGGGCTTACGCATAAAGAGCAGCTGCTGGCTTCGGCCGTTGCAGGCTGGCATAATGGTATTTCCAAAAGCTATTTTTCGCGCGACCCGCTGTATATGACCATGCTTACGGAAAACAACTGGCAGACTGTAAGCAGGCTGGCGCTGCTTTTGGCCCTGGCCGAAAGCCTTGATTACACGCAGACCGGTATTTTAAGCATTACGCGCGCCGGAATAAATAACGAAGGCGCCTTTTTGGAACTGAAAGAACACGGCAACCCCGTTATTGAACTGCACCAAATACGCGCACATTTAAAATGGTTCTTTAAAACTTTCGGCAAACCGCTGCATTTTAAAGTAACGGAAGATTGAACATAAAAACAAAAAGCAGAAACGCATTTGCGTTTCTGCTTTTTTGTTTGCCTTTTAATTTAAATCGTCGGCCTTGGCATGGATTATTTTTAAGCGGCGGCGGGCAGCGCGCAGGTTTTCCGGCACTTCTTCTTCCGGCATATTGCGCGGCACCGAAGTTGTGCCTGCTTTATCGGCAGTGCTGTAATACCATACTTTATAATCCAGCACATCCATTGTCTGCTGTAATTTTTCCATCTGTTCCTTAACGCTCTCGCGCTGACGGATAATCATCTGCAAACGTTCTTTAATAGTGCTGTCACCGGCAATAACCATTTCGATAAACCGTTTGATATCTTTAATGCCCATCCCTGTATTTTTCAGGCAGTCGATAACAAGCAGCCATTCATAGTCGCTGTCCTTAAACATGCGGATGCCGCTTTCGCTGCGCTCCACAAACGGAAGCAGGCCTTCTTTATCATAGTAGCGCAGAGTGGAAGGCGTGGTGTTTAAAATTTTAGCCATTTCACCGACAGTATAAAACATTTTTTATCACTCCCTTAAAAAGTTCACAATTTCGCCATTGACTTAAAGTGCGCTTTAACTTATACAATTTACTTAAACTTATAAGTTGATTATAGCATACAACCACAAATAAGCAAACATTTTATTTTGGGAGGCATAAAAAATGGATTTTAACATGTATGTTCCTACAAAAATTTTATTTGGCGCAGGCACTTTAAATGAGCTTGGCAAACAGCAGCTGCCCGGCAAAAAAGCCGTTATTATTATTTCCAACGGCAAATCAACCCGTGCCAACGGTTATTTAAGCCGCACCGAAGAACAACTGGCGCAGGCAGATGTAGCCACAAGCGTTTTTGATAAAATTCAGCCCAACCCGCTGAAAGAAACCGTTATGGAAGGTGCGGCCTTTGTTAAAGCGCAGGGCGCCGATTTTATTGTTGCACTGGGCGGCGGCAGTGTTATCGACAGCGCCAAAGCCATTGCCGTTATGGCAGCCAACCCCGGCGACTTATGGGATTACATTGCAAGCGGTACCGGCAAAGGGCAGCCCATTAAAAATAAACCGCTGCCAATCGTTGCCATCAGCACCACGGCAGGCACTGGCAGCGAAGCCGACGCCGGCTGCGTTATTACCAACCCCGAAACCAACGAAAAAGTCGGCCTGAAAACGCCGGACCTGTTCCCCGTACTGTGCATTGAAGACCCGGAACTGATGAAAAGCGTACCGGCACATTACACTGCTTATCAGGGCTTTGATGCTCTCAGCCACAGCCTTGAAGGTTATATCTCCAAATTTGCCAACCTTATGAGCGATATGTACGCCATCACCGCCATTGAAAACGTAGGCCGCTATCTGGCACGCGCCGTTAAAGACGGCAATGACATTGAAGCAAGAACGCACGTTGCTTTCGGCAATATTCTTTCCGGCACGGTAATGTGCGTAGGCACCACCAGCAGCCAGCATTCGCTGGAACACGCGCTCAGCGCTTACCACCCCAACCTTCCGCACGGCGCAGGGCTGATTATGTTAAGCCGCGCATATTTCGGCAACGTAATTGCCCACCATGCCTGTGATGAACGCTTTATTCGCATGGCAAAAGCCATGGGCATGGAAAACGCTGATAAACCGGAAGACTTTTTAACAGTACTGCAAAAACTTTTGAAAGACTGCGGCGTTGCAGACCTGAAAATGAGCGACTACGGCATTACGCCTGATGAATTCCCCAAAATGGCAGACAACGCCATGGGCCCGATGGGCGGCCTGTTCGCCTGCGACCGCGTTGCACTTACCAAAGAAGACGTTATCGGCATCTACCAGAAATCATATAAATAATTTGCTGCTTTGCGCAGAAAGAAAGGAGCTTTTATGAATTTCGGACAGAATCTTTACAACTGGTTTTTATCCAACGCCCAGTCCCTTGTGCTGCTGGCAATCGTGGTGATTGGACTGTACCTCGGATTTAAGAGGGAATTTTCCAAACTTATCGGTTTTCTGGTGGTTTCCCTTGTAGCGGTTGGTCTGGTCTTCAATGCGGACGGTGTAAAGGACATCTTACTGGAACTGTTCAATAAGATTATCGGAGCATAAAATTTT
>ENA-OPBG01001890-OPBG01001890.1-human-gut-metagenome-genome-assembly--contig:-NODE-1890-length-13252-cov-3.115329_pt1 | contig 13252 bp, 10 predicted proteins | sample MGYA00241065_ERZ501446 | MGnify/ENA primary metagenome ERZ501446 (study PRJEB25962, sample SAMEA2042632) | human gut metagenome | biome: human gut; feature: human-associated habitat; material: faeces...
CCTTGATGGTGGTCATGGGGGTGCGCAGCTCGTGGGCGATGTTGCCCATGAACTGGCCGCGGGAATTGTCGTTGGACTGGATGTTCTCCGCCATCTGGTTGAAGGTGTGGGCCAGATCCACCACTTCGCCCTCACCTTCCACGCCCTCAACACGGACAGAGAAGTCCCCGCCGCCAAACCGCTGGGCGGCATCGGTGATCTTCTGGAGCGGGTCGGTCAGCTTCCGCATCAGGAAGGAGGTCAGCACGCTGGCGCAGAGCAGCATGATGCAGGCCGAGAAGAAGAAGTTCGACCAGAACTCCTCCTTGAAGTCGGTCAGCCGCGCACCGGAGGAGCAGAGGAAGAGATAGCCGCTGTTGTTGCCCTGGGCATCCTGCATGTGCCGCACCGAGACATAGCTCTTCTCGGTCAGCACACCGTCCAGCGTGCTCAGGGTGTGGTAGGGCTGATCCCCGGCAACTTTTTTCATAAGCTCCGGCCCCACAACATCTGTTCCCACCATCTCGGGATTGGAGGCAATGAGGACCCTGCCTTCTTCATCGGTGAAAAAGAGGTAAGCCTCGGCGCTCTCGCCGATGATCTCCAGCTTGGTGTTCAGGGCATCCAGCTCGGCCCCCTTGGGCAGAGCCGCCTGCTGCACGATATAATCCGCCGCGCGCTGGGTCACATCCGCCACGCTGTCCAGCGTGTCGTACCGCTCCTGGGCAAAATAGCGGCTGAACAGCAGCCATTCGGAGCAGCCCAGCACCGCCGTGCCCAGCACCAGCAGGGTGGCCACCATCGAAAAGAAGGTGACCGAAATACTTTTGCGCATTACTGACGCACCTCGAACTTATAGCCCACGCCCCAGACGGTCTTGAGCGCCCACTTGTCGGACACGCCCTCGAGCTTCTCGCGCAGGCGCTTGATGTGCACGTCCACGGTGCGGCTGTCGCCGAAGTAGTCAAAGCCCCACACCTCGTCGAGCAGCTGGTTGCGGGTGTAGACGCGGTTGGGCGTCGCCGCAAGGTGGTACAAAAGCTCCATCTCCTTGGGCGGCGTGTCGATCTTCTTGCCGTCGACGATCAGCTCGTAGGAGTCAAGGTTGATGACGAGCTTGTCGAAGGTGAGCTTCTTGCTCTGGGGCTTGCCGTCGTCGCCGGTGCGGCGCAGCACGGCGTGCACGCGCGCAAGCAGCTCCTTGACCTCAAAGGGCTTGACGATGTAGTCGTCCGCGCCCATCTCCAGACCGGAAACGCGGTCTGCGGTCTCGCCTTTGGCCGTCAGCATGATGATCGGCACATCGCTCTCCGCGCGGATCTCCCTGCAGACCGCCCAGCCGTCCATCACCGGCATCATCACATCGAGCAGCAGCATGTCCGGCTTGTCCGACTTCCACTTTTTGATGCCCTCCACGCCGTTTTCCGCCTCGAGCACCGTGTAGCCTTCGCGCTCCAGATACAGGCGCAGCAGCTCACGGATGTTGGCCTCGTCCTCTACGATCAATATCTTCTTGGGCATAGTTCTCCCCTGCTTTCCCAGTTTAATCTAATTCTATTATAGCGCGTTTTCGAGGAAAAAGCATTAACAATCTGTAAAACACCGCTTTGCACCCGACATTTCCTGTGCTATACTGAATATATCACCTCAAAGGAGAATTCTTATGTCACAGACGGTAGAAATGCACATTATTGCGCGAATACGCAGCGATTTCCCCACCAAATTCGGCATTCCGCGGCAGAGCGGGCTGGCGGACGTACCGGCGCGCATTGTATTCGAGCCGGAATACCGCAACGCGGACGCGCTGCGCGGCATTGAAGGGTTTTCCCACCTCTGGCTGATCTGGCAGTTCTCGCAGGCGGTGCGGGAAAACTGGTCGCCCACGGTGCGTCCGCCGAGACTGGGCGGGAACCAGCGCATGGGGGTATTCGCCACCCGTTCGCCGTTCCGGCCGAATCCGGTGGGGCTGTCGGTGGTGGCGCTGAAAGAGGTGGTGCTCCACGGGAAAGATGCGCCGTATCTGATCGTGACCGGCGCCGACCTCATGGACGGCACGCCCATCTATGACATCAAGCCCTACCTGCCCCATATCGACAGCCATCCGGAGGCAAGAGGCGGATTTGCGGTGCAGGCAGCAGCCCACCGGCTGCACGTGGTCTTTCCGGAGGCGTGGCTGTCACAGGTGCCGGCGCATCTGCGTGAACCGCTGACGGAACTGCTGGCGCAGGATCCCCGCCCGTCCTACCAGCACGACCCGGAACGGGTATACGGCTTCCCCTTTGCCGGCATGGAGATCCGGTTTACTGTGCAGGCGGAAACGCTGACAGTTTGCAGCGTGACACCGGAAAAATAAGCGGACCAAAAGAGTCCCCGCATCGGTCAGACGGTGCGGGGACTTTTGTGCGGTATTTATTTCAGCCGGAGGATTGCGCTTCTTTTTGCTGAGCCTGCTGTTCATAGAGGGTGTCGAGGAATTGTTCCAGCTTGCCCTTGTTGCGTTCGGTGAGGGCGTTGTATTTTTGGAGCACGGCAGCGGCGTCTTCGTGGAGCGAAACGGTACAGCGGTTGACGGGAATGTTGGTGCGTCCGGCGATGTAGTCCAGACTGACCCCGTAGAAGTCCGCCAGCTGGACGGCAAAGTCCAGCGGTACCGAATGTTTTCCCTGTTCGTAATTGGTGTAGGTGGTCTTGTGCATGTATAACTTTTTGCAAAGTGCTTCCTGTGTCAGATCGTGGTCTTCTCTGAGGTCACGAATCCGCTGGTAATGTTGCATAATGTCACTCGCTCCTATTTATTGATTTCACCAAAATTATACTACAAATACGGACGAACACTTGATTTTTTACAATAAACGTAGTATTATATTTTTAGAAATACATGATTCGTTGTATTTCGAGGAAGAAAAAACAAACAAAGAATGGATTTGACTGGAAACAAAGGAGTTGGTATCAGTGAAAGCAAGCAGGAAAACAAGGTTTGTCCGGTGGATTGCGGCGTTTGTCAGCATTGTGCTATTTGGAACATATCTGGGTTCTTTGTCAATGAATCCACTGACAGTCTCTGCGATTTGCTGTCGAAAGGATGGCTTTGATAAGAGCAGATATACTCTGACCGGCAATGTTGCACAGGATGTTGCGACGATAGCGAAATCACAAGCTGGTCGAACTTGTTCTGATTTTGGGTATTCTGGGGTCGATTATGGGGCATGGTGTGATGAATATGTTGCGGACTGCCTTGAAAATGCCGGATGTGATGATTCAATCGTTGCACACGGTGGAACGGTTGCAGATTTTGAAAAAAAGATGCGAAAAAGAGGTGCGGTTGTAGTATCTTCGCCGCAGCCGGGAGACCTGTTGTTTTTTTCATGGTCGCACGTGGAAATTGTAACAAGGGTCGAGGGTGGCACTGTGTACTGTGCCGGCGGTAATAACCAGGGGAAAACTTATCCTGGCGGAAGATGTGCCGGAGAGAGAAATGCACAGAGCGTTGCGAAAAGCATGGGCGGTTCGATTCGGTTGTATTTGAGACCGAATTATCCGAATCCGAATCCAAATCCGCCGACAGTGTCTAATATTTCAATAGATAAAGCACTGTATGCTGTTGGTGAAAATGTAGTTTTTCATGTTTCAAGCGATAAAGCCACAGGTTATTTAATTGGAATATACCGAAACGGTGAAAGGGTCGATACAACAGAATCTTTTTCTGAATCAATTTATAATTACACACCAACAACTGCTGGTGATTATAGTGCATATGTAACTTCCTATAATTCATCGGGATATGTAGATAGTGCTTTAGTTTATTTTAGTGTATATGATTCAAAACCAATAGCATCATTTCTTAAAACTGATAAGTCAAGTTATTCCGTAGGTGAAACAATAAAATTTACAATAGAGAGTGATAATGCAGTAAATTACGCAATTGGAATTTATAAAGATAATGAAAGAATTGATTCTATAGCATCGGACACAAATGAAGTATCATATACAATTACCAAGGCAGGAAATTATAGTGCATATGTAACTTCTTCGAATGCTTTTGGATATTTAGACAGTAATCGAAATGACTGTCATTTTAATGTGTATGATTCAAAACCAGAAATATCAATTCTTAAAACAAATAAATCAAAGTATCTAGTAGGAGAAACAGTAAAATTTGTAATAGAGAGTGATAATGCAGTAAATTATGCAATTGGAATTTATAGAGATAATGAAAGGATTGATTCTATAGCATCTGATGCAAAGGAAGTATCATACACAATTACCAAGGCAGGAAATTATAGTGCATATGTAACTTCTTCAAATGTTTTTGGATATTTAGACAGCAATCGAAACGATTGTCATTTTTGTGTATATAATTCAGAACAAGAAATGACACATAACGGTGACCTCAACGCCGACAACACCCTCACCACCGCCGATGCCGTTCTACTCCAACGCTATCTTCTGGGCGAGGACACCCTGACACAATCCCAGTGGCAGACCGCTGACCTCAACGCAGACGGTACTGTCAACGGCTTCGACTTGGCACTGCTCCGGCAGAAGCTGGCATAACCAAACCGCACCCCCAACAGAAAAGCCGTACCTCAGACCACTCCGAGGTACGGCTTCTTTTTCTATGGTTTTGCGTTTTGTTCGTTTAGCGAATCTTTGCGCCTACCGGCAGGCTTTCGTCAGGGAAGATCACCTTGACATCACCGTTAGGCATATCTGCTGCACAGATCATGCCGCAGCTCTCCACGCCGCACAGCTTTGCCGGTTTCAGGTTTGCCACCAGCATAATCTTCTTGCCGATCAGGTCTTCCGGCTTGTACCACGGTGCAATGCCCGAAACCACCTGTCTGCCGCCCATGCCGTCGTCCAGCTGGAGCTTCAGCAGCTTCTTGGACTTCTTCACCTTTTCGCATTCCAGCACCTTTGCCACACGCAGATCCACCGCACCGAACTGCTCGATGCCGATCTCCTCTGCCAGCGGCTGCGGGGTGAACTCCGGCTCCTTCGGCTCTTCCTTGGGCTGTGCTGCCAGAATCAGCTGGTTCAGCTCGTCGATCTCCTTCTCCACGTCAATTCTCGGGAAGATGATCTCACCCTTGTGCACCGTCACATTTGCCGGCAGTGTGCCGAACTGGTCGGCGGTGTCGTAGGTCAGCGTGTCCTCTGTTGCGCCGATCTGCGCCCAGATCTTCGGCATGGTCTCCGGCATGAATGCGCCCAGCGGCAGGGTGATGATGCGGATGGTCTCCAGCAGGTTGTACAGCACTGTTGCCAGACGGGTGCGGTTTGCCTCGTCCCGTGCCAGAATCCACGGCGCTGTCTCGTCGATGTACTTGTTTGCACGGGATACCACCTGGAAGATCTCCGCCAGCATCTGGTTCAACTGGGTCTTGTCCAGCAGCGTCTCCAGCTTTGCTTTCAGTCCGGTGGCAGCTGCAATGAGGTCGTCGTCAAACTCGCCTGCCTGACGTTCCTCCGGCAGCGTGCCGCCGAAGTACTTGTCCACCATGGCAACGGTACGGGAAACCAGATTGCCCAGACCATTTGCCAGATCGGAGTTAATGCGGTTGATCATGATCTCGTTGGAGAACGAGCTGTCTGCGCCCAGCGCCATTTCCCGCAGGATGTGATAGCGGATGGCATCGGCGCCGTAGCGGTCTGCCAGCAGGAACGGGTCAACTACGTTGCCCAGCGACTTGGACATTTTCTGTCCGTTGAAGGTGATCCAGCCGTGAACGGCGAGGTGCTTCGGCAGCGGCAGATCCAGCGCCATCAGCATTGCCGGCCAGATAATGGCGTGGAACCGCATGATGTCCTTGGCAACCATGTGGACATCTGCCGGCCAGTAGCGGTCGAAATCGTGGTAAGCTTCGTTGCCGTAGCCCAGTGCGCTGATATAGTTGGACAGCGCATCGATCCAGACGTAAACCACGTGGTCGGGGTCGAATGTGACCGGAATGCCCCACTTGAAAGAGGTGCGGGAAACGCACAGGTCTTCCAGACCGGGCTTGATGAAGTTGTTTACCAGCTCTACCGCACGGGTTTTCGGCTGAAGATAGTCGGTCTCTGTGAGCAGCTTTTCAATGCGGTCGGCGAAGGGGGACATCTTCATGAAGTATGCCTCTTCCTTTGCCTCGGTCACCTCACGGTGACATTCCGGACAGCAACCGTTTTCGTCCAGCTGGGATTCCGTCCAGAAGCTCTCGCACGGGGTGCAGTACTTGCCCTTGTACTCGCCCTTGTAGATGTAGCCCAGATCGTACAGTTTCTTGAAAATCTTCTGTACCGTCTCTATGTGGTAATCGTCGGTGGTGCGGATGTAGCGGTCATAGCTGATGTGCATCTTTGCCCAGAGGGCTTTGAACGTCTTGACGATCTCGTCCACGTATTCTTTCGGGGTAACGCCCTTGGCAGCGGCTTTCTGTTCGATTTTCAGACCGTGCTCATCGGTACCGGTGAGAAAGATCACATCATAGCCCTGCATCCGTCTGTAGCGTGCGATGGAATCGCAGGCAACGGTGGTGTAGCAGTGTCCGATGTGCGGATTGCCGGACGGATAGTAGATCGGTGTGGTAATATAGAACGGCTTTTTTGACATACAGGATCCTCCTTTATTTGCAGCCGCCGGATCCTGTGGAAAGAAGTTCCGGCGGCGTAGGCTCTTAACCTCTATTATAACATATTTCTCTGAATTTGTCACGTGTTTTTTTCGGGATTTGCGTTTTGAGAGAAGCCGGCAGGCAGCGCTTTCTATGAATTGCGGTTCACAGACGGCGAAATCCGCTGTGTCCCGTCTGCCATGGCAAAGAAACACCCGCTGTTCGGCACCAGAGTGACACCGGACAGCGGGTGGTTTTACGGATTATGGGAGCTGATCCGCTTGGAAAGACGGGTGCTTAGAATCTGTTTTCACAAGACACGTGTGTACGCATGGAAAGACAGGCTCTTAATTTACCGTGCGCAGGACCGACTTATGGAATACCTGCTGGTAAGCCTTGACGACGATGGGCAGCAGAACGCAGATCATAATGACGTCAAAGGGGAACTGTCCCACGTTCTTGATCAGACGGGGCAGCATCCAGGTGCCGAATGCGCTCCATGCCGAGCCGGACATGGCAAACGGGAAATCCGGATTGATGTAGCATGCGTACAGAATGCTGGAGTTCAGCACCAGATTGCCGATAAGCACCACGGTCAGACGTGCCAGCACGGCGGAGAACAACAGGTTCTTCTGGGATGTGCGGCGATACAGGAACAGACCGTATACCAGCGCATTCAGAACAACCACCAGCGCCAGCAGCAGGTTATATTCCCGCATTTTGGAGCCGTCCAGCAGATAGCCGATGATGTCCGTGCCCAGTGCGGCAATCATGGAAACCACCGGACCATACAGCATGGCGATGATCATCACGCCCAGAAATGCGAACGTGATGCGGATGTCCGTGCCGATGGGAATGGCGATGGTGCGCAGGACGATGGACAGCGCCATGAACAGCGCCGCAACGGTGATGGTCCGCACCTGTTTCAGTTCACGTGCGGAATCAGTGAATAATGACAAAAAGCCTCTCATGAAAATACCTCCTTACCCTTGACGGGCATTTTGAAATGGTGCTTCGTGCACATAAGGAGTGAATTTCAAGAAAGGCTTTCTGAAAAATCAGGACTTCTTATGATGCATTCAGCGGGATGCGGAATCGGCACCGCAAATTCGGGACACTGTCCTGAATTTTTCGTCCCGGCAGCAACTCCCCGTCTGCCGGACACTTAACGCACCGTTTCCTACTCTGGTAATGCAATCTATTTCAGCGCAGTGCGCTGAAGTCACCCGGCAGAGAGAAATGCCGGGGAGATGCCATAGGATTTCGAACCATTTTTCACAAAATACGTGTATCCGCTTTGTGAAGACGGGTTCTTACTTTTCGATCACACGAACACGCAGCACGCCGTCAATGGCGGTCAGTGCCTTGATCATTCCCTCGGTGACACCGTCGATGTCCAGAATGGTGTAAGCGTAATCCTTCTTGCTGGCATTGGTCATGTTCTCAATGTTTGCGCCAGCCACGCCGATGACAGAGGTCAGGGCGGAGATCATTGCCGGAACGTTCCGGTGAATGATACAAACCTTGGTATATACTGCCTGAAGCTGTGCATTGGGCAGGTTCACGCTGTTGCGGATGTCGCCCTGTTCCAGATAAGCCATCAGCTCATCGGCTGCCATGCTTGCGCAGTTGTCCTCGCTCTCCGGTGTGGAAGCACCCAGATGCGGGGTTGCAATGATGTGCTTTGCGTTGCAGGTCTTTGCGTTGGGGAAGTCGGTGCAGTAGTAAGCCACCTTGCCGCTCTCCAGCGCTGCGATCATATCATCATCGTTGACCAGTTCGCCGCGGGCATAGTTCAGCACACGAACGCCGTCCTTCATTTTGGCGATGGAAGCGGCATTGATCATGCCCTCTGTGTCCTTGTTGAACGGTACGTGGATGGTCAGGTAATCGGCTGCGGCGAAAACATCGTCCTGTGTCTTGACGACAGTCACAGACGGATCCAGACGCAGTGCTGCGCCGATGGACAGGAACGGGTCAGTGCCGACGACCTTCATGCCCAGTGCAACGGCTGCGTTGGCAACCAGTGCGCCGATGGCACCCAGACCGATGATGCCCAGTGTCTTGCCTTTGATCTCCGGGCCGGCGAACTGGCTCTTGCCCTTTTCCACCTGCTTTGCAACGGTGGTTTCGCCGTCGGTCAGACCAGCCGCCCAGGTCATTGCCTCCGGAATCTTTCGGGAGGAGATGAGCAGACCGGTGAGCACCAGTTCCTTTACAGCATTGGCATTGGCACCCGGTGTGTTGAATACACAGATGCCAGCTTCTGCGCAGCGATCCAGCGGGATGTTGTTGACACCGGCACCTGCACGGGCGATTGCCAGCAGGTTGGAGCCAAATTCGGTTTCGTGCAGCGATGCGCTGCGCACCAGAATGGCATCCGGATTCTCAGCGGTGTCGGTTACGGTGTAATTCTGTCCGAACCGTTCGGTTCCGGCAGGAGAAATCTTATTGAGTGTTTGAATGGTATACATGGGATTCCATCCTTTCTTCAGGCATTTTCTGCTTCAAACTGACGCATGAAGTCCACCAGCTTCTGCACGCCCTCGATGGGCATTGCATTGTAGATGGAGGCACGCATACCGCCAACGGTGCGGTGACCCTTCAGGTTCACGAAGCCGGCTTCTGTAGCAGCCTTGATGAACTTGGCATCCAGTTCCTTGTCGCCGGTCACGAACGGTACATTCATGAGAGAACGGTCTTCCTTGCGGACGGTGCCCTTGAACAGCTTGCTCTCGTCCAGGAAATCGTACAGGATCTTTGCCTTTTCCTGATTGCGCTTCTGCATTGCTTCCAGACCGCCCATCTTCTTGAGCCACTTGAACACCTTGCCGCAGATATAAATGCCGTAGCAGGGCGGTGTGTTGTACAGGGAGTCTGCATCCGCCTGTGTTTTCCATGCCAGCATGGTGGGGGTGTTCTCCACAGCCGGCTTTTCCGGAATCAGGTCTTCCCGAATGATGGCGATGACAACGCCTGCCGGACCCACATTCTTCTGAACACCGCCGTAGATCACACCGTACTTGGTGACATCTACCGGCTCGCTCAGGAAGCAGGAGGAAACGTCTGCCACCAGAGGCTTGCCCTTGGTGTTGGGCAGCTTCTTATATTTGGTACCATAAATGGTGTTGTTCTCACAGATATAGACATAATCGGCGTCTTCGTCGATGGGCAGATCGGAGCAGTCCGGAATATAGGAGAATGTCTTGTCCTCGGAGGAAGCGATCTTGACAGCCTTGCCGTACTTCTGCGCCTCCTGATATGCCTTTTTTGCCCACTGACCGGTGACGATGTAGTCAGCTACGCCGTTTTTCATTAGGTTCATGGGGACAGCTGCAAACTGCTGGGATGCGCCTCCCTGCAGGAACAGAACCTTGTAGTTGTCGGGAATTCCCATCAGGTCACGGAGATCCTGTTCTGCTGTTTTGATAATCTCGTCGAATGCGGCACTGCGGTGGCTCATTTCCATTACGGACATACCGGTGCCTTTGTAATCCATCATTTCAGCTGCTGCTTCCTGCAGCACTTCTTCCGGCAGCACTGCCGGGCCTGCGCTAAAGTTATACACTCTGTGCATCGCTAAATACCCTCCTGCAAAGCGTGGCATGCAAAACCATACGCTTTGAAATTCTGTTTTCCGATCCAGGACGGCCGGAAATGGCAGGCGACACTGGAACAGTGTCCCTGTAGAATCTGTTTGCAGCAGATTCTCAGAGCTGCTTCCATGGGCATGGCGCATGGTTTTCCAAAGCGCCAGTAATTCCATAGGCCCCTCTATGTATGGATCTCCGTGAAAACAAGCTTCTGCTCTGACCGGTTTTTTGAAACGGTACTTTTTATTATACGCCATTTTCGTGCAATTGTCAAGTTCTGCATAAAATTTGCGGACAATTGTTTTTCCAAGGCGGATTCCCGGCGCCGGTTTTGTCGTTTTTGCACCAAAAAGACCCGCCTGCAAAGATGCAGCACGGGTCTTGTCAAAAACGGTTGTATTGTGGGGTTAGCCGAGAATGCCGAACGTTCCGTCGATTTCCACAGCCAGAACTTCTACGTTGTCCAGAATGGTGATCTCGTTGCCGTCGGCATCGTTGCCCTTCATGGTTACGGCGATGTCATAGATGGCGGTGGCGTCCTCCTTCATCTTGCTGACGAAGTCGTCGCCCAGCAGGGAGGCGTAGGTGTCCAGATAATCCTGTACGAAGTCGGTGTCCTCCTCAAAGTTTTCCTGGAGGACTTCCTTTGCCTGTGCCATTTCCAGACCGGTGATGGTGAAGGTGTCGGTCTGGGCATAGTTCACCAGTGTCTCGTGGTACTGTTCCAGTCCACGCTCCATGCCATAGCTGTACTTCTCCTGTAAGTATGCCTCCATGGATTCCTGATAGTCCGTATAGAGCTGTGCCTTGTAGAGGTCATAGTTCTGGGTGTCGATGGCATAGAAATAGAGAGAGATGGTGTTTGCCAGACCTTCCGGAACAGCGTCGCTGTCGTAGGTCAGCTTGTAATCCATATCATCGGGGTTGGATTCCGTCACCGGCTGGATGTCCTCTCCGGTGCTCTCAGAAGCAGCGCTGCTCTCCGAGGTGTCGGAGGAATCTGCCTTGCTGCCGCATCCGCCCATGGCAAACAGGGCGGTGCAGGCGAGCAGCAGTGCGGTAATACGGTTCCAAAGGGATTTTTTCATGCGCTTGTCCTTTCCTTATGCCAGCGGCTGGGTGGAAATGCCGTTTTCCGCTGCCCATGTTTCAATGGCGGAGCCGGACGGGCAGGTGATGGTCACTGCCAGCGGTTCTGCGCCCTCTACCAGACCCCAGCGGTCGTATTCCAGCGTGCAGCTGGCGATCGTCAGGTCGGTGAGGCTGCCGCAGCCGGTGAACGCCTCTTCCATAACGGTGGTGGTTGCAGCCGGCAGGGAGATGCTGGTCAGGCTGGAACAGCTTGCAAATGCCGCACGGCGCACGGTGGAAACCGTTTCCGGAATGGAAACCGAGGTCAGCGAACCGCAGTCCATGAACGCACTCTCGCCGATGGTGGCCAGACCATTCGGCAGCGTCACGCTGGTGAGATTCCAGTTTGCCTCAAAGGCGTGGTCGGCGATGGCGGAAACCACATAGCTGTCCACCGTGGACGGGATGTTCAGATCGGTATCTGTCCCGTTGTATCCGGTAATGGAAATGGTGCCGTCATCGTTCATCTGATAGTTGAAGATGCTGGTTTCCGGTGCAGTGTCGCCGCCTTCCGGTGTCGTGCCGACTTCGGTCTGGGAGGCGGAGGTGCCTGCACCGGCGGTGCTGCTGTCATCCTTTTGATTGCCGCAGCCGGTAGCGGTCATGGCGAACGCTGCGGTCAGGAGGGCAGCCCACAATGCTTTTTTCCAAAATGGATGATGTGTCATATTCGTTCCTTTCTTCGGTGCACCGACTGAAACTGAATCGGTGCGGTTGGCTTTCGGGGAACACGAGTTTTAGGCAATCCCGTACAAAGCTTGTGCGGCGTTGCTTTTATTTTTTGCCGCGCATTTTTGCACGGGTCTGATTGCTCAGGATCTGCTTCCGGATGCGGAGTGTCTTGGGGGTGACCTCCAGCAGCTCGTCGTCTGCCAGAAATTCCAGACAGTCTTCTAGACTCAGGTTGCGCGGCGGTACCAGACGGAGCGCATCGTCGCTGCCGCTGGCACGGGTGTTGGTGAGGTGCTTGCGCTTGCAGACGTTGACTACCAGATCTTCTGCCTTGGGGGATGCGCCCACAACCATGCCCTCATAAACTGGCACGCCTGCGCCGATGAACAGCGAGCCGCGCTCCTGTGCGTTGAACAGACCGTAGGTGACAGCCTCGCCGGTCTCAAAGCTGACCAGAGAACCGGTGGAGCGGTTGGCAATCATGCCAGCCCAGACATCGTAACCGTCGAAGATCTGGTTGATGATGCCTTCGCCATGGGTATCGGTCAGGAACTGGTTGCGGTAGCCGAACAGGCCGCGGCTGGGCATCCGGAACTCCAGGCGGACACGGTCGGTGCCCAGGGACTCCATCTGCTGCAGAACGGCCTTGCGCTGGCCCAGGCCGGTCATCACAGCACCCTGATACTGGGTGGGAACGTCGATGACAACGTGCTCCATGGGCTCGTAGGTCTTGCCGTCGATGACCTTGGTCAGAACGTGCGGGGGAGAGACCTGCAGCTCATAACCTTCACGGCGCATGGTCTCGATCAGGATGGACAGGTGCATCTCACCACGGCCCATGACGCGGAAGGAATCGGTGGTGGGAGAATCCTCCACCTTCAGAGCAACGTCCTTCAGCAGCTCCTTCTGCAGACGGTCACGGATCTGGCGGCTGGTGACGTACTTGCCCTCACGGCCGGCCAGGGGGCTGTCGTTGACGGAGAAGGTCATCTCCACGGTGGGGTCGTTGATCTTCACGAAGGGCAGCGGCTCCACATTGGAGGGGCTGCACAGGGTATTGCCGATGGTCACGTCGGGCAGGCCGGAGAATGCCACGATATCGCCGGCGGTGATGTTATCGCACGGCTGACGGCCATTGGCCTGGAAGTCGTACAGCTTGGTCAGACGGCCGCGCATCTTCAGATCCTGATTGTGCCAGTCACAGACGACAACTTCCTCGCCCACCTTGGCAACGCCGTTCTGGATGCGGCCAATGCCGATGCGGCCCACGAAGTCGTTGTAGTC
>ENA-OPBG01001891-OPBG01001891.1-human-gut-metagenome-genome-assembly--contig:-NODE-1891-length-13249-cov-6.266712_pt1 | contig 13249 bp, 13 predicted proteins | sample MGYA00241065_ERZ501446 | MGnify/ENA primary metagenome ERZ501446 (study PRJEB25962, sample SAMEA2042632) | human gut metagenome | biome: human gut; feature: human-associated habitat; material: faeces...
AAATCTTCCACAAATTGTGACGCACATCTTGCAGAAAGCTTTTTTCAAACACGCTCTAGGTCAGCTTACCACATGGATTTATAATACCTATCCCTGTATTTTTTTGGAGTCAGACCAGTGAAATTTTCGAATACCTGAATAAAGTGACTCTGGGAAGAGAAGGATAGGTAATTGGCGATGTCAACTACTGCTTTGTCCGAGTAGCGAAGAAGATGTGTGGCTTTTTCTATTTTTTTCTCCCTTATGTAGTCACTGATGGAAATTCCAAGATTTTGTTTGAATACCCTGGATAGATAATTCTGGGAAAGACCGGTGTGGCAGGCAAGGTCTTCTATGGTGATACGGTCCTTTATATGAGCATAGATGTAATCAATGCATTGCATAACTGGCTTGGAAAGTACGGATAATTTTTTTTGCAGGATCATTTTTCCGGTAAAATCCTTTGCCATAGTGTGGTGAAGGTCTGCAATCTGTCGCAGGGAAGTGCAGGAATCCATTTTTAAAATGTAAAAGTCACTAAGCCGGTAGGCCTGCTCTGCCTCCATCCCTCCGTCAATGCAATATCTGGTAAGCATCGCAGCTGTAACCACAAAGTGGTATTTCAGATTCGTGACAGGGTTTCTGGAAAGGACTCCGGTTCCCTCCAGATTCGTAAAAGAATCTGCATTACAGTTCTGTATGACAGTTTCCATATCTCCGGTTTTTACTGCCGTATAAAAGGAATATTCAACAGAAGGCGGCCTGTGCTTGGATTCAGTTTCGTTTTCTTCAAATTCTGTGTTGTACCAGTCTTTTGATATTGCCATGTAATCCCCTCCAAAACAAAAATGTGTCATTTTTTATATTATGACATGAATCTGATATTTTGTTAAGAGAAATAATATAATGTCAAAAATAAAAATGGTATATTTATTGCACCAAAGAGATACAGCATTAAGAAAATGCTCAAAAAAGGAGGATCTTTTATATGAAGAAGAGAGCAGTATCTATGTTACTTACAGCTGTTATGGCAGTTACCGGTATGGCTGCAACAGCAACCGTAGCACATGCAGAAGGAGAAGAGGGAAAGGTTATTAACATCTATTCCTGGAACGATGAGTTCCGTACACGTCTGGAGGCTATTTATCCAGAAGTTGAGTCCACTTCCAGCGATGGAACTGTTACAACCTTAAAAGACGGAACTGAGATCCATTGGATCATCAACCCAAACCAGGATGGTGTTTACCAGCAGAAGCTTGATGAGGCGCTTCTGAATCAGGCTGATGCATCTGATGATGATAAAGTAGATATTTTCTTAACTGAGACCGATTATGTTTTCAAATATACAGACAAAGATGCAGATGTAGCAATGCCGCTTACAGATCTTGGAATTGACCCGGATACAGATCTTGCAGATCAGTACGATTTCACAAGAACAACTGCTTCTGACTCTGACGGAGTACAGAGAGGTTCTACATGGCAGTGCTGCCCAGGAACCCTGGTATACCGTCGTGATATTGCAAAAGAAGTTTTTGGAACAGATGATCCGACAGAAGTAGGCGAGAAAGTAAAAGACTGGGATACAATGAAAGAGACTGCTGCTCAACTGAAGGAGAAAGGTTACTACACATTTTCTTCTTATGCAGACACCTTCCGTTTATATGGAAACAGCATCGCACAGTCCTGGGTACAGCCTGGTGAGACAACCATTACAGTTGACCAGAAGATTATGGATTGGGTAAATGATTCAAAAGAGTGGCTGGATGCAGGTTTCCTTAACCCTACTGTAAAAGGACAGTGGAACGATGACTGGAACAAAGCTATGGGCTCCCAGTCAAAAGTATTTGCATTCCTGTTTCCGGCATGGGGAATCGACTTTACATTAAGTCCAAACTGGGATGGCGATGCAGGCTCATGGGCAGTTACAAATCCTCCGCAGGAATACAATTGGGGCGGTTCTTACATTCATGCAGCAACAGGTACTGATAATCCAGAGCATGCAAAAGACATTATCCTTGCTATGACTGCAGACAAAGACAACCTGTTAAAGATTTCTAAGGATTATTCAGACTTCACAAATACAAAGAGTGGTATGGCAGAGGCTGCTACAGATGATGCAAACTTCTCTTCTGAGTTCCTTGGCGGACAGAACCCATTTGCATATTTTGCACCTGTTGCAGAGAACATTAAGATTGCACCGCTTTCTGCATATGATCAGGGATGTGTAGAGCTTATCCAGAACTCCTTCAGTGATTATTTCCAGGGAAATGTTGACTTTGATAAAGCAAAGGCAAACTTTGAGACTGCTATTAAAGAGCGTTATCCTGAGATCTCTGAGGTTAAATGGCCGGAATAATGTAGATAGTTCTGAGGATTTTGTTTGCAAAAACATCTTGCAGAATACTATTAAAAAAATAATGTCCATGTGACGTTTGAAAATTGGTATAAGGAACGTGGAGAGGATCCTGTAACATAGGATTCTCTCCTGTTCTGTAAGATGTGTGTAAAGGAGAACTGTTATGAAGAAAAACAAGAAAAGCATTAATTATGGAAAATGGGGCTACCTGTTTATCCTTCCTTTTTTTATAATCTATTTGATTTTTTCTTTGATTCCATTGGTTGATACGGTCCGTTACAGCTTTTTTGAATATTTCCGTTCTGGAATTAAAGAAATCGGACCCAATTTTATTGGAATGGCAAATTACATCAGTCTGCTGAAATCCGATATGTTTAAATATGGAGCAAACACATTGATTCTGTGGCTGATCGGATTTGTGCCGCAGATTGTGGTTGCGTTAGTTCTGGCAGCCTGGTTTACAGATGCCCGTTTGAAAATAAGAGGAAAACAGTTTTTTAAAGTGGTAATATATCTGCCGAACCTGATTATGGCATCTGCATTTGCACTTTTATTTTTTACTATGTTTTCTACAAACGGACCAATAAATTCTATTCTGATGTCTCTTGGATGGATTAAAGACCCTATTGATTTTATGGGATCTGTAGTTGGAACAAGATCATTAATTGGCTTTATGAACTTCCTTATGTGGTTTGGAAATACAACGATTATGCTGATGGCGGCTGTTATGGGTATCAGTATGGATATTTTTGAGGCTTCTGACCTGGATGGCTGCAATAGTATTCAACGTTTCTATTATATTACATTGCCGCTGATCAGACCGATTCTTGCATATACATTGATCACATCTATAATTGGTGGTCTTCAGATGTTTGATGTACCACAGATCCTGACAAATGGACAGGGTAATCCAGATAGAACGTCTATGACGCTGATCATGTTCCTGAACAGTCATCTGAAGAGTAAGAACTATGGTATGGCTGGTGCATTATCTGTTTACCTGTTTATTATCAGTGGTATTTTATGCTTCATCGTATATCGCATGACCAATGATAATGATCCGGATGGTTCCAAAAAGGCTGCAAAAAAACGTGCTAAGGAAGAAAGGAGAAGATTAAGAAGATGAAGAAGAAAGCAGGAAGCCAATTCAGAACAGTTTTCGCACATATCGTACTGATTCTTCTGTCTTTTATGTGCCTGTTCTTCTTTTACGTATTGATAATTAATGCAACCAGATCTCATGGGGATCTGCAGAAAGGTTTCTCAGCACTTCCAGGAAAATATTTCCTTGAGAATCTGAAAAACGTGGCAAACGACGGAAGCTTTCCAATGTTTCGGGGAATTTTGAACAGTGTGATCGTATCTTCCTGTAGTGCCGCACTTTGTACATATTTTTCATCCCTTACGGCATATGGTCTTTATGCTTATGAGTTTAAGGCAAGAAAGGTTGCTTTTACATTTATCATGGCAATTCTTGTAATGCCAACGCAGGTTACTGCAATGGGATTCCTTCGTCTGGTTACGAAGATGGGATTATATGATTCCCTTCTGCCGCTGATCATTCCCTCCATTGCATCTCCAGCTGTATTTTATTTTATGTACAGTTATCTGCAGTCGTCTCTGCCGCTTTCTCTTGTGGAGGCTGCCAGAATCGATGGTTCCGGAGAATTCCATACCTTTAATCGCATTGTGATTCCAATTATGAAGCCTGCAATTGCAGTTCAGGCGATTTTTACATTTGTTGGTTCCTGGAACAACTACTTTGTACCGGCCCTGATCATCCAGTCCAAGAGTAAAATGACGGTGCCGATTCTGATCGCTACTCTTCGTGGTGCTGATTATATGAATTTTGATATGGGTAAAATTTACATGATGATCACAGTTGCGATCGTGCCGATCATTGTTGTGTACCTGCTTCTTTCCAAGTATATTATTGCAGGTGTTACCCTTGGTGGTGTCAAAGAGTAATGGCGTTTACACAGTTTAAGCACAGTGGGACTTTGAATCCGGAAATATCTGTCTGCGAGAAAAAGCATAGCTCTTTTGCAGAAAAAGCGGCAGAGGAAGGCATTGTTCTATTGAAAAATGAAAATATTCTTCCCATTTCATTATCTGCATCGGTTGCCCTTCTGGGCATCGGTGCGGATAAAACTGTAAAAGGGGGGATTGGTTCCGGAGATGTAAATAACAGGCAGAATATTACCATTTACGAAGGAATGGAAGAATCCGGAATTCGGATCACCAGCAGGGACTGGCTGGATGATTATGAACATCGCTATCAGAAAGCGAGACTTATATGGAAAGAGAAAATTCTTGAAGAAGCAAAGCATGTAAATAATCCTTTTGATGCCTATGCATCCAATCCATTTATCATGCCGGAGGGGCGTCCTGTTTCTGAAATGGATATCCAGGAAGCTGAAATTGTTGTTTATGTAATCAGCCGTATTTCTGGTGAAGGAAAAGATCGTCGTCTTGAAAAAGGTGACTATTATCTTAGTGAACGAGAAGAGAAAGATATTCTTTTTCTAAACAGCAGAAGTGTGCCTATTGTTCTGCTTATAAATGCCGGTGGTCCTGTGGAGCTTACAGATATTCTGGAAAAAGCGCAGTGGATAAAAGGTATCCTCAATATTTCCCAGCTTGGACAGGAGGGGGGACGTGCGGTTGCAAGGATCCTTCTTGGAGAAGCTGTTCCAAGCGGAAAGCTTACAACAACCTGGGCAAAAAAATATGCGGATGTGCCATTTGCAGAGAATTTTAGTTATCTGAATGGAAATCTGGAATTGGAAGAATATAAAGAAGGAATTTATGTGGGCTATCGGTATTTCGACAGTTTTGGTGTAAAGCCACTTTTTCCTTTTGGCTTCGGTCTTTCTTATACAGATTTTAAGATTCAGTTTTGCAGTATTGAAATTGACAAGGATAAGATTGCAGTAAATGTATCTGTAGAGAATATTGGAAATACTTTTGCAGGAAGAGAAGTTGTACAGGTGTATGTATCACTTCCCCGGGGCAGGATAGAGAAAGAATACCATCGCCTGGTTGGATATGCAAAGACAAATGTATTAAAGCCGGGAGAAAAACAGGAGTTAAAGATCCTGTTTGATGGAAAAACTATTGCAAGCTTTTTTGAGGATGCAAATGCCTGGATCGTGGAAACAGGAAAGTATGGTCTCTGGATTGGAAATAATTCAGCCAATCTGAAGCTGGAGGCTTTTATAAATGTGAACCAGGATGTAGTTCTGGAGCAGACGCAGAAACTGGAGGCGTTGGTTGAATTATCTGAAAAAATGGAAGCTTCGAAGAATGTAAAGGCTGCAGAAAAGCAGCTGGAGAAAAGTAGAAATGCTGATTTTCCCACCATACAGTTTGAAGCATTGCAGAGAAAACAAAAGGCTGGAAATGTTGACCGAGAGTCTCTGGCCATGGGAAACTCGCTGGAAATTCTGGCAGAAGAGCTGCCTGTAGAAGAATTGATCCCACTTTTATACGGAAATACTGGTGGTATTAGCAGCAATCTTGGAGCAGCAGGGATTAAAGTGCCTGGTTCAGCTGGCGAAACTTCAGAAGCTCTTTATGAAAAATATGGAGTTCCGGTATTGATCATGGCAGACGGACCAGCTGGTATCAGACTGCAAAGAAGTTATGAGGTAAATCGCGAGAATGATTCTGTTTATGGAATCGGTGTTCTTGGTTCTTTGGAAAATGGATTTCTGGTAACAGAAAAGCCTCACCAAAATGCAGATACGTATTATCAGTACTGTACTGCTTTTCCGGTTGGTACAGCTTTGGCGCAGTCCTGGAATCGGCAGCTGTTGAAAGAGTTTGGAGAAATGATAGCTGAGGAAATGGAGAAATTTGGCGTCAATCTCTGGTTGGCACCGGGAATGAATATTCACAGAAATCCCCTGTGCGGACGAAACTTTGAATACTATTCAGAGGACCCGCTGCTTGCAGGAAGTCTGGCAGCAGCAGTTACCAAAGGGGTTCAGAGTAAAGCAGGATGCGGGGTAACGATTAAGCATTTTGCATGCAATAATCAGGAAGATAATCGTATGGGAGTAGATGTTCATCTTTCTGAAAGGGCTCTTCGTGAGATTTATTGTCGTGGATTTGAGATTGCCATAAAGGAGAGTAAACCTGTGGCAATTATGTCCTCCTATAATCTGGTAAATGGGGTACATGCCGCAAACAGCAAGGATCTGTGTACCAGAATTGTGCGTGATGAGTGGGGATTTGAGGGCGTGATCATGTCGGACTGGAATACTACGGAACCCAAGGACGGAAGTATTCCATGGAAGTGCACAGCTGCCGGAAATGATATTATCATGCCGGGAAGTGAGAATGATCATAAAAGTATTCTGGATGGTTACAGAAGTGGGAAGCTTTCAGAAGAAGAAATTCGTATCTGTGCCAGAAGGGTATTGAAACTAATTGATAAACTGCGAAGCAGTTATTTGGTTATGAGCAAGTAGTGAAGCGGATTGCGAATATTCGCTTGACTAAAAGGACTGAGCAAGGTATGCGTATGTGTACTTTGCTCTTATTTTTTTTCATTTTTATAGAAATTATAAAGAGAGATGTGGTAGTATGGAAAATACCAGCGATACAAAAAGAAAATCTGGAATGGAGCTTGAGGTGAAAGATGGTGCTTTGCTGTGGCAGAGTATAGAAATAGACGAAAGCAAGAAGAGCGTATAAAAGCAGTGGAAAATGGAAGGAGAGTCTAAATGGATGAGCGAAGCAAACGGGCGCAGATGGAGCGGAAGAGGAGAATTCGTAGAAAGAAACAGAGACGTCGGGTTTTGATTAGTGCGCTGGTGGAAGTTTTGATTCTGGCAGTGTTGGCTTTGGCGTTTTGTTGGGATAGAGGACTTAGTGCTAAAGTGTCGGGAGTGCTCGGGATTTTCGACAGACCGCCTGCGACGGAACTGGATGTGTCGGGAGTGAACAGCTCAAATGTGCTTTTAATGGATGTAAAAAGCGGAAAGGTCATTGGAAATCTAAATGGGGAAGAGCGGATTTATCCGGCATCCATGACGAAGATCATGACTGCAATTGTGGCGTTGGAAGCATTTTCAGATCTGGATCATGAGATTACTTTAAGTGAGAATATTTTTATGCTCTGGACGGACAGGATGCCACACAGGCAGGCTTTCAGCCAGGGGAGAGCGTGAGAGTGCGTGATCTGGTCTACGGCGTAATGCTGCCTTCCGGAGCAGAATGTTGTCTGGCTTTGGCAGATGAAGCATCCGGCTCAGAAGAAGCATTTGTGGAAAAGATGAATAAGAAGGCCAAGTCCATTGGCATGAAGGATACCCATTTTATGGATTGTACTGGCTTACATGATCCAGAGCATTATAGTACAGCATATGATATTGCGCTGCTGCTTAAGTATGCGTTACATAATGATACTTTCCGTGAAGTGGCAGAAAGCCATTTCCATTCTACGCCAGCTACCAATGTACATCCGGATGGAATTACCTATTACAGTACCATGTTTAAAAATATGTCGGATACATCGGTAACCGGCGGGGAAATTCTAGGTGGCAAAACCGGGTATACCTCTGAGGCAGGGCATTGTCTGGCAAGCTTTGCACAGATATATGACAGGGAGTACATTCTGGTAACGGCAGGCGCCGCGGCGGACGCTACGGGAGTGCCGCACATTCTGGACGCGAAAACAATTTATAACCGACTGGGCGAAGCGGTGGCACAGAAATAAGAAATGACAAATCCAGTGAGGAAGTGAATGCTCTTTTTCTATGCTGTGTTTCGAGTCAGGCTGGTGTTATTTCGCCATTTGCAGGATTGCCACAATATCTTCTTTCGTCAACGGCTGGAAGAAGCCAATGTGTCCGTTTCTGCCGAAAACGCATTTCTCAGCCATTTCCTCGATTTGGGCATCGGTTGGATAAATGCCAAGTTCAGTGAGGGTGGTTGGCATGTCTATAGAGTGGCACCAGGTCTCCCAGGCAGTGATGGATGCGAGAACAGTATCCGTAATATCAGAATCGCTGGTCTGGGAAGCATCAATTCCGAAAACCTTCTCACCAAACAGTGCAAATCTTCCCGGATTTGTCTTATACACATATCTCGCCCAGCTTCCCCAGACAGATGCAAGTCCGGCTCCGTGAGCTACATCAAACATACCGCCGAGTTCATGCTCAATCTTATGTGTGGCGAAATCAGATACCCTTCCGGCACCGGTCAGACCGTTATGGGAAAGGCTTCCGGCCCACATGAGAGTAGCCCGGGCTTCATAGTTTTCAGGATCTTTTACAGCAACCTGGGCTGCATCACGGACGGAAACCATCAGTCCCTCTGCGATATGGTCTGTCAGGCTGGTATCTGTGTCTGTAGGGGTAAAATAGCGCTCCATAGTGTGCATCATAATATCAGCTGCGCCGCTGGCTGTCTGATATGCCGGAAGGCTGTAAGTCAGCTCAGGATTCATAATAGCAAATCTGGGGCGTGAGCAGTCGTGCCCATAGGAACGTTTCATCATACCGTCTTCAATGGTGAGAACCATGGAGGAAGACATCTCAGAACCGGCAGCTGCAATTGTAAGGATAACACCGATTGGCAGGTTTTTATCTGTTTTAACACGACCGTAAAGCAGATCTTCCATTTCAAAATCATTGGCGATTCCGTAACCGATTCCCTTTGCTGTATCAATTACGCTGCCGCCTCCAATTGGCAGAAGGAAGTCAACACCTTCCGACCGTCCAATGCGGATCCCTTCTTTTACCAGGGAAAGGCGAGGATTGGGAACCACGCCACTAAAGTCTATATAGGAAAGTCCGGCTCCATTCAGGCTCTGATGTACACGTTCCAATAGTCCTGATGATTCAACATGTCCTCCTTTTTTTCCATAAATGATCATAACTTTATGCCCACCAAATGCGGCAACCTGTTTGCCAGCCTCGTTTTCCCGGTCTGCACCGAAAAGAACTCTGGTAGGAGTGTAAAAATCAAAATTTATCATGGGAAATGCCTCCGTAAAATATGAAAATAAATTTGCGATTCTTTGCAAAAAGTGTTCTGTGAGCGGTCTTATGCATCTGACATCATTATATATGCTGGAAATGTAAATGACCAGAGCGGATTTTGTAATTTTATGGGATAATTTTTCGAACGATAAAACTTTACTTTTAAGCTGTGATTTTGTAAGGTATGGTTATAGAGGAAAAACAGAAAAACGGTGCACAGTTATTCTTTACTTCCAATATAGAAAACTATATAATAAAAGGAGAACTGACAGATGAAGTAAGTCCGGAGCTGGTAGAATTGCTTCATTATATTGAACATACCACTCAGGACATGGCAGATGGCTGTAAAAGCGAAAGAATACATAAGATGCAGAAGCGTATATGCAGTATCAAATCCAGTGAGGAAGTGAGTGTGAGATATATGCAGAGATGGGAAGAAATGGAAATGGAAAAAGAGGCGGCACGTGAATTAGGACTCGCAGAGGGCAGAACCCAGGGACTTACTGAGGGCAGAACCCAGGGACTTACTGAGGGCAGAACCCAGGGTCTTGCGGAGGGAAGAGCAGAGGGAAGAGCAGAGGGAAGAAGTTCTATGGCACGATTGATAGATAAATTATTAGAAGAAAATCGCATAGAAGATTGTAAAAGAATAGCAAAAGACCCAGAATTTTGTCAACATCTGATGGAAGAATTTGGAATAGAGTAAAAAATAAAAGTGGAACATTCTTTAAAATTAATAAACAGAATGTTCCACTTTTCCTGTATCGTTATATGTTAGCTAGAGAATATCTGGCTTTTATCGATTTCCCTGGAAAGCAGCTTCTTATAACTGCAATCCATCCCGATTGCTCCAAGTGGTGCAGTGATCAGAATTCCCAGTACAGCCACAGAAAGCACGATCTGCCCGCAGGAAAGTCCCATAGCCATTGGAACAGACCCAATCGCTGCCTGTACGGTTGCTTTCGGAAGGTAGGTAATGGAACAGAACAGTCTTTCCCGCCATGTTAGGTTTGTTCCGGTAACACAAAGAGAAACGCCCAGGGTACGGATCAGAAGTGCTGCAAAGATCATGGCCAGGGCAGCAGGACCGGCTTTTAAGGTATAGCGGATATCTACAGAAGCACCTACAAGTACAAAAAGCAGGACTTCAGCAGCCAGCCATAGTTTCCCGAATTTCTGGGAAAGGCGGGCAGAAACGGAGGCGGTGCATTTTAGCTTCAAAACACAAGCCATGCTTATCACAGCCAGAAGTCCGGAGACGGAAACCACAGGCTTCAGCCATGTCTCAATGGACATAAGCAGGAAAGCCACGCCCATTACTACGATCACTTTCATGCTGTTTCGCACCATATGACTGTGCGCATAAGCAGTTTCGAAAAACAAGGAAAGAAGATAACCAGCCACACTTCCAAGTGCAATACCCAGGATAATGGAAACCGGAATGTTGATAAAATCTTTCAAATGTGCGCTGCCGCCCTGTGCCATAGTAGAAAATGTGGAAAACAGCACGATCACATAAATATCATCACAGGAAGCGCCTGCCAGGATCATCTGGGGAATGCTTTTGGCTGTGCCGTATTTTTCATCCATCAACTGTACCATTCTTGGGACAACTACAGCCGGGGATACCGCACCCATTACAGCGCCCATCACAGCCGCTTCCAGTCTGGTAATTCCCAGAAAATACGGTGCCAGCAAAAAGTAAGCCAGGATTTCGAAAGTTGCAGGAATGCAGGCCATCATGATGGCAGGACGTCCCACTTTCTTCAGATCGGCAAGATTCAGGGAAAGTCCCGCTTTCAGCAGGATAATGATCAACGCGATCTGCCGCAGCTCCGATGAGATGGACAGAATCGACGGATCCAATACGTTCAGCACATAAGGTCCCAGTAAAATACCGGTGATCAACATACCGATAATACGCGGCAGTTTCAGTGCCTGGCAAATAGCAGCCAAGGAAAGTCCCACAAGAAAAATAAAAGCCAGAGATGTTAACATTGTTATAAATTCCTCCTTTTTACGCAGAAAAGCTGATGCTTCCTGCGACAATTGTTATCACAGAAGTCATCAGCTTAATAAGCGGTTCGGGATGATCCCAGGGAGACATTCATTCCCCTTTGGTTCTGGTGGTATAATAGCACATTATAAAAGCGGTGGCAAGAAGAAATTATAAATCAAATAATAACTTCTGCTGTGCACGTTACTGCTCACTCTGTGACCAGTAACCGCTCCGCGATGCACAGAAAGACGAACCTTCTTGTGACAAGCACAAGAAGTAGCGTTTGCTGCGCAAACTTAATTCTCGGGTTTTCTGTGAACTTTGTTCACGAAAAACACCTCGCGGAATGTTACCAGTGAACAGTAACCTGTGCACAACAACATGCTTTGTAACATGTAGAATCTAAGTTTTGTATCATTAGGCGTTGGGTGAAGAGAATTAAAACAACGTCTCTTCATTCTCCTCAAATAGTTTATCATTAATTTCAAACAACTTAAGCCTATGAAGCAATCCATAATAAATAATGGCATCTCTCTTTAATTTCGGATAAAGCTGTGCCATTCCACAAAGCTTCAGCAGCTCCTGGGTTTCGTCAACCGTCGCTTCAAGCCCATAACACAGGCACAGCAGACGATTCCGCGATGGATTACGGCGGCCTGCGAAAATCTGATGGAGATATATTTCGCTCATACCGGCCTGTTTGGCAAGCGCTGCCTTAGAGATATGTTTCTTCTCGAACAGACGGTTTAATAATTCGGCCACACTCTTATTTTCAAATTGCTCCTGGTTCTGGGACAGAAACTGGCTCAGATCCGGGGAATCCATAAGCTCCTGCTGTAAACCATCTGTATTTTTCTTTTTCATATTCGCGCCTTTACAATAATTTGTCAATAAGTTAAAATAATTTTAACAATACAATCAAATAAAACTATACTATAAAAAATTCTGAAAAACAATATGCAGTCAGCATAGTGATTGCTGCCTTCTGGCAGTATTCCATAGCTGTGGAAGTGCCATTGGCGAGGAACATCTGATTTTTATAGCGTGCAGGTGATATGTCCATTTGGGGAATGATAGTTGGTGATAAGGAGAAATATGGAAATTTATGACAGTCTTTTAGGCGCAGTTTGTGACGAATATGACAGGGTCACATTGATCAAAAAAAGCGAGCGGGGAGAAGTAACCTTGATACGCCACAGGGCAAGCGGAAACCGCTATATTTTCAGACATTTTTCCGGCAGCAGTGAAGTGTACCGGAAGCTTCTTACGGTATCCTGTCCCAATCTGCCCCAGATCATGGAGGTGGGGGAAAAGGAGGGAAAAACAGCTCTTCTGGAAGAATATGTGCAAGGTGATACGCTGGGGGAGATTTTACAGGGCGGACTTTTGACAGCGGCACAGGCAAAGCAGATCACCCGCCAGCTGTGCATGGCTTTGTGGGTGCTCCATTCCCTGGGAGTTGTACATAGAGATGTAAAGCCAGATAATGTGATCATACGTGGAACCGAAGCGGTTCTTATCGATTTTGATGCTTCCAGAATTTATAAAAATGAAAACAGAGAAGATACACAGATTCTGGGAACCACAGGCTTTGCAGCACCGGAACAGTATGGGCTTTCCCAGTCTGATGGGCGTGCGGATATTTATGCACTGGGAGTTCTGCTGAACATTATGCTGACTGGGGAACATCCCTCCAGGAAGCTTGCCAGCGGAAGAATGGGCAGGATCGTCCAGCGTTGTACCATGGTAAATCCGGAGAAAAGATACAAGAATATCCTTCATCTGATGGAGGTTTTGTAAAGCATAAAAAGCTTATGGTCTCTGGAAAAAAGCCTGTAAATTTATAATACAAGATGGATAATTACTTACTAGTACTACATCCATCTAGTTTTTAAAGTGTTGTTGGATATAGCTTTGCCAGTT
>ENA-OPBG01001893-OPBG01001893.1-human-gut-metagenome-genome-assembly--contig:-NODE-1893-length-13247-cov-2.656686_pt1 | contig 13247 bp, 12 predicted proteins | sample MGYA00241065_ERZ501446 | MGnify/ENA primary metagenome ERZ501446 (study PRJEB25962, sample SAMEA2042632) | human gut metagenome | biome: human gut; feature: human-associated habitat; material: faeces...
AAGCTCCCTGGCCGAGGCAGGACCACACACACACATCCGGCACTTTCCAAACCCCAAATCCAGCACCTCGTAGAGTTTTCTCTGTTCTTCCATGATCGTGTCCTTTCCCACAACCCCGATGTCTGCTGCTCCATACTCCACATAGGTGGGCACATCCGGTCCCTTGGCAAGGAAAAATTTCAGCATCAGCTCTTCGTTGACAAAAATCAGCTTTCTGGAGGTGGGATCTTTCATTTCCTCACAGGTGATTCCGATCTTCTCAAACAAAGCCAGGGTAGTCTTGGCCAGCCTCCCCTTGCCCAGCGCAAATGTAAGATATCTCATAATTCTCCTACCTCCTGCTCATCTTTTGTCAAAAGGGCCATGCCCTCGTCTCTCCGATACTCGTATACCATAGGAATCTGTTTTCTCTTAGCCAGCTTTTGATAGCTTTCATCTGATCTGCCATACTCCCTGCAGATCAGTTCCACCTCCACCCCTTCTCTTCTCAGATTCCCAGCTTCTAAAATAGCTTCTCTGCGCATTTCCCTTTGATACAGCAGCATGAGCCGCTCTTCTTTTCTTGGAATTTCAATGTTCTGCCTGCGCAGGGCATTTTGCAGCTGGTTTAATTCCACTACAAATCCGATGGAGGACGCGGGTTTTCCAAAATGACCCAGTAAGTGATCATATCGGCCTCCCTTCATAATGGCATCCCCAGTCCCAAAGGTATATGCCCGGAAAGTTACCCCTGTGTAATACATATAGTTGCTAAGCATCCCAAGATCAAAAGAGATGTATTTAGCAAATCCATATTCTTCCAGTATCTGATACAAATTCCTGAGGCGTTCCAGAACCTTCAGGGCTCTCTCCCCCGGCTCCATGGCAGCCGCCTGATCCAGAATCTCCACGGAACCAAACAGCTTTGGCAAACTCACAAAGAGCTTCTTTTGCTTCTGACTGATTGACAGCTCTGTAAGCAGCTCCTCCACGCCAAAATTATTCTTATTGGAGATCAACTGCTTAAGGGTCTCTTCCGTGTCCTCGTCAATTCCAGCTTCCTCCACCAGACACTTAAAAAACTCCACCTGGCCGATGCTCACCTGAAAATCGGTCAGACCGGCTTTCAAAAGTACGTCTGCCGCCATAGCGGCCATTTCCGCATCTGCCTCAGCACTGCCGTCTCCGATCAGCTCCGCCCCCAGTTGAGTTGATTCCTTTAACCTTCCCTGATAGCTGGAATTATTGATAAACGTATGTCCCTGATAGCAGAGCCGGACCGGCATATCCTCCTGGGTAAAATACTTGGCTGCGGCCCTGGCAATAGAAGGGGTAATGTCCGGCCGAAGCACCAGGGTATTTCCCTCCCGGTCAAAAAATTTAAACAAATCCTTTGAAGGAACTGTCCCCACCTCTCTGCTGAAGACATCAAAGAACTCAAAGGTAGGCGTTTCTATATCCCGGTATCCGTAGGAGCGAATCACCCCCAGCAATCGTTCTAACAAAGCCAGCTTCCCGGCACATTCTTCATTGTATACGTCTCTTACGCCTTCCGGCGTATGCAGTAATTTTTCTTTCATCTGATTCTCCTCAATCGCTTTATCGCTTTAATGTGCTAATTTGCTACCATGCGAAATTGACAGTTTTCATTATACGCACTCCACCAGAAAATGTCAATCCCTCATATCCAGATCCCTGGCCAGGGCCTCCAGATAGGGCACTAAAATTCCTCCCTGGCTGTGCAGCAAATACGCCTGATCCAGTTCTTCATAGGTAAAGCTCTTTCTTCCCCCTTGTTTTCCCCTATCCCAAAAGGCTCGCATTCTGGCATAGGGAAGATAAAAGATCTCATTTCTCGCCGTATAAAAAAGAATCAGAAAGGCTACGCCACCCTGCCGCTCAAAAGCCTCCATAAACGCCACCTGATGTTCATGAATATTCTGAAGCGGAAATGTCTCTGCCACACATTCCTTCGCATCAAAACACACCGGAATTCCCTGCACTGCGCCGATATAATCGATCGTACTGCGCTGCTCAAAATAAGCGAGCGTGATCTGTCTGTGTTCTTTATCCATACGTACCGGCGTGATCGGGGTCGGGATCTTCTGCATAAGTGCCAGATTCTTTTCCAGATACCACTCATTGGTACGATTCACCATATCTTCTAATGTAGAACCTCTAAGGCCTCTTGAGTTCCATGTTCCCATGCCGTCTCCTTTATCAATTTCCAGAATGTCTCCGGAACTTTTGCGTAAAATGTCTTTTCAGAAAGATTCTCCAGTTCTCTTTTCATACCGGGCATTGTAAGCTGATAGGCATGCAATACCTGGTCTTTGATCTTCCATTCTTTTTTATAACGGTCATTCCATTTCTTAGAACCGTATTTATAATCTCCGAGAAGCGGATGTCCGGTGCCTGCCAGATGTGCACGAATCTGATGTGTTTTTCCGGTAATCAGGCAGATTTCCAACAGACTGCATGTTCCTTTCGCCTGTACGGACGTATAAGAAGTCTCAATCCGTACAGCATCTTTTTGTTCCTGTGTCAGAATCTTTACCTGATTGGTATGTTCGTCTTTGATAAGCCATCCGGACAGATGTACCGGTTTTGTAACGTTCCCGGATACAATGGCACGGTAAAATTTATGAATGGTACGTTCCCGCAGCCCCTCGGAAAGCATCTGTGCGCCGGCAAGCGTTTTGCCCATCAGAAGAAGTCCTGTCGTATTGCGGTCCAGCCGGTTGCACACTGACGGACGAAACGTGCCGAATGTCTCCAGAGAAAGTGCCCCGCTCCGGATCAGATAGCCGAGCAGATATTCATTGGCAGACAGATCCTGTTCTTTTGCTTTCTGGGAAAGCATATTATATGGCTTATCCGCGATGAGAATATCCGTATCTTCATAAATGATGGAAAGCCCCTTCATGGGCAGACGCTGCAGCATGTGAAACTCTTCCTGCAGTTTTTTTGTATCCTGCATAAATTTATGCAGTGTTTCATCACTGAAAAACACCGCTACCTGCGCGCCTTTTTGCAGCGTCTCCTTCCCGGTCGCTTTTTTTCCGTCCAAAGTAATATTCTTTTTTCGAAGCATCTTATATAAAAAACTGACCGATGCATTGGGCAGCAGTTTTTTTAAATATTTATCAAACCGCTGGTTGGCATCATTCGTGCCGATGGTAAATGTTTTCATAACGTTTCCTACTTCTTTTTATGGATGTTGCGGATGGTTTTCTTTTTGTGTTTTGCGGTCACCATCTTTCCGGCAGCAGCCTTGCCTGCCGGTGCCTTCTTTCCCTGTCTGGATGACCGGTAGGAAGTATCCGCGTCTTTTTTCGGCCGGCGCGGACGGATCAGACATTTGGAATCAAATCCGATCAGATCCTGACGTCCTGCTTTGATTAATGCTTCATGTACCAGATCGTAATTTTTCGGGTTGCGATACTGGATCAGTGCACGCTGCATGGCTTTTTCATGCGGATTGGTTGCCACATATACAGGTTCCATCGTCCGCGGGTCCAGTCCTGTATAATACATGCAGGTAGAAATCGTTGACGGTGTCGGATAAAAATCCTGTACCTGTTCCGGCATGTAACCTAAATCCCGCAGATACTCTGCCAGTTCGACCGCTTCTTTCAGCGTCGATCCCGGATGGGAAGACATCAGATACGGCACAAGATACTGCTCTTTTCCGATTTTTTTATTCATATCTTTATACGCTTTTACAAAACTGTTATACACTTCCACACTTGGCTTTCCCAGTTTCTGTAAAACGGTATTGCTGATATGTTCCGGTGCCACCTTCAACTGCCCGCTCACATGATGCTCGCACAGTTCCCGCAAAAATGTACGATCCTTATCATACATCAGATAATCAAACCGGATACCCGAACGGATAAATACTTTTTTCACACCCGGAAGCACCCGCAGCTTTTTCAGCAGGGCAATGTAATCCTTATGATCTACCTCCAGATTCTTACATGGTTTCGGGAACAGGCACTGTTTCGTCGGACAGGCTCCCTTCGTCATCTGTTTTTTGCATGCCGGTGCACGGAAATTCGCCGTAGGTCCCCCGACATCATGGATATACCCTTTGAAGTCTGGCTCCTGAATGATCTGTTTTGCCTCGTCAATGATCGACTCATGGCTTCTCGTCTGGATAATTCTGCCCTGATGAAACGTCAGCGCACAGAAACTGCATCCGCCAAAACATCCGCGGTTGCTGATCAGGGAAAACTTAATCTCCCGGATCGCAGGAACCCCTCCGTCTTTTTCATATGACGGATGATAATTCCGCATATACGGAAGTGCATAGACTTCATCCATTTCCGTCTGTGTCAATGGCTTTGCCGGTGGATTCTGCACAACAAATGTGGTTCCACCGTAAGGCTCAAACAGGCGCTTTCCGGAAAATGGATCTGTATTACAGTACTGCTTATAAAAACTCTGCGCAAACGAACGCTTATTTTCTTTGATCTCATCATAATCCGGTAACTCGATGGCATCATAGATCAGATCACGGTTTTTTGTTTTAAATACGGTTCCGTCAATAAAGGTAATATCATGCACATCGATTCCGGCATTCAATGCATCTGCGATTTCAATGATACTGTGTTCTCCCATTCCATAAGAAATCAGATCTGCACCGGAATCAAGCAGGATCGAACGTTTCACCTTGTTGGACCAGTAATCATAATGTGCCAGACGGCGCAGACTGGCTTCGATTCCACCGATAATAATCGGGGTCTTCTTGTATGTATGCCGGATCAGATTACAGTACACCACGGTAGCATAATCCGGTCGCTTTCCCATTACGCCTCCCGGGGTATAGGAATCGGTTGCACGGCGTTTTTTGGATACCGAATAATGATTCACCATAGAATCCATATTTCCGGCAGAAACCAAAAAGCCAAGTCTTGGAACGCCAAGCACGGAAATAGAAGCATCATCCTTCCAGTCCGGCTGCGCAATGATTCCCACCGTATAGCCATGTGCCTCCAGCAGTCTGGCAATGATTGCATGACCAAAAGACGGATGATCTACATATGCGTCTCCGCACACATATACAAAATCCAGCTGTTTAATCCCGCGTTCCTGCATATCCTGTTTTGAAATCGGCAGATACCCTTCGTACATAATTTTATACTCCTGATGATTGTTTATTTTCCGCTTCTTTTTTCAGGGAAGCCAGTTCCTGTTCCGTAAGTTTACGGTAAGTTGCCTTTTCTAATGTTCCAAGTGTAAGTGTTCCCATGGAGATCCGTTTCAGATATGTCACCTTACATCCAACCGACGCAAACATACGCTTCACCTGGTGAAATCTGCCTTCCGAAATCGTAAGTTCCGCCTCACGGTCCCCAAGGATTTTGAGATCTGCCGGAAGTGTGCGCTTCTCATCGCCGATGTCCACGCCCTCTGCAAATTGTCCTGCCGTTGTATCCGGAATTTTCTGATCTACCTGTACAAAATACGTTTTTTTGACATGGTATGCCGGTGACAGCAGGCGATGCGTGAGTTCTCCGTCATTTGTAATCAGCAAAAAACCTTCCGTATCCTTATCCAGTCTTCCGACCGGTGCAAACTCTTTTCGCATGGACTCCGGGAAGAAATCCATAACCGTCCGGTTTAACCGGTCACATCTTGCCGTCACACAGCCCGCCGGTTTATGAAAGAGATAATAGGAATACTTCTCATAAATCACCGGACGATGATCAAACAGAATCTGATCCTGTTCCGGATCAACCTTAAGATCCGGTTTCTTTGCCACCGCATCATTTACCGTAATTCGTCCCTCGCGGATTCGTTTTTTCACATCGGTGCGTGTGCCGACGCCGGAATCCGCCAGGAATTTGTCCAGGCGAATCATACGTTTGCCTGCTGCAGAAATGCAACAAGGAAATCCCATACTCTTCCGGTAGAAGAAATGGATAAATGCTCTTTTGGCGTGTGAATGTCAAAATTGTCCGGTCCGAAAGAAACGCAGTCGAGATCCGGAATTTTTTCAGAAAGAAGGCCGCACTCCAGCCCTGCATGAATCGTGGAAAATACAGGTTTTTTATGAAACAGCTCTTCGTATACTTTTTCTACCTGCGGACGCAGCGCAGAATCCGTGCGATACTCCCACGCCGGATAATCGCCTTCCACTTCTGCTTCTCCTCCAAGCATCTCCACAAGCATCGTAACACGTGCACACAGATCTTCTTTGCGGGTTTTTACACTGCTTCGGATCGAAGTAAGCGACGTCAAGGCATCTTCTTTTAATTCCAGAATTCCAAGATTTAAGGAAGTTTCTACCTGACCGTTTAACAGCTGGCTCATATGCTGAATTCCGTTTGGCACATTGCGCAGATAAAAAATCACACGGCTTACCGAATGATAATCTAATATTTCCGCTTCAGCATTGCCCTGTTCTTCTATCAGCACCTGCACGCCCGGATCTGTTTCCACCAGTTCTTTTTTTAATATTTCATTCAGTTCTTTTACATATTCACAGACAATCTGCGTATTTTCTGCCGGAATCAGGATTTCTGCCTCACATTCTCTTGGAATTGCATTGTCCTTTAACCCACCATGCAAAGTGAGAATTCCAAACGGGGAACGCGAAAAGATTCCATACAGCAGGCGTCCCATCAAAAGATCTGCATTTCCATGTTCTTTATCGATCTCACTACCGGAATGTCCGCCGGAAAGCCCGGTCACAATAAGAGAAAGTTTCTTTCCCGTCTGTCTGACACGGGTTACGGGAATGGAAACATTTAATGCCATACCGCCCGCACAGCCGGTCAGGAAAATCCCCTCTTCATCACTGTCAATATTTAACATGGTATGTCCGGTCAGCATAGACAGATCCATGACAGCCGCCCCCAGCATTCCGATTTCTTCATCCACGGTAATCACAACTTCTAATTTCGGATGGGAAATTTCATCTGATTCCAAAATTGCCAGCGCATATGCCACTGCAATTCCGTCATCTCCGCCAAGCGTTGTCCCTTCTGCCTTCAGGAAATCTCCATCTACATACAAGCGCAGTCCTTCTTTATCCATGTCAAGATTACAGTCTTTTTCTTTTTCACAGACCATATCCATGTGTCCCTGAATGATGATCGCCGGAGCCTTTTCATAACCTTTGGATGCTTCCTTGACAAGAACCACATTGTTTGCTTCATCCTGATACCAGGTCAATGCGTGTTCTTTTGCAAATTTTACCAGGTAATCACTGATCGCTTTGGTGTTTCCCGATCCATGTGGAATTGCTGCGATCTGCTTGAAATAATAAAATACCCTTTCCGGATATAAATGCTCTAATGTACTCATATACTCCTCCTGTCTCACATAAACTGTATCATGAAAAAATTTGTATTTATTTTTCTCTGTTGCATACTGTTTTTGTTTTTTATCTGTTTCCCCCACGCAGCAGTTTCGGCATCAAAACAAGGACTGCGGCTGTGGTTTACGCAGATTCTTCCGACGCTGCTTCCTTTTTGTGTCCTCTCGTATGTCATTCTGCGCAGTGAAATTCTTCCGAAAAAATTTTCTACCTGCTACATCGTATTGTGTGGTTTTTTATTCGGATTTCCCATCGGCTGCAAACTGACTGCCGACTTTTACAGCAGTAAATATATTTCCCGGGAAAAAGCCTCTGCTCTATGCTGCTTTACAAACAACTTAAGTCCCGTATTTGTCATAACCGCCCTCCAGGAAATTTTGCAACTTCCGTTATCTCCTGTATACGTTTTTCTGATCTATGGCATTCCGTTTTTGTATGGAATGAGTATGCTGTTATTATATCACAGAACCCCTTCTTCTACACAAAAAGAAACGGCATCAAGATTTCATATGGATATGCAAATCATTGATGCCGGCATCATTCACGGATTTGAAACCCTGATCAAAATATGCGGCTATATCATCCTGTTTTCCATTTTCTGCGAAATGCTGCAGACACTGCCGTTTCCGGCGCATTGGTTTTCGCTGGCCGCCACCGGATTCTTAGAAGTTACAAACGGTGTTGCGCTGCTTTCCACCTCTGCCTGCACCAGACAGATAAAATCTCTTCTGGCAGTGTTATTCCTGTCATGGGGAGGATTGTCCGGCATTTTTCAGGTCTCTTCCATCCTTCACCAGACCGGCCTCTCGCTCCGGAACTATGTATTACAGAAAATAATCCTCTTACTGTTAACCGTTGGATGCTGTATTCCTTTACTCTTCCTGGGCATCCTCATCTGAAGCTGAAATATTGGTAATCTGCGGCTCCTCTGCAGACTCTGCTGCCTGTCCGGCAGAAGCGGCTGCCTCCTCTGCTGCTTCTGTCTGTGGAAACAGCTGTGCCCGGTTCTTTGTCACTACATCAAGGAAACCCTGCAGTGAAGAAATCAGACTGTCATACCGCGCCTGAGAAGTCTCGATGGAATTAGACAAAACCTCCTCGATCTCATGCAGCTGGTCATCCGCATATCCCATGGCACTGACACGCAGACTGTTTGCCTCATTGGTAGCATTGTCTAAAATTTCCTGGGCCTGCTTGGTTGCGATCATAACAACTTCATTTGCCTGTGCATATGCCTGCTGCATAATCTGATGCTCGCTGACAAGTTCGTTGGTCTGCACCTGTGCCTGTGCAATGATCTGATCCGCCTTCGCCTGTGCATCTGCTAAAATTGCTTCCTTATTGCTGATAATCTTCTGATAACGCTTTACTTCTTCCGGTGTTTTGGCGCGAAGTTCCGCAATAAGTTCTTCTAATTCTTCTTTGTTGACAATAATCTTTGTACTTGAGAGCGGCTGGAATTTACAGCCATCAATATACTCTTCGATTTCCTCAATAATCTGTTCCATCTTACTGCTCATAGTGAAAATCTCTCCTATCTGTTCTCATATTTCTTATAAATCCGTTCAATAAAACGTTCCGGTACAAAGTTGGAAATATCTCCACCGTAGGACGCAAATTCCTTGACAATTGTCGAACTTAAATAGGAATAAGAAAGATCACTTGTCAGGAAAATGGTTTCAATATTAGAATCCTGCACATGGTTCGCCTGTGCGATCTGCAGCTCGTACTCAAAATCTGTCACTGCACGAAGCCCACGCACAATAATGGAAGCGTCTATTTTGTTCATAAACTCTACCAGCAGACCATCAAAGGACGCCACCGTAACGTTTGGAATATCCTTTGTCATTTCTTCTATCATACTAACACGTTCTTCTAAAGAAAACAACGAATTTTTTGCGCTGTTGTTGAGCACTCCGACGACCAGCTCATCCACAATTCTTGAAGCACGGTTGATGATGTCCATATGTCCGAATGTCAGTGGATCAAAACTTCCCGGATAAATTGCTCTTCTCATATCACTCTCCTATAAGTTTAAGAAATACATGTTTGTTAGTCTTATATTTCTTTTCTTTTATTATTTCATATCCTAATTCACTGGCATATGAAAAATCTGTATCCAAAGATGCTTCAACGATTATCCTTGAACTTTTATTTATTAAATCAGATTTGCTAAGAAAAATCAATACATCTTTTTCATAAAGTTTATCATAAGGTGGATCCATAAATATAAAATCAAACTTAACTTTATGTTCTAAGTCTTTCAATGCGCTTTCCACAGGCATTGCCATAACAACTGCATCATCCTGTAATTTTGTAAAATTCAAATTATCCTTAATGCATTGTACAGCCTTCTTATTACTCTCAACAAAATAAGCTTTGGAAGCTCCACGACTTAACGCTTCAATGCCAATGGCTCCGCTTCCACTAAACAAATCAAGAAAAACTGCCTGCGGCATATCGTTATTTATCATGTTAAATAGTGTTTCCTTAATTCTGTCTGTTGTTGGGCGTGTTCCCATACCGTCAATTGTTTTCAGTTGTAATCTTCTCGCCTTGCCTGCTATAACTCTCATTTAAACTCCCTAATTAACAAAATAATCTTTTAAGACAAAAAGCAAGCAACTAAGTGCCTGCTTTTTGTTATTATGACGAGTCAATCTAACTCAATAATATTATTCCTCAGTTGTTTCTTCAACTTCTTCTGCATCAGTTTCATCTTCCTGTGGAAGTAAAGCTTTCATGCTTAAGCTAATCTTCTTTTCTTCTTCGTTAAAATCAACAATCTTAGCTTCGATTTCCTGACCGATTGTTAATTCATCAGATGGCTTATCAACGTGATGATTTGCAATCTGTGATACATGTAATAATGCATCAACGCCTGGTTCAATTTCAACAAAAGCACCAAAATCTGTCATTCTTGCAACTTTACCAGTTACAACAACGCCAACTGCAAATTTTTCACTTGCATTAGCCCATGGGTTTGTATCTTCAAACTTAAGACTTAAAGCAATCTTATCACCATTGATTTCTTTAATGAATGCTGTTACTTCATCGCCTGGTTTAAAGAGTTTTCTAGGATTTCCAACTCTTCCCCATGACATTTCTGAAATATGTAACAGACCATCTGCACCACCGATATCGATAAATGCACCAAAATCAACTACACTCTTAACAACACCTGTTACTGTCTGACCAACTTCGATTTTTTCGAATAAAGCTTTCTTAGCTGCTTCTTTTTCAGCTACGATTAACTGCTTTCTGTCACCGATAATTCTTCTCTTCTTAGGATTAAATTCTGTAACTACAAATTCAATTTCCTGATTAAGATACTTATCTAAATCTCTTTCAAATGCATCTGATACTAAGCTGGCTGGAATAAATACTCTGCCACCTTCAACATCAACACTCAAACCACCTTTTAAAATCTGTACAACTGGTGCTTTGAGAACTTCTTTATTTTCAAAAGCTTCTTCAATTCTTTTATTTGCCTTCTCTGCAGCAAGCTTCTTGTATGATAATGCAACCTGTCCTTCACCATCGTTAACTTTAAGAACCTTAACTGTCAGTTCATCGCCTACTGAAATTACAGTTGTCAGATCTACCGGTGTGTTAGAGTATTCATTGCTAGTAAGAATACCATCAGCCTTATAACCAATGTTAAGGACTGCCTCATCAGGTCTTACACTAATCACCTTTCCTTCAAGAACTTCTCCATTATGGATAGTCTTAAATGTTTCATCAAGCATTTGTTCAAAACTCATTTCTGACATTCAGTACGAACCTCCTCAATAATATTCTTTGGGGTGGATGCCCCTGCTGTAATACCTATAGACTTCAATGATTTCAATTCATGTAAATTTAAGTCTTTCACCGTCTGTACATAGAAAGTATTCTCACACTCATTTCGACATATGTCATAAAGCTTCTGAGTATTGGAACTGTTCTTTCCACCAATTACAATCATCCCATCAACATCGGATGAAATTTTCTGGGCCTCAACCTGTCTTACATGTGTAGCATTGCAAATCGTATTTACAACAGTAATATCATACCCCTTTTTTCTTATAATTTCAACTAAATATTTAAATTTATTGTGGTTAAATGTCGTCTGGGACACAATACACGCTTTAGTTTGTTCCGGTAAACTCAGTTTTTCAATCTGTTCTTCTTTATTTATAACAATAACTTCTCCATTTACCCATCCTTTTATACCTTCAACTTCAGGATGATTGTCATTTCCAATAATAATTATGGTCTTGCCGTTATTACTTTCATCCAAAACAATATTGTGAATTTTCTTTACAAAAGGACATGTTGCATCAACCATTTTTAATTTCTTTTGTTCCAAAATATCATATATTTCTTTTGCAACGCCGTGGGAACGTATAACAACTGTTCCTTCTTTAATTTCCTTAAGCTGTTCCACAGTATCTATAACTTCGATGCCTCTTTTATTAAGGTCTTCAACTACCTGTTCATTATGAATTATTGGACCAAAGGTGTATATTTTTCCTGAATTCTCCTCCAATTCTTTATAAACACTGTCAACTGCTCTTTGAACTCCAAAGCAGAATCCGGCACTTTTTGCCACCGTAATTTCCATATTTCTCTCCATTACTCTACATTCATTTGAATGTACAAAATTATTTTACTAATTTTGTAATTGCTTCAACTACCTGTTCAATAGTCATATCTGATGACTCCACAAGAACAGCATCTTCTGCCTGTACCAAAGGAGAAACCTCTCTGTGCATATCTCTGTAATCTCTGTCGATGATATCCTTTTCAATATCATCAATATTACATTCCTGTCCCTTTTCAACAAGTTCCTTATATCTTCTTTCAGCTCTTGTTCTTGAACTTGCTGTTAAATATATCTTTAAATCAGCATTTGGAAGTACTGCCGTTCCAATATCACGTCCATCCATTACAACGTTATTCTTTGCTGCAAGTTCCTGTTGCATTTTAACTAAAATCTCTCTTACAGGTCCATAAACAGCTATTGCACTAGTCATATTTCCTATAACTTCCTGTCTGATTTCAATGCTTACATCTTCTCCATTAAGATAAACCTTCTGTGTGCCGTTTTCATATCCTAAAGATACATCCACACTCTTGCATTTTTCAATAACTTCTTCCTTCTGGTCAGCTTTAATTCCTGCTCTGTAACATGCAAGTGCCATTGTTCTGTACATTGCACCTGTATCAACATAAATATAACCTAATTCTTTTGCAACTATTTTTGCTATTGTGCTTTTTCCTGCTCCTGCAGGTCCATCAATTGCTATATTATACATAACTACTCCTTTTTCACCGGCTGCTTTTGCAGTCTGACAATTACTTTATTACTATACCATTTTTTTGCTAATTAATAAATACTGTTTCCTGCAAGATATCCTGTACTCCATGCAATCTGAAGATTATATCCTCCTGTCATTGCATCAAGGTCAAGAACTTCGCCTACAAAGTATATATTAGGCATAATTTTTGATTCCATTGTTTTAGGATTAATTTCTTTGATTGAAATTCCTCCCTTTGTAATTATTGCCTCATTATATCCTCTTGTTCCTGAAATGTGAACCGGAAGATTCTTGATGATTTTCACAAGATTTTCTCGTTCTTCCTTTGTTATCTCGTGAACTTTCTTATAAGGATTAATTTTTGCAAGCTCTATAATTACAGGTATCATTTTCTTAGGCAAAAGTTTTTCAATGGCATTATTAAAGTTCTTATTAATTCCATCCTGAAAATCTTTCAAAATTCGCTTGTCAAGCATTTCTTCATCCAATGCTGGTTTTAAGTCAATATATCCTACATATTGATGCTTTTTTAATGTATCACTTAAATATGCACTGGCTGATAAAACTAAAGGACCACTTATGCCAAAATGTGTAAATAACATTTCGCCCATTTCGCTATAAGGTACCTTTCCATTTTC
>ENA-OPBG01001898-OPBG01001898.1-human-gut-metagenome-genome-assembly--contig:-NODE-1898-length-13198-cov-4.567983_pt1 | contig 13198 bp, 6 predicted proteins | sample MGYA00241065_ERZ501446 | MGnify/ENA primary metagenome ERZ501446 (study PRJEB25962, sample SAMEA2042632) | human gut metagenome | biome: human gut; feature: human-associated habitat; material: faeces...
CCAATCTGAAAATTACAAATTGCGGACAAAAAGGACGCATTGTTGTGGCAAGCAGTGCAAGCTGGTACCAACTTGCAATTTTTGAATCCGATTTCTAAAAATCAAATTCAAAATGCTTGTTGGGCTGTGCCCAAACCCCTTGTGTTCTGCATCCAGTGGATGCAGGCTGCACATTTTTGAAAAATGCTTTTTAATCTGAGTGCCGATGCCTGTGGTATCGGCACTTTTTGCACAGATGGATTCCCGGAAGCAGAAAATAGTGCTATGCAGCACATCCGGGATTGTGCTATACTTGATTTACATAAACTTGTTTGTCCTAAAAAGTTGGAGGTGTTCATGGCAACACGAACCATTTGTTTTCCCATATCCGGCTATCCCTATTGCAGAGAACAGCCGGTGACATTCACATGGATAAAAGGCAGCAAGCGGCAGAATATCCGTGCCGTCCATGATGCCGTCCATACAACAGACCCTGATGTTTCGATTCTGGAAGTCAGCTCTGCATCCGTTCAGCCGGAGGGTGAAGCTGTTTCTTCTCTGCGGCTTTTGCTGCATCTGGATTCTGTTGCGCAGGATGTACCCATCAGCACGGTTTTTGAAGCCACCAAAGTGTTTGAACATGGTGGGCCATTCGCTGACCTTCTGACCTGTGAGCCACCCAAAGTCCATAAGGACACTCGGCTGCGAACCAGTGGAGAGCTGCTACGTTACTCTCTGGAAGGAAACGAGTATCCGACAGAGCCGTACATGGATTCGTTCTTTGAGTGGCTCTACTGCCGTGCGTTGAAGCAGTTCCCGGAAAAGGCGGAGCCGCTGAGCAGATATAATGCTTTTTCTGATATTGCTGCCGCAGCGGATTCTAAAAAGTATTATGGCGATTCCTCACGGGCGGCTGCGATTTATGTGGGACTTGCAGCGGCAGGAAAACTTTCGTGCATCGATTCCTATGAATTATTTATTGCTGAGGTCTATACGGAGCCGAAACCTTTGCCCAAGTCTGGAAAATCTGAGGCTGCTTCAAAAATGACACCCGAAGTTTCTGCACCAGCAAAGGAGACTCCGGCAGACGAATTGCCGCAGCCCGATAACGCAAATGCGGAAGTGATTCCGGACGCTGCGCAGATGGAGCATATCCTTGAGCTGCCCAAAGCGACCTGTCTGCTTCTCTCTTTGGCAAAAAATGCTGGCCTTTCTGCAAATAGTTCCAGTGAGCTGACATATAAGGGAAAGGAATTCCTTCTTGACGCTTATCAGATAGCGCTGAAAAATAAAACGCTCCAAATCAATATCCAAAAGAACAAAATCACATTTCCGATGGAGGAACCGGACAGCGGATTTCATGCAGTTGGTGTGTTGACCCGTTCGCCTGCTTGGGAATACGGATGGAAGTTTAACTATCTGACTGAGAATACATCCGGTGCAGAAAAGTCCGAAGTTAAAGAAAAAATCCCTCCGAAGCCTTTGACCGCATTGGAGCATCTGGAACGCTGTGGGTATAGAATCGTTCAGCAGGTCGTACCGAAAAAACTTCCGCCGATTGCCGTTCAGCGGATGGCATGGAAAACAGGCGAAGCTCTTTGCGACCCGGTAGTGGTGGATTTCTTGCAGTTTATTCGGACACATATGCAGAGTGACGGCTCTTTTTCGTTTCGTATCCCAAAGGGTACTTCCAAGAATTCGTTTGCCACACTTTCGGAAATCGCTCAGACGTGGGATAAAATGGGACTTTTTGCATCCATTGTGATCTATCCGCAGAATATCGTCTATGAGCTTGCGCAAAATGAGACTGTCCGGCATTTCCTGAGCGGGAAGTGGCTGGAACTTTTTGTGGAGCATCAGGTTCAGCAGATTTTGAATCGCTATCAGGAGGAGCAGGGTGCAGAAGTTTCGGTTTGCTCCAATGTGATTCTTTCAGAAGCGGCATCCGCAGGGAGCACGCATGAACTGGATGTCGTATTCTCCATCAACGGAAAATTCTTCTGGGTGGAAGCCAAATCGTCCAGCCGAAGCATTGATTATGGAAAATATGCTGCTCTGTGCGAAAAGCTGAAAGTAACCTCCGACCGACTGCTTTTGGTCAACAGTGATTTGTCCGTTGAGGAGTGTGAAGGCGTTTCTTACTTCTGGAATTATCGTGTTGCAAATTGTGCAACGATTACGGGGGAATTGGAAAATATGGTTGCCAAACAAATTGAAACTGCCGGAAAAGCCGTTCCAAGTACAGACTGAGCAATAAGCAAAAAAGACCCTGAGAACCCTGCCGGATAAGCGGCAAAGTTCTCAGGGACTGTTTTATCGGATCTGCTCGACTTGCTTGGAGTCCTTTTCCTCCGCAAAGAACAGTTCCACATTTTTCTGTGCTTTTACGATTTCCTGCATCTCATCCCGTGCCTTTCGGTACTCCGGGTAGAGTGCTTTTTTCATGGTGAGCAACGCAGAATACTCTGCATTCAGGTCTTTCACTTTGGGCAGCTTTTTCAGGCCGGATTCATTGAAAGCGGCTTTCGCCGTCTTATGCAGCGTGATTTCCTCCCGGTGTGCTTCCAGAAATTTGGAACTATACCCGGATTTGCGGTAGGCATCGTACACTGGCCGGGTCTTGGCGTAGTTGACGATGTGCGCACGGAGGACTGCAATCTCGGTCATACGTTGCTCTGCGGCCTTGATAGAATCGCCCAGTTCGTGATAGTGTGAAAGTGCAGCATCTGCAAGTTCCTTCAGCTCATCCGCACTGCTGATTTTCTGTTCCTGCAAAAAAAGCAACGTCTTGGACATTTCCTTCAGATTGTGCTTTTTCGCCCAGCGTTCGTAGCCGCCACCTTTGCCCTCGGCAAGTTTTGCTTGAATGTCAACCAGCAACTGGAACGGCTGCTCTTTGGGAGGTTGCTTCTGATGTGGGCGGTGTTCGGCTTTTCCGGCAATGACTGCTTTGATTTCATCCTCGCTGTACCCGGCACCCAGTGTCTTTAACCGGATAAAGCGTTTCTGCCGTGCGCCTTTAACGGAAGTGTATTTGCCGCGTTTGATTTCATAGCCCTGCTGTTCCAGCTTTTGCAGAAAATCTTCGTAGTCGGTGGGCTTCTGCTGCAAAATCTCGTCGATTACACTGCACAGCCGGTCGCGGTTGCTCTCCTTTGGTGGGTAAGTGATGCGCTTCTGCCGTTCCCGGTAAGGCTTCTTTTCAATGACTGACAGCTGATGCTCCAGACAAATCAGGTCGCTCAACCGCTGCACTGCCAGACCGGAAAAGAAAAAATCCCGGAATTTTCTTGTGCCGTCCAGAGTGGTCGAGTTATAGATAATGTGATTGTGAATGTGTTCCCGATCGGTATGCGTTGCAACGATAAAAGCGTGTTTGCCTTTCAGAAAGCGGGAGGCCAATTCGTAGCCAACTTGATTTGCTTCCTCTGCTGTGATTTCGCCGGGTCGGAAGGATTGCCGTATCTGATAGGCGATGACATTGCTTTTCTGGCTGCGCCCGGTGGCTTGCTCGTATAGCTTTTTTGTGAGCATGAACTCCTCATCCACGGTAAGCGGGCTGCATTGATAGCTGCTGACAAGTTCGCCTTTTTCAGTCTTGTCAGGATTCTGTGCATAGTTGGTGCGGTCTTTCAGGCAGGCGGCAATAGATTTTCCTTTGTGCTGATGCAGTGCGATCAGACGAGTAGCAGCCAGAGCAAATCACCCCCTAAATGAAAAAGCCGCCCGAAGGCGGCAAAAGATTCAAAATCAAATCACGTCCCGGAGCCAACCGCTGAATCGTTCAACGCCCGCCACCATCGCAGTTGCGCTGACAAAAAGAACAAAGCAGAGAAATTCAGCAACCAGCAGAATCAAAAACTGATCCCAAGTCTGGCGGTAGACGGTGTAGATGCCGCAGCCAAAGATATACAGCATCAACGGCGCGACAACATAGCTGGACAGAGTAAGCAGCCACTTTGCCATCAGAGCCAGAAAAGCCACGAACAGAGAGATCGGGGCAAGCATCATCTTGAATAAAAACCTCATATCAAACACCAGCCTTTCTTTTTCGCCCCTATTATAAAGGTATCGCCCCTTGCCTTGCAAGGGTGTCAACCGTTATGTAAACCCGCAGCCTCCTACTGCGGGAAATTTTTTAGAGTTCGGTGAGTTTGGCGAGAAGTTGCTTGCCAATAGCTATCAGCTCATCCAACCGACTACGCAAGTCCTCTAAATCGGCGGCATAGAGCTGCCCGCTTTCACTGGCCCGTTTCGCCACCTGATTCAGGTTGTTGCTGCAATTCTGAAGAAGGTACGCCATCCGACGCAGCTGTGGTAAATCAAGATTCAGGCAGTAACCATCCAGAGCCATTTTTCGCAGATAAGAGCCAATGCTCAAAATACCGCAACTTTCCATCTTCTGACGAATGCGTTCCAGTTCGACTTTGCTGACACGAAAATGGATCTGCTGGTCACGGTGCTCCGTCACCGGGCATCACCATCCTTATCCAAGTAAGATTTGAATGGTCGGACAGGCTCCACTTTATCAGCCTTTTCTTCCAGAGCTGCCAGCACAGAGGGGCGGGCATCCGGCTTTTCTTCCGCTTCGGGTTCTGTCCGGCTGGACTGATGCTCCATGTTCAACAGCGCATCCAATTCTGCAAGGCGGGCAGATTTGGTTTGCAGTTCTTCCTCCTGCGCAAACGGCTTGGCGATTTCAACCTCTGCGGCCTGCTTCTGCTGTTCCAGAGAATCCAGTGCGGCATCAGCATCGGCAATGCGGTCGGCAAAATTGCCGATGGCATTGTCCAGACGGACGATGTTGCCGCGAGGGTCATCGCCCAGCGGTACCGGATAACTCAGCTCGCCGCGGAGAACGATTTGATGCTCATTCTTGAAACTGTCAAAGCGAATGTTCAGCTCAAAGCCGCGATAGGTGCCCAGCAGCATCATATCCGCATTCGGCATCTCCTTGCAGGCGAGCATCAGCCGCTCACCAGCTGCTTTTTTCTCATCGAACACCATGCCCTTGATCGTCATGCCGCAGAAGTTCTCCTTATCCTGCGGGTGTGCGTCTGCGATTTGGGCATCGTTTTTCAGAGCCGCAATACGGTTCTTCGCTTTCTGAATTTCCTCCGGGTAATGCTTGAGCAGCTTATCTTCCAGACGATATTTCTGGTTCTGGTAATCCGAGCGCAGCACCTTGAGCTTTGCTACCTGCACATCCAGATCCATCTTTTCCCGGATGCGCGGGTCGCCTGCGCATAGGGCCTTGACCTCGGCATACGAAAGAGCCTGCTCATCCACATCATCACAGGAGCGCATCGGAGATTTGCTCGTCATGATCTGCGAAATAAACTTCTGCTTGTTTTCCAGCGTTTGCCAGAGGTAGGCATCGAATGTCCCCTCCGTGACGTAATTATAGACGTAAACTTGTTTGTTTTTGTTGCCCTGACGGATGATTCGGCCGTTGCGTTGGGTCATATCGGACGGTCGCCAGCCTACATCCAGATGATGCACGGCCACCAGCAGGGTCTGGACATTGGTGCCTGCGCCCATCTTTGCAGTGCTGCCCAGCAGGACACGCACCTTGCCGCTGCGGACTTTGGAGAACAAATCCGCTTTCTTACCTTCAGTATCAGCGTTGTGGATGAACTCGACCTCCGATTCCGGCACCCCGGCGGCAAGCAGCTTTGTGCGAATATCATCGTAGACATTGAACGAGCCGTCTCCCTTGGGCGTGGACATATCGCAGAAAATCAGCTGCGTCAGATTATCCTCTTTGGTTTCGTTCCAGATACGCAGAACATTGTCGACGCAGGCATTCAGCTTGCTGTCCGGGTCATCCGGGGTGAGCGGATTCATCAGCCGCTGGTCAAGGCCGATTTTACGTCCGTCCGAGGTGATCTTCAGCATATTGTCCACCGAGGGGTCAACCGCACCGCTATGCACCTCAGCAGCACGTTCGCTCAGGGATTTCACCATGTCCTGCTGGATTTCCGAGGGTTTGACCACGACAGTTTCAAACTTGGCTTCCGGAACAGGCAGATGCAACTGGTCGGAAGTCTTGATGTCCGCTGCCTCCTTGAACATATTCATCAGCTCCGGCAGGTTAAAGAACTTGGCAAAACGTGTGCGCGCACGGTAGCCGGTTCCTTCCGGCGCAAGCTCAATGGCCGTGGTGGTCTCGCCAAACGTAGAAGCCCATGCATCAAAGTGGGTCAGTTGTTTCTGCTGGAGAGTGCTGTACTGCAAATAGCGCATCAGGGTGTACATTTCCGTCATGGAGTTGCTGATGGGCGTTCCCGTTGCGAAAATCACGCCGCGCCCGCCAGTCACTTCATCCAGATAACGACACTTGCCGAACATATCGCTGGACTTCTGTGCTTCGGAGGTAGAAAGGCCAGCAACATTGCGCATCTTGGTGTAAAGATATAGGTTCTTGTAGTTCTGGCTCTCGTCCACAAATAACCTATCTACGCCTAATTGTTCAAATGTGACCACATCATCCTTGCGGTCGGTGGACTGTAGCTTTTTCAGTTTCACCTCCAGTGTTTTCCGTGTCTTTTCCATCTGTTTCACGGTAAAATGCTCACCGGACTGTTCTTTGGCCTCTGCAATGGCATTTTCGATTTCCTCGATCTGATCTTCGATGATCCGTGCCTGCCGTTCCGCAGAAAGAGGGATTTTCTCAAACTGCGAGTGGCCGATAATGACGGCATCGTAGTCGCCGGTTGCGATGCGGGCGCAAAAACGCTTTCGATTGGCGGGTTCAAAGTCTTTCTTGCTGGTAACGAGCAGCTTTGCATTGGGGTATAGCCGCAGGAACTCGCTGGCCCACTGCTCGGTCAGATGGTTGGGCACCACGAACAGGCTTTTCTGACACAGGCCCAAACGCTTAGATTCCATTGCCGAAGCTGCCATCTCAAAACTTTTGCCGGCACCCACCTCGTGGGCGAGCAGGGTGTTCCCACCATAAAGCACATGAGCAACTGCATTGCGCTGATGTTCCCGCAGATTGATCTCCGGGTTCATACCGACAAAATGGATATGGCTTCCGTCATACTCGCGGGGCCGGGTACTATTGAACAACTCGTTATACTGCTTCACCAGCAGATTCCGCCGCTGCGGGTCTTGCCAAACCCAGCCTGCAAAGGTATCCTTGATGGCCTGCTGCTTCTGCTGGGCAAGCATCGTCTCCTTCTGGTTCAGGACACGCCGCTCTTTACCATCCTCCTCAATGGTATCATAAATGCGGCAGTCCCGCAAATTCAAGGTGTCCTCCAAAATCTTGTAGGCGTTGGCCCGATGGGTGCCGTAGGTTTCGGTGGACATGATATCATACATTCCGGCGGCAGATTTGTTGCCGATGCGCCATTCGGACGTAAATGGAGAGTAGCGGACTTGGATCAGGTTGTTATAGCGGATGCGGTAGGGCGGCTGAAAAGTCTCCATCATAAACTGCTGCACAATGGCGGGATTCAGCCATGTGGCACCCAGTCGGATGTCGATTTCTGATGCTTCAAGGTCCTTCGGCTGCGCTTTGGTCAAAGCCTCCACATTGATCTTGAACTCCGGGTGGCTTTCAGCGGCAAGCTGAGCCATGCGCAGTTTATTCCGCACATTGCCGGAAAGATACTCGTCCGCAGTCTGCCAGCCTGCTTCCGGATCATCTGCATCCGCAGAAGGGTCTTTGAAAATCACGCCTTGCAGCTCTGTGGTAATACGCTCATAATCGCCGGGAGAGCCGAGAAGTTCCGCCATATAGGGCAGATCAACACGGCCATGTTCTCCAATGGACACTGCCAGTGCTTCGCTGGGGGTGTCCACGCTGGTGACGGTGCGCTCCGGGCGAATCGTTCGCTTGGTGAACATATCCGCCTTGCTTTTGAGCTGTTTATTCTCATCGAGATTTTCCAAAGAGCAGAGCAGATAGTAGGAAGAATCATCCTCAAACAAACGCCCATTTTTGCGGTCGTTGAGCAGACCGTATTTTGCGGTAAAAACGTCATAAGCTGTGTTCAGCTTTGCTTGGGTTGCCTTAATGTCCTCATCCGGGTAATCGTCCAGCTGCTCCTGAATCAGCTGGTTGACGATCTGCCGCAGTTCCACCATGCCGGTGACACGTCCCTTGGCGGTGTCGGACAGTTCTACCTGCGTCATCACGGAATTTTCCCGGTAGAAAACTTCGCCGTCCACTACGGTATAGGAGAAGTTTTTGACCTCCGGGTCAGCCGGGAGAATGTGCTTCTCATTTTCGACATCCGCAATATCTGGTGTTTCCACCTCAACTTCGGCGTATTGCCCCTCAATATGCTGTACCGCTTCTGCAAGCTGGTCGGCAAGGCTGATGCCCTCAAGGGGCGCAACCGTCAGTTCCTCTCGTCCATACTGGGTGCTTTCGGTGGAGAGTACGCCCAGAACCATCTCCGGGTGGTCTGCGAAATACTGGTTGATGGCAAAGCCATCTTCTGTTTTGCCCAACTGCACCCAGTCCGGCTCATGGTCAATGGGGCGGTCACGTTTTTGCAGGAAAATAATATCGCTGACAACATCCGTACCAGCGTTGGCACGGAACGCATTATTCGGCAGACGGATAGCCCCCAACAGGTCAGCACGCTCTGCCATGTGCTTGCGGGCGGTGCTGTCCTTGCTGTCCATGGTGTAGCGGCTGGTGACGAACGCCACCACGCCGCCCGGACGCACTTGGTCGATGGCTTTCGCAAAGAAATAATTGTGGATGGAGAATCCCAGCTTGTTGTACGCCTTGTCGTTGACTTTATACTGACCAAAAGGTACGTTGCCCACGGCTAGATCATAAAAGTCACGTCGGTCGGTGGTCTCAAAACCGGCTACGGTAATGTCAGCCTGCGGGTACAGTTTTTTCGCAATGCGCCCGGTGATGCTGTCCAGTTCCACACCGTACAGCCGACTGTCTGCCATGCTGTCCGGCAGCATTCCAAAGAAGTTGCCCACGCCCATACTAGGTTCCAGAATGTTACCGCTGTGGAAACCCATGCGCTCCACGGCATCGTAGATACTACGGATGACGGTAGGGCTGGTATAGTGGGCGTTCAGGGTGCTGGAACGGGCGGCGGCGTACTCATCCTCGGAGAGCAGTCCTTTCAACTCTGCATATTCCTTTGCCCAACTATCTTTGCCGGGGTCAAAGGCATCCGCCAGACCGCCCCAGCCCACATACTGGGAAAGCACCTGCTGTTCCTCAGCGGTGGCACCACGGTGCTCCTGTTCCAGCTTGAACAGGGTGCGGATGGCTTCGATGTTCCGGGCGTACTTTTGCTTTGCGCCGCCCTCGCCCAAATGGTCATCTGTGATACGGAAGTTCCCGGCAAGTTCAAGTGTGGGACGTTCCGCTTCAACTGTGGGCGATTCTGTGCTTATCGTCTGAATTACAATGTCAAACGGCAGATTGTTTTCCTTGGCGGGGTATACGGCAACCGTTTTTTCAGTACGAATTGGCCGGGTAGAATTTGGTTCGTTCTGCCGCAAGCCCTCCTCGAATTGTTGCTTATTGATAACTTCGTTATCCCACGACTGTCCCTGTGCGCTGGTGTCGATGCGAACATCCGTTTCACCTACATAGCCAATTTTCCCTTCGATGGTTCGGGTAGGAAGGTCAACGATAACATTGTCACCGACCTTATAATCGGGCAGGGGGTGTTCCATCACATCCTGTTCCTGCTCGTATAACTCCCGGACAAGAGCCAGCGGCTCCTCCCGGAAAATCGGCATCCGCATTTCTGCCAGTGCAACATCCTGCAAGGTCACGCTGTCCTTATCAAAGTTGACGTTATCCACCCGGAAGGCCCGCCCTTCCATGTGGACGGTTGCACCCAGCGGCAGATAATCCTCCCGGCGCAGGTACTTAGTCCGGTGGTGGGTGCCGTCCTCGTTCAGCCCGGCAAGGTAGACGTTCTCGCCGCACTGCCACAGCTGCTTGGCACGGTACACCCACTGGTCACGGGGAAAGCCGGTGACAGGAACGGTGCCCAATTCCGTTTCCTTTTCCAGAAGTTTGCCGCCCAGAAGTTCGCAGACCTTCCGGGCATCCTCACCGTAAAACTCAAACTGTCCGTTCTGCTCAAAGCCCACCAGCGCATCCGGGTGCTGTTCCTTCAGGGTGTTGTACTCGGTGGCGGCATCCAACGGTAGCAGTGCTGGGCGTTCGTCTGCTTTGCTGTGGTAGTGCTCCAGTTCCTCATCCGTGACGCTGACCAGTTCCGAAAAATCCAGAGCCTCCAACTCGGTCTCGGTCAGATCTTCCAGACTTTCATACTGCCGTTCGTCTATCAGCACCTCACCCAGATAGCGCTCCATACGGTATCCCACCAAATCCACATTAACTTGAATGGGAATCTCCTCATCGGTGGCGTTGGTGTAGGCAACGCCGATCTTGGACAGGTCAGAAAAGTCCGGTTCAGAGTCGTATTCCTCCTGACAGAAATCCCGGATCAGGTTTTTGGCATGAGTCAAGGTAGCATCTGGTTCTACGGTGATGGGCACAGGGGGCGTGTAATGCTCCTTTTCTTTGTCCGTCAGGTAACGGTCGGCCTGCATCATCAGATCAATATATTTTTCCACCTGATTCCAGCGAAGAAATATCTTCTGATGGTCCGGATAATGTTCAAATGTCAGCCCCTTGCTGTCGTGGTCGAGCCAACCACTGCTTCCGTCCAGATAGGTGTGCGAACATCCACCGGGACCGTGCGGTGCATATTCTTTGGCAAGCGCTTTTGCCCGGAGTTTTCGGTCAGGCTGTGTCTGATAAATCTCCCAAATCCGAAGCTTGCTGTTTTCAAAGTTAGAACCTCTCCGCAGTGCTTTTTCAATATCAGCCTGCGATAAAACAAAAGCGGAGGGCGTTTTTTCGCTCTCCGCTTGGTCGATTTTTTCAATTTGCTGGGCTTCCGTAGGGATGTTGGCATCCAGAAAACTTAGCTGTAGATCAGTTCCGTCCGAATCACTTCCTCGACCTGCTCCTGTAGGCTGTTCATGTGCTGTACCCACGCCATCTGATTCTTCTCCTTGTCCGGGGCCGGGTTCTTCGCCAGCAGATCGGCCATCAGTTGCTTCTTCATCGCTGCTGCGGTCTGCTCCAGTTCGGTCAGGGTCGGGTACAGGCTCCCGTTCAGGAGCATCGTGTGGTACAGAACCGGGTGCTGCTGTTTCAGAAAGTTCAGGCGCATCCTGCCGTACTTGCCCAGCGGGTTCTTCGGCTGATGCAGAGTCAGGTTCGGGAGAAGATAATACCCGGTCTGCGTGTAGTTCAGATTGCTGCTCATATTCATGCTGGCTCCTTTCATTGTTTCGGCGGCGGATGGTCGTTTTGACTGCCCGCTCGACGGTGCGCAGGACTTCGCGGCTGATGTCGCTGACTGCGGCACCGAGTGTGTAGACAGTGTCCGGGGTAGAAAAATCGTAGATGGCCTGAAAACTGTCTTTGTCAAAATAGCCATCCGGCTCAAATCCACAGCGTTCCAGCAGCGTGTAGGTGACGCTAATGGCGGCAGCGGACTTGAACTGCATCTCCACCCCGGCTTCATCATAATCCATCAAGAGCGAGCCGTCAACGATGGCGCGAATGTCGCCGCCGTTGTTGTACCAGTAATCTGCCACCAATTTTCCGGCAACATCCGCAAGCTGCTGGCTGACACGCTCTCCGCTGATGCCGTAGGTCTTTCTCAACATTTCCGAAACCGGCTGTTTCAGGTCGTCATTGTACTGCCACATCTCCGGGTCACGGGAATTGCGGCGCACCCCGGTGTCGCTTACGTCAAAAACGTAGTGCAGTCGAGGGAATCCGCTGGATTCGTCCAGCAGAGCGATGCCCTTAGAGCCACGCCTGACATAGCGGTTCATCCGGTTGTTCCAGATGTCAAAGTCGGCGCAGGCGGTGGCATCCGGGCGCTGGGCGTAGATCATCAACTGGTCTGCAAAGGGATACTTGTACAGCCGGGATGCAGTGGTCAAATAGTCCGTCCAGCTTTCCCAGTACCGCGTCAGACCGTTTGCCGTGCGCTGGGCAAGGGCAAGATATTCTTCGGTTTTGCTTGGCATAGCGTTCCTCCCTTCCATTTTTGAGCATAAAAATAGCGGGCAACCGTTTTGTGGTTGCCCGCTCATGTAAAGACTGACGAAGCAATAAGTTTATATTCAGGAATTATTGCACGATATTATCTATTGCCTTTTCACTTTCCCGAATTGCCCGGAGTAATTCTGTTTTATCCATTGGAAAATCGTAGGGCTTGAATTTATAATAATTATAATATCTTATATCTACCCAATTACATATGTAACGAGACAAATCCTGAGTGATTGCATCAAATGCGCCCCAAAAATCATTTTTAGTAGGATCGGTTGTTAAAGTCATTTTTGCTGCATCAAACTCAAACCGATAATCCTTGAGAATTTTTTCCAGCTCGTCATCATATATTTCGTTGATGCTTAAGATATAACGTTGCCTGTCTATTTGTCTGAGAGCTTTTTCAATTCCCTCAACACCAATCATTAGTTGAGTGGTAAAGAAGTACATCAATTGCTTTTGACGAGGCTCATCACATTTTGTAAAGTTGTTTTTTGTTAGTGTATACCATTCAGTCCAAGTGTGTCTTTCATTATAATAATCGTTATCCTTGTAAGCAACAGCACATAGGGATGCCCATGTTTCTACATACCATAGTATTTGACACTTCAAATCACAATATACGGAATCATAAATACTATCCGATTTCTCGTTCTTTTCTTTTATATTGCCAATTTCAATCAACAAAGCAACAAGAGTGGATGCAACACATCCAAATGCTAAGTTTTTGATGATGTCTGAAATCAAATCGTGAGTAACGTTGTTTTGGACAACCGCAGCAACCATAGCAAATATGGATAGTCCACCAATTAAACCATACATTTTCCAGTTAACCTTGTACGGATTGTGAATGTGCTTTTTCAATTTTTACAACCCCACTTTCTTTTGACACCTTTTACAAATTCCGGCTGCAACAAATGGATTTGAAACGTATAAGTCATAAAGACATACATGCTTTCCCAGCAATCCTATCAAAGTAAGTATATCACATTGTAGACTGATACAAAAGAGGATATGTATGCCGCCCGTAGGCGGCAATAATCAGTCCGGGGGAAATTCCAGTTCGGCAAACTCTGCATCGGTCAGCAGTTTCAGCTTTTCGATAACGCCCTCTGACAGTTCCCGCAGGGCGGT
>ENA-OPBG01001901-OPBG01001901.1-human-gut-metagenome-genome-assembly--contig:-NODE-1901-length-13194-cov-2.472639_pt1 | contig 13194 bp, 15 predicted proteins | sample MGYA00241065_ERZ501446 | MGnify/ENA primary metagenome ERZ501446 (study PRJEB25962, sample SAMEA2042632) | human gut metagenome | biome: human gut; feature: human-associated habitat; material: faeces...
AGAATATAAGAGCACTTTGCAATTTGCAATGGAAAAAGGTTACAATCAATAAAGGCAATAAAAAATACAAAATGAAGAACGGATGCCTTATATCAAAAAGTGGAAAGACATTTTACGGTAATTTGGAAAAGAAAAAAAGCATAAAAATTCCAAATGGAGTAAAGACAATTGCAGAGGGTGCGCTTTTTTTAAACGATAATCTTAAGGTGGTTTATATTCCTAAAACGGTTTCGAAAATTAAAGAAAAAGCATTTGGAACATCGAAGTCACTCCGAATTAAAATTGCATCCAAAAATCAATATTATTATATTTCAAAGGGATGTGTGGTTAGCCGGAGGAGTGGACGTCTTGTCGTTGCAGGCATTAAAAAAGGAGTAATAACAATTCCGGAAAAAGTAACAGTGCTGAAAGAGGGTACTTCCTTTGTGGGAGGAAAGTGTGAAAAAATAGTATTTCCTAAATCATTAAAACAGATTGAGGCATATTGGGCAGGAACGCTTGGAAATTCTAGTAAAATAGAATATATTTTTCAATCGAAAATACCTCCAAAAAGAAAGGGTGCTGCATATTTGCCATCAGACGGAAGTGTTGTATATGTTCCAAAGGGAACCAAACAAGTGTATGAAAAAGCCTTGAAAAAATTTGCCTTTAATTTGAAAATTGTAGAAAAGTAAAACAAGTAGAAGGGGGAAAACAAAATGATAGAATTAGAAAAAACATATATATCTTCATCCATGGAGGCGCAGATTGCTGAAATGATGGGGAGAGATGAGAAGAGTAATGACTATCGATTCTATCATTTGTTTTCCTCTCTTGTTTTTGACAAAACAAAGAAGGAACTGAGGCTTCCAATTCTTCGAGAGATTTGGAGAAGTGGTGTTGCAGTAAAACGATATTTAGAATATCCATGTAAATCGCCTACAACTATGATACATGTTTGGAAATCATTATCAGAATATCTTAGTAAGGGCGCGTACATAGTAAATTTTGTAGATGAAAAGAAAGTTTGTGAAGATATTATTTTAATTGTTGCCATTGACGAAAAGAAACGATTGGTAACGATTCGTTATAAAAAATTGACAGGGGATATAGTAGAGCAGACCTTGTTGTTTGAGGAATATGCAGATGATTTTCTATCGGAAAGTATTCAAAAACATTTGGTACGTTTTGATATTTTTGATATTGTAAAACAGACAGGGCAAGTAGATAGAAAAGAGATTCGAGAACATTGGGAGAACGCTAAACTTAGTTTTTGGGAGCAGAGGAAATGCATGAAGAAAGTGATGAATATGGAAAAAGTTCTGGGAGAATGGTTTGTTGTTTTTCAGAACGCGGTTTCATATTTGGCAGAAAAGGGCGTTATGAATCAGTCACCCCTTGTGCAGTCTGATTATGAATTGTTTTCTTGTGAGAGTAAAAATCTTGGGAAGAAGTTAAAACGATACTGTGAGATATTAAGTAATGCATCTGATTATATAATGGGAGAGGAAAAATGAAAAAGATATTAAAAAATGTACAGCCTTCAATTCGTGCCTATCTGGGTTTGGCTTGCTGTTATAGTATTATTGATGAGCAGGCTTTCACTAGTGGATGGGTGTATGATAAATATATACATTTGGAATACACGTCGTATGATAGTCAGATTAAGTATGCCGATTATGAGCATTATGATTTTGTATCTGCTCAAGGTGTATTTGCTAAATCATTTATTGAATATCCTTATGATTTTTGCAGTGAAACCATTCTTTGTGAGTATATCTGTAAAATGCTTGATGAGGGCGAGTATTGTTTTGCGTTGTGGAACGAAACCATAATTACTAATTATTTATATGAAAAACAAAATCCGGGAATTTACGAGCATGGATGCTTCGTATACGGTTATGACAAGGATAAGAAGGTGTTTTATACACAAGGATATTTTGATAATGAAAACTGGGAACATGCACAAATCCCATTTGAAATCTTTTATGAGGCTCTTTCATATTGCCCGGAAAAGGGTGAAATTGCCTTGATTGGGTATCGTGAAATACCAGATTATGAATGGGAAAGCAATATTCCCAAAATGATTCGGGAATTAAATGTTTATAAGAGAAATTCGAAAAACGACTGTGAAGATACAAGATATGACTTGAATGCAATTTTATCTTTTTTTGCTAATTTAAGATTAGGCGTTCCGGTTCATGTGCCTTCTTTATATTGTATTTATGAGCACAAGATGCTTTTTGAAAAAAGATTAGATTTTATGAAAAAGGAAGGTGTTCCAATAAGAGAGTCTGATTTGAACAAGGTCAAAGAACTGATAAAAATTAGCCGCAAGGTGATGCTTTTGGGAAAATACTATAATTCCAATCTTCAGGAATCTTCTTTTACAGCTATGTTGGATGCGGCGAAGAATTTGATTGAGCTTGAGAGGGATTTTTGCGAAGGAGGATTACAATTGAGATGAGAAAACTTATGGAGGTAAAATCTAAAAACTGCAACTTTTTTGTATTCTAAATCGTTAGATAAGTAAAGAGTGTAAATTACACAAAAAAAGGAGGTATTCTTATGAAGAAAGTATTGTTGTTTAGTGCAGCATTGTTTGTTATTGCATTAGGCATGGGGGTCTCAGCATCTGCTGAGACAAAGAAAATTGGGAACTTTAAATATGAATATGACAGTGCTCCAAATGGAAACGATGTATGGATTACCAAAATTACGCCGGTTACGGGCAGTGATATATCCACACTAAAGATTCCGTCCAAAATCGATGGAAACAAAGTGATAAAATTGGGAGCAAAAGACGATACAGATGACTATTTTAATGATAATATTTTCGGTATGTATATTTTAGAGGAAGATTCCAGTCTCGTACCGGAACAAATTGTTTCAGATGTTGCAAAAATAAAAAAAATAGTTCTTCCGTTAGAGGTAAAAGAACTGACGCCAAATTGTTTTCATAGTATTCAAAAGGGAAAGACGATTTCTGTTCCTAAAACCTTAAAAAAGAATATAAGAGCACTTTGCAATTTGCAATGGAAAAAGGTTACAATCAATAAAGGTAATAAAAAATATAAAGTGAAAAGCGGATGCCTTATATCAAAAAGTGGAAAGACATTTTACGGTTATTTGGAGACGAAAAGTAGTGTAAAAATTCCAAATAAGGTAAAGACGATAGCAGAAAGAGCACTGTATGGTAATAAAAGCCTTAAGGAGATATATATTCCAAAAACAGTTACGAAAATCAAAGGGGAGGCATTTAGTTACATGAGAAAAATACAGATAAAAATTGCCTCTAAAAACAAATACTACTTTGTTTCCAAAGGTTGTGTGGTTAGCCGACGTACTGGACGTCTTGTTGTGGCAGTTATAAAAAAAAGAATAATAACAATTCCAGAAAAGGTAACCGTGCTGCAAGAAGGTACTTCTTTTGCGGGAGGAGAATGTGACAAAATAATATTTCCAAAGACATTAAAGAAGGTTTATTCTTACTGGAATACTTCGCTGAACAGTGCTAGTGACATAAAACTTGTTTTTAAATCCAAGGTGCCGCCAGTGCGTGAACGTGATGCGCATTTGCCATATGGAGGTGTTGTATATGTTCCAGAAGGGAAAAAACAAGTGTATAAAAAAGCCATGAAAAAATTTGGCTTGGATTTGAAAATCGTAGAAAAGTAGTAGGAAGGAGGCTCATATGAAAAAAACAGGAAGAATACTTATATTAGTTTTACTATGTATAATAGGGATTAGCGTGGGAAATAACAGACACATATTTGCAAAGTCAAAGAAAATTGGCAGTTTTCAATTTATATACAAGATTGATGCAAACAGTAAGGTTCGGATACAAAAGGTGAAAATATGTAATGCAAAAAGAATTACAAAACTGGTAATTCCATCCAAATTGGATGGTAAACCGGTTTATAAATTATGCAGTGAGCAAGAAGAACCTGTTGGGGCAGATAATTTGTTTGGTATATACATTGATGATGAGAATAGTAACTTTGTGCCGCAAAAGATTATTAAACAGACTGCGAAAATAAAAAAGATTGTTTTGCCAGATACAATTGTTGATATTTCTGAATATTGTTTTATGGGGTTACAAGATGGCAAGAGCATAAATATTCCCAAAGGCCTTAGAAAAAATGTGGAATATATATGTAAAGATGTAAAATGGAGAAAATTTAAAGTATCAGGAAAAAACAAAAAGTATAAAGTACAAAATGGGGTGCTTTTATCAAAGAATGGCAAAACGATGTACACTACCGTTCGGCCATTAAAGAAATTGAGTATTCCTAAAAGTGTAACAAAGATAGAAAATTTATATGGCAGTTGTTGTTACAGTAAAGATACTGTTGAAATTTATATTCCGAAAACATTGACACAGGATGATATAGGGTGTTTGTTTGCTTCCAATCATTATGTGAAGTTTAATATTTCGCCGAAAAATAAGAAATACGGGGTTGCTAATGGCTGTATCTACAACAAGAAAAACAAACATCTTGTTGTTGGTGTAACGAAAAATGATACGTTTGTTGTACCAAAAGAAATTAAATATTTGAACAAGGTGAATTTTGCTGCTAAAAGAGTGAAGAAGATGGTGATACCTGCATCTGTTAAAGAAGTAGCAAATGTAAACGCAACAGGAGAGTATCATGTAAAGGAGTATTGTTTTTTGTCTAAAAAGCCACCTGTTTTAAGTAGATTTGAGATGAGTTCGCAAACTTTTTGCGTTCCTAAAGGAACAAAACAAACGTATAAAAAAGCCATGGAAAAATTTAACAAATATGATTTAGATTTGAAAATTGTAGAAAAGTAAAATCGGAAAGGAAAACAAAATGATAGAATTAGAAAAAACATATATATCTTCATCCATGGAGACGCAGATTGCTGAAATGATAGGGAGAGATACGCATGAAAGTAAAATATAAAACGTTATTAATGATTGCATTTGTTAGTATTTTAGTATGTGGAATTGAAATCTCAGCAAAAGAAAAAAGAGTTGGTGCATTTCAATTTAGTTATGTTACGTTAGATGGGGACAATGTGCAAATAACAAAAATTATACCTACACAGGAAACGATTCCTGATAAGTTAATCATACCGGATAAAATCGATGGGAAAAGCGTTGTAAAACTGGGGGATTTATATGATGACGATGATGGCGGCCGGGGTATTAATTTATTTGGTATTTATCTTTCAGAAGAATCAAAAAAAATGAAGTTATTGCCGACAGAAAGATACAAACAGATGGGTAAAATTAAACGTATTGTTTTGCCGTCAGCTTTAATTGAGATTACTCCCAATTGTTTTGAACATATGCAAGACGGAAAGGAAATAAATATCCCGAGTGCTTTTGAAAAAAATGTTATTTCGTTATGTCAAATTGAATGGAAAAAGGTGGTTGCTCATTCGACAAATAAGAAATTCAAGGTAAAAAATCATCTTTTGCTATCGAAAAGCGGTAAAAAAGTTTATGGATGTATAGAGAAAAGCAAAAAGATTAAAGTGCCTAATGGAGTAGAAACTATAATAAACGATGCGTTTAGTGGGAGGAGAATTAAGAAAATAGTTTTACCTAAAACAATGAAAAAAATTGGAAGTGAAGCTTTTTCTGGAAGTAGAATCACAAAGTTTTGTATAAATCCGAAGAATAAATATTACGCTTCGAATAATGGATGTCTATATAACAGAAAGAGCCGAGAATTGGTTGCGGTGCGCGTAAAGGGAGGTGTTGCTCGGATTTCATCCAGAGTTAAAGTGATACCTAAAGGCGTGTCATTTTATCCGGGATATGTGAAAAAAATAGTGTTTCCGAATGAAATCAAAAAACTTTCAGCTTATTGGAGACATTCCATTCCATATTTAAATAAAATTAAATTGGTATTTACAGGTGAGTCTTTGCCAAAGCTGGCGAGAGCCAATGCAGATTTCCCAATGGATTCTGTAGTTTATGTTCCAAAAGGAAGGATAAAAACATATAAAAAGGCTTATCAGAGAAAATACGATGATATGGATTTGAAATGGGAGGAATTGAAGTAAGAGATAAATAAAATGTCCGACGGCACACTGTGGTAGGTGCTAACTGTACTTTACATGAGCCATGGTCAGTGCATTTGTCTTGAGATTGTCGATGAGACGAGGGTTGCCCTGGGTGAAACTGTGCTGCTTCAGCGTTATGTTTCATTGTTTCATTTGTTTTACTCATAATCGGGCGATCAGCCCATAAAAAGGAACCGGTCATGAATTGTGTGCGTGCACACATTTGTGACCGGTTCCTTTTTATGGCTGAACTTTTTCAAAAAAACTTTACAAATCCTATTGACTTAGTAGGGAATAGGTGATATGATAGGCACAGTTAAATTATATAAACCCTACATGAATAGTAGGAAAAGGATGGTGAAAGCGATGGCAAAGATTGCAAAACAGTTGACAGAATTAATCGGAAATACTCCATTGCTGGAGTTGACAAATTATGAAAAGGAAAATGAGTTAGAGGCAAATCTGATTGTAAAATTGGAGTATTTTAACCCATTAGGAAGTGTAAAAGACCGTGTGGCTCATGCGATGATTGAGCAGGGAATTGCGGATGGGAAAATTAATTCAGATACCGTGATTATCGAGCCAACAAGCGGTAATACAGGAATTGGACTTGCGTTTGTGACAGCGGCAAAGGGATTACACCTGATTCTTACGATGCCGGACACCATGAGTGTAGAGAGACGCAAGATTGTATCGGCGTTAGGTGCTGAAATTGTTCTTACACCGGGACGCGATGGTATGAAAGGTGCGATTAAAAAGGCGGAAGAGCTGAAAGAGGAATATGGAAATGCATTTATTCCACAGCAGTTTGAAAATGAAGCGAATCCGGCAATTCATAAAAAGACAACCGCACAGGAAATTTTGAAAGATACCGATGGTAAAGTTGATATTTTTGTATCGGCAGTTGGAACCGGCGGAACGGTTACCGGAACCGGACAGGGATTAAAAGAAGCAAATCCGGATGTAAAAGTTGTGGCTGTTGAGCCTGCCGGCTCACCGGTATTATCCGGAGGAAAGCCGGGACCACATAAAATTCAGGGAATTGGAGCCGGATTTGTACCGGATGTTTTGGATAAAGAAATTTTGGATGAAATTATTCCGGTTGAAAATGATGATGCTTTTGAAACATCAAGAAAAGTAGCAAAGAGTGATGGATTGTTAGTTGGAATTTCTTCCGGTGCAGCACTTTATGCAGCTACACAGTTAGCAAAACGCAAAGAAAATGCAGGAAAAAATATTGTTGTTTTACTGCCGGATACCGGTGAGAGATATTTGTCCACTTCTTTGTTTGTGGTAGAAGAGTAAAGGAGCAGGCGATGAGAAAAAGAAAGAAGAGTGTCCTTCTTTTTCTGGTACTTGTGCTTATCCTAAGTGGCTGTGGAACGAAGTCAGATGTTATCACGATAACGAATGTTTCGTATGACCCGACAAGAGAATTTTATGAATCTTATAATACGATGTTTGAAGAATATTATAAGAAGACTTATAACAAGGAAGTTCAGGTGATACAGTCGCACGGCGGCTCCGGCAGTCAGGCGAGGTCGGTTGTGGAAGGGTGTAACGCGGATGTTGTTACACTTGCATTAGAGCATGACATTTCTCTGATTGAGAAGACGGGGCTTGTTGATGCCGGATGGATTAAAGAATTTCCAAAATCTTCTGCCCCTTATACATCGACCATTGTGCTGTTAGTGCGAAAAGGAAATCCAAAGCAGATTCACGACTGGGATGACTTAACGCGAAAAGGTGTGGATGTCATTACACCGGACCCGAAAAGCAGCGGAGGTGCCTGCTGGAACTTCTTAGCAGCTCTTGGTTACGCAAAGACTAAATGGAGCGATGAGAACAAGCAGAAAGAATTTATGAGGCGTTTGTATCACAATGTATCAGTTATGGATTCCGGTGCCAGAGGTGCGACAACAACGTTTGTGGAAAATGGTAAAGGCGATGTGCTGATTGCATGGGAAAATGAAGCGATTGCAACCATGAAATCCTACGGCGGTAAGTATGAAATTGTAAATCCGTCTGTCAGTATTTTAGCACAGCCAAGTGTTGCGATTGTGGATGATAATGCAAAAGCAAATGGCTCAGAAGAAGTGAGTAAACGGTATTTGGATTTTCTTTATACGAAACAGGCACAGCGGTTAATTGGAAAAAGCGGATACCGCCCAACCGACAAGGAAATTTTGCAGGAATTTGGAAATGAGTTTGATTTGTCTATAAAATTATGGACGATTGACGATTTTGGCGGCTGGGAGAAAGCATATCAGAAATGTTTTGATGATGATGCCATGTTTGATGAGATTTATAACTATTAGAAGAGGAGTTTTTCGGATGAGGAATACGGTAAGACAAAAGAGAGTGAAAAAAGCAAGGGTGATTCCCGGATTTCGCTGCACATTTGGAATTGTTGTGTTAATGCTTTCCCTGATTGTGCTGATTCCGCTGGCTTCAGTGCTTGTGTATTCCTTGAAAATTTCACCGGGAGAATTTTTCTCTCTTCTTTGGAAATCAAATGTAAGAAATGCTTTTTTAACAAGTATTGGCTGTTCACTTGTGGCGGCAGGAATCAATACGGTGTTCGGCGTTATCGTGGCATGGACTTTAGTAAAATATGATTTTCCGGGCAAGCGGATTGTGGACGGGCTGATTGAACTTCCCTTTGCACTGCCGACAGCCGTAGCCGGAATTACACTTTCCAAATTATATTCGGAAACCGGATTTTTTGGAAAAATGTTAGCAGGTATTGGAATTAAGGTGACTTATACGAAAACCGGATTGGTTATCGCACTTGTGTTTGTCGGACTTCCTTTTGTAATCCGGGCGGTTCAGCCGGTCCTTGAAAAACTGGATGGACAGTATGAAGAAGCGGCTTATATGTTAGGTGCAAGCCCATCAAAGACATTTTTTAAAGTAATCCTTCCAGAAATCAGCCCGGCACTTCTTACAGGCTTCGGACTTGCATTTGCAAGGGGAATAGGAGAATATGGAAGCGTTATATACATATCAGGCAACAGTGCCAAGGAACATACACAGGTTGTATCCTATGTAATAATGCAGAAGCTTAATTATATTGATTATGCTTCGGCGACAGCGATTGCACTTGTTATGCTTATAATATCTTTTCTGATACTTCTTATCATTAATATAATACAGATGAGGCAGGCAAAGCGTACAATGTAGAGAAAATGGAGGTTAAATATGAGCGAGAATGATAAGCTTGAAAAAAGAAAAAGAAGAACAAGAAGCATATGTATTCTTATCACTGTTTTGTTTATAACAGTTATGCTGATTATGCCTCTATTATCAATAATAGCAAGTTCATTAAAAGAGGGCTTTAGTTTTTACATTAAATCAATAACAACTCCATATGTATTGAGTGCGTTGAAGGTAACAATTATTGCTACTGTTGCTGCAGTTGTTATTAATACATTATTTGGAATTATAGCGGCATGGTTACTTACAAGATTTGATTTTAAAGGCAAGCAGGTGCTTGCAACACTTATTGATATACCATTTTCTATATCACCGGTTATTGTAGGTCTTGCGTTTCTTATGACATTTGGACGACTTGGTTTTTTCTATCCTGTTATAAGATGGTTTAATGAGTTTACAGGAAGCAATATAAGAATAGCCTTTGCGATACCGGGAGTTGTGCTTGCTACAATATTTGTTACATTTCCATATGTATCAAGAGAGATAATACCAGTGCTTAACTCACTCGGAAAGGACGAGGAGGAAGCGGCGGCTTTAATGGGTGCTAATGGTTTTACAATATTTTTTAAGATAACTCTTCCTAATATAAAATGGTCGTTGATATACGGAATAATTCTATGTACATCAAGAGCATTAGGAGAGTTCGGTGCGGTTAATGCATTATCAAAAACAAGAGGAGAGACATTCACGCTTCCACTTGAGATAGATGCACTGTATATGTCGGGTACAGATACATCAATAACATCGGCATTTGCAGTATCATCAATATTAGTAATTATAGCGATTATAGTTCTTGTATTAAGGAATATATTTGAACACAGACAAAGTGATTATAAGAAAGGAGGGCAAAAGTAATGTACGTTGAGATGAAGAATATTTTTAAGCAGTATGGAAACTTTCGTGCATCTGATAATGTGAATTTCGGAATAGAAAAGGGAAAGCTTGTTGCATTGCTTGGTCCTTCGGGAAGCGGTAAGACAACAATATTAAGAATGATTGCAGGTCTTGAAACACCAAGCTTTGGAGATATATATATTGATGGAAAGAGAGTTAATGATGTACCAGCTAATCAAAGAGAGATTGGTTTCGTATTTCAGAACTATGCTCTTTTTCGACATATGACAGTTTATGATAATATAGCATTTGGACTTAAGCTTAAGAAAGTTCCAAAAGATGAGATTAAGAAAAGAGTTACAGAGCTTCTTGATATAACAGGGCTTGCAGGTCTTGAGAAAAGGTATCCTAACCAGTTATCAGGTGGACAAAGACAGAGAGTAGCTTTTGCAAGAGCGTTAGCACCTAATCCATCAGTGCTTCTGTTAGATGAACCATTTGCGGCGATTGATGCAAAGGTAAGGACAGAACTTAGAACGTGGCTTCGAAGTATGGTTACCAGGCTTGGAATAACAAGCATATTCGTCACACACGATCAGGACGAAGCTGTTGAAGTAGCTGACGAGATTATAATTACTAACCACGGAAAGATAGAGCAGATGGGAAGTCCGATAGAGATATACAAATCTCCAGCAACACCATTTGTTGTTGAATTCATTGGAAAAGCTTCTGAGGTTAATGATTATTCAAAATTAAAAGGTTTTGATGAGATACAGGGAGCTAAAAGAGCAATAATAAGACCTGAATTTGTGAAGCTTTCTAAGTATGGAAAGCTCCAGCAGTACAACAGTGCTGCTGAGGAAGGTTGTGTTGAGGATTCTTTTCAGAGGCAATCATCTTGATGTAACTGTTAATATTGGAGGAACAATGATAACAGGAGAGTGGTCACTTGAGAAAGAGCCGCTACAGGTTGGGGAAAAGGTTCACGTTCTTATATATAGAATATACGCAGTTGATGATGAAAAGACATATCTTTGCGAGAATAAGGGTATGAGGGATGATGACGTATTCTATATTTAACCAGATTAAAGTTATGTTTCTGCCAGGTTAAATGCTTTGTGGGTATATGCACAGCTTCAGATTAGTATATATCTGATTAAGACCTGTGGACAAGTTTTACAATGAGAAAGGAAAGTTTATGCAGATTAATGGTTTAAACAGATTAACAACAGATGTGCTTATTATAGGTGGTGGAACAGCAGGCTGTTATGCGGCACTTACAATAAGGGAAAAGTCAGATGCTTCAATTATAATTGCAGAAAAGGCGAATATAAAGAGAAGCGGCTGTCTTGCGGCTGGTGTTAATGCGATAAATGCTTACATAGTTGAAGGCAGAAAGCCAGAGGATTATGTTGAATATGCAAAGAAAGATGCTGACGATATTGTGAGGGAAGATTTACTTCTTACAATGTCAGAAAGACTTAACGAAGTAACAGCCAAGATGGAAAATCTTGGACTTGTAATTCTTAAAGATGAGAATGGCAGATATGTTGCAAGAGGCAACCGTAATATTAAGATTAACGGTGAGAATATTAAGCCAATACTTGCAGATGCAGTAAATAGTCTTGAAAATGTAACTGTAATTAACAGACTTAATATAACGGATTACATAGTAAAGGATAATACAATTCTTGGTGCTGTAGGTTTTAATATTGATACTGGTGAAGTTTATGAGATAAGAGCTAAGAAGGTATTATGTGCGACTGGTGGAGCTGCTGGACTGTACAAGCCTAACAATCCAGGATTTTCAAGACATAAAATGTGGTATCCTCCATTTAATACAGGTGCTGGTTTTGCTATGGGTATTAATGCAGGTGCAGAGATGACAACGTTTGAAATGCGTTTTATAGCTTTAAGATGTAAAGATACAATAGCTCCTACAGGAACAATAGCACAGGGAGTTGGTGCAAAGCAGGTGAATTCTTTAGGTGAGGTATACGAGAACCGGTATGGACTTACAACGTCACAGAGAGTATACGGAACTGTAAGGGAGAACATTGAGGGCAGAGGTCCTTGTTATCTTGGAACTAAGGGAATAAGCAAGGAGCAGGAAGAAGACCTTTACAAAGCATATCTTAACATGGCACCGAGCCAGACACTCAAATGGCTTGAATCGGGTAAAAATCCGAGTGAGCAGAATGTCGAAATCGAGGGCACTGAGCCTTATATCGTCGGTGGCCATACAGCGAGCGGCTACTGGGTTGATACTAACAGAAGGACAACAATCAATGGTCTTTATGCGGCAGGAGATGTTGCAGGAGGCTGTCCTCAGAAGTATGTGACAGGTGCTATGGCAGAAGGTGAAATTGCGGCAGAAGATATTGTTAAGGAATTGAATAGATCGGACATCATAGAGAATGCATTTTCACAGAGTACAGCTGATGAATATGCAGACAAGTTTACTGATGAAAGAATAAAAGAATATAATGAATATCTTAGCCGTGAGGATAAAGATACCATTTTCTCGACAGAAGAACTTGAGGAAGCTATGCAGAAGGTTATGGATACATATGCTGGTGGTATAGGAAGTCATTACCAGTTCAATGAAAAGCAGCTTAAGCTTGCCAAAGAAAAGATTGAACAGATAGAAACTCTTTCAGAAAAAGCTAACGCTAAAGATTATCATGAGCTTATGTTTGTATATGAATTAAAGGAAAGACTTACAGTCTGTCAGGTGCTTATAGAACATTTGAAAGCAAGAAAAGAAACAAGATGGCACAGCTTTGCGGAGAACCTTGATTACCCAGAGAAGTCAGATGAATGGCTTAAGTATGTTAATACAAGAAAGGTAGACGGAAGGATAGAAGTGAAATATAGAAATCTTGTGGGAAGAGGTGAGACATATGAGCATAGTAATTAATAAGGAGAAATGTGCTGGCTGCGGACAATGCAGTATCGTCTGTCCGGGAAGTCTTATTAAGATGGGAGAAGATAAGAAAGCATATATGAAGTATCCTAAGGACTGCTGGGGATGTTCATCTTGTATCAAGGAATGTAAGTTTGAAGCTATCGCACTTTATCTTGGAGCAGATATTGCAATCAGGATTTTATTATGATGAAAAAGGA
>ENA-OPBG01001904-OPBG01001904.1-human-gut-metagenome-genome-assembly--contig:-NODE-1904-length-13184-cov-3.179145_pt1 | contig 13184 bp, 9 predicted proteins | sample MGYA00241065_ERZ501446 | MGnify/ENA primary metagenome ERZ501446 (study PRJEB25962, sample SAMEA2042632) | human gut metagenome | biome: human gut; feature: human-associated habitat; material: faeces...
ACGTGACCGGTATCATCACTCTGCCCGAAGGCACTGAGATGTGCATGCCCGGCGACAACGTTGATATGCACGTTGAGCTGATCACCCCGGTTGCCATGGAAGAAGGCATGCGTTTCGCTATCCGCGAAGGCGGCCACACTGTTGGTTCCGGCGTTGTTTCCAAGATCGAGAAGTAATTTTCGGCTTGTGATATAGCTTTCAAGGCTCCTGCTGTTAAGGCAGGGGCCTTTTTGTTGTGTATGACTTATGGGACGGGGAGGGGGCAAAGGCCGGGTGTGGAAGACCAAGGAAGGCATCATGAAAACATCAGGAATTGTAGATAGGGGAGAGGACACCATTCGGAACTTTGAAAAAGTGGAGCAGGAGAGGGCACTCACACCGCCCTACCTTGGGAAGGTGTATTTCAGGTCGCGGTTAAGGGGCAAGGGCTGATCTATCCCTAAGTTTTCGGAACGGTCAGGAACGCTCTCTACAGTACAATTTATAATGGGCAATTCTCAACCTCCAATTTTCCCTTCAAGTTTCCTCCAATCTTTGCCAAATCTCTCAACAACAAGCCAAGCCGAAATGGCAAAAAATGCGCGATCACAATACCGGATGATTGGATTAAGAGATTGCAAAGAACATTATCGGGGTAAATGTTTAATCATTTGATAAAATCAGGAATAAACCATTCAAAAATGTTAATAAATACCGCCAAAGAGTCACCGCACCGCAGCGCAAATAATGTGCGAAAAACAGGTTTCAGTTGATTCAAGGACAAAAATTTACATAGAAACCGCTCTAATTAACTATGCAAATTCTGGCAACTGTGATATAATGTATATACCTAGATGTGTCGGAAAGGTTATCATTTGCGGGATCAAGGCATGCAGCCGGTACAACGTTTTGTCAGCCGCTGTGCCGGGGCCAAAAGCCCCAAAAGCAGGCCGCAGCCCGGCAAGGGATCGCCAGACCGAGGGGAGCACAACCAGGCGTTTTGCAATCAACACCTGCAAAGTGCCGCACATCTGCCGTACCACTTTTCACACAAAAGGGGAAAGTAGTAACACTTAAGGGAGGATAAAACTATGAAGAAAAACCTTCAGCGTTTTGGTGCATCCGTGCTGGCAGCAGCCATGGTTGCCCAGAGCGTGGCGCTTCCCGCAGCAGCCGAAACTACCAAGATTGATTCTTCGGTAGCGCAGTCTGTTGCAGCTAGCGCAGCAAGCGCGGCCAGCGCTGTGCAGTCCCTGCCCAAGTTCACCAGCACCGCAGACCTGATCAAGCAGACAGCCCAAACGCTGGCTGCCCAGGGCGAAGTGCATGAACTGGAGCAGGACGATGCCAAGCTGGAAGCGACTGCACAGAGCAAGGCGGGCATGAGCCTTGCAGCGTTGGAAAATGCATTGGCCGATGCCATGTACGCCAACGCCGCAGTCGGCAAGATCAACACCGAAGCCTATGGCCTGAACAAGGACGAGATGGCATCGGTGATGGCTGCCACCATCAAAACGTATCATCTGTCCAGCGCCGTTACCGACCTGGGCTATGAGACGAACGCCGCAGGCGTTGTGACCGCCGTTACCTTTACCGGCAGCTCCGGCATGACCTCTGCGATGGAGTCCATGACCAACAGCGATGATGAAGTGATTGCGCAGCAGGCTGACAGCTACGCACAGGCTTACGTTGCTGAAAACTCCGATACCTTTGCGGCCAGCGCCGCTGCAGACGGCCATACCTATGGCGAGCCGAAATGGTACTGGAATGACACCAACCCGGAGGATGGCCACACCCATACCTGGAAGGAAACCCCCGATGGTTACTGGACCAAGACCGATGACGGCTGGGCTTACACCGCTGTGTATACCTGTGAAAAGGACGATGCCTACCAGAAGGTAGAAGGCACCGTAACCAAGGATACCACCGAGGCAAAGCCCGGCGTTGCCGGCAAGACCGTTTACTCTGCCAGCGTGCCCGCTGACAAGAGCCCGGTTAAGAAGGAATACAAGGAACCCACCACCCGCACCGACGACATTGCCGCCCTGCCCTGCCAGAGCCATGTTGTGTCCAAGGATGCAGATGGCAACTTTGTTGCTACCTTCAACTGGGAAATGAAGAAGGTCGAGGGCGAGCTGGCCGCTGACTACAGCAACGCCCAGCTGTTCTATGACAGCGAAACCGGCAAAATTTCTGCCGGCGCTCCCGTTACCATTGACTGGGAATGCACCAGCGTCACCTTCAAGTGCGCTGTCTGCGGCGAAGAAATCAAAACCCAGCCGGTAATGACCATGCCGGTCAGCGTTGTGGTAGACCAGAATAACAATTCCGTCTACATCAACGTGGGCGGCACCCCGACCCTGGATACCACCTCCGGCGGCGTCGGCGTTACCCTGGTGTCCGCAATGAAGGACGGCAACTGGTACGATATGCAGAACAACCCGGTTGACGCAAGCAAGGTGAACTTCACCTATCAGAGCGGCGACAACAAGGGCAAGAACAGCCTGCTGCTGTACGACAGCCAGAAGACTGCCGTGTATGTGGACGACCAGGGCAACCAGGTCACCAATACTTACGATGTCTCGACTGCGCAGATGAACTACTACTACTTCCAGCTGTCGCAGTTCAACCAGGACGAAGCAGAGTACTTCGGCGTGGTTGCCCCGTTCTGGACCTCCAAGGGCGTTCAGAAGCAGGGCGAGGATGGCAGCATCACCGGCACCATGGGCGCAATCAAGGTATTGTGCAGCATTGATCCGAACGATGATGTCCCGCCGACCACCATGGCATTCATGCTGAACATGCTGCCGCAGGCGTTCATGTCTTACGTCATGAACTATGGCGAAGCTCTGAAAGACATCCGTGATGCAGGCTTGGCACGGGTTGCCGAGCTGGGTGACAGCGCTGACTATGTTACCAAGCTGCTGATCCTGCACGACTGGATCTCCCAGGTTGCAGAATTCGATATGGGCTCCATGGGCGATATCACCGGCGGCGGCAACAACGACCCCATCCAGACGACTGCTTTCGGTGCCCTGCTGGGCGGCGAGATCGGCGCTAAGGGCGTTGAGTATGGCTGCATCTGCCTGGGCTATGCAGCTGCATTTAACTACATGGTCCAGAATTTGCCTGACAACAAGAGCATCTATAAGAATGATGACGGCAGCTGGAAGACCCCCGATGAAGTAGGCGATAACGCTGTTGTTGACTTTGCCCAGATCCTGTATTACTGCGATACTTCTGATACCAGTGTTGCCGGTAATGCGTTCGGCGGCGGCATGTTCAACAACGTCCACTACTTCAACGCAGTCAAGGTCAACAAGCTGAAGGGCGACAGCAACTCTGCTACGATGACCACCGGCGAAGCCAACAAGAACTGGTACTATGTTGACGTCTGCTATGATGACGTGAACACCGAGTGCATGGCCCAGACCCGCGTTGAGAACGCAGGCGACCTGCGCCATGTCAACTTCCTGGTTTCTCCCTCCGGTCTGGAAGGCCGTTACAGCAAGTACTATGATTACATTGACTCGCTGTACGATGGCTACACCTACACCAAGAACAAGAATCCCGATGTGGATGATGACGGCAATGTTGTGTTGAACAACGGCAAGCCGCATTACTCTTACACCAAGGCGGAGAACAAGAACGAGACCCGTTACACCGATACCTGCTACGAGGATACCTGGTTCACCTCTATCTGCAGCCCCATCTACTTCGACAATAATTACTTCTATTACGTTGATACCACGACCAACCAGAACCTGTATAACAACATGCGCCGCCAGCAGTCCGAGAACGGCAACAGCGGCAGCTCTGGTTCCGGCAGCTCTGGTAACAACTCCCAGATGCAGCAGTTCATGAAGAAGATGCAGAACCAGGGCCCCGATACTCTGGAAGCACGTCCGCGTAATGCGAACTACTATATCCGCAAAGAGGATTCCAGCAGCAGACCCGGCGGCTTCAGCATGAGCAGCTTTACCAAGACGGATGACCCGTTTGATATCATCCTGATGTACTACAACGATCTGAAGGAAACCAGCAGCAACTTCAATGATGACGACAGCAATGCCAAGGTTCTGGCCGAAGCTGGCACCATCTATAAGATCGATACCAGTGCAACAGATAAGCATACCAAGGTTGAAAACAACCTGAACACCGAGTGCCTGGCAGACGCTGCTGCAAAGCGGATCTACCCCGCACTGGTACACTCTACCGCACTGTATGATGGCAAGCTGTACTTCAACGTCAACAACGCCATCTACCGTATGGACCCGACCACCGGCGCAGTGGAAGAAGTGAAGGAATACAACACCGTCTATGGCGGCATTAAGCTGACCAAGGATAAGGACGGCAACATGGTTCCCGATACCCACTTTCCCGGCATGAGCATGGTTATCATGGATAGCGCCCAGGATACCAGCAGTGTGAAGTATCTGGGCACCTTCAAGAACCATCCTCTGGCGGGCCTGACCCTGCGTGACAGCTACAGCTTTGCTACCACCACCCAGCAGGGCCAGACTGTGATCACCGGCATCAACACCACCAAGGATCAGCTGGTCGTTTCTGTCGGCACCAACCTGTCCAACACCTATAAGGAACTGGTGGACGGCAAGGCAGAAGTCAAGACCGATGCCTCCGGCACTTCTTATGCAAACCGTAAGAGCTACAAGACCGAGTCCTGGAACTACAACCCGAGTTACAACCAGAACATGGGCAGCTCTGACGAGAAGAACAAGAACGAAGAGTTCATGTGGTGCGCTAACCTGATTGAAACCATGCCGATGTCCGACATGGTCAGCGACCTGAGCAGCGGCGCAACCACCGATGTTTCCGTTGAAGCATGGTGTGATACCCCCGCTTACACCCAGGCCCGCACCAACAAGTACGGCCTGACCAAGGGTGAAAAGAAGTACGCTGACGGCGCACTGCCCAAGGGCCATACCTGGGCTCTGGACGAGCTGGAAACCAAGTCCGTTGGCAACAATGTGTACCTGTGCTCTGATTGCCATACCGCAACCGAAAGCACCCCCCACACCGTTACCCTGCCCGATGCAGTTGAAGGCGTTACCCTGACCCTGGGCACCACCAGCAACACCTACATCAAGGACGATACCGTTACCCTGACCGTAGAAAAGAAAGGCACCGATATCGTTACCGTTACCGCAAAGAACGGCGATACCGATGTTGCTCTGACTGAAGTTCAGGAAGCAGCGCAGGACGAAGCCGCAGCCCAGGCTACCACCGAAAAGGCTAAGACGGTTTACACCTTCACCATGCCGGACGGCGATGTGGCCATCAGCGTTACCAAAAACGCCAAGACCTATGCGGTCAATGTTGCTACCCTGACCAATGGTGAGATCACTGCTTCCGCTAAAGAAGCAGCTGAGAAGGAAACCGTAACCCTGACTGCTAAGCCCGCGACCGGCTATGCCCTGAAGGCTGGCAGCGTGAAGGTTACCTACAAAGACGCTGACAACACCGATAAGACCGTTGAAGTGAAGGCTGATACCGAAAAAGCCAACACCTACACCTTTGCAATGCCTGCTTACCCTGTCAACGTCAGCGCAGAGTTTGTTAAGGAATACAAGGTTACCGCAGCTCCTGCTGAGAACGGCACTGTTACCGTAGACCCGACCGCAGCTGTTGAAGGCACCGACGTTACCGTTACCGTTAAGGCAGCTGATAACTACCAGCTCAAGGCTGACAGCCTGACCTACAGCTATCAGATCGGCGAAGATAAAAAGACCGAAAAGCTGACCCTGACCGATGGCAAAGCAACCTTCAAGATGCCTGCCGCTGATGTTACCGTTAGCGCTGTGTTTGAAGCACTGACTGCAACTCCGACTGCAACTCCGACCGCAACTCCGACTGCAACTCCGACCGCAACTCCGACCGCAAAGCCGGCAGAGCCGACTGCTGTGCCGGAGCCGACTGCTGTGCCGGAGCCGACTGAGGTACCGTCTACTGAACCCGAAACGCGCACCGTTCACGGTGCTGCTGAAAAGACCACCATTACCGCAATGGCTGTCTTTACCTGCACCGATAAGAACTGCGCAAGTGCACAGTTCGTGGATGCAACTGTAAAGCAGACCAGCGGCGTTACCACCGCTGCTGTCACCTTCAACGGCAAGGACTACACCGCCAAGTACGGCGAGAAGAACGGCTGGGTTGAAGAAAACGGCAAGAAGTACTGGTACGAAAAGGGCGTGAAGCAGGGTACCACCGGCCGCGGCAAAGAGATCTATGATCCCGATTCCGACGCTTGGTACTGGCTGGATGCTGTCCAGGGCGGCGCAATGACCGTCAGCAAGGACGTTTACCAGGAATCCGCCGCCGGCCAGTGGGCTGATAAGCCCGATGGCACCGGCAAGTGGGTCCGTTACGATGAGAACGGCCACATGGTCAAGGGCTGGCAGACGACCGATAAGGGCACCTACTACTTTGACCTGATCACCGGCGCTATGGCTAAGGGCGCAGGCGATATTGACGGTGTACCTTGCGCATTTGACGAGTACACCGGTATCGCTCTGGACGGCCAGTGGCTGACCATCAAAGGCGCTGACTTCTGGTACGAAAAGGGCGTTCGCCAGGGCCTGGATGGCCGCGGCAAGGAAATCTATGACCCGGCTTCCGACGCTTGGTACTGGCTGGATGCCGTTGACCAGGGCAAGAAAGCCACCAGCAAGGATGTCTATCAGGAATCCGAAGCTGGCCAGTGGGCTGACCGCGCCGATGGCACCGGCAAGTGGGTCCGTTACGATGCACAGGGCCACATGATCAAGGGCTGGAGCGCTGACAAGCGTTACTATTTCGACCCGATCTATGGCACCATGGCTAAGGGCGATGCAGTCATCGATGGCCGCACTTATCATTTCGATAAGAACACCGGCGTTCTGCAGTAATCCCACAGCCGAACAATGAGCTGTAACCAGCCCATTAACCTCTAAATAAAAATGCCGCAGCAGATGTAACAGTCTGCTGCGGCATTTTTGTATTTGTGGGCATAGGTTCGGTGAAATATTTGCCAGGCCAGTAGGGCGGGGGACCCCATGATTGTGGTGGCTCCCCTGGAGGGGAGCTGGACGCGAAGCGGCCTGAGGAGTGGTTCCTCGCGAATAGAGAACGGTCTATCTCCAGCCTAAGAGCCGGGGTGCTGCCCTGCGGGCCTCCGAAACGTGCCTGCGGGCGTAGCGACCGTTCCGGGACATGAATTTATTTGCTTGTTTCTGGTATTTGTGCGATACTATAAACAGCAAAGTTTACCCCTAAAAAGAACCGTGCCCTTTTCCCGATGCAAAGGAGAGAAAAATATGAGAAGTGATAACGTTAAAAAAGGCCCGGAGCGCGCCCCAAACCGCAGCCTGTTCTATGCCCTGGGCTACACCCCGGAAGAGCTGGAACGCCCGCTGATCGGCGTGGTTTCGGCTTACAGTGAGATCGTTCCCGGCCATATGAACCTGGATAAGCTGGCCGATGCCGTCAAGGCAGGCATCCGCATGGCGGGCGGCACCCCGGTGCTGGTTCCGGCCATCGGTGTTTGCGATGGCATTGCCATGGGCCATATCGGCATGAAGTACTCCCTCGCCTCCCGCGAGCTGATCTGCGACAGTGTGGAGACCATGTTTATGGCCCACCAGCTGGACGGCCTGGTTCTGGTGCCCAACTGCGATAAGATCGTTCCCGGCATGGTCATGGCCGCTGTGCGCATGGATGTGCCCGCCATTGTCTGTTCCGGCGGCCCCATGCTGGCTGGCAGTTATGGCGGCGATGAAGTCAGCCTTTCCAAAATGTTTGAAGCCGTCGGCGCTTACAAGGCCGGCATGATCGATGACGCCCAGCTGGAAGATTGCACCTGCAACTGCTGCCCGTCCTGCGGTTCCTGCTCCGGCATGTACACCGCCAACAGCATGAACTGCCTGTGCGAGGCCATCGGCATTGCCCTGCCCGGCAACGGCACCATCCCGGCGGTTTACTCCAAGCGTTTGCAGCTGGGCAAAAAGGCCGGTATGGCCATCATGGATCTGGTCAAGAACAATGTGACCGCCCGCCAGATCATCAACGAACGCTCCATCCGCAACGCCCTGACCTGCGATATGGCCCTGGGCTGCTCCACCAACACGGTGCTGCACCTGCTGGCCATCGCTTACGAAGCCGGTGTGCCCATTGACCTGAAACTCTTCAACGAGATCAGCGCTAAGACCCCGAACCTCTGCCACCTGGCTCCCGCAGGCCCCACCCACATGCCGGATCTGTACGCTGCTGGCGGCATTCCCGCTGTGCAGGCAGAGCTGGCTAAGGCCGGGCTGCTGGATCTGGATGTTCCCACCGTTACCGGCAAAACGCTGGGCGAGAACATCGCCGGTGCCCACATCATGAACGATAAGGCCATCCGATCCATCGAGAATCCCTACAGTAAGACCGGCGGCCTGCAGATTTTGTGGGGCAATATTGCCCCGGACGGCTGTGTGGTCAAGCGCAGCGCCGTTGCACCGGAAATGCAGGTCCACTCCGGCCCGGCCCGCGTGTTTAACAGCGAGGAAACCGCCATCCAGGCCATCTATGACGGCAAGATTGTACCCGGCGATGTGGTGGTCATTCGTTACGAAGGCCCCAAGGGCGGCCCCGGTATGCGTGAGATGCTGAATCCCACCAGCGCACTGGCTGGCATGAAGCTGGACACCACCGTGGCCCTGATCACGGACGGCCGCTTCTCCGGCGCTTCCCGCGGCGCTGCTATCGGCCATGTCAGCCCGGAGGCTGCTTCCGGCGGCCCCATCGGCCTGATTGAAGAAGGAGATACCATCGAGATCAACATCCCCGAAGCATCCATCCATCTGGCCGTCAGCGATGAAGAGCTGGCACGCCGCAAGGCTGCTTACGTCCAGCCGGAGCCGAACGTCAAGTCCGGCTGGCTGGCCCGTTACGCCCGCATGGTGGCTTCCGCCAACCTGGGCGCAGTGATGCAGTAAACAACACCCTATAAAGCAATAAAAACCCGCGCCCCTGCCAGCTGTGGTACAACACAGCGGAAGGAGCGCGGGTTTTGTTTTGCTTACTCTTCGTCTTTATAGGCGTCGTCAAACACGCTGAACACGCCGGTTTCACCCAGGTTCGGCTGGGCGTATTCATGTACATGCGGAGTCAGGCCGGGAATATCCGGCGCTGCGCCGGGGTCCGCATAGATGGTCACATCGGCATCGTCCACATCTACCGGCTTGGCTACGTCCAGATCTTCCAACAAGGACTGGGCCGCACCGCAGTCCGCCGGAACATCGGTCAGGCTGGCACCGTAATGGCTGAACAGCACTGTGCCGTCCTTGTCCAGCACCAGGGTCAGCGGCAGCTGCTGCTGACCGTTGGCAGGCGAGTGATAGCCGCGGCGCTTGGCATCCCGCATGATCTGCCATGCTTCCAGGCTGTAGGTGCTCAGCGCTCCGCTGCGGGTGGGAATATCCAGCAGGTCATACAGAACGCCGTCCGCATCGCACAGCAGAGGATAAGGCAGGGTATCCGGCCCCACGCTGCGGGCCAGGCGATCCGCGCGGGAACGCACCACCAGCGCCAGGCTGCCGCCGGTCAGCTCGTCATAGGTGGCGGCATACCGCCCCACAAAGGTGCGGGTGATGGGGTGGCCGAAGTTGCTCATGAACACCAGTACCAGCGGTGCATGCTCCGCCAAAAGCTGGCGGAAACTGTTGGCTGCGCTGTACGGGGTATCGTATTTGAAAAACGGCAGTTTTTCGCCCGCTTTGATCTGCTTACCCAAAACGACAACAACCTTTCGATAAAATTAAGAAAGAATAGAGAATAAAGAATAATGCTGGTATGCGTGCCACGCACGCATATTAAAGATAGGCCCAAGCCGCATTTCTTGAGCCGAGCAACGCGAGGCGATCCACCAACATTATTCTTTATTCATTATGAATTATTCATTTTCGCGCAGCGTAGCAGCGCGAAAAAAAAGGGGAAAGGCATTCCCTTCCCCTGTAAGGTGTACAAAAAATCCCGCGCGGCCGTCTGCAGCCAATCAAAACCTACCGTTATATGGCAGGTGGGTGCCCTGCACCCGCAATCACGCTCCCTTCTTCCGCTTGCCGTGTATACACGGGGCGGGAGGTCTGCGATCCGGCGGGGGACAAATCCGGGCTCCCAAAGATTGATTAGTAGGATTATATAAAGCTGCAACAAATCGAACCACGCAGGGTTTAGCTAAGTGCTGCGATGCGGTTAAGAGGGCTGGCCTTCCACATCGTCATCGTCGATGTCATACATGGCGCGCAGACGCTCTTCAAACACTTTGCCAACGGTCAAAAGTTCTTCGTCGTCATCCACAATGTCCATATATTCACCGGCCTCATCGGTGCCGATCCGCATCAGAATCAGTTCGGCCTCTTCGTCCAGGCTTTCGGGATCTTCCTGATAGGGGATCACGGCCAGGTAGCGGGTGCCGTTTACTTCGGTCGCGTCGATCACTTCAAAGGTGCATTCCTTGCCGTCTTCGTCCTCAAGGGTCAAAAGATCCGGCTGTGCTTCCTGAAGCATTTCGGGGGTCAGTTCATCTGCCATGGTCAGTTTCTCCTGTCATCAAAAAGGGGCATATTTTGTTGTTTCCCCTCGTTTTGTCTGTATCTAGTTTACCGTGTTTTTCCTCAAACGTCAAGCTATTCATTTCACCAAATCTGTGATATAATATTCTATATATTGAATAAATTCGCTGAGCCGTAAAAAGATTTATTGCGGTATTTTTGTCCAAGGGGGTATGCCCATGAAACGACTCATCCATACCGCGGTGTTGGCTGCGGCGCTGGCTTTTGCCCTGCTGCTGTGCGGCTGTTCCGACGCGGAAACCAGCCATAAAGCCCCGCAGCGCGCCGCAGTGGAAAGCGGGGAACGCCAGTTTGCCCAGCCGTCTGACGGGGATTTTATCGCCATCTTTTCCACTTCCCTTGGCGAGGTGCGCGCTGTGCTTTACCCGGACGCTGCCCCCATGGCGGTACAGAATTTTGTGGGCCTGGCCCGCAGCGGCTACTATGATAATACGGTGATCTGGCGCGCCCAATACGGCTTTGCCGTGCAGGGCGGTGATGCAGGCGGAACGGGCAGCGGCGGCGCGACCATCTGGTCCAATAACCCCTACCCGCTGGAAGCGGACAGCAGCCTGCGCCACTATGCCGGTGCGCTCTGCGCGGCCTTTGCCCAGGGCGGCGAGGTGACGGGCGGCAACAGCCAGTTCTATTTTGTCACAGCCCTGCCAAACAGCGTGGATGAAACCATGCAGCAGCAACTGCGAGATAACGGCTATTCCGATGAGCAGGTCTCCGCCTATGCCGCGGCGGGCGGGCTGCCCTACCTGGATAACACCGATACCGTGTTTGGCCAGGTATACGCGGGCATGGATGTGGTGGATCAGATTGCTTGTGTTCCTACGGTGAAGAATGAGGACGAAACCGATACCTACCGCCCGCAGGAAGACAGCACCGTTACCATTTACAAGGTAACCATTGATAATTACCCCGGCCCCAGCGCCGATGATACCGCCGACAGTGCGGCTTCGGATTCCAGCGCCCAGTAATAGAATATGCAGCCCAATAAAAAATATCCCACAGGTTTCATGGCATATCAGCCAAAACCTGTGGGATATTTTTGTGTGATTATTTCTTTTTGGTGTTACCGCCCATCCGGCGGTCACGGTGGGCGTATTCGGCCAGGGCTTCATCAAAGCACTGCTTGGTGAAATCCGGGAAGAGCACCGGGGTAAAATAGAACTCCGCATAGGCGCACTGCCACAGCAGAAAGTTGGAGATGCGTTCCTCGCCGCTGGTGCGGATCATAAAGTCCACAGGGGGCAGCTGGCGGTACAGGTGGCTTTCAATCGTCTGCTCGTTGATGTCAGCCGGGGCCAGAGTGCCGTTCTGCACCTCACCGGCAATGGCGCGCATGGCATCGGTCAGCTCGGCGTGGGAACCATAGTTCAGGCAGAAGTTCACAATGCCGGTCTTGTTGTCCTTCGTCAGGTCCATCATGTAGTCCATAGCGTCCAGCACGCGCTGCTGCAGCCCTTCACGGCGGCCGCTGAACAGTACCTGACAGTCGCGCTCGTTCATTTCCTCGGCAATGGTGCGGAAGTTATTGGCAAATAGGTCCATCAGGTAGCCGACTTCCTTGGCATCGCGGGCAAAATTCTCGGTGGAAAAAACATACAGGCTCAGCACCTTGATGCCGCAGTCACCCACAGCATAGCGGGTGATCTCTTTCAGGCGGTCAAAACCGGCCTTGTGGCCAAAGCTGGCGGGCAGGCCGCGGTTCTTGGCCCAGCGGCGGTTGCCGTCCACAATAATGGCGGCATGGGTGGGGATGCGGGTAAGTGCTTCAGGCATGGGAAAACCTCCTTGTTATGCTTGCTCCGGGGCAGTGGGCGCGGCAACCTCCGGCGGTTCTTCGCCGGGGTGGGCTTTGCGCCATGCCAGAAAACTTTCCAAGATCACTGCGGCGGAAACCGAATCCAGCCGAGCTTTGCGGTCTGCGCCAAAGGTGCTGTTGGCCGAAAGAATGCCTGCCGCCGTTACCGTGGTGCGGCGTTCATCCCACAGCACAACGGGCACCCCGCAGGCAGTGGCAAGCCGCGCGGCAAAGCGGCGGCTTTTTACGCAGCGGGAACCCTCGGTGCCGTCCATGTTGCGGGGCAGGCCGCACACAACGCCCTCAGCCCCCTGGGCCAGCCGGGCAGCGGCGGCAGCCTCCGCTACTTTGTTCAGGCTTTTTTCCTCAATCTGCGGGGTAACAGGCGTAACGATCAGCTCCGAAGCATCACATACCGCCAGCCCCGTGCGGCGCTCCCCGTAATCAACAGCGATCCATTTCATTGGCGTACCTCATGTTTTGTGTAGTGTAACCATTATACCATGTGCAGGAAGTGGGTGCAATAAAGCGCGGCAGGTAGGCAGCAAAAAAGCGCACCCCCTTATCAGTAAGGGGTGCGCAGAAAACATGGGAGAAGATAAGCTCAGATCTTCGGCATGCGCTTGTCCAGCTGGATGGTCAGCAGGCTGGCCAGGGCAATCTTGATCACATCGCCCGGCAGGTAGGGAATCACGCAGTAAGTCAGGCTGGTGGGCAGGTCAAAGCCGGTCAGCACCATAAACCAGATGGTGCCCAGCACATAGCAGGCGGCATCGCCCAGCACCAGACCCACAGCGGAGACC
>ENA-OPBG01001905-OPBG01001905.1-human-gut-metagenome-genome-assembly--contig:-NODE-1905-length-13176-cov-6.578843_pt1 | contig 13176 bp, 18 predicted proteins | sample MGYA00241065_ERZ501446 | MGnify/ENA primary metagenome ERZ501446 (study PRJEB25962, sample SAMEA2042632) | human gut metagenome | biome: human gut; feature: human-associated habitat; material: faeces...
GAGAAGCCTTAGGTTTCTGTGAAGTAGAAAAAGCTTACCGTGAGGTAAGCTAATGTCAAAATTTATTTTGGCATTTTGTTCTATATCAAAAACATTGACAGAGACTCCCTAGGGGTATATACTTAAAATGGTGATAGTATGCAAAATAGAGAAAAGAAAAACTGTCATAGATTAAAATATTATAATAGTGAAGATAAAAAGAAAGTTTTAAAAAGGCTTGCCGTAATTGAAGGCCAAATAAGGGGAATTTCCAATATGGTTGATGAAGAGAGATATTGTAGTGATATCCTAATTCAAATCAGCTCTGTCGAAAGTGCTTTAAAAAGTTTATCTGATAGTATTTTAGAAAATCATATGCGCTCTTGCATGACTGATGAAATAAAAAAAGGTAATTTAGAAGTCATCGATGAAATTACAACTATATTAAAAAGAAATAAATAGGAAAGTGATGTTTGTATGAACAATGATTTAAAGAAAAATAGTGTAAAAATAATTTTAAGTTTAATAGCATTAGTAATAGTTGCTATTGCGATTATCCTTTTAAGACCAGATAGTATGTCTAATCGTTTTAAATTAGAATACGAATCTTTAAATGGTCAAAAAACCGATGACGGAAGAAAATATATGAAAGTAAATATTAGTAATGATAATAAAATTGTTTACGTTGATTACGATACTGTATTTGATGTTTTAGATGACACAGGTGTTATATATTTTGGCTTTCCAGAATGTCCTTGGTGCCGTAATGCCGCACCAGTTTTATTAGAAGCTGCTGAAGAATCCAGCATAGAACAAATTTACTATTTAAATAATCATGATGATCGCGATACAAAAGTTTTAAAAGATGGTAAAGTAATAACTGAAAAAGAAGGAACATCTAATTATAATAAGTTATTAGAAAAATTAGGAGATAAAGCTTCAGTATATGAAGGATTAGAAGATAAAACCATCAAAAGGCTTTATTATCCTACCGTAATTTTTGTTAAAAACGGTGAGATAACTGACTATATTGAAGGTACTGTAGAATCACAGGAAGACCCATATACACCTCTCACTAAAGATCAAAGACAAGAATTAAAAGATAAATATAAAAGTGCCATCAGTAATTTGTTAAGCTGCGAACGAGATTCTAAATGTTAGAAGGGGGGGCAAGCATGAATTTTAAAGTTGAACGTGAAGTTTTGAATTTAGGTTTAAAAGTTGTTGGAATTACTATTACTGGTTTAGATAATAAAATTAAGACCAAGGAATTTTTAAAATTTAAAGACAAGGCTTATAAAGCTTTAAAAGAAAAATATAATAATTTTGATATTGAAACTGATTTAATTTTAAGAGGGTTCAATGAATTACATAAAAAAATCGGCATCAAAAGAAGAAAAAACACTCCAATTAGTGAAAACATTCTCAAAAGATTTTTAAAAAACGCAAATTTACCATCATCAAACAAACTTGTAGAACTATGTAATATTGTCATATTAGATTCCAGATTATCAATCGGGATGCACGATATGAATAAAATAGATGGTACTGTAACTTTGAAGCAAGCCACATCTAATATATCTTATAATTTTTCAGAAGAAAGGACTATTAATCAAGGAGAATATATCTATACAGATAATAAAAACATATTATATCGATTAGAAGTCAATCAGAATCCAAAAACAATTGTGAGTGAAGATACAAAAAATATCTTTATAACAATAGAAGGTAATGAAGCTACAAGCGCTGAATATATTATGGAAGTCGCTAGTGAAATTATTGATTTAATAACATCATATTGCGGTGGTAATGCAAAGATAATATATAAATAGATAAAAATAACCATAATTCGACATATTTTTAAAAATAATACCTTTATAATTATTGTATAAATATGCCTATTAATGGATGCCGAATATAAAGAAAAATGTCTAAAAAAAGTAAAGTAATTGACAAAAAAAGTTGTAAACTTAAAAACGGTATGCTATAATTAAAAATAGAATGGAGGGGTTTTCTATGGACGAACTACAAAAACTTAAAGTAAAACAATCCAATGGCGAAGAAAAAGAAGCTGAAATATTATTGTGTTTCCAATTAGAAAAAACTGGAAAAAAATACATACTATATACTTTTAATGAATTTGATGAAAAAGATATGGAAACGATTCATGCTTCAATTTTAAACGAAAATGAAAATGGATATCAATTAGACAAAATTCCAGAAGATGAATGGAAAGAAGTCAAAGAAGTAATGCGTGAAATTATTAGAAACGAGGAGTGATTTAAATGATAGAAGCTGCAAGGAATGATGAAAATCTAGTAAAATTAAGTCGAAAAATGGGCGAAAAATTAAGAGGCTTTGTTCAAAAAGTTAAAGATGGAATAACAACAGTACCATATGTTCCTGGTGCTCTATTTGAACTGGCAAAACAACATAAAGCTGCAAAACAAAAAGCTAAAGAAGAACTTGAAACAACAGTTACTAGTCCAAAAGCGACAGAAACTAAAGAAGAAAAAACAGCAGTAGCTAAAATGCAAAAAGAAGAAACTGCTAAAAAGACTGAAGAAAATAACAAGAAAAAAGCTGCCGATTTAAATGAAACTGAAGTTGAAGAAAAAAAGGATGAAGCTCAACCTAAAAAAGATATGAAAAGCATTCATGGACAAAACCTTGCTCAATTTATAAGTAAACAACCTAAAGAAGCAGAAGAAACAAGAGTCAAAGAAAATGAACCTATAGAGCCAGTAACCGTTGAAGTTGGGCCGCAAGTTGAACCAGAAGCAAAACATTCTGAAGAAAAGCCAAAAAAAGAGAAAAAAGACTTAAAAGATTTAACTGTTTTTGATACTTATCAAGATTATAAATTTGCATACTTCTGGAACTATAAAATGAATAAATATGATGCTGATGTATTAGAAAAAGTTGCTAAAGATTATGCTAAGGAAGCTGACACAGCTAGATTTAGAACACTACTTACAGAAGCAGAATTCAACGAAAAGAAAGCTAAACAAGTAAAAGATAAAGAAATAGCTGATATTGAAAAAGCCCATCAAGAAGAAATGGCTGCTGCTGAAGAAAAACGTCAAGCTGATGTTCAAGCTGCAATCGATCAACGTCAAGCTGAAGTTGATGAGTTAAATGAAAAATTAGCAACAGCTAGATCTAAAAATAGAACACTAACTTCTAAATTAAAAATTGATAATGAAGCTTTAGAAAAAATTAAGGAAGCTGTCGCACCTCTTGGAATTGCTAAAATTGATGAAATTATATCTTCAGCTGCTAATAAACGCCAAGGTATTGACGATAGAGCTGCCGAAAGAGAAAAAAATAAAGAAGAAAGCAAGTCTAAAGTTGAAAACGTTACAGATTTTGATATTGAGACCGAAACTGATAGAATTATGAAACGAATCCATGAAAATGTGTATGGACCAGAAGAGCAAAAAAATGAAAGTAAAGAAGAAGTTGAATCTAAAATAGAAGAAAAAACAGAGGAGCCTAAAGACGCAGAAACTCCATCTACTAGTACAGAACCAGTTGAACCAAAAGAAGAACCAACTGTCGAAGAAGACAATAATTCATTAGTTAATGAATTAGCTAGCTATGATGAAGAGCCAAAAGAAGTAAGTACATCATCTGTTTTCGATACAACTACTCCAAATGTTGAATTCGAACCAGTACCATTCACACCATCTTGGAAACTAGGTTCAGTAGAAAATCAAATAAGCGCTCAAGATAATACCTCTGCTATAGATTTTACCCAAGTCTTAGATGACAGTAGTAAATCTAAAGGTAAAACAAGATAAAATAATTTACGCAGATATTTCAAGGCATCGAAAACTATCGATGCTTTTTATTGTAATTTAAAAGTCACTATGTTATACTATAGAAGTAGGAGGAGATAATTGTGGAACAATGGTTAATATGGTTAATTCTAGTTATTTTACTTGCTTTAATTGAAATCACAACTATTAATCTAACGACAATTTGGTTTGTCGCAAGTGGTATAATCGCTCTCATAGTTTCTCTATTTGTCGACAATTATATAATTCAATTTGGTATTTTTGTCATTGTCGGAGTCATATTATTAATTACAACTAAACCATTTTTAACAAAATTTATAAAGCAGCACAAAGTTAAAACTAATATCGATAGAATTATTGGTATGACAGGTGTTGTTACTGAAAAAATAAGTAAAAATGAAGATGGTGAAGTCAAAGTTGATGGAAAAAAATGGACGGCATATGCGGACAAAACTATTAAAAAAGGCGATTTAGTTAAAGTCCTAGAAATTAAAGGGGTAAAAATAAAAGTTGAGAAAGTAGGAGATAAATAATGTCAGTATTAATTGTTATTTTAGTTTTAGTTTTAGTTATAATTATACCAAGTGTTAAAATAGTACCACAATCAATGTGCTATATCATTGAAAGATTAGGTTCTTATTATGCAACTTGGACCAATGGCCTTCATTTTAAAATACCTTTTATCGATAGATTTGCTAGCGTTGGCGCTATCAGCTTAAAAGAAAAAGTTCAAGATTTCCCGCCACAACCAGTTATTACCAAAGATAATGTTACAATGCAAATAGACACCGTTGTATATTACCAAATAACTGATCCAAAACTATATACATACGGTGTTGAAAGCCCAGTAAGAGCCATTGAAAATTTAACTGCAACAACGCTTAGAAACATAATAGGAGAATTAGAGTTAGACCAAACATTAACATCTAGAGATATTATTAATTCAAAAATGCGTTCAATCTTAGATGAAGCTACTAATCCTTGGGGAATTAAAATTAATCGTGTTGAAGTTAAAAACATTTTACCGCCTCGTGATATCCAAGAAGCCATGGAAAAACAAATGCGTGCTGAAAGAGAGAGAAGAGAAAAAATCTTACAAGCCGAAGGTGAGAAAAAATCAAGCGTCTTAATCGCTGAAGGTAATAAAGAAAGCTTAATTTTACAAGCTGAAGCTGCTAAAGAAGCTCAAATTAAAAGAGCGGAAGGTGAAGCTGAAGCAATCTTAAAAAGAAGTGAGGCCGAAGCTACTGCTATTAAAAATTTAAAAGCAGCTGGAGCTGATCAATCAGTTTTAACTTTGAGAAGTTTTGATGCTTTAGCTAATATGGCTAATGGCCAAGCTACAAAAATAATTGTTCCGTCTAATTTACAAGATCTTGCAACTTTAGGAACTACTTTATCTGAAATGTTTAAAGATACAAAAAAAAGCAAATAATTAAACTATTTGCTTTTTTGACATTTTTTATACATCATATATCTTAAACTATATTTAGGTGATAAAATGACTTATAAATATCATATATATGATGAAATGATAACTATTTATTAGTATATTTAAGCTATATTACCCATAAAATTATATGGGTGATATCATGCTGAAGGATTTGCGCACATACATTCTCGAAAACGAATTTAAGATAAATATTTTAATAGGAAAAATTGATATTGTAAATTATATTGAGATCGACCACTTTGATGACACTAAAATTATGGTAAGATATGAAAAAGGATTAGTCGTAATTAAAGGAGAAAATTTAACCATTTCCAAATTACTTAATGATGAACTGTTGATACTTGGAAAAATAAAATCGTTTGAATTTAAATGATTGAAAAATTAATTAGTAAAATCTCCTTAAATATTAAAGGAAAAAACATCAATAGATTCATCAAAAAACTAAGAACTAAAAGAATTGAAATATTATCTTTAAAATATAAAAATCCTAATGAAGCTGATATTATCATCTATAAAAAAGATTATGAAACCGTTTTAAAAATAAAAAGTATTTATGATGTGACAGAATTAGATGTTTTTGGTTTGATTAAAATCAAAAGAAAAATAAAAATATCTAAACACCTAATTATTTTGACTATAATTGCTTTTGCTATATTTTTATTTTTCACCCATGTTATTTTTGATGTCGAAGTTATTCATTCCAATAAAGATATTAGAAATTTGCTCTTAAATGAATTAAAAGCGGAAGGTATAAAAAAACTATCATTTAAAAAATCATATAATGAAATAAGTAAAATAAAAGAAAAAATTTTAAATAAATATCCTGATAAAATAGAATGGCTAGAAATTGAAGAAATCGGCACTAAATATACCGTTAGGGTTGAAGAGCGAACCATTGTCAAAGAAGATGAAAGTAATACTCCAAGAAATATTATTGCCGCCAAAGATGGCGTTTTAAAAAAAGTAATTGCTGAAAAAGGTGATATTGTTAAAGACATGAATGATTATGTTAAAAAAGGCGATATGATCGTTAATGGAGAATTAATATTTAATGAAAAAGTTACCGGAAAAGTAAGAGCCGAAGGCAAAGCTTATGCCGAAGTTTGGTATGTAACCAAAACAGAATATCCTTTTGCTACATACACTGAAACTGAAACTGGTAAAACTAAAGAAGTTTATGCTATTAAATTTTTAAATCATACCTTTGAATTTACTTTACACAAATTTAAAACTAAAAAAATAGAAGAAGAGGATATTGTTAAACATCCATTAATTCCTCTTAAATTAGTCAAACAAAAGCAAAAAGAAACCAAAGTAACCGATCAAATCTTAACTGTTGAAGAAGCTATTAATAAAGCTAAGGAAAAAGCCGAAAATGACATCAAAAAGAACTTATCAAAAGATGAATATATTATTAGAAGCAAATATTTGAAAAGTACCGTAAAAGAGAGTATAGTAGAAGTGGAAATGTTTTTTGCGGTATATGAAGACATTACCGACTATGCAGAAATTGGGTGATGTATATGATTCGGCAAAGCTTACTCGAAATTTTCGGACAGGTTTGGCCAACCATTTTAATTAGTAGTGTGATTGCTATTAGTATGCGCACCGTTTATTTAATCAAAAATAAACAAAAAATCGTTTTTTATCGTGAACTTTTAGCTCTCATATTCATAATTTACGTTTTATGTTTATTCTATGTTGTAACCTTCCAAGATGTTGGATGGTCAAGTTCTAATTTCATACCTTTCAAAGAGATGTTTAGGTATGACTTTGGTAGTAGATTATTTATTAAAAATGTCCTCGGCAATATTATCATGTTTGCTCCTTATGGCTTTTTTGTATCTTATTACTTGCACCTAAAAAAGCCTTGGTCCGCTTTTTTACTAATTTTACTAGTATCGGCCTCTATTGAAACAACCCAACTATTAATTGGTAGAGTCTTTGATATCGATGATATTATCTTAAACGTCATCGGCGGAATGATTGGCTTTCTCATTTATAAATTTTTGGATTTAATCAATGACCACCTACCGGAAGTGTTGAAAAATCCTATTGTTTATAATATAATTATAGTGTTGTGTACTGTTCTTATGGCCATGTACATGCTTAATTTAATAGAATTAGGAGTGTAGTAATGAATAACTTTGAAATATTCAATGAAACCGATGAAAACATCGATTTAGAAGAAGAAAAGAAAATAATTGAATTTGCTTTAAAACATGAAAATTTAACTAATGTTACTTTTAATGTAATATTTGTGGGTAGTGAAAAAATAAGAGAACTAAATAGAGATTACCGGGGAATAGATAGAGAAACAGATGTTATTAGTTTTGCTCTGGAAGATGGCGAAGCTAATATAAACTTTGAATTTGGAAGACTCTTAGGTGATATTTATATATGTGTACCAAAAATGAAAGCACAAGCTGAAGAATATGGTCATAGTGTCACTAGAGAAATGGGCTTTTTAACCGTTCATGGATTACTTCATTTGCTAGGATATGATCACATGACTAAAGAAGAAGAAAAAGTAATGTTTACTAAGCAGGAGGAGATTTTAGATGCCTACGGTCTCAAGAGATGATTTAAAAAAGAAAGGTTTACATAGATTAGTCAAAAGTTTTACCTATGCTTTTGATGGATTAAAATATGCTTTCAAATATGAACAAAATATCTTAGTCCACACCTTAGCTACCATTTTAGTAATCATTGCTGGAATCTTCCTTAAAATATCCTTAACAGAATGGCTTGTTCTAGCCTTAATAATTGGTTTAGTTATCGCAACTGAACTTATCAATACTAGTATCGAAGCCACAATTGACCTAATCACTAAAGACGTTCATCCACTTGCCAAAATAGCCAAAGATACGGCTGCCGCAGCTGTTTTAGTCTTTGGATTAACCGCTATTGTTATTGGATGTATTATTTTCTTACCAAAAATTTTAGTATTAATAGGAGGGTAAACTATGCGCTCAGGATTTGTAAGTTTTGTGGGTCGTCCAAATGTCGGCAAATCAACTTTAATAAACCAAATTGTTGGAACTAAAATAGCCATCACATCTGATAAACCCCAAACAACTAGAAATATTATTCAAGGTGTTTATAATGATAATGATACGCAAATTGTCTTTGTCGATACCCCAGGTATTCATAAACCAACACATAAATTAGGTCAAATTTTAAATAGGGGAGCTTATTATAGTATTGATGATGTCGATGTTGTATGTCTTCTTATAGATGCTAAAGCTGGACTTGGTAAAGGTGATAAATATGTCATCGAAAGATTAAAAGATATAAATAAACCAGTTATCTTAATTATTAATAAAATAGATGGCTTATCTAAAGATGAAATATTCTTAAAAATAAACGAATATAAAGATTTATATAACTTCTCAGAAATAGTTCCTATATCAGCTTTAAAAAATAAAAATATCGATGAATTAATTAAAGTAATAAAAGAATATCTTCCAGATAATATCAAATACTTTGATGATAGTATGATTACTAATAGAAGTATGCAGTTTATGATTGCGGAAACCGTTAGAGAAAAAATATTATGGCTAACCAAAGAAGAAGTCCCACACTCTGTAACATGTGTCGTTGAAAAAATCGTTAAAGACAAAGATAAAAATATTATCAATGTTGCTATTATCGTCGACAGGGATTCTCTAAAGAAAATCATTATCGGTAAAGGTGGCAGTATGATTAAAAAAATCGGAACATTAGCCAGAGAGGATTTAGAAAAAATATTAGGTACCAAAGTATACTTAGAATTATATGTTAAAACCATTGAAAAATGGCGTGATAGAGAAAAATATTTAACCGAATTTAATTTTAACGATTTTACTGAATAAAATATTCCATCCACTACCACAATATTAATAGGTGATAAAAATGAACAAACAAGATTTATGGAATTTATTTAGACTAACAGGCAAAATCGAATATTATTTAAAATATAAAGAAAAAGAGGGAGAAGATGAACTTAGAAGAAGTAACGGGAATAATCGTTAACGAAACAAACTATGGAGAAACCAGTAAAATATTAAATGTCATAACCAAAGAAAAAGGCTTAATTTCAGTTATGGCTAAAGGGTGTAAAAACTTAAAAAGTCCACTCCGAAGTGTTTCTTCTAAACTCACTTATGGAACCTTTATTATCTATTATAAAGAAAATAAGATTTCAACTTTAAAAGAAGTTAGTGTTTTAGATAATTTTAAAAATTTAAAAAAAGATATCACTTCAATTAGTTATGCCGCTTATATGCTAGAACTAAGTGAAGGTGTAATAAAACAAAATAATGACCCTCGTATCTTTGATTTATTAATCCAAAGTTTAAAAAAAATCGACGAAGGTTTTGATCCTTTAGTTATTATGAATATTCTAGAACTTAAATATTTGGAATTCTTAGGTGTCATGCCCATAATCGATTCATGTGCCATGTGTGGTAAGAAAACAGGTATTGTCACATTGTCAAGTTATCGTGGTGGATATGTCTGTAAAGATTGTTATACTAACGAAACCATGGTATCAGATAAAACTATTAAATTAATCAGAATGTTTTACTATGTTGACATAAGTAAAATTACAAAATTAGATATAAGTCTTAAATCTAAAAATGAAATCAATTTATTCTTAGATGATTATTATTCTAGATATACAGGTCTATATTTAAAAAGTAAAAGCTTTATTAAAAATTTACAAAAATTAACTAGTTAACTATTGACTAAACTAAAATAAAAACATAAAATATTAGTATATATTGAAAGGCGATGACGGGCTTGGAAACCCCGAGTCATATATTAAAGAGAGATTCTTCTAGAATAAATAAGGTGGAACCGCGGGAAACCGTCCTTATATATTACTAGGAGTTTTTTATTTTGAAGGAGGTAAATTATGGTCAATATAACAATGGACAAATTAGTAAGTATATGTAAACAATATGGATTCATATTTCAAGGTAGTGAAATCTATGGAGGTTTAGCTAATACTTGGGATTATGGACCTTTAGGTGTTGAACTTAAAAACAACTTAAAAAAGGCCTGGTGGAAGAAATTTATTCAGGAAAGTAAACATAGCTATGGTGTTGATGCTGCTATTTTAATGAATCCAAGAGTATGGGAAGCATCTGGACACGTTCAAAACTTCTCAGACCCATTAATCGATTGTAAAGAATGTAAATCAAGACAAAGAGCTGACAAATTAGTTGAGGCTGTAGATCCAGAAATTGATGGCGATTCCATGAGTGATGAAGAACTATATGATTATATAGTAAAACATGGTATCAAATGCCCAAAATGTGGCAAATCAAACTGGACTAAAATTAGACAGTTTAACTTGCTTTTCGAAACAAGTAGAGGAGTTATCAAAGATGATGCCTCTAAAGTATATTTAAGAGGTGAAACAGCTCAAGGAGAGTTTGTTAATTTCTTAAACGTTCAAAAATCGATGCGAGCTAAATTACCATTTGGTATTGGTCAAGTTGGTAAAGCTTTTAGAAATGAAATCACCCCAGGTAACTTTACTTTTAGAACTGTCGAATTTGAACAGATGGAACACCAACTTTTCTGTAAAGACGAAGATTCAATGAACTTCTATGAAAATTATAAACAAAAAGCTTGGGATTTCTTAATAAGCCTAGGTATCAAAGAAGATGATATCCGATTTAAAGACCATGAAAAATTAGTTTTCTATTGTAAAGCCGCTTGTGATATTCAGTATAGATTCCCATTTGGTTTTGATGAACTTTGGGGAACTCATCATAGGGGAACTTATGACTTATCTAGACATGAAGAATATTCAGGTAATCAAATGCGTTATCTAGATCCAGACACTAACGAAAAAATCTTACCAACTGTTGTTGAATCCAGTGTTGGAGCTGACCGTTTAGCTTTAGCCATCTTATGTAATGCTTACGAAAACCAAACCTTAGAAGATGGTACTACTAGAGAAGTTATGCATTTTCATCCTTTTCTAGCCCCTTATAAAGCTGCCGTTCTACCACTTGTCAAAAAACATCATAAAGAAAAAGCTGAAGAAGTATATAATATGCTTTCTAAAGATTTCATGATAACCTATGATGAAACAGGTAATATTGGTAAAAGATATCGTAGAGAGGATGTCGCTGGAACACCATTCTGTATAACTATCGACGATGAAACCATTAATAATGGTACTGTAACTGTTCGTGATAGAGATACCATGAAACAAGACATAATCAAAGTAGAAGAATTAAAAGATTATTTAAATGAAAAAATAAAATTTTAAAAAGGGCTGTAAATATATTGAAAGAGAGTGACAAAATGAAAAATTATAACGAAAAGACTTTAATATTAACCCCAGGAGAACACGTAATATTCTTACAAAAAGGAACTAATTGGCCAGGATATGTTCCGGTTAGTACCATCCAAGGAAGATTAATTGATAATTCAAATATCATTATTCCTCAAGTCATGCTTTCTGCTCGCATGCATTTAGAGAAATCAGACTACGAATTGTATATTAATACTGAAGATGTCCTTGTTGAAAAAGTAGATTTAAGACAAAACACTCCAGGTGTACCTAAAGCAGGATTTGAAAATGCTCTAGAAGAAGAGGTCATCATGGACCCACATACTCACGAAGTGCGTTTGCCATATCGTGAAGGAGTCGTTGATAGGGATCCTGATAGTCAAACCTATGGTAAGTTACAAGAAATAATTCATGAATATGAAGGGTATGAAGCTGTATCTCCAGAATCAGCTTATGAATATCCAATCGGACGTTCATTATGGTCTGATGGTGATGAACCATATGTTACTTATAAGTTATATCAAAACACTAATGCTGTTGCTGTTATGGTAAAAGATTTAGATAAAGATATACCTGGAAAAGCATTAGTTAAAACACTTGATTAAAGTAAAACTGGAGACCATTATGAGAAAAATTATCTTATCACAAAAGAAATTTTTAAAAGTTTTACTTACTACTATAAATATTAATAACTTGCGCAAATTAAGTAAAAAGCATAAATCATCTTTAGAATATATTCCAATAATATTTATGAAAAACTCTTTATTAAACTTATTCGAAGATGACTCTACTTCTAGTGCTTTTACAGCTACCATCATTGGAAAAATGAAGTATGAACATACAAAGATAAAACCAAAAAATGATTTTCAAAAACGTGATAGTAAAATTGATACTAAAAAATCATCTAAAGTTACTTCAAAAAATAATCAAAAAACAGGAATTAGCCAAGTTAATTCAGAAGCATCGGTTAGAATTAGCGGTCAAAAAAAATTAATTAGTGAAGTTATCACTATAACTCCATATATTAGTCAAAAAAAGAAAATAATTATTGGTGCATCCACGAAAAATAATCAAAATAAAAAGCAAGCAATTCAAGTACAGAAAAAAGAGAACGCTCCCAAAGCATCATCTACAAAAATAAATCCTACTATAAAAAAACAACATGATAATAAACGGAATAAATCTAAAATAGTAGGCAGTAGTATTTCAGCAAAACCAAAGCCCCAAGTAATTGCTAATTCCAAAACGGCAACTAAGCCAAGTAGTAGTCAAACACTAAAATCCAATCAATCAAAAACACCAAAATATAAACTTCAAAAGAAAAAATCATCTAATTTAGTTGCTTTATTTAGTGTCACTGCTGCATCATTGCTTTTAGCACTAACCTTTGGCCATAAGAAAGCTTTTTCAAGTGTATTGGCTCTTTCTTCTGTTGCAATATTAAGCTATGGAATGTTTGCTAATAATAAAAACAAAACCATAAAAACAAACAAACAACTTGTAAAAAAGATTTAAATTTAAAAAGCAGTTAAATTACTTGACTAACATTATATAAATAGTAAAATGATATATCAGTGTAAAAAGATATATTTTTTTCATTTACTAGGAATTTGCTTTGTAAAAGGTAAAAGTTTGCAAGAAGTTATTTACAA
>ENA-OPBG01001913-OPBG01001913.1-human-gut-metagenome-genome-assembly--contig:-NODE-1913-length-13128-cov-2.293812_pt1 | contig 13128 bp, 17 predicted proteins | sample MGYA00241065_ERZ501446 | MGnify/ENA primary metagenome ERZ501446 (study PRJEB25962, sample SAMEA2042632) | human gut metagenome | biome: human gut; feature: human-associated habitat; material: faeces...
CCATATGTTGGTGCTATTACATCTATATCTTCTAATTTTACATTTGCTTGTTCTAATGCTAATTTTGTTACTCTTGAAATTGCTTCTATATGATTTCTTGATGCAATTTCTGGTACAACTCCTCCAAATTGTTCATGTATTTTTATTTGTGTATCTATTACATTTGACAAAACCTCTCTGCCGTTTTTTACAACGGCTACAGAGGTTTCATCACAGCTTGATTCTATTCCTAATACTAATGTTTAGTTCTGTCCTTTCATTTTCTATTAGTTTATCTATGCTAATCCAAATATTTTTAATGCTATTCCTAATATAGCACTTGTCATTTTACTTATTAATGGTGAAATCATATTTCCTGCAATTCCTGATATCCATATAACTAAAAATATTATATAAAATATTCTTTCATTTTCTATAAACCATGTTTTTGCTCCTCTTGGCAATATTGGAAGAAATATTTTTGATCCATCTAGTGGTGGTAATGGTATTAAATTAAATACTCCAAGTCCTATATTCATTGTTATTATATATGCAACCATTGTCATTATAACACTTCCTACAGTTGTTGTTATAAATGTTATTTTAGCAAATTTTATTATTGCACAATATATTAGTGCAAATATTAATGCTGTTATAAAATTCATTAATGGTCCTGCAAATGATACTATTGCATCTGCTTTTTCTACAGATATGTTTCTATTATAATTTCTTGGGTCTATTTCTACTGGTTTTCCCCATCCAATATGTGCAAATAATAACATTGCTATTCCTAATGGATCTATATGATCAAATGGGTTTAAGCTTAATCTTCCTTGTCTTACTGGTGTGTCATCTCCTAATTTATATGCTGCAAATGCATGTCCAAATTCATGAACTGTTATTGCTATTAATACTGCTGGAACTGATAATAATAAATCTATTATTCCGTCTGTTCCATAGCTAAATAATGATATTATTACTAATATTCCTGCTACTATATATAGTGTTTTCTTGTCTATACCGTATCCAAACATAAATCTTTCTCCTATCTTACTTTTTTACTTTATATAATATATCATATTTGATTTTAAATTTCAATTGAATTATATAAATTTACAAAAGAGACACACTTCATAGAGCGTGTCTCTGATTTACATTAATTTAATGGTTTCATTGTTGGGAATAATAATACATCTCTAATTGATGCTGAATCTGTTAATAACATAACTAATCTGTCAATTCCTATTCCTAATCCTCCTGTTGGTGCCATACCGTATTCAAGAGCATTAATATAGTCTTCATCCATCATTCCTGCTTCATCGTCTCCATTTTCTCTTGCTGCAATTTCATCTTTGAATCTTTCATATTGGTCTATTGGATCATTTAATTCTGAGAATGCGTTTCCATATTCTCTACCATCTATGAATATTTCAAATCTTTCTGTTAATCTTGGATCTTTTGGACTTCTTTTTGCAAGTGGTGAAATTTCTACTGGGTAATCATATATAAATGTTGGTTGTATTAATGTTTTTTCTACATATTCATCAAAGAATAAGCTAATTACATCTCCTCTTGTTTCTTTTGTTACATCCGGTATTTCTATTCCTCTCTCTTTTGCTAATGCTACTGCTTCTTCATCTGTAGTTATTTCGTTAAAATCTACTCCGCAAGCTTCTTTTATTGAATCTATCATTGTTATTCTTTTCCATCCTGGTTTTAAGTCAATTTCTGTTCCAAGATAGTCTACTTTTGTTGTTCCTAATATTTCTTGTGCTGTTTCTGAGAATATTTTTTCTGTTATATCCATCATATCATGATAGTTTTCATATGCTGAATATAATTCTATTGATGTAAATTCTGGGTTATGTCTAATGTCCATTCCTTCATTTCTGAATATTCTTCCCATTTCATATACTTTGTCATATCCACCTACAATTAATCTTTTTAAGTTTAATTCTGTTGCTATTCTTAAATACATATCTATGTCTAATGTATTATGATGTGTTATGAATGGTCTTGCTGTTGCTCCACCTGATATTGTATTTAATATTGGTGTTTCGACTTCTAGATATCCTTTTTCATCTAATATTCTTCTTATTTCTGCTATAATTTGGCTTCTTTTTCTGAATGTTTCTTTCACTTCTGGATTCATTATTAAGTCAACATATCTTTGTCTATATCTTAAATCTACATCTTTTAGTCCATGGAATTTTTCTGGTAATGGTCTTAATGATTTTGAAAGTAATACAACTTCTTTAGCATGTACAGATATTTCTTCTGTTCTTGTTTTGAATACAAATCCTGTTATTCCAATTATATCTCCGATGTCAAATGTTTTAAATGCTTTATAACTTTCTTCTCCTAAATCATTTATACTTACATAGCTTTGAATTTTTTCATCACTATCTAGTATTGTGCAGAATGATGCTTTTCCCATTATTCTTTTTGCTATTATTCTTCCTGCTACAGATACGTCTTTTTGTTCAAATTTTTCGTAGTTTGCTTTTATTTCTCCTGCTGAGTTTGTTCTATTATATTTTGTTATTTCAAATGGGTTTTTTCCTTGTTCTTGTAATTCTTTTAATTTATCTTTTCTTATTTGTATTAAGTGGTTTTCATCTACTTCTATTTCTTGATTTTGGTTATTTTGATTTTCTTGCATTTTACTCTCTCCTCTTTTTTATTACTAACATCAATAATTATAATGTATTTTTTGCTAAAAATCAAGTTTTCTATGTAAAGAATTTTGATTTCTTACCACATTTGTGACATAATATTTTTTGGATAATCTAATATTGTTGTTTTTTGTTTAATTATGGAAAACTTTGTTATATAATAACAGAAAATAAAAGATGAAAGGAAAATAAAATGGGTAAATCAAAAGAAAATCAAGAAGTAGTTGTTCTTATCTAAGAAATAGCAAAATTTCAATTAACATAAGTGATGCTAAGGCTAAAGGTTATACAGCTTGCTCTAGATGTAATCCATAATAATATAAAAAAAACAGCTAAATTCATAAAATAGCTGTTTTTTTATGGAGCTTACAACGGGAATCGAACCCGTGACCTCAGCCTTACCAAGGCTGCACTCTACCAACTGAGCTATGAAAGCATCTATTATGTATTATACTATATCTTTTTTCTAATATCAATATATATTATATTATTATTTCATAAAAGCCAGTCAAAAGCTTTTGACTGACTTTTATAGTATTTCTTATATTATTGTTCAATTTGTTTTTTAAACAATGATTTAGCAATTTCACCTATACCAGATATTTCTGGTTCTTCATTATCATTACAAGCTTTTACTATTCCTATTATACTTGCAACTAAATAAAGTCCTGATACTATATAGTCAAAAAATGGAATATTAAATGGAATAAATCCATATGCAACTCTTACTATATAATATATCAATGCTATTGTTATTGATTGAGCTGCACATATTTTTGTTCTTTTTTCACTGCCTTTCATCATTAAAACAATTAATCCACCTATAAGTCCAAAAATGTAAGCCAATACTGATTTTGTTTTTTCGTTATTCATGAATTTCCCCCTATACTAATTATGGGTTGTGTCATTACAACCCATATCTTATTTTTTCTTCCATATAAATTTATACCATGAATACAAGTAAGCAATTATTGTGAATGGAAAAACCAAAATAGAATTTCTATTATATGTTATCGCCATATCAAAATTTCCATGTATTATTGATAAGAAAGCTCTTGTCATTCCACAATTAAAACATTCTTTTTTTGATATTAACTTATATATACATAGGTTTTCTAAAAAATTATTGTCTTTTATTGGTATACTATACAGAATTATTAATAACGCAACATTAACTAATAAGAAAATCTCAATTTTAGCTATTTGTGATTTTATTACCATCTTTATCTGTAAAGCTTCCTGTTATTATCATTATTAAATCAATAAGAGTCCAAATTCCACATCCACCTAATGTTATTAATTGTAAAATTCCTGTTCCAACTTTTCCTACATAGAATCTATGAACACCTATCCCTCCAAGAAATAAACATAATAATAATGTTGCTAGCCAATTTTTATCACTTTGCATAGCTTTCCCCCCCCTTTCATTTGTATATAAAATACTTTTTAATTGTATATTTAGTGTCGATTTTTGTCAATAGTTTTTTCATTTATTTCACAAAAAAAGACTATGCAATTAATTAATATATTGCATAGCCTTTTCTGGATAATTACCGTCTTTGGTCTTTTTGTGCTTGTCCATACCCTAAGAAATATCCGACTGCTGCCGGAATTACCCAATTAAGTGTTTCTTCCACCCAGTTGTCGACACCAATATAGTATCTGTAAGATGCAAGAATGGCGAAAACGATTACTGTCCAGCCAATAGTGTTAACAATCTGTTTTTTAGTCATAATAGCTCTCCTTTTCATTGTTCGGAGGTTTGCACCTCCGAAATTTTTACTTTTCAAAGGTGCAACAATACTGTTACATACATTATTATACTATATTTTAAATATAATTTCAACTCCCTACTGTATTACTATTGCACTAATTTTAAAAATAGAAAAACCATACGCCATTGATATTTCAATGTTTGTATGGCTTTTAGTATATTATTTGTCATTGGTGCCGTTGACATAGTTATCTACAACTTTTTTCGGCTCTCATAACGATTGATACAAATATCAATCAATTTACTAAAGTATCTCATAAATTTAATAAATTGCAATAAAATTATAACAAATTTATAAAAAATCATATCTTTACACATAAAAACACGGCTGGTTATAAGTTGTATAACCAGTCATGAAATGTTTAAGTTTCCTCCTTGTCATCTTTCCAAAATATAGAACAGTCATTATCAATAGACCACTTTGCAAGTTCAGGCTCTTGTTCTTCTCTAAATTCTTCATAAAATTTGTTACTAATTTCATCAAAACTAAAAGACTTATAAATTTTAGCTTTGTAGATTTCGTGCAATTTCTCAATCGGATATTGGCGAGAACTATATGTATCAAAAGCCCAGCCGTTGTTTACATAGAGAACATGCATTGTAAAATCTTTTCCGTCATCTTCTTCATCATCATGTGGAGAAAATTTCTTTATTGCAAGAAATTCTATGCAACCTTTTTTGCTAATTTACTTTTATTTTTATCATTACCCAAGTGAAAAGAATAAGCTAATTCTTGCTACATAGAATCCCTCCTTTGAAATTTCTTCGTAGCTATTGGCTTTGGCTTTGCCATAAGTCCTAACCCAGTAGACTTAAGTTAAGTACACTTTAATTTTTGTAAAAATATGTTTTTAAATGACAGCTAAACAAATATAAAATTATAGTTCTAAATGAATAATATAAAAAATTCTGTAGAAGAAATAATTTTTAATCAATTTATTTATTGCCAAAATAAGAACTTTTATAATATTAAGAAGAAACCCCAGAGGTGTAAAACACACTCTGGGGTATTTCTAATTTACAGATAGCAAAGATTATTCAACAATAGGCAGTGAGTAATCAATATCGCTAGGAATATTATCTTCCCACACATAAGAGTTTTTCAGAATGTACTCGTTATAAGAGTTAGCAGTTCTGTTTGCTCTCATTTTTGCTTGCTCTGCCCAGCTTTGCTTTTCTTCGTTGTCGCTGTCTTTATATTGTTCATAAGTAGCAACATCGGATTTATACGATGCGATCATAGAACGTGCAGTATCTTCGACCTGCTTTTTGGTTTCATACTGATTTTCATCAGCTTTCTCTAAGCTATGAGTATAGCTGTTCCAAACACTTCTACCTCCTGGAGTAAATCCAAAAAAGATGATAGCTCCAATAAGGATGACGCTGATGATTGCTACGATAATAGTTCCTGCTTTATTCATGTTAATTTTCCTCCTGTACTTTTAAAATAGGGTCATCTACAATATAAGGAATGTCGGAATAAATATATGTTCCTGTCCATTCAATATATTTGCCATCTGTGGTGAAGAAAAAGATACCATTATCATTTTCTCCATAGCTACCGTCAACATCGGCAAGCCAGTTATTTTTTTTAGAAGTTTCACCAGCAGAATACTCATAATATTCACTGTCAGGTGTCAAGAAACTATTTAAAGATGAAACTTTTCCATCAATAACGTAGTTTCCAACTACACCAACACCTTCTAACATAAGAACAACATAGCCCAAAGGTTTTTCAACAGGACAAGGAAGAGACAAAGCCTTTTCCCTCTGACCATTTACCCAGTATGCTCTCCTAATTAAATTGTACCGTTCAAGAGAATAGTCGATATCTGTCGGAGTAGGTTGAGACTGTTGAAGGTCTTTAGTGATACTCTGCTGTTTTTCTACATCAGAAGTTTGTTCCTGATAGTCGCTATCGCAACCTGCAAGCATACAAAGGGTTATTGCTACTAGCAATAAAATAGAAACGATTTTCTTCATGTTTAATTCCTCCAATTTGTTGTATGATTTTTTATATGTAAAACTAACAGAATGTTAGTGTGCAAAAAGGAATATATATAAAATGGCTACTGCCATACTACTTTTATTATACTAGATATTTACATAAAAGTAAATAGATATGAAAACAGCCACATAGATTATCTCCATGTGGCTGTTTCCAATTACTGCGAGATGGTTAATCGCTAATTTTAAGAACAGGTTGTTCTACTTCAAACGGAATATCAGAATACAGATATGTTCCTGTCCACTCAATGTATTTTCCGTCAGGAGTAAAGAAAAAAATACCTGCATCATTTTCTCCATAGCTACCATCTACATCAGCTAACCAATTTGCTCCAGTACTATTAGGATAAGTTGTATCTGGTGTTAAAAAACTATTAAGGGATGAAACCTTACCATCAACAACAAAATTACCTAATATTGCACCATTATCAGTTATCAAAATAACATAACCCAAAGGCTTTTCAATGGAACAAGGCAATGCCAATGCTTTCTCTCTTTGACCATTTACCCAATAAGCTCTCCGAATAAGATTATATCTTTCAAGAGAATAATCAATATCGGTAGGAGTCTGTTGTGCTTCCTCGAGATTTGCAGCCACCTCAAGCTGGCGAGTTTTATCGGTATCACTACAACCAGTCAATACAGAGATTGCCAAAACCATCATCAGTAACATAGAAACAATTTTTTTCATTTTTAATTCCTCCAATTTGTTGTAAGATTTTTTTATATGTAAAACTAACAAGACGTTAGTGTGCAAAAAGGAATATATGTAAAATGGCTACAGCCATACTAAATATATTATACTATAATTTTACATAATTTTCAATTGATTTTTAAATTTTTTTGACAAATAGCGTGTTTGATGATATATTTGTAGTACTATTTAATTATGTAAGATTAGTTTTTTCTAATTTCCTAATGCTACCATTTATAAAAGTAGTGGTAACTTTAGCAAATTCACATATAAATTCAAGTCTCTGTTTTAGACATTCTTCAAATTGTAATTCTTGTTTAATTATTTTCAATTTATACACCATCCTTTCGTTTGGATGATTTTAATATTGTTTTAGACAACAAAAAAATCAACCAGATTTATTTTCTGATTGATTTTTGTATCTATCTGTTTTATTAGTTCGAACAGATACGTCATTGGTGCGGATGAAGGGACTTGAACCCCCACGTCGTTGACACTGGTTCCTAAGACCAGCGCGTCTGCCAGTTCCGCCACATCCGCATATTTACTTGACAAATGTTATTTTAGCACAATACTAATTACATTGTCAAGTATTTTACCAAAAATATTTAATTTATTTTATTCATAATTGAACATTTTTATGACTATTATTTTATAAACATAACTAAAACTCCACCCATCACACACACAATTGTTCCAAGCATTTTTAGTCCTGTTGTTGCTTCATTTTTATCCCCAAAGCTAAAATATTTTTTAGTAATTAAACGAGCATCATATATCATTATTACCCCTGCTAAAGCTATTAAAGCACCTATTAATCTTCCTATTATTTGCCACATTTTTATCTACATCCTTTTAAATTTCTATTCTTGAACTAAATTTTTCTTTTACTAATTCATTTAGTTTTATATTTTTTTCTTTTTCAAGTAATGGATCATCTGCCATAATTTCCATTGCTATTTTTTGAACCTTTTTCAAGGTTCCCATATCTTCAAATAAATTTGCTATTTTAAATTCAGGTATACCATGTTGTTCTGTTCCAAAAAAGTCTCCTGAACCTCTTAATTCCAAATCTTTTTCAGATATTATAAATCCATCATTTGTCTGACACATTACTTTCATTCTTTCTTTTGTTGTTTTTCCATTTCCTTCAAATTTTAAAATACAATATGATTGATATTCTCCTCTTCCAACTCTTCCTCTCAATTGATGTAATTGTGCAAGTCCAAATCTTTCTGCATTTTCAACTACCATAATACTCGCATTAGGTACATTTACTCCTACTTCAATTACTGTTGTTGATATCAGTATTTGTATTTCTCCATTTTTAAATTGTTCCATTATTTCATCTTTTTCTTTTGCTTTCATTTTTCCATGTAAATATGCTACTTTGTAATTGCTAAATGTTTCGTTTTTATATTTTTCTTCTAATTCAATAACAGATTTTAAACCTAATTCTTCATTTTCTTCAACTAATGGACAAACAATATATGCTTGTCTTCCTTCATCTATTTGCTTTTTTACAAATGTATTTACTCTTTCTGTCATTTCCTTTGTAACTGCAAATGTTTCTATTTTCTTTCTATTTGGTGGAAGTTCGTCTATTATTGATATATCTAAGTCACCATATAATATTAATGCTAATGTTCTTGGAATTGGTGTTGCAGACATTGCTATTATGTCTGGATTTTGTCCTTTATTTGAAATTGTTGCACGTTGCTTTACTCCAAATCTGTGTTGTTCATCTGTAACTACTAATCCTAAATTTTTAAATATTACATTTTCCTCTAGCATTGCGTGTGTTCCAATTAATATATCAATTTCTCCATTTTGTAATCTTCCCAAAAGTTCAATTTTTTTCTTTTTGGTTATGCTTGATATTAATAATTCACACCTTATTCCAAATTGATTTAATATTGATTCAAAACTCTCTAAATGTTGACTTGCAAGTATTGCTGTTGGTGCCATTATTGCTACTTGATATCCAGATTTTACTGCTTTATATGCTGTAATCATTGCAACAACAGTTTTTCCAGATCCAACATCTCCTTGCAAAAGTCTATTCATTGATTTTTCTGATTCCATATTTTCATCTATTTCTTGTAATACTTTTAGCTGTGCCTTTGTTAATTTGAATGGTAAAGTATTTATTACATCTGACATTTTTACGTTTTTATTAAATTTTATTCCTTTTTTGTCTGTCAAATTATTGTTTTTTAATTGTAGTAATGCTAGTTGTGTTGATAGCAATTCTTCAAAAACTAGTCTTCTCCTTGCTTTTTTGAAATCTTCAAAATCTTTTGGAAAATGTATATCATAATTTGCTTTATTTTCATTTTCTAATTTATATTCCTTTAATATGTAGTCTGGCAGAGTTTCTGGAAGACCTCCTTGCTCCTGCACTTTTTGTAGTCCATTTTCGATTATTTTTCTTAATGTGTTTTGTGTTAAACTAAATGTTAGTGGATAAATTGGTATTATTTTTCCTGTATTATTTGAATTTTCTATTTCATCAAATACTGGTGCATTCATACTTATTTTTCCATATTGAAATTCGATTTTCCCATAAAATCTGTATTTTTTTCCGTGTCTGAAATTTTGATTTTAGATATGGCTGATTAAACCATGTTATAACAGCTTGTCCTGTTTCATCCATAACTAATAATCTTTGCATTGTTCTTCCTTTGCTTATTCTTGTGTCTACAAGTCTTGACATTGCTATTGCTTCTATTAATGCTACTTCTCCATTTACACATTCACATATATTTTTTGGCTTGCTTCTGTCTTCATAGCCTCTTGGATAATACGTGATTAAATCTTTTACATTAAATATTCCTATTTTGTTTAATAGAGTTACCCTGTTTGGGCCTACTCCTTTTATATATTTTACATCTTCTGTTAAATCCATTTTCACTCACCTTTGCGGGATTAAGGGGCCATCACACAAAATCCCGAAATTTTTCAAAATTATATTTTTAATAATTTAAAATCTAGCCCATCACTACTAACTAATTTATATTCTATTCCTTCTGCATTGCCTTCTATTGCATCTTGAATTGAATTTGCATGTAGATGTCCATAATAGCATCTTTTTATATTATATTTTTTCATTAATTCTGTATATTCTGTTTTCATATAGTTTTTAGTTAATGGTGGATAATGCATAAATACTATTATTTCTTTATCTTTTCCATATTTTGATATCCCATCTTTTATAGAAAGTTCTAGTCTTGCTACTTCTCTTTTTGTTAGTCGTATATCTTCTTGATCTTCTGATATGTTCCAGCCTTTTGTTCCTGCTATTATTTTATTTTCATATTCATAGCTATTATTATATAAAAAATCTATGTTTTTAAATTCTTTTGAATCTATATATTTTCTCATGCTTGTAACTGTTGACCACCAATAGTCATGATTTCCTTTTAGTAAGATTTTTTTTCCTGGTAAATTGTTTATAAATTCAAAGTCTTTTTCTGTTTCATCTAAATACATGGCCCATGAAAAGTCACCTGGCAATATTACAGTATCTTCTTTTTTTACTTTTGATAGCCAGTCTTGCTTTATTTTTTCTTCATAGTTTTGCCAATTTTTTCCGAATATGTCCATCGGCTTATTTGTACTAAATGATAAGTGTAAGTCTCCTATTACATATATTGCCATTTTTTCCTCCTTGTTTATTATTTTCCGTTCTTCTTTCTTGTTATAGTTTACAATATTTTTCCTTAATTGTCTATAATTGCTTTTAAGAAATTTGATTTTTTTGTTTTATGGTGTTATAATATTTTTATTAATACATAAGGAGGTTGACACTATGATAGACCAAGAGGTATTGTTACTAAAGGATTTGATGAATCATGTTGATTCGTCAAAACGGGAAGCTCTTTTAAATTTGCAAAAAGAACTTTCTTTAAGACCTGATTTAAAAATCAAGTCATATGATGGGCGTACTTTCATTTGACTCTTTTTTAGGATATTTTTATAAGTATTCTAAATTAGAACTTATGCTTTTGGAGGCTTTGCATTCCGAAAAAAATTCCAAATGGTTGGAAAAAGTAAAAATGGATAATCATCTTTATTTTCTGGTATATAATCCAGTTTGGAAAACCAATAAGATTATTTCAGATGTCCAGTTAGAATTAGTACTTATCAGTGAAGATGAAATTCCTGTTTTGGAAATCATTGCATCATAAAATAATATAGAGCCAATTCAATTGAATTGGCTCTATATTATTTAATTTAATTTCAAATTTGGTATAGCATTTAAATCTAATGAATTCCTTTTTCCTTCTATAAAATTATAATATCCAGCTGATGCAATCATTGCCGCATTATCTGTACACAATTTTAAATCAGGCATATATACTTTTATTCCTTGCTTTTCTAGTTTTAAAAATTCATTTCTAATATAACTGTTTGCAGATACACCACCTGCTAATGCTATTGTTTTTAATCCTGTTTGTTTTAATGCTTTTTCTGCATTTTCTAATAATATTTCTGTAACTGTTTTTTCAAAGCTTGCACACAAATCAGCTTTATTTACATCTGGATTTTTGTGATGTAAGTTTATCACAGCTGTTTTTATTCCACTGAAACTGAAGTCTAAATTATCAAAATGTGTTTTTGGTAATTCTATTGCATTTGGATTTCCCTCTTTTGCAAGCTTGTCAACTTTTGGACCTCCTGGATATCCAAGTCCAACTACTCTTGCAACTTTATCAAAAGCCTCTCCAATTGCATCATCTCTTGTTTTTCCTAACACTTCAAATTCAGTATAGTTTTTTACATGCACTAATTGTGTGTTACCACCAGATGTCATTACACATAGAAATGGTGGTTTTAATTCTGGGTATGTAATGTAATTTGCTGCAATATGTCCTTGGATATGGTTTACGCCAACTAGTGGTTTGTTTATTGCAAAACTTAAAGCTTTTGCATATGATAGTCCTACTAATAAAGCTCCTACTAAACCTGGTCCATATGTTGGAGTTATTGTATCTATATCATCAAATTTCACATTTGCTTCTTCTAATGCTTTTTTTGTTACTCTAGATATTGCTTCTATATGGTTTCTTGATGCTATTTCAGGTACAACTCCACCATATTTTTCGTGTATTGGTATTTGCGTATCTATTATGTTTGATAAAATCTCTCTTCCGTTTTTTACTACTGATACTGATGTTTCGTCACAACTTGATTCTATTCCTAATGTTAGTATATCTTTTTTCATTTTAAACTTGTCCCTTCAAAAAAAATTAGAGGGATTTTTTGTTATGGCCCTCTAATCCCGATTTCTTATAATCTAAATATTATTTTTCCTAATCCTATTATTCCTTTTGAAACCCAGTTGATTGCTGGTGTTATAATTGTTCCAGCTATCCCTGTTATCCAAATTAGTACAAATATGATATAAAATATTTGCTCATTATTTACAAAAAATTCTTTTGCTTTATATGGTAAAAATGGCATTATTATTTTTGAACCGTCTAATGGTGGTAATGGTATTAAGTTAAATACTCCAAGTCCAATGTTTATTGAGATTGTGCTTGATATTAATAACATTATAACCGTTCCTATTGTTGATACCATAAATGCTGTGCTAGCAAATTTATATATTGCACAATATATTAATGTAAATATTATTGCAAGTATAAAGTTCATTAATGGTCCTGCAAGTGAAACTATTGCTTCTCCTTTTTCCATTGATATTTTTCTTGTATAGTTTCTAGGGTCTACTTCTACTGGTTTTCCCCATCCAAATCCTGCTACTAGTAACATTAGTGTTCCTACTGGATCTAAATGTGCAAATGGATTTAGGCTTAGTCGTCCTTGTCTTTTTGCTGTATCATCTCCTAATTTGTATGCTGCATATCCATGTGCAAATTCGTGGAATGTGATTGCTATAAGTACTCCTGGTGCACTTAACAATAAACTTAATAATTGTCCTGGATTTGCTACATATTGTATTACTAAAAATAGTAACATTATTCCAATTATAATAT
>ENA-OPBG01001915-OPBG01001915.1-human-gut-metagenome-genome-assembly--contig:-NODE-1915-length-13116-cov-2.780568_pt1 | contig 13116 bp, 10 predicted proteins | sample MGYA00241065_ERZ501446 | MGnify/ENA primary metagenome ERZ501446 (study PRJEB25962, sample SAMEA2042632) | human gut metagenome | biome: human gut; feature: human-associated habitat; material: faeces...
CTGTTCATACCGGCAAGCGTAGAACGGAGCGTAGAACAGAACGCTGCCTCATTCTGTGCTCAGGGCATAACCTACCTCCCGCCCTTTCGATAGGCTTGAGTTATGTCTTTTAACGATCCTTTCTCAATACTGTTCGGCAATGGCGGCGATTCACGACGCAACAATGCGAACAATGACGATCCGATCATCCTCGATGTCGAGGCCGATGGGGACGGTCCGGCCCGCAACACCAACGCCGGCCCCTCCGGGTCATCCCGCCCTCCACGTGGCCCGGCCAATCCGCGTATCACCCGTAAGCCAGCGTCCGGTGGCTCAGGAGGCAGCCGTGGCAGCAAGATTCTGATCGGCGTGGTGCTGGCCTTGGCCATCATCGTCGGTCTGTTCTTCGGCCTGTCCCGATTCATCACCGATCTGATGTGGTACGGCCAGCTCGGCTTCCAGTCCGTGGTCTGGACCCAGCTCGGGGTGAAAATCGGTCTGTGGGTGGCCTACGCGCTGCTCATGGCCTTGACCGGCTTCGTTTCCGCCTGGCTGGCCATTCGAGCACGCCCTGATTCGGCCGACGGTTCCACCATTCGCATTAACGGCGATGTGGTCGAGGTCGGCAAATCCGTCAGCTCGAAAACCGCTCGCCGCGTGGCCGTGGTGATTTCGCTGATCGTCGGCGTCATCTTCGGCTCTCAGTTCAACGCGAACTGGAGCGAGATTCTGCTCATGTTCAACGCGCAGTCGTTCGGCACCACCGATCCGCAGTTCGGTCTGGACAACGGCTTCTACGTGTTCGTGCTGCCGGGCCTGAAGCTCGTGCTCGCCGCCGTGGCCATGCTGCTGGGCGTGGGCCTTGTGTTTTCCGTGGTCACTCATGTGCTGATGGGTGGTATCCGCATTACCATGCCGGTTAACGGACGCGGCCTGTTCTCCATCACCAAGCGTTGCCGTCGCCAGCTTGGCATCTGGCTGATGCTCAACATGTTCGCTTGGGCAGTGCGCCAGATGATCGGCGTCTTCGACCAGCTCACCGTGCAGGGTTCACGCATCACCGGTGCCTCCTACACCGCCGTGCATGCCAACATCCCCGTCACCTTCATCATGGCCGCGCTGACCGCCATCCTCGGCGTGGTGCTGGGCATCTGGCTCATGCGTTCCCACACGCTCGAAGGCCAGGCGTCCATCGGCGTGCGCGCCTCCGCCGCGCTCAAGGCCTGGCGTGTGCCGGTGACCTCCATTGCCGTCGTGGTCGTGGTGGGTCTTGTGCTCACCGTGGCATGGCCGGTGCTGTTGCAGCGCTTCCGCGTCAACCCGAACGCACAGGAGATGGAATCCACCTACATTCAGCGCAATATCGACGCCACCCGCGCCGCCTACGGTCTTGACAAGCTCAAGACCGAGCAATACAAGGTAACCGACAAGGGCGAGCAGGGCGCTCTGGCCAAGGAGGGCGACACCACCGCGCAGATTCGTCTGCTCGACCCGCAGGTCGTCAGCCCCACATTCAAACAGCTGCAGCAGTCCAAGCAGTACTACACCTTCGCCGACACTTTGGCAGTCGACAAGTACGAGATCGACGGCGTTTCCCAAGACACCGTGATTGCCGCCCGCGAGCTTGACCTGGCCGGCAACGACAACCGCAATTGGGTCAATGACCACACCGTGTACACCCACGGTTACGGCGTGGTGGCCGCTTACGGTAACAAGGTGACCGCCGACGGCCAGCCTGAATTCTTCGAATCCGGCATCCCCACTCAGGGCAAGCTCACTGAATCCGAAAAGTATGAGCCTCGCATCTACTTCTCGCCGAACACCACCGAATACTCGATCGTCGGCGCACCGGAGGGCACGCAGGCTTGGGAGTTCGACTACCCGACCGGTTCGGAAGGCGCCCTGACCACCATCTCGCTGGACGACCACAACTGGATTCCCACCACGGACAACCGCCTGCTGCGCCGCATCATCCGCGACTTCAACTACCGCGGCTACTCGGCACAAGAGACCATTTCACGCTGGCCCAGTGTACGTGCCGGCGAGGACAAATGGATATTCCCCTACCAGGAAAATGCCGATGTCATGTTCAACTCCGCCCTCTTGTTCGAATTTGCCGTGCTCCGCTGCCACGCAGAGCCCATCCTTACCAGTGTTCCACGGAACTGTCCGGAATACGCAGAAGCCTACCGGTTGCTGAAATTCATCAAATATTTCACCCCCGTGCAGGACAAAGAAATTCCACCGACATCCTTATTGAGAGAATTTTTAGGAGGCAGCAGCTTCAAATACTAAGTTTTTATTCTAACTTTGTGAGCAAATAAAACAAACGTACACATGAAAAAAATTATTTCGATACTTCTCTTAGCGACTTTCTGCATCTTTACTCAACTCCATGCGCAAAACCGTGCAGACGAATTGATGAAACAAGCACAAGAAAATCTTACGAAAAAAGAATATATCAAAGCCCGCTATCTATTCCTGCAAGCCTACAATGCCTTTGCCACGCAAGACAAGTATGCCCAGGCAGTGGAATGCGGCGTCAATGCCAGCGCCCTCTACCATCGGGAGAATTACTATAAAGAAGCTTTTGAACTGCTGCGCGGTGCCGAGCAAGTGGTGGCAACCGGCGAACAGAAAACGGGCAAGGCCATGCCCAACCTACGTTTCCGCATCAACAAGGAACGCCTGCAGATGTACATCAACCTGAAAAATCCCGCACGCGCCAAGGAACAGCTGACCAAACTGGAAGAGACCGCCAAAGCCTCTCACAACGACTCTCTGAGCAACGACCTGCTTTATACGCAGGCCAACTATTACTACACCTTCGGTATGAATGCGCAAGGTGATGCCGCCACCAACCGCCTGATAGGGCAATATAAGGAACAGAAGAACTACGCCAAGGTAGACGAATGCTACAAGACTCTCATCAGCATTGCCCGCAAGGCAAACAATGCCGGACTGGTGGCTCGTACATACGACAAGTATATCCTCTGGACCGACTCCGTGAAAGCGCTTACCGCACAGGACGAACTGAACGTCCTGAAGAAGAAGTACGATGAAAGCCTGGCCACCATCCAGGAGAAGGACGACTCCTTGAGCGCCAAGCAATACATCATCATCGGACTCTGCGTACTGGCTGCCATCCTTGCCGCAGTCCTGATATTCGGTGCTATCGTATTGTTGCGCTTCATCGTCCTTACCCGCAAGCAGAAGAAAGCCATCGGTATCGCCAACGAGCACAACGAACTGAAAACAAAATTCATCCAAAACATCTCCGCCCAGATGGAACCGACACTGGACACGCTCGACGCTTCGCTGCCGGGAGTAAAGGCCCTGCATACATTCTCCAACCACATCCAGGAACTGTCCGAATTGGAGAACACCTTGTCCGAACCTTACGAAATGCAAGAGAAGAACATCTCCGCCTTCTGCGAGGCTATCATGGACAAGATTAAGGGAAAAACCCGGGAAGACGTTTCCCTGGCCGTCAATGCTCCAAAGCTGAATGTAAAAATCAATCCGGAGCAACTGGAACGCATACTGCTGCACCTTTTAGAGAACGCCGCCGAATACACTCCCGCCGGAGGCAAGATATGGCTCGACTTCAAGAAACGCGGTGCACACACGCATCAGTTCATCGTCAGCGACACCGGTTGCGGTGTTCCCGAAGAGCAACGCGAAAACATCTTCAAGCCCTTCACCGAAGTGAAGGACTTGACACTGGGCGACGGCTTGGGGCTTCCCATCTGCTCACTGATAGCCACCAAGATGAACGGCAGCCTGACACTGGATACCGGCTACAGCAAGGGGGCACGGTTTGTACTAGAACTGCATGCTTAACGGCAGGTTGGTACAGAATAGAGTGGAATTCAGCAGCAAGCGAGAAAGAAACAAGAAGTTATCAAACCTGCCCTCACTGCCCTCACCGCTTTTCTGAAATGCCCTGCTCATCGGCATTGCAGCGGCGAGTGAGAGCAAATAAAAAGAGTGAGGGCAAAATTTGCCCTCACTCTTTTCAGTTACCCGGTTACTTGCTGCCACTCCCCCTCAGTACGCACGGGCTTTCGTCCGCCTCTCCCCCGTCTTTTATTAAGAAAAGCATATACATTTCTTGTGCCAGACACAGTGTATTGACAACGGCTCACTATAGTGGTCTGTTCAGCTCACTGTAGTGGTCTGTCTTGTTCACCTTAGTGAGCCGACTTGTTCACTGTAGTGGAGCATTGGCAAATCAAAAGGTTTCTCGGAAGAAACACGCATGCGGAGCACAACGAAACCATAGCCTTTACATCCATACCGACCGTGCCATTGGCAGCCTGCACTGAAACGACAAGTTACAAAACGGCTAAAAAGCATGATAAACAGCACTCCTTCCGATACATGAGACATGTATCATGCAAAATGAGACAATTCACCTCAAAAATGAGACATGCTTTATTGCGCAATAGATAAAAATTGGCTAACTTTGCCATAAGCCCAAAAGCAAAAAGCATGAAACAAGTCTTGTATCTTACCGCTTCAACCGTATTCTTTGGAATAACAGGTACAACCATCCCCCCTCCCGCTCCTTATTCAATACCATCATAAATTAAAATCTTGTACTTATGAAGTATTTATGTATCATCCTTTTTCTGGCAATAAGCATTTCATCCTGCCAGCAGCAAGCCGTCAATGAAAAATGCGAGAAGAACATTATAGTATGTTTCGACCATTATCATCCTAAACCATACAAGACACCGGGAGGAATGGGACACATGCCGATGCCTAAAGTCCTCTATACCGACAGCATAGGAACTCTTGTGGAATACATGCCCAACAAAGATTCCGATACCCTGACCATCTATTCCACTGAATACTTCAAGGAGTTGGGCCTGAACTATGGAGATTTTGAGTTCAACTACTACCCATTAATGCAAGGAGATACCGTTATTATTTCCATGGATAGCCTTGGCTACCCCATTTTAAGCAGCAAGCATCATCCCGGATATAGCAGAATCTATAACATGAACCATGAGTTGCGCAAAGGGAAGACCCATGCAGGACTGGAAGCAAAGACTTGTCTTGGGGGTGACTGGGTGCGGATTGCCAAATCGATTGATATAATACGGGCAAATAACTGGACTTCATTACTAATGGATTACTGCCCTTTGGATTCATTACAATCCATGTTCGACAGTTACAAGAAAAACTATACAGACACCATCGATTCCTTTAAAGAACAGCAGCTTATCTCAAGCGAGATACACGACCGTTATCAATGCCTGCTCAAGCTGAAAGACTATGAATCCCGGCGAATGCTGAATGAAGACACCGCCTTCTACCGCCAGATGGAGCCCGAAATAGCTGACAAATACATCCGTTATCCCTCCTACCGTGAATTTCTGGACTATTACCTTTGGTTCTTCAACCAGCATATCCCGACGATACGCAAATCCCAGGGAGGAAGCAAGGACTGGCGTCAAACCTTCGATGAGCTATCTGCGAAACCGTTCCAGCCAAAATCCAAGCAAGCCCTGCTTGAACGCTGCATCAAAGAAATCGGTGAGAACTTTTCGGCACAAGACGCAAACAGCTATCTTGACAAATATATCCACATCACCCAAGACACACTGCTGTCCGACAGGATAAGAGACCAATACAACTTGTCTGCCGATGCCGGCCAGCTATTGCTGAAGGACATTCACGGAAAGTCCACTAACCTGAACAGACTGCTGGAGAAGAACAGGGGAAAGGTCATTTATGTGGACTTTTGGGCAAGCTGGTGTGTGCCCTGCCGGGAAGAGATGCCTCCCTCGGCAAAGCTGAGAGAACTGTACAAGGGAAAAGATGTGGTATTCGTCTATCTCGCCTTCAAGGACCAGGAAAGCAGTTGGAAAATGGCGGTAGAGCAGGAGGGCTTATCAGAAGTACCCGACAATTTCTTCATCACAAATCCAAAGAACAGCAAAATGCTGGAAAAGCTAAAACTGGAATTAATTCCCCGATACATCATTTTCGACAAACAGGGCAATATTGTTGAAATGAATGCTCCGAGACCAAGTGACAAACAAGTGACAACAACAATAGACAAGTATTTAAAATGATACATCAGCAAAAGTTTGAAGTATAATTAAAACTTTTCGGTCTATGAACTTTCCACAAAGCCTGCCGCATTCTCACACAAGATGCAGCAGGCTTTATCATTCTATATCTTAATGGATTCAGCGCAATGCCTCCACCTCTTCCGGTGTCAGTGGAATTTTCTTGCCCAAGCGGCGCGCTCCCGTTTCGGTAATCAGATAATCCTCCTCATTGCGGATGCCACCGAAATTGCGGTATTCTTCCACCTTATCATAGTCAATGAAGTCCATAAACTTCTTCTCTCCCCTCCACAAATCAATCAACTCGGGGATGAAATAAATGCCCGGCTCAACCGTATGCACAAAGCCCGGTTCCAGAGGGATGGCAAGGCGCTGGCTCTTTCGGCCGAACTGCGTACTCTTGGGCTGGCCGTCATAGCCTACCCAAAGCTCGCCCAGGTTCTCCATATCGTGTACGTCCAGTCCCATCATGTGACCCAGCCCGTGAGGATAGAACAAGGCGTGCGCTCCTTCGCGCACGGCATCCTCGGCATTGCCCTTCATCAGGCCCAGCTCTTTCAGCCCTTCCACCATCACTTGGGCGGAAAGCTCGTACACCTTCATATAAGGAATGCCCGGACGGAGGGCTTTGACAGACTCTAAGTGCATGGCGTTCTGGATTTCGTAAACGGCACGCTGGCGTGGAGTAAAAGTTTTGTCCGCAGGCACGGTGGACGACATGTCGCCACAGTAACCCGAAGGAAGCTCTGCGCCGGCATCAATCAGGAAGAGGTCGCCCGGCCTTACTTTATTTCCATGATAGTGGTTGTGCAAAGTCTGGCCATTGACGGTGGCAATCGTGGCAAAAGACAACTCGCAGTTGTTCATCTCGGCGATGCGGTTCATTTCGGCCACAACCTCGTATTCGTACATGCCCGGACGAAGCACTTTCATTGCGGTAATGTGCATGTCTGCAGTCACGTCGCAGGCCTTTTCTATTTCTGCTATTTCTTCTGTCGACTTGTAGTTGCGCTGTGCCACCACCGCACGGATAAACGGCACGGACCCTTCCTGACGTGCTGGAGGAACACCCAGCCAATCCATCAGTTTCAACTTATGCTCGGCACGATAAGGGGGCAAATAATGGATGGTCTGTCCCTTCTGTACAGCCTTGTGCAGATAACCGACAATGTCGGCAAAAGGACGGGTTTCGGAAATGCCCACGGCGGAAGCCTTTTCGTGAAGGGTGGGCTGGGTACCCATCCATACAATATGGTCGATGGTCAGCTCATCACCGAAAATGATTTCCTTATCTTCGTCTATGTCGATGAGAGCCGACAACCCGGCAAACGACAAACCGAAATAATAGAGAAAAGTGGAATCCTGGCGGTAACGGAAAGTATTGTCCTCATAGTTCAACCCTTGTTCATCGTTACCCAAAAACAGTAATACTCCGGAGCCAATCGTTTTTTTCAGCCGGGCCCTGCGCTGCACATACGTTTCTTTAGCAAACATAACGTTCCATTTTTTAGTAGTTATGGAACAAAGATAGGAACAAAAAAGCAACCAAGCTCCCGTTTTCTTGTTAAATATCATAAGAGAAGGTTTCGCGTTCCCGAACTATTCACTATTTTTGCGGTAGAAATTTCCCTTATTCGTAATTTGTAATTTATAAAGTATGGCACAAGGTTCCCGACAAGTACAGACTCAAGCGCAACAGCAGATACAAACACTGTCGCCGCAACAGATTCTGGTGGTAAAGCTGCTGGAACTCCCCGCCGTGGAGCTGGAAGACCGCGTACGTGCCGAACTCTTGGAAAATCCGGCACTGGAAGAGGGTAAGGAGGATACTCCCGGCGATGAATACCCCGACACTCCTGATACGGAAACCGGAACGGAAGACGGTGGAGACACCGGCTATGATTCCTTAAGCGATTATCTGAACGAAGACGATATCCCCGACTACAAGCTGCAGGAGAACAACCGCAGCAAAGGGGAGCAGGCAGAAGAAATCCCTTTTTCCGACGCCACCTCCTTCTATGAGACCCTGCGCCAGCAGCTCGGCGAGCAGAACTTGACTCCGCACCAGCGCGAACTGGCAGAATATCTCATCGGCTCGCTGGACGACGATGGCGCAAATCGCTGGACAGTATCAGCGACGAACTCGCCATCTACGCCGGTATCGACGCTTCTCCCGAAGAGCTGGAAGAAGTATTGAAGATTATACAAGACTTTGACCCCGCCGGTCTGGGCGCCCGCACCCTGCAAGAGTGCCTGCTCATCCAGATTCGACGCAAGGAAGCGCAACGGCCCATGCCCTCACCTCCACAATACTATATAGAAGAAGATATTCTTACCCAGTGTTACGAAGAGTTCACCCGTAAGCATTGGGACAAGATTATGCAGAAATTAGGAATCAGCGAAGAGACTCTGCAACAAGCCGTTAAGGAAATCTGCAAACTGAATCCCCGTCCCGGCGCCTCGCTCGGCGAAGCCATCGGCAAGAACATGCAGCAGATTGTGCCCGACTTCTTGGTAGACACTTATGATGACGGTACCATCAACGTGACATTGAACAACCACAACGTACCGGAATTGCGCATGAGCCGCGACTTCACCGAGATGGTGGAAGAACACACCAAGAACCGGGCCAACCAATCCAAGGAATCCCGCGAAGCCATGATGTTCCTCAAACAAAAAATGGATGCCGCACAAGGTTTCATCGACGCCGTGAAACAACGCCAGAATACACTGATGACCACCATGCAGGCCATCATAGACCTGCAACGCCCGTTCTTCCTCGAAGGAGACGAGTCATTGCTCCGCCCCATGATTCTGAAGGATGTTGCCGAACGCACCGGGTTGGACATCTCGACCATCTCCCGTGTGAGCAACAGCAAGTATGTACAGACCAACTACGGCATCTACCCGCTGAAGTTCTTCTTCAACGACGGCTACACTACCGAAGACGGCGAAGAGATGTCTGTACGCGAAATACGCAAGATACTCAAAGAGTGCATTGACAACGAGGACAAGAAAAAGCCTCTGACCGATGACGAACTGACCGAGCTGCTGAAGGAGAAAGGCTATCCCATAGCCCGCCGCACGGTGGCAAAGTATCGCCAACAGATGAATATCCCCGTGGCAAGACTGAGAAGATGAGAGAAAAGGATGAGCGATTAGGGATTAAGGTTTAAAGATTAGTGCATTCAAATAGTAAATTGTAAATAGTCAAATCGTAAATAAAATTAGGTTGTGGAAGAGCATATTATAGCAGATAAAACTTTAATCAGAACAGCGAAAGTGATTTCGGCGGTATTCACACCGTTCTCCATCCCTTTCCTGGCATTTCTGGTTCTGTTTATATTCTCGTACCTGCGCATCATGCCGTTGCAGTACAAGTTGATAGTATTGGGCGTGGTGTATTGCTTCACCATCCTGATGCCTACACTGACTATCTTCATCTTCCGCAAAATCAACGGTTTCAGTCCGGAAGAACTGGTGGAACGAAAAAGGAGATACATTCCCTTTATTCTGACCATCACTTCTTATGTATTCTGCCTGCTCATGATGCACCGGCTCAATATCCCGTGGTACATGACCGGTATCATACTCTCCGCTCTGGTAGTGATGATAATCTGCGTCATTGTCAACTTAAAATGGAAACTGAGCGAACACATGGCAGGCGCCGGAGCCGTAATTGGTGGACTGGTAGCTTTCAGCGCCTTGTTCAGCTACAATCCCGTATGGTGGCTATGCCTCTTTATACTGGTGGCTGGCGTGCTGGGCACCGCCCGCATCATCCTGCGACACCACACCCTGGGCGAAGTTATGGGAGGCTTTGCCGTAGGGCTTATCTGCTCGTTGCTGGTACTCCACCCGCTGAGCAACATACTGTTCCGAATCTTCCTCTTTTAAGAGCCTTGTTTAATTTTTAATTTTTAATTTTCAACTTTTAATTTACATAGTATCAACCCTTAAAAACTAATGATCATGAATTTCCCGACTAATGTAAAGTACACCAAAGAACACGAATGGATTCGCCTGGAAGGTGATGTAGCCTATGTAGGTATTACCGATTATGCACAAGAGCAACTGGGTGACATTGTGTTTGTCGACATCCCGACCGAAGGTGAAACATTGGCTGCCGACGAAGTGTTCGGTACCATCGAAGTAGTAAAAACCATATCAGACCTCTTCCTGCCCGTAGCCGGTGAGATTCTGGAGCAAAACGAAGCCCTTGCCGACCAGCCGGAACTGGTAAACCAGGACCCGTACGGCGAAGGCTGGCTCATCAAAATCAAACCCGCTGCTGATGCCGACTTCGACAGCCTGCTGGATGCCGAAGCCTACAAAGCGCTGATAAACGAATGAAATGAAATGAAAGGATTAGGGATTAGGGGTTAGCGATTAGCACCAGATGGAATGATAGCGCAGTCCCTAACCCCTAATCGTTAATCCCTAACCCCTATAAAATTAACCCTTTAATAATTTAATGATTCATGTCTCCAATCGTTAGCATCATCATGGGCAGCACTTCCGACCTCCCCGTTATGGAGAAGGCCGCGCAATTGCTCAATGACCTGCATGTACCGTTCGAAATGAACGCTCTCTCTGCTCACCGCACACCGGAAGCAGTGGAGGAATTTGCCAAGAATGCCCGCCAACGCGGCATTAAAGTGATTATTGCCGCTGCCGGTATGGCTGCCGCCCTGCCCGGCGTCATTGCTGCCAACACCACACTGCCGGTAATCGGGGTTCCCGTAAAAGGGTCCGCACTCGATGGCGTAGACGCCCTTTACTCCATCATCCAGATGCCTCCGGGCATACCAGTAGCCACCGTTGCCATTAATGGTGCCATGAACGCTGCCATCCTTGCCGTACAAATGCTGGCATTGGGCGATTCCTCATTGGCCGAAACATTTGCCACCTACAAAGAAGGGCTGAAAAAGAAAATAGTCAAGGCAAATGAGGACTTGAAGGATGTGAAGTACGAATACAAAACCAATTGATTTACGATTGGATGATTTACGATGTACGATTGAAATTACTTCTTGGTATCTTCAATCGTACATCGTAAATCATCCAATCGTAAATCTTTTAATCCTTTAACTGTAAATATCATCGTGGATCTATTTAACTATTCCCGACGGGAAACGTCAGAAGTAAACATCGGAGCCACCCCTATGGGCGGCTCCAATCCTATCCGCATACAAAGTATGACGAACACCGCTACGCAGGACACAGAAGCCAGTGTAGCGCAAGCCAAACGTATTGTCGATGCCGGAGGAGAGTATGTACGCCTCACGGCCCAAGGCATCAAAGAGGCTGAAAACCTGATGAATATCAACATAGGCCTACGTCAGGACGGATATATGGTGCCGCTTGTGTCCGACATTCACTTCAATCCGAAGGTAGCGGACGTGGCGGCACAGTATGTAGAAAAAGTACGCATCAATCCGGGAAACTATGTGGATGCAGCACGTACTTTCAAGCATCTGGAGTATACCGATGAGGAATATGCCCAGGAGTTGCAGAAGATACACGACCGCTTTGTCCCCTTCCTTAATATCTGCAAGGAGAACCATACTGCCATCCGCATCGGCGTGAACCACGGTTCATTGTCCGACCGCATCATGTCGCGCTATGGCGATACACCGGAAGGCATGGTGGAATCTTGTATGGAGTTTCTGCGCATCTGCGTGCAAGAGAATTTCACGGATGTAGTCATTTCCATCAAGGCATCCAATACAGTGGTCATGGTAAAGACAGTGCGCCTGCTGGCAGCCGTCATGGAGCAGGAGGGTATGCAATTCCCGCTGCACCTCGGTGTAACAGAAGCCGGAGACGGAGAAGACGGACGCATCAAATCGGCCTTGGGCATCGGCGCCCTGCTGGCAGACGGTTTGGGTGACACCATCCGGGTTTCCCTGAGCGAAGCCCCGGAGGCGGAAATCCCCGTAGCCCGCAAACTGGTGGACTATATCGTGCAGCGCCACGACCATCCTTATATCCCCGGAGCAGATGTGCCGGAATTCAATTATCTCTCTCCCACCCGCCGCGAGACTGCTGCCGTACACAATATCGGCGGAGACAATCTGCCCGTGGTCATTGCCGCACGCCTGGACGGGGACATGGACTTCAATCCGCAATTCGTACCGGACTATATCTATACGGGACGTTCCATCCCCGAACAACTTCCGGAAGGCATGCAATGCATCATCGATGCCGATGTCTGGATGGAGCACAGTAACGGAGGAACGGAACCGGACAATGCCTGGCCTGCCTTTAAAGGAGACCAGCTTCCTTTCCTAAGCAGCTGCGGCGCTTCTTTGAAATTCCTCTTCATCACGTATATGGGATTGAATGACGAAGCCATCGCCTGCCTGAAGTATCATCCGGAAGTCGTATTGGTTTCGCAAAGCAATCATCCCAACCGATTGGGAGAACAACGCGCCCTGGTACACCAGATGATGAAGGAAGGCCTGAAGAACCCGGTAGTCTTCTTTGAACACTACGCAGAGAGCGAATTGGAAAATCTGCAAATCAAAGCGGCGGCAGACATGGGAGCACTCATCTTCGACGGTCTGTGTGACGGTATCCTTCTCTTCAACCAAGGAGAAACCATAAGCGGCAAAGTAGTGGATGCCACTGCTTTCGGTATCCTGCAAGCCGGACGTGTACGTACCAGCAAGACCGAATACATCTCTTGTCCGGGTTGCGGACGTACATTGTACGACCTGGAATCGACCATCGCCCGCATCAAGTCTGCTACGGCTCACCTCAAGGGACTGAAAATCGGTATCATGGGCTGTATCGTCAACGGTCCGGGTGAAATGGCCGATGCCGACTATGGCTATGTAGGTGCCGGAAGAGGTAAAATCAGTCTATACAAGAAGAAGGAATGTATTGAAAAGAACATTCCGGAAGAACAGGCTGTAGAAAAACTGATTGAGCTGATTAAGGCAAACGGAGATTATAAAGACTGATTCTCCGGCTCGGATATAAAAACCGTCTGCATGAGTTTTGAAGACTAGCTTCAAAGCATGCAGACGGTTTTGTTTTACTCGTCTCA
>ENA-OPBG01001921-OPBG01001921.1-human-gut-metagenome-genome-assembly--contig:-NODE-1921-length-13073-cov-3.078968_pt1 | contig 13073 bp, 9 predicted proteins | sample MGYA00241065_ERZ501446 | MGnify/ENA primary metagenome ERZ501446 (study PRJEB25962, sample SAMEA2042632) | human gut metagenome | biome: human gut; feature: human-associated habitat; material: faeces...
GAAGGTTATAGGGACCCTGGAAGATCTGGCAGAGAGGGCGGTGTCCGCCGGGATCCGTCCGCCGGCGGTGATCCTGGTGGGGCAGGTGTGCGCCCTGACAGAAGAGCTTGGATGGTATGAGGATCTGCCCCTTATGGGGATGCGGCTTTTGCTTGCCAGACCCCGGGAACGGATGGAACCGCTGGCCGGCCGGCTGAGAACCCTGGGGGCCCAGGTGCTGGAGGCGCCGGCTGTAGAGCTTGTTCCCGTGGAAGAGGATGAGAAGATCAGGGACTGCATTTCCCATCTGGAGGCCTATGACTGGCTGGTATTTACCAGTCCGGCAGGAGTCCGGATCTTTTTCGCAGACATGGAGCGATGGAAAGCAGACGTCCGCCGTCTGGGCCATATCCGGATCGCGGTGATCGGGGAAGGAACCGGGAAGGCTCTGGAGGAGAAAGGCATTTACCCGGATCTTATGCCTCAGGTTTATGACGGCGTCTCCCTGGGGAGAGCGCTGGCCGGGGAGGACATCCGGGGGAAACGGATCCTTCTGCCAAGGGCAAAGCGGGGGAATCCGGAACTGGTAGAACTTCTGGGGGAAAAATGTGTGGGGATGGATGTAAATTCCATGAAGCCCCTGGACAACCTGTGCCACCCGGTCAGCGTCATCCGCGAGGCGGAGGAGCTGGCGGCGGAAGCCTTTGGCGCGGCCCACGCCTTTTTGATGGTGGGTGGTACCACCAGCTCGGTGCAGACCATGGTGCTGTCGGTGTGCAAGCGGGGGGACAAGATCATCATGCCCCGGAATGTCCACCGCAGCGTCATCAACGCCCTGGTGCTGTGCGGCGCCATCCCCGTGTATGTAAACCCGGAGGTGGACCACCGTCTGGGCATTTCCCTGGGCATGAAGCGGGAGCAGGTGGAAAAGGCCATCCGGGAGAACCCGGACGCGGTGGCCGTGCTGGTGAATAACCCCACCTACTACGGCATCTGCTCTGACCTGCGCGCCATCGTAAAAATGGCCCACGATGCCGGGATGCTCTGCCTTGCGGACGAAGCCCACGGCACCCACTTCTACTTTGGCGGCGGCCTGCCGGTGTCTGCCATGGCGGCAGGGGCTGATATGGCATCCGTCTCCATGCACAAGAGCGGCGGCAGCCTGACCCAGTCCAGCCTGCTGCTCATCGGCCCCAATGTGCACCCGGGCTATGTGCGGCAGATCATCAACCTGACCCAGACCACCTCCGGCAGCTACCTGCTCATGTCCAGTCTGGATATCTCCCGCCGCAACCTTGCGCAGCGCGGGCGGCAGGTATTCCACCAAGTGGCCGACATGGCCGAGTATGCCCGAGAGGAGATCAACGCCGTGGGCGGCTACTACGCCTTTGGCAAGGAGCTGTGCAACGGCGATTCCGTCTTTGACTTTGACACCACCAAGCTCAGCGTCCACACGCTGGATATCGGCCTTGCAGGCATTGAGGTGTACGACATCCTGCGCGATGAGTACGACATCCAGATCGAGTTCGGCGATATCGGCAACATCCTGGCCTACCTCTCCATCGGCGACCGCCCCCAGGAGATTGAGCGGCTGGTCAGCGCTCTGGCCGAGATCAAGCGCCGCTACCGCACCGACGGCTCCGGCCTGCTGAGCCAGGAGTACATCGACCCGGTGGTGGCAGCCAGCCCGCAGGAGGCCTTCTACGCCCCCAAAAAGAGCCTGCCCCTGCGGGAGACCGAGGGCATGGTGTGCAGCGAGTTCGTCATGTGCTACCCGCCGGGCATTCCCATTCTGGCCCCGGGCGAGCGCATCACCAAGGAAATTTTGAACTACATCGAGTACGCCAAGGCCAAGGGCTGCAGCATGACCGGCCCCGAGGACCCGGACATCGAGCGGCTGAACGTTCTGGCATAAGGAGGGAATGCAGATGGAATTTTGGTTTTCTGAGTTTCACACCCCGGACGTGAAGCACAGCATCCGGGTGAACAAACAGCTCTACTCCAAGCAGAGCGATTACCAGCGCATCGATATTTTTGAAACGCCGGAGTTTGGCCGGGTGCTCACATTGGACGGCAATGTGATGCTGACCGAGCGCGACGAATTCATCTATGACGAGATGATCGTGCATGTGCCCATGGCGGTGCACAAGCAGGCAAAAGACATTCTTGTCATCGGTGCCGGTGACGGCGGCGTGGTGCGGGAGCTGACCCGCTACGACCGGGTGGAGCGCATCGACCTGGTGGAGATGGATCCCCAGGTGGTGGAGGCCTGCCGCGCCTACCTGCCCGGCAACGCCTGCCGGATGGATGACCGCCGGGTGCACATCTATTTTGAGAACGCCCTCAAGTATATCCGCCGCTGCGAGGAGGAGTACGACCTCATCATCGTGGACTCCTCCGATCCCTTCGGCCCATCCGAGGGTCTGTTCACCCGCGAGTTCTACGGCAGCTGCTTCAATGCCCTGAAAGCGGACGGCATCATGGTGAACCAGCAGGGCAGCCCCTTCTATGCCGAGGATGCCAGCGCCATGCAGCGCAGCCACAAGCGCATTGCGTCCACCTTCCCCATCAGCCGAGTGTATCAGGCACACATTCCCACCTTTGCGGCTGGGTACTGGCTGTTCGGCTTTGCCAGCAAAAAGTATCATCCCATCGATGATCTGGATGCAGACGCATGGAAGGCGCTGAACATGCGCACCCGCTATTACACCGCCCGGCTGCATGTCGGCGCATTTTACCTGCCGGCATTCCTTGAGGAAATGCTGCGGGAAGTGGAGGAACACTGATGCAACCCAACATTGAAAACTTCATCGGCTGTGACAGCAGCTACCGCGCCGCCAGCATCGTGCTGTACGGTGCGCCCTACGATTCCACCACCAGCTACCGCCCCGGCGCACGGTTCGGCCCGGCGGCCATCCGACACGAAAGCTATGGTCTGGAGACCTACAGCCCCTACCAGAATGCCGACCTGACCGATTTTGACATCTTCGACAGCGGCGATCTGGAGCTGTGCTTCGGCTCCAGCGAGAGCGCCCTTGCGGACATCGAAGCCCGCGCAGAGGAGATCCTGCAGGACGGCAAGTTCCCATTGCTGCTGGGCGGTGAACATCTGGTGACGCTGGGTGCCGTGCGGGCTGCTGTGAAGAAATATCCGGATCTGCACATCGTGCACTTTGACGCCCACGCCGACCTGCGGGACGACTACCTTGGTGCAAAGCTGAGCCACGCCTGCGTGCTGCGCCGCTGCCATGAGCTGGTGGGCGACGGCCGCATCCATCAGTTCTGCATCCGCAGCGGCGAACGCGAAGAATTTGCCTTTGCCAAAGAACATACCCAAATGCAGAAATTTACTTTTGACGGGCTGGAAGAAACCGTGGCGCAGCTTAAGGCTGATGGCACGCCCGTGTATTTTACGATAGATTTGGATTGCCTTGACCCTGCCGTTTTTGCGGGCACCGGCACGCCGGAAGCTGGCGGCGTAAGTTTTGTACAGCTGTTGGCTGCACTGCGCTGCGTGTGTACGGCCAACGTAATCGGCGCGGACGTAAACGAGCTGGCACCGATGCTGGACGCCAGCGGCGTATCGACCGCTACGGCCTGCAAAGTTTTGAGGGAATTGCTTTTAGCATTGCATAAATAAAATTTAAAGGAGAGTTGTAAAATGAGTAAAGTTCTTGTTATCGGTTGCGGCGGCGTTGCTACCGTTGCCATCCACAAATGCTGCCAGGTGAGCGAAATTTTTACGGAGTTGTGCATTGCCAGCCGTACCAAAGCCAAATGCGATAAGCTCGCGGCAGAACTGCAAGGCAAAACCGCCACCAAAATTACCACAGCGCAGGTGGATGCTGACGATGTTGAACAGCTGAAGGCGCTGATTAATGAATACAAACCCGACCTTGTAATGAACATTGCCTTGCCGTACCAGGATTTAACGGTTATGGATGCATGCCTAGCCTGCGGCGTAAATTATATGGATACCGCCAACTACGAACCGGAGAACACCGACGACCCCGAATGGCGCGCCGTTTACGAAAAACGCTGCAAAGAAGCAGGCTTCAGCGCCTATTTTGATTACAGCTGGCAATGGGCATACCGCAAAAAATTTGAAGAAGCGGGCCTTACCGCGCTGTTGGGCTGCGGCTTTGACCCGGGCGTAACGCAGGCTTACTGCGCTTATGCCAAAAAACACGAGTTCGACACCATCGATACTATTGATATTTTGGACTGCAACGGCGGCGACCACGGTTATGCCTTCGCCACCAACTTCAACCCTGAGGTTAACCTGCGCGAAGTATCTGCTCCCGGCAGCTATTGGGAAAACGGCAAATGGGTAGAAATTCCTGCTATGAGCATTAAGCGCGAATATGATTTTGACCAGGTTGGGCATAAGGATATGTACCTTCTGCACCACGAGGAAATTGAAAGCCTGGCGCTGAACATTCCCGAAGTAAAACGCATCCGCTTCTTTATGACCTTTGGGCAGAGCTACCTTGACCATATGCGCTGCCTGGAAAACGTAGGCATGCTTTCTACCACGCCGGTAATGTTTGAAGGGCACGAAATTGTGCCGATTAAATTTTTGAAAGCCCTGCTGCCCGACCCGGCAAGCCTTGGCCCGCGTACTAAGGGCAAAACCAATATCGGCTGCATTTTTACCGGCAAAAAAGACGGCAAAGATAAAACCTACTATATTTACAACGTGTGCGACCACGAAGAATGCTACAAAGAAGTCGGCAGCCAGGCAGTAAGCTACACCACCGGCGTACCTGCTATGTGCGGCGCAATGATGCTGCTGACCGGCAAATGGAACAAACCCGGCGTGTACACCGTGGAAGAGTTTGACCCGGACCCGTTCCTGGACGCGCTGGATAAATACGGCCTGCCCAGAAGCGAAAGCTATGCCCCGGTGCTGGTAGACTGATGGGCGTTTTAACTAAAGACAGCCGCCCGCAGTTTGCCGGGCTGCGCGGTAAGCCGCCGCAGGAAGTTTTTGGCAGCCTGCCCACGCCCTGTTATATTTTGGACGAAGTGATGCTGAAGCACAACGGCGAAATTTTGGCGGGCGTGGCAGAGCGTACGGGCTGTAAAATTTTGCTGGCGCAGAAGGCGTTCAGCAACTACGACTTATACCCGGTGCTTGCACCTTACCTTGCCGGTACGGAAGCCAGCGGTTTGTACGAGGCACGTCTTGGCGCGGAAGAAATGCCCGGCAAGGAAGTACACGTTTTTTGCGCCGCTTACCGTGAGGACGAGTTTTACGAACTGTTAAAATACGCGGGGCATATCGTGTTTAATTCTCCGCGCCAGCTGGCAAAATACGGAGCCGCTGCCAAACGGGCGGGCAAAAGCGTGGGCCTGCGCATTAACCCGGAATGTTCCACGCAGGAAGGGCATGCCATTTACGACCCCTGCGCTCCCGGCAGCCGCATGGGCACCACCCGCGCGCAGTGGGATGAGCAAATGACGCCGGAGCTTACGGCAATGCTTGATGGCTTGCATTTCCACACGCTGTGCGAGCAGGATGCCGGTGACTTGGAAATAACTTTACAAGCCGTTGAACAGCGTTTCGGCGATGTGCTGCCCAAAATGCAGTGGCTTAATTTTGGCGGCGGGCACCATATTACCCGCCCCGGTTATAACATCAGCCTGCTGGAACGATGCATTAATTATGCGCAGCAAAAATGGGGCGTAACCGTGTACTTGGAACCTGGCGAAGCCTGCGCTTTAAACGCCGGTTACTTGGCAACGCGCGTGCTGGATATAATCAAAAACGGCAGCACCAATATCGCGATACTTGATACCAGTGCTGCCTGCCACATGCCCGATGTTTTAGAAATGCCCTACCGTCCGCCGCTGTACGGCGCAGGCGACGCCGCAGAAAAAAGTTATACCTGCCGTTTGGGCAGCCAAACCTGCCTTGCGGGAGATGTTATTGGCGATTACAGCTTTGACGCGCCGCTTGGCGAAGGCGATATGCTTTTGTTTGGCGATATGGCAATTTACACTACCTGCAAAAACAATACCTTTAACGGCATGCCGCTGCCTGCCATTTATTCATATACGGCATCAGGGCAGCTTAAGCTGATTAAAAAATTTAACTACAACGATTTTAAAAGCCGCTTGGGCAGATAATTGAATAACGGCAAAAGAAAACCTCCGCAAAAATTTTCTGCGGAGGTTTTTGCGTACCGGCATTTTTAAACGGCTGTGGTAAAATGCTGCGGTATAATAAAAAAAGCCGCGTTCCGGCGGCATTTTAACGCAAAGAGAAACAGCGCTTGCAGGGGATTAGTGCAAGCGCCGCTCTCTAGGAAAGCTGTTTATGATGAATTTGATGGGAAGGGTTTAGCAAGTTCTCACTTGCTATGGCTTTATTATACAAAATATATTTGACATAAAAAGGGCAAGAATTTGAACAGTTTGTGAACATATAAAAATTTTTAATCATTCGTCATTTATAATAAGTTTAATATTTTTTATTATTTTTTTGATGCAGTTTTGGAAGCGGCTGTTTGCTTTTTATCCTTCACGCCGCAGTAAATAAAGGCGGCAAGCGCAATTAAAAAGAATATCAAGCTTGTTGCCTGCGCCGATTTTAAGCCGAACAGGAACGGTTCCACGTAGTCGCCGCGCAGCATTTCCAGCCCAAAGCGCACGGCGGAATACAGCATAACATAAAGGCACATAACCTGCCCTCTGGCGTGGCCGCAGGCGCGGAAGATTAATAAAAGGGCAAAAATGACAACGTCCAGCTGGCCTTCCCAAACTTCCGCAGGCCAAAGCGGCTGGCTGCCGTAGGTTTTGTGTGCCAGCGTGCCAACGGGGTACAAAATGCCGAAGTTGCCGCCGGTTGGCGTGCCAAAGGCGTCGCCGTTCAGCAGGTTTGCCATGCGCCCAACAGCCTGCCCTATAAGAATGGAGGGCGTAACGATATCGGCAAAGGCAACCCAGTCGATATTATGGCGTTTGCAGTACCAAATGCCGGTAAGCACGCCTGCAATAATGCCGCCCTGCACTGCCATGCCGCCCTGCCATACAAAGGGAATTTCCAGCAGGTGGTGCTGGTAGTAATCCCAGTCGAAAAAAAACACATCCCACAGGCGCGCGCCGATAAGCCCGGCAAAACCGCCGTAAATGCCGATATCAAGAACGTGCTGGTGCCAGCGTCCGTCCTGCTTGGCTAAAAAGTAGGCCACGCCCGTTGCCAGAAAAATGCTCATACATAAAACCAGCCCGTACATACGGATTGGGAAATCGCCGATGTAAAAAAGATATTGATGCATAGTTACCTCCTGCTTATAATAAAAGCGTTGTTATTATTGTAGCACATGTATAAATAAATGGCTATGGAGAAATTCCTACAAAAAAAGTATGGAATTAATTTGGAAGCTGTGTTATAATGATAACGCAATCAAAGCAAATCCTGAAGAAAGAAGGTAAATTAAGTGTTAAAAATAGAGCATTTGTCCGTGGCTGTACGCGGGCGTAAAATACTTAACGATATTAATCTGCATATTAAACCCGGCGAAGTCCATGTGCTGTTCGGGCCTAACGGTACCGGCAAATCCACCCTTATTGGTGCGATTATGGGCTTTAACCGTTACGAAATTTTAGAAGGCAAAATTTATTTTAAAGGGCAGGACATTACAGATATGAGCTGCGACGAAAGGGCAAGGCTCGGCGTTGGCGTAATGATTCAGCGCCCGCCGACGATACGCGGGCTTTTGCTGCGCAAAATGGTGGAAATTTGCGGCGCAACCAGTGAAGAAGCCGAAACAATGGCTAAATGGATGGGGCTGGATAATTTCCTCGACCGCAGTGTTAACGACGGTTTCAGCGGCGGCGAGTTAAAACGCTGCGAGCTTTTGCAGCTGATGGCGCAGAACCCCGACCTGCTTTTGCTGGATGAACCGGAAAGCGGCGTTGACCTGGAAAACATTGCCCTTGTCGGCAAAGCCGTAAACTATATTCTGCATACCGAACCGTGCGGCGGCGCGGGCTGTGATAAGCCGTGCTGCATTAAAAACCAGGGATGGGAAAACTGCAATCCGCTGGAAAGCAAACGCAGCGGGCTGATTATTACCCATTCCGGCCATATTTTAAAATATGTGCCTGCCAGCCATGCGCATATTCTTTATGAAGGAAAAATGACCTGTGCCTGCGGTGACCCGCTGGACGTACTGAACTGCATTGGGCAGGCAGGTTATGAAACCTGTGTTAAACGCGGCAAATGCGAGGTGAAAAAATAATGGATAATAAAAAACTTACTGCTGCACTTGAGAAAAAAGCCGTTTACGGCAATGACATAGATTTAAGCTCTTACAGCGACAGCGATAAGGGCAGCCTTAAAAGCGTGGATGACCTTTCGGAAGCAACGCGCGGGCGCCTGGAATACGTTGGCATTGAAACCGGCGCGGCGGAAGAAGAAAGCCGCAGCGCTTCGTTTGTGCAGCTTGATAACAATGCTGTGGAAATTAAAGTAAAAAAACAAACTCCGCTGGAACTGATGAGCACCGGCAAAGCTGCCGAAAAATATCCGGAGCTGGTGGAAAAATACTGGTGGAAGGCTGTGCAGCCCGATACAGATAAATATACTGCAAGAACCGCCCTTGAAAAAGAACAGGGTTATTTTATCCGCGTAAAGGCGGGCGAAAAAATTACCACGCCGCTGCAGGCCTGCATGTGCATCAGCCACGACCAGCAGCTGCAGCATGTACACAATGTTATTATTGTTGAGGACGGCGCGGAGCTGAGCATTATTTCCGGCTGTACTTCGGCACATGAAGTTGAAAACGGCATGCATATCGGCATCAGCGAAATGTATATCGGCAAAAACGCCAAGCTGAGCTTTACCATGATTCACAGCTGGGGCGAAAACGTTGTGGTGCGCCCGCGTACTGTTGCCATGGTGGAAGAAGGCGGCCAGTATATCTCCAACTATGTTTTAATTGAAAAAGCAAAGGATGTGCAGATGTACCCGACCGTTAACTTAAACGGCAAAAACGCCGTTGCACGTTTGAACTCCATTCTGGTTGCGCCGGAAGGTTCGCACCTTGATATCGGCGGCAGGGTTGTGCTTAACGCAGACGGCTGCCGTGCCGAATCTATTACCCGCACCATTTCTACCGGCGGCGAAGTTATTAACCGCGGCTGCATGATTGGCAAAGTTGAAGGCGTGCGCGCCCATCTGGAATGCGACGGCCTGATGCTGAGCAATAAAGGTTATATTCTGGCAATTCCGGAGCTTGACGCACAGACCGGCAACGCCGAAATGAGCCACGAAGCTGCCGTTGGCCGCATTAACCCCGAAGAAATTGAGTACCTTATGGCGCGCGGCATGAGCGAGGACGACGCTACGGCAACCATTGTGCGCGGCTTCCTGAACGTTAATATTGAAGGATTGCCCGACAGCCTTGCCAAAAAAATTCATACCACGCTGGACAGCTTTAAATATAGCAAAGGAATGTAACAATACTTACAATAAAAACTATTGTCCTTCTGGCGTGAAAGTGCTATAATTTCTTTAAGCAAAGAGGCTTGCGTTTTAATGCGCAGGTCTCTTTTTTTATTTTAATTTTTGTTTGAGGGGATGTGTTTTTATGAGAAAGGAAACTGCTTTAAAACAGGCTCAGCCGGGTTTTATGAAACGCTTTGGGTTTTATATTGCGCTTGCTGTTCTGGCTGTTATTGTGCTTCTTCCCACACCGGAAGGCCTGTCGGTAGCAGGGCACAGGATGATTGGGGTTATGGTGTTTTCTGTAATTGTCTGGGCAACAACGGCTATTTCGTACCCTGTAAGCGCGGGCGTGATAATGGTTTTAATTGCCCTTTTGGTTGGGTTTGCGCCTAACGAGGCAACAGGCAGGCTGTACGGCACAAGTGCCGGGCTCGGCATGGCGCTGAAGGGGTTTTCGTCAACGGCCTTCTGCCTTGTGGCGGCGGCTATGTTTCTGGCGGCGGCCATGACCAAAACCGGGCTTGATAAACGTATTGCCCTGATGATACTTTCAAAAGTAGGGGCAAAAGCAAACCGCGTTTTGTTGGGCGTTATTTTGTGCGGCTTTATTTTAAGCTTTTTTGTGCCAAGCACAACGGCGCGCGTTGCCTGCCTTGTCCCCATTGTTATGGGCATGATTAAAGCCTTTGGCGTACCGCTGAAAAGCCGTTTTGCAGGCATGCTGATGATTACCGTGGCGCAGGTTGACAGCGTATGGAATGTTGGTATAAAAACTGCGGCGGCGCAGAACATGGTTGCGGTAAACTTTATCAGCCAGACGCTTGGCGTTGATATTTCGTGGCTGGACTGGTTTATTGCCGCTGCACCGTTTGCCGTGCTGATGTCGGCCGCGCTTTATAAGCTGATGCTGCACATTATGCCGCCTGAAATTGATGAAATTGCCGGCGGGCAGGCTACGGTAACACGCCTGCTGAAGGAAATGGGCAAAATAAGCGCCGACGAATTAAAGCTTTTGGTAATTTCACTGTGCCTGCTGTTCTTCTGGACTACTGAAAAAGTTTTGCACAGCATAGATACTTCCACCAGTACCATGGTGGCGATAACACTTTTAATGCTGCCTAAAATCGGCGTAATGCACTGGAACGAAACCGTAAATAAAATTAACTGGGGTACGGTTGTGCTGTTCGGCGTGGGTATTTCGCTTGGCAGCGCACTGCTTTCTACAAAAGCTGCAACCTGGCTTGCCAACCAGATAGTTTCCATCTTTGCGCTGGAAAGTTCTACCACTTTAATGGTGCTGGCTATAATGACCGTTTTCCTTATCGTAATCCACATGGGCTTTGCCAGTGCCACCGGCCTTGCATCGGCCATTATACCGATAATAATTTCCGTATTGCAGCAGCTTAAAACGCCGGGCGTTAACGTTGTAGGCATGACGATGATTTTGCAGTACGTTGTAAGCTTCGGCTTTATTCTGCCTGTAAATGCACCGCAGAACATGATTGCTTACGGCACCGATACTTTTGAAGTTAACGACTTTGTAAAATCGGGCATACCGCTTACGCTTATAGCCTTTGCGCTGATAATGCTTTTAGGCGCAACATACTGGAAATGGATGGGTTTGGTGTAAAAAGCAGCCCTGGCTACAAAATTAGTTAAAACAGGATAATAAAAATAAAATCTCCGGTTTGGCATATTGCTTTCCGGAGATTTTGCTTATTTATTTAAGTTTTCTGTTTTATAAGTATTATAACCTTCGTAGTTATAGCTGGCGTCGATACCTTTCATATAAACATCGCGGTCATTAATTTTATCAGTCAGGGCAGATTTTAACAGCAGTTTTATTTCGGTATCTTTTATGGGGCTGCGTTCCATGGCTAGCAAATAATCTTCTTTGTCAATTTTGCTCCAGTCAATCACAAGATGCAGCTCTGTTTTTAAAATATGGTCCAGCCATATCCGCGTGCTGCGCCCGTTACCTTCTCGGAAGGGATGGGCAACATTCATTTCCACATATTTGGCGATAATTTCATCAAAAGTATTTTGCGGCATTTTGCTGATGCTTTCAAGTGCATCCGAAAGGTACAGCGCCGGTACAAAACGGAAGCTGCCTTTGGCAATATTTACTGTGCGTATCTGCCCTGCAAAATCGTAAATGTCTTCAAACAAAAATTTGTGAATAGCCGCAAGCGCAGAAAAGGAGCATGCTTCAAGACTGTTTAAAAAGCCTGTTTCAAAAAGCTGCAGCGCCTTACGTTTGGTAATTTTTTCTTCTTCGTTTGCAAGCTGTAAGGAATTGGAAATGCCGAGTTTATTTTCAAGAGTCATTGTAGTTCTCCGTAGTTTATTTTTGTTTCTATTATAAAACGGCGTACGGCTAAAAGTAAATAAAAATTGCAGCTGATAATAAGCAGCACGGAGAAATAAAGTCACAAATTTTTCACAAATAAAAACAGAATTTGTGGGAAAAGTTTCTGTACCGGCGAATATCAATTACCCGGAAAGGGGTGCAGCGGTGCAGCAGTACAGGTGGAAAGCAGTAGATTCTTCCGGCGTGAGCCGCAGCGGAGTTTACAGTGCTGCCAGCGAATTTGAGGCAGCGGCTTTTGTGCGCAGCAATTATGGTTATTTAACCTTTTTGCAGCAGGAAAAGCCAGCAAGTGCCATGGCAAAAAAGCAGGGGCTGTTTAAGTTTAGCAAAACTAAAAAAAGCTTAACCGATGAAGAAAAAACGGTATTTTTCAGCCAGCTGGCGCTGATGCTTAACAGCGGGCTGCCGATTTTAAAGTCGCTTGGTGTATTGGCAGAACGCCTGCCGCCAAAAACGGCGCAGCTTTGCCTTGGCATTGAGCGCGATTTAAAAATGGGCACGAGTTTTGCAGGCTGCATAAAAAACAGGCATGAGGTATGGGGCGCACTGCCTGTGGCGGTGGCCGAAGCAGGTGAAAACGGCGGTATTTTATGCGAAATGCTGGAAGAACTGGCAGAATATTATAAATTGCAGGTGCAGATGAAGCGTTTTATTAAAAATATATCTTTGTATCCGCTCTTTCTTTTTTCAGCTTCATTGGCAACGGCAGTTTTATTTATTGTGCAGGTTCTGCCGCTGTTTAAAGATTTATATGCCTCGATGAATGCCCAGCTTCCGCCGTATTTAAAGCTGCTTTTTGCCGTGCAGGAATTTTTAGCCGCCAATATGCCGGCAGCGTGCGTATTGCTGTCAATAATTTTGGTAATTGCGGCGGCGCAGCGAAAGCGGCTGCTTGAACTTGTGTTTAATATACCGTTTTTTAAAGCGCAAAAAGAACTGTATCTGGAAATCCGTTTTAACAAAGTGCTGGCTCTGCTTCTGCACGGCGGCATACCTCTGCCGCAGGCGGCGCAGATTGCAGGTTCGGCGTTGGGGGATGCCGGGCTGTGCCGCAGGGCGGAAGTTTTTGCCGCTGACGTGCTGCGCGGCGTTAACCCGGCAGAGGCGGCATTAAAGGCAAAACCGTTATTTGGCAGTTTAAGTGCGGAATTTATCGGCGTGGGGGCCGAAACGGGACGCCTGCCGGAAATGTTAATGCGAGCCGCAGAAATTTTGCAGCACCGTTTTGACGATACGCTGAAAAATTTAAAAACAGCACCCGAAATC
>ENA-OPBG01001934-OPBG01001934.1-human-gut-metagenome-genome-assembly--contig:-NODE-1934-length-12982-cov-2.350739_pt1 | contig 12982 bp, 10 predicted proteins | sample MGYA00241065_ERZ501446 | MGnify/ENA primary metagenome ERZ501446 (study PRJEB25962, sample SAMEA2042632) | human gut metagenome | biome: human gut; feature: human-associated habitat; material: faeces...
CTTGTAGCCGTAGCGGACACGTAAGCGGCTAAAGGACAGCCGCTAAGTGCCGACGGCTGCAAAAGCACCCAGCTTGTAATATAACACGCCTGCACAACTGGGGTGCGACAGACGGCGGGATGCGATCGGGAGATTATTAATTTAACGAGGGGGGCGGTGTTTGGCTGGAGTAGTGTAATGAGAGATGGTTGTAATAATTAGCGGTGGCTTTTTGGCTGCCGCTTTTTTGTGTGTTGGGTTATAGGTAAAAACTATAATGAGTTATATTTATTAGGAATAATATCTACTATTGACTTGGTAGGTTAATGGCTGTAATATAATGACAACGATAACAAACACATATATGAATTATATGCTAAGACTTATTAGACAATAGATATGGAGGATATTATTATGGCAAAGAAACATTACGAAGACAGAAATCTTAAGTTTGAAACATTACAGTTACATGTAGGACAGGAACAGCCTGATCCAGTTACAGATGCAAGAGCAGTTCCAATCTACCTTACATCATCATATGTATTCCATAACAGCCAGCACGCTGCTGACAGATTTGGTCTTAAAGATGCAGGTAACATTTACGGACGTCTTACTAACCCAACAGAAGATGTATTTGAAAAGAGAATTGCAGCACTTGAAGGTGGTGTAGCAGCACTTGCAGTTGGTTCAGGAGCAGCAGCACTTGCATATGCTTTCCAGGCACTTGCACACGCAGGTGACCATATCGTAGCAGCTAAGAATATTTATGGTGGTACATACAACCTTTTAGCACATACATTTCCAGATTACGGAATTGAAGCTACATTCGTAGATCCATTTGATTATGATGCTATCGAAGCAGCTATCAGACCTAACACAAAGGCAGTACAGATTGAAACACTTGGCAATCCTAACTCAGAAGTAGTAGATATTGAAAGAATAGCTAAGATTGCACACGCACACAACATTCCACTTGTAGTTGATAATACATTTGCAACACCTTACCTTGTAAGACCGATCGAATACGGTGCTGATAACTAAGTTCATCGGTGGACACGGTACAACACTTGGTGGTGTAATCGTAGACAGCGGTAAGTTTGACTGGGTTGCAGCGGCAGATAAGTTCCCATGGTTAGTAGAGCCAAATGTATCATATCACGGCGTAAGCTTTGCAAAGGATACAGCTCCAGCAGCATTTGTTACATACATCAGAGCTATCCTTCTTCGTGATACAGGTGCTACAATTTCACCATTCCATGCATTTATTTTCCTTCAGGGATTAGAAACACTTTCACTTAGAGTTGAAAGACATGTTGAAAATGCTTTAAAAGTTGTTCAGTACTTAAAGAATCATCCACAGGTAGAAGCAGTACATCATCCATCAGTATCTGATGATCCTGTACAGCAGGAATTATACAAGAAATACTTCCCTAACGGTGGTGGATCAATCTTTACATTTGAAATAAAGGGAGATGACAGAAAGGCTAAAGACTTTATCGATAACCTTCAGTTATTCTCATTATTAGCAAACGTGGCTGATGTTAAATCATTAGTTATTCACCCGGCATCAACAACACATTCACAGATGACAGAAGAAGAACTTTTAGGTTCAGGAATTAAGCCTAACACAATTCGTCTTTCAATCGGTACAGAAAATGTTGATGACATTATTGAAGATTTAGATGAAGCTTTTAAAGCTGTCAAATAAATATCTTTTTTCTTAAAGAGCTGCCTTCGGGTGGCTCTTTGTCATTTTAAGGGGAAAATTATATAAGGCACACTTTTGTGTAAAATAAAAATTATATTTAAAACTTGATTTTGTTCTATAAATGTTTAAGATTATAGGTATGACAAAACTTATTTGGAAATTATTTAAAATTATATTAACTTTATTACTGGCGTTTTTAATGTATGTGGTAATTGGTGGCGTTGTGCCATTTTTACACCATCCTGATGTGTCGCAGACGAAAAAGGAGGCAGTTGAAAGCACACAGTTTTATAGTGATAGTGCAGGACCGGATAGGGCAACTATTATTGAAGATAACGAGGAAGCGTTAAAAATGCGGCTTAGAGTAATAAAGGATGCCAAAAAGACCCTTATATTGTCAACTTTTGATTTTAGAAGTGATGATGCTGGAAAGGATGTTTTGGCAGCTTTATTAAATGCGGCGGACAGAGGGGTAAAGGTAGAAATTTTTGCCGATGGATTTAATTCGATTATTCAAATGGAGAATAACGACTATTTTTATGCTTTGTCGTCCAACAAAAATATAAAAATTATAATTTATAATCAGGTAAACATCCTTACACCTTGGAATGGCTTGGGACGAATGCACGACAAATATGTAATTGCAGACGACAGTCTGTATATACTTGGTGGTCGAAATACATTTGGTTATTTCCTTGGGGATTATGCAGGTCACAAGAATTATGACAGGGATGTGCTTGTTTATAACACAGGCTCAAAGTACAGTTCAATTTATCAGCTTAAGGATTATTATAAGAAAATAACTTCCCAGAAATGTTGTTCTGTATTTCACAATAATGAAAGTCTTGGGGAAAAAGACAGTGTGAAAAAGGCTGGGCAGGAGCTTAGAAAAAGATATGAAAACCTTGAAAATAAATATGGTAAATTTTTGACGGAAAATTATGATTATAAGGCTAATACTTATGAGACAAATAAGATTAATCTTTTAAGTAATCCAACGTCTTTATATTCAAAACAGCCTACGGTTTATTATGGTTTAATGTATTTGGCAAAAAATGCAAAGAAGGAAGTAAAGATTCATACTCCTTATATAATTTGTAATGACTATATGTATAATGAACTTAAAAATATAAAAGTTCCAACAACCATTATGACTAATTCTGCAGAGAATAATGGAAATATATTTGGTGCAGTGGATTATCTTAATCATAAGAAAGATATTATAAACACCGGAGTTACAATTAAAGAATATGAGGGTGGAATTTCTTATCATGGGAAAAGTATGACCATAGATGATGATATTGCCATTGTAGGATCTTTTAATATGGACATGAGAAGTGCATATATTGATACAGAGCTTATGCTTGTTATTAACAGTAAGGATATTAATAAACAACTTAAAGCAAGTATGGAAGAGTATGAGAAGAAAGCAGCCACTGTAAAAAATGAAACAGAGTATAGCCATATTCCTGAGGGAATGAAGATGAAAGAATTGTCAGACAAAAAGAAAAACATTAAAGCGTGGTTTGGTTGGGCGATGAATGGATTAAGATTTTTGTTTTAAAGAGGATAAATATCATAAGGGATTAAAAACAGTTGTCTATAAAAAAAGACATTAATAGGGATAAATCTTGGAAAAGAGGACATTAATATGTTGACAAACAGAAAAATAGTAATAATAGGAGCAGGGCACGTAGGCTCACATTGTGCATATGCTTTGGCAATACAGGGAATATGTGATGAAATTGTTTTGGTTGACAAAGACCGGACAAAAGCTAAAAGTCATAGTATGGATATAGCTGACAGTGTAAGTTTTTTTAATAGTTCAGTAATTGTCAGATGTGGAGATTATAGCGATTGCAAGGATGCAGATATTATAGTAATAAGTGCAGGGGTTCCAAGACTTCCGGGACAGACACGACTTGATGTGTTAGATGGTTCAGTGGAATGTGTAAGGGACATTGTAAGCAACTTAAATAAAATAGAAATAAAAGGAATAATTATAACAATTACAAATCCTGCGGACATAATTGCAGACTTTGTTAGAAAAGCAACAGGATTGCCTAAAAACCGTGTGTTTAGCACAGGAACATCTCTTGACACGGCAAGAATGAGAAGAACAGTAGCAGACCTTTGCAATATTGCACCACAAAGCGTAATCGGATTTGCAATGGGCGAACATGGTGATTCATCAATGGTGCCATTTTCAAACTTAACAATATTTGGAAAAAACTATAAACATCTAAAAGAAGAAAATCCAGAAAGATTTGGAAAGCTAAGCGAAAAAGTTATAACAGACCAAACTCACATGAGAGGTATGGATATTATAGAAGGAAAAGGTTCAACAGAATTTGGAATAGGCACAGCATTAGCTGATATGGCAAAAGCTGTTCTAATGGATGAACACAGAATTCTTCCGGCATCAACCCTATTAGAAGGGGAATACGGACAAACAAATGTCCACGCAGGAGTGCCATGTATAATAGGCAGAAACGGAATAGAGCAAGTGGTAGAATTGAAGCTGACAGATGAAGAATTAAAACAATTCGAAAATTCATGTAATGTAATAAAACAACATATGGTTGAATAATCGCAAAATTTTTGTTTTCTCCGCTCATCAGGAAAATTCTATCGCAAACACGTTGATTTTATCATTTTGCTCCGCCGCCTATTGTAAAACAAAAATCAAAACTCGCTGACGCTCAGACAGTTGATTTTTGCTTTACGCTATGCTCGCAAAATTTCAAAAATCTGCCTATTGTTTGCTTCTAGAGTTTTCCTGATGAACGGAATAACAAAACAAAATATTTTGCGATAGAATGAAGTGTTGTAAATATAAGAAAGGAAACTAAAAATAAGATATGGAGAATTACAGTATGCACCTTCCAAGTTATTCAATTGGAAGCAAAGTTTATGATAAAATACCGGAAATTTGTGAACCATACGGAACTAAAGTTATAGCCATTGGCGGTCACAAAGCTATTAATGCAGCAAAGGACAAGATAGTTAAGGCTTGTGAAAAATCTAATCTGGAGATTTTGGATTTTATTTGGTATGGAGGAGAGGCTACATACGAAAATGTGGAAGAGTTAATGAAGAATCCTTTAGTACAGCAGGCAGATATGATTTTTACAATTGGTGGAGGAAAATCTACTGATACAGGCAAGTGCCTTGGAATTAAAGCGAACAAACCGGTTTTTTCTTTCCCGACTATTGCATCTAACTGTTCAGCGTGTACAAGTGTTTCAATTATGTACTATCCTGACGGAAGATTTAAGGAGCCATTCTTCTTTGCAGCACCACCGGTACATGCATTTATTGATACAGAGATTTTGGTTCACTCACCATCACGTTATATGTGGGCAGGAATGGGTGATACTTATGCAAAATATTTTGAAAGCACTGTGTCTTCAAGAGGTGAAGCGTTAAATCATTATACACAGATGGGCGTTACGGCAAGCAAGATGTGCTACGAGCCTATTATGAGATATGGAAAAGAAGCTATGGAGTCAAATAATGAAGGAAAGGTTTCATATGCTTACGAGCAGGTTGTTCTTGCAATTATTGTTTCAACAGGAATTGCTTCTATTTTCCTCACTGCAGAACATATAATTGATTATAATACAGGGCTTGCGCATGCTATTTTTTATTCACTTACTTCATATCCACATATTGAGAAGAATCATCTTCATGGGGAAGTGGTAAGTTATGGTGTGCTTAATCTTTTACTTGTGGATGGTAATGAAGAAGACTTCAAAAAAGTATATGAGTTTAGTAAGAGTGTAGGACTTCCAACTAAATTAAAAGACTTAGAGTTTGACAGCTCACAGCTTGAAGAAATAGCAAAAATTGCCATTGAAATGAAAGATATAGACCACAATCCATACAAGATAACAAAAGAAATGGTGGAAGAGTCTATTAGAAAACTGGAAGCCATGTAAGAATATAAAAAACTGTAATATAATAGTTTACTTAGTTTTGTGTTAAAAATAATCAAAATATATATTAAAATTGTGGGTTGACGTATAAAAAATACAGAGTTATAATCTTCCCATAGTTTACAGAAACAATTAAAGATGACCATTAGAAACCGATGATGCGGAGGTAAAAGTGAATCGTGCACTTACAGAGAGTAGGGGATGCTGAGAACCCACAGAACGCAGCTCACATAAATGGACCGCAGAGGGCATAGAACAAAGCGAGAGATAATTAATCAATGGATGATAGTTCAGGAAAGTTTGTTAATAACTTTAATAATTATTTCAGAATTCGTTAGTATTTTATGACGTGAAGGCATACGTTAGTTGCACAGAGTATGATAGTACTCGTTGAGAGTGTGAGATTTTAATTTCACAAATCAAGGTGGCACCGCGGAATATATTTTAGTATTTTCGTCCTTGATGATAGCATAGAAGATTATGCTATTGTTGAGGATTTTTTTATGCAATAAGAAATTCCTTTGGAATTCGTGTTACATAAAAAGTACTTTACTCTATGGGTTATCAGAATTGCTCAAAACTTAAAATAACTAGCATAAAGCTACAAGAAAAAGGAGAAAGAATATGAGAAAGATGAAAAAAGTTTTAAGTGTTTTAGCAACAGTAGTTATGGTAGCAGCAGCATTAACAGCATGCGGAGGAAATGGAAAGTCAGGCTCTGCAACAGACAAGAAAGATACCAATGGTGACGGAGAAGTAAAAGTTGGTATTGTATCTATGATTGAAAACGGAGCTTTTATGGATATGAAAGAAGGAATTGTCGCAGAATTAAAGGCACAGGGTTACGAAGATTCACAGATTGATTACAAATGTGCAGCAGGTGATGCATCAGCACTTTCAACAATCGTAACTAATATGACAGATGGCACATACGATATGATTTTTTCAATTGCAACACCACCTACACAGGCATTAGTTAACTCAGAAACAGATACACCTGTTTTCTTCTGTGCAGTATCAGCGCCAACAGCAGCAGGTATACTTACAGATATGGATAAGCCGGACAAGAATGCAACAGGAACATCTAATGCAATTCCGGTTTCAAAAATTATTGATTTGGCACAGGCTACAACACCTGTTAAGAAAATCGGTCTTATTTACAGCGGTAATGAAGATAACGCAACAAACACAGTTAAGCAGTGCGAAGAATATTTAAAATCAATTAATGTTGAATATGTAGAAAAAACAGCAGCTTCATCAAACGATGTTGAAACAGCAACTAACGCTTTAATCGCTGAAGGGGCAGAAGCAATTTTCGTACCAAATGATTCAATTATTCAGGATGGAGTAAGCAAGTTAACAGAGATTTGTAATGAAAAGAAAATCCCAACATATTGTTCATCAGCAACAACAGTAGCTTCAGGATGTTTTGCAACACTTGCCATTGATGATAAGGGTATTGGAAAGAAAACAGTTGATATCGCAATGGACTATGTAAACGGAAAAGAAGTTGCAGATATTCCTGCACAGGTAGTTGGCATTGATTATTGCTCAGTAAGCAAGTCAGCAATGAAGACATTAGGAATTAGCCAAGACAATATTAAAACAGATTACAAACTTAACGTTATTGAAAACTAAAGAGGAAGAGAAATGATAGAATTACAATATTATTTATCCAATGTTCCGGATTGCTTAATTTACGGATTATTGGCAATGGGAATTTATATATCACTTAGAATATTGGATATACCGGATTTAACTACAGAAGGAAGCTTCGGTTTCGGAGCTGTTATATCAGTTTTGGTGGCACTTGCAGGTCATCCTATTCTTGCACTTTTTGCAGGAATGATAGCGGGAGGTTTTGCAGGAGTAATAACAGGATTTTTACAGACAAAATTAAAGGTACATCCTGTTTTGGCAGGGATTATTACAATGAGTGGGCTGTATTCAATTAATCTTGTGTGTTATTCATTAACAGAAAAAGGTGCAACAACCAACTTAAGCTATAATAAGATTACAGTTTTTGAAAAAATAAAGCAGTTACTTTTAATAAGAGGTCAGTTTGAAACAAGTATGGTTAAGACTGTAGTTAGTCTGATTATTGTAATTATAGTTTTGCTAATAGTTATTTGGTTCTTCAAAACACACATTGGACTTTGCATTCGTGCAACAGGTGACAATCCGGACATGGTTAGAGCTTCATCAATTAATGTAGACAGAACAAAGATTATCGGATTAATGTTAGCTAATGGTCTTATTGGACTTTCAGGTGCTTTATCATCACAAAGTCTTGGCTATTCAGATGTTAATACTGCTAACGGAACTTTGATTTATGGATTGGCAGCAGTTATTATCGGGGAAGCTATTTTTGGAAAAAGAGGAGCTACTATTGGACTTATTTCAGCAGTAACAGGTTCTGTTATTTATAAATTAATAGTTGCATTTGTTATAAGAGAAAATCTTTTCGGAGAATTAAGTAGTAACCTTATGAAGTTTACATGTGCGTTAATCGTGGCAATAACACTTGCAGTTCCTGCAATTAAACAGAAAATGGCAGAGAATAAGCAAAGAAAGGCGGCAAGATAATGTTAGATATTCAGAATATTTCAAAAACATTTGAAAAGGGAACAGTTAATGAACATGTGGCAATTAATAATTTAAGCTTAAAGCTTGAAGATGGGGAATTTGTTACAGTAGTTGGTTCAAATGGTGCCGGAAAAAGTACTTTGTTTAATGCTATTTGTGGAAGCTTTATGGTAGATGAGGGACACATTTTCTTAGATGATATGGATATTACTTATAAAAGTGAACATTCAAGAGCAAAGATGATAGGACGTGTTTTTCAGGATCCAATGAAGGGAACAGCTCCTAATATGACAATTGAAGAAAATCTTGCATTGGCATACACAAGAGCTTCAAAGCAGTCGCCTTTTTCAAGAGCAATAACAAAGAAAAAGATTCAGTTCTTTAGAGAAAATCTCGCCCGTTATAATATGGGAATTGAAGATAGAATGAAAACAAAAATCGGGCTTCTTTCAGGTGGTCAAAGACAGGTTGTAACATTATTAATGTGTACATTATCAATTCCAAAACTTTTGCTTTTGGATGAACACACAGCTGCTCTTGATCCTGCAACAGCAGAAAAAGTAATGGACATTACAAAAACAATTGTTCAGGAAAATAATATAACAACAATGATGATAACACATAACCTGAAACAATCCCTTACAACCGGAACAAGAACAATAATGCTTGATTCCGGCGAAATAATACTTGACCTTTCAGGAGAAGAAAGAAAGAATACAACAATGGAAGACATGATAAAAATGTACTCCATGAAGAAGCAGAAAGAATTTGATAACGACAGAATATTGTTAAGTCAGTAGAAAGCAATTTTACCACAACATTTTAAAATTGATTAGAATGTTGTGGTATTTTTTTGTGAAATTTAGTTGGTTAATATCACATAGACTATAAAGAATATCTCTGGATACGCAGTCAGCAAACCTTCAACACCTATCTTAAAATCTAACAAAATCTTCGACTTAATAAAAAATTATACCTACAAAATCAAACAGATGTCTAAAAATACTACAAATATATAAAATGTACATTGATATAAAAAAGATACAGTGATATAAAAAATATACAGATGTATAAAAAGTGTAAAAACACATTTTAAAACTTGCAGGAGGAGAAAGATGGCAAATTCTAATATTACAAAAAAAGCTTTGGCACAAAGCTTAAAAGAATTAGGCTCAACAAAGATTTTGGATAAAATCACAGTGGCTGACATAACAAATCATTGTGGTGTTAACAGGCAAACATTTTACTATCATTTTAATGACAAGTATGAATTATTAAATTGGATATATACAGAAGACTTATTCAATCCTTTAACAAGGGATTTGGATTTCTTTAATTGGGGAGACAAGTTAGTTGGATTATTAAAGTATATGAAGAATATGAAACCATTCTTTATGAATACAATCAAGTCCTCTAACAATTTTTTCGCTGAATATATGGACAAGGTTTTAATTGAATTAATGCACAAGGCAATAAAAGACTTGGACTTATACAATCATTTAGGAGAAAAAGAAAAAGATATATATGCAAGATTTTTTGCATATGGATTAACAGGTGTAATTGTTGACTGGACAATGGCAGGGATGAAAGAAGATGAAGAAGAATTATCGAAAACTCTTCAGTCAATGGTTATTAATACTGAACGTATAGGATACGAATTTTATATGCAACGTAAAAAAGAGAAAGAAGGAATTAAATAATTCTCAATCAACAAAGTTTTCAAAGTGATTAATTTTCTAATACAACAAAAAAAGGAGTAAGCAGTCATGAAAAAGTGTGTGAAGAAAAGTATAGGATTAATGCTTGTAGCATCTATGACAGTTAGCAGCTTAACAGGTTGCGGAAGTACAGCAGAGGAAAGCAAAGATACAACATCGAAAAACAATGTGGAAAAAACAGACAATTCGAAAACAAGCAATGTAGAAGAAATTTTGACAAACAAGATGGATACTTCAAAAGACTCAGAAAAGAAGGAATCCGTATATGTTGAAATGGATGCAGAAGGTAATGTTACAAAAACAACTGTAAGTGATGAATTAAAAGTAAGCGGAAGTGAAAACATTACAGATTATTCAAACTTAAGTGACATAAAAAATCTTAGTGGAGATGAAAAATTTACAAAATCAGACGATGGAAAAATCGTATGGGAAAACAAAGGTAAAAACATTTCTTATCAGGGTACAACAACAGAAGCAACACCAATAAATGTTAAAGTTACATATTATCTTGATGGAAAGAAAATTTCTCCAAGCGACTTAGCCGGAAAAAGTGGTGAAGTAAAGATTGTATACAATTATAGCAACACAGCAAAAACAGAAGATGGACAGTTTGTTCCATTTCTTGCTTTAACGGGAATGGTTTTGGATGACAACTTCAGCAACGTAAAAGTAGATAACGGTAAAGTGGTAAGCTATGATGACTCAAATATTGTTATAGGTTATGCGGCACCGGGACTTAAAGATCATCTTTTAAATACAATCTATAATGCAGAAGATTATATTAAAGATGCTGATATTCCTGAAGAGGTAACAGTAACAGCAGACGTTAAGGACTTCTCAATGAATATGACATTAACAGTTGCAAGTTCGGACATTGGGGACATGAACTTAAAAGATACATTAGATTTGTCAGATGTTCAGAAACAGATGGACGAATTACAGGATGGAGCAAATGATTTAGTGGATGGTGCTAAGCAGTTAAATGACGGCACAACTAAGTTAAAGACAGGTTCAAAGAAGATTAATGAGGGGGCAAAAGATTTATCAAAGTACACATTACAGTTAAGCAATGGTACTAAGGAAATGGCAACACAGTATACAGTATTTAACAAAGCTTTACTTGCCGGTGTAAAATCAGCAAAGAGTGGTGCAGATAAATTATATGCAGGAACTAAGAGCATAAAAACAGCTACAGGAACACTTGATACCGGAGCAAAAAGTTTGAAAAAGGGTATTTCTGATGCAAAAACAGGTTCTTCACAGATTTCATCAGGATTAAAGAGTGCAAAAGCAGCTTTTGAAGATACAAAGAAATCTCAGGGACTTGTAAATGGTTCAAAAGCACTTGCAGCAGGAACTAAGGAAGCTTCAGCAGGTGTTGATCAATTAGTAGATACATTAAAGAATACACCTGATTCAATTCAGAAGAATATTGATGAAGTAATAGATCAGGTTAAAACAGCATCAGGTGGAACAATCGCTTCTGAAAAAGTTTTAAATACAACAGTTGAAAAAATTAACACAGCAGTTACAAATGGTATGGAATTGTCACAAGTACTTGCAGCTAACGGATTAAATTCAAAAACATATTATCAGTTAGTTCAGGCATATTACAGTGTTCAGACTTTAGAACAGGTAAAGAAACAGTTCACAAAACAGATTACAGCAAGTGCTTCTGATATTAAGAAATTAACAGACGGTATGGGTGCATTGAAAACAGGTTCATCAGCACTTAGCACAGGAATTGGAACACTTTATGCAGGAATCAAACAGTTATCAACAGGAGCTGACAGCTTAGATTCAGGAATGTCACAGCTTAAGACAGGTTCAACATCACTTGCAGAAGGTACAGGAAAACTTAAGACAGGAGCTTCTGATTTAAACGATGGAATGAAGACTTTAAGTGAAGGTGCAGGAACACTTTCGAAGAAGATTGGAGATGCAAGTCCTAAGATTAAGGCAGGAATCGGAACAATCGATACAGCAGCATCACAGATTAGTGATGGAGCAAAAACACTTGCAAGTGGAACGACTGAATTAAAAGACGGTATTGTTACATTAGCAGATGGAACAAAAGAATTAAAAGATGGAACAATTAAGTTAAATGACGAAGGTATTAGTAAGATTACTAAGACATTCAAGGAAGACGCACCTGATGCAATTGATAAAATTCAGGAAACATTAAATAATGGAAAGAAGTATAATTCATTTAGCGGAATCGATAAGAATATGAGCGGAAACGTTAAATTTATTCTTAAGGTTCAGGAAATAAGCAATGATAAATAATGAGAGGCCAGGTGCATAATATGAAAAAATTTGGACAATTAGTTGTTAAAGCCAGATATGTGATTTTGATAATAAGTATTTTGTTATTAATACCTGCAGCTTTTGGCTATGTTAACACAAGAGTAAACTATGACTTATTGTATTACCTTCCGGATGGAATAGACACAATGACAGGTCAGGATATTATGTTAAATGATTTTGGCTCAGGAGCATTTGGTCTTGTGCTTGTTGATGGAATGGATGATGAAAATACAGCAAAATTAAAAAAAGAAATTGAAGGCGTAGATCACGTTAAGAATGTTCTTTGGTATGATAGTTTTGCAGACTTAAAAATTCCAAAGAGTATGTTGCCAAAAGATGTTTACAATGCTTTTAATAAAGATGGAAGTACAATTATGATGGTTATTTTTGATGACACAAGTTCAGGCGACGGAACAATGAGTGCCATTGAAAACATAAGAACATTAACAAAACATCAATGCAAGGTCAGCGGTATTTCAGCAGTAGTAACAGATACTAAGAGCCTTGTCGAAAGTGAAATGGCAATATATGTTATTATCGCAGTTATAATTTCAATAATAGTTCTTTCAATACTTATGGACTCATGGTTGATACCTTTGTTCTTTATGCTAAGTATAGGAATGGCTATTGTTTATAACCTGGGAAGTAACGTTGTTATGGGAGAAATCTCATACTTAACAAAAGCTTTGGCAGCGGTACTTCAGCTTGCAGTTACAATGGACTATTCAATATTCTTATGGCACAGC
>ENA-OPBG01001956-OPBG01001956.1-human-gut-metagenome-genome-assembly--contig:-NODE-1956-length-12887-cov-3.839698_pt1 | contig 12887 bp, 11 predicted proteins | sample MGYA00241065_ERZ501446 | MGnify/ENA primary metagenome ERZ501446 (study PRJEB25962, sample SAMEA2042632) | human gut metagenome | biome: human gut; feature: human-associated habitat; material: faeces...
GGGCTGTCCACGCCCATGCGCCTGAGCTCGGAGCCGTGCGCGAAGACCTCGCGCGGGGTGCCGTCGAGCGCGAGGCGGCCGCCGTCCATCACGAGGACGCGGCTGCAGAACTCGGAGAGCAGGGCAACCTTCTGCTCTATGACCACCACGGTTATGCCCTCGTCCCGGTTGAGCTGGGAGAGCGTCTGGAAGATGAGCTTGGAGCTGGCCGGGTCGAGCGCGGCGGTGGGCTCGTCGAGCACCAGGACGCGCGGGCGCAGGGCCAGGATCGCGGCCACGGCGACCTTCTGCTTCTGGCCGCCGGAGAGCGTGGCGATCTCTCGGTCGCGCAGCTCGGCGATGCCCACGGTCTCGAGCGCGCCGGAGAGCCGGCTCTCGACCTGGTCGTGGTCGACGCCGAAGTTCTCCAGGCCAAAGAGCAGCTCGTCCTCGACCACGGAGGCGACCATCTGGGCGTCGATGTCCTGCGTCACGCTGCCCACCGTGCGAGCGATGTCGGTGAGGCTGACCTCGCAGGTGTCGTGGCCGTCCACGAGGGCCGCGCCGTAGAGGCGGCCGCGGTAGTGGTGTGGCACCGCGCCCGAGAGCACCGCGGCGAGCGTGGACTTGCCGGCTCCCGAGGGGCCGGTCACGCCCACGAACTCGCCGGGGAAGACCTCGAGCGAGACGCCGTCGAGGGCGCGCACGTCCCGGTCCCCGTAGGAGAACGAGACGTCTTCGAGTCGGATGATGGCAGGCGAGCTCATGGGCGGCGGGGGTCCTTTCCGAGTGAGGGGCGCCGACCTCCCGGCCGGCGCCCCGACGTTGGTCTGCGGGCGGCCCCGCGCTAGTCGCTCAGGCCGAGCGCCTTGCGGATGGGCAGGTAGAGGGCGCTCACGAGGATGGCGTTGAAGACCGCGGTGAGCACCACCACGGGGAGCATCGCGGCGGCGAGCTCGGAGGCGGCGCCGACCATGGCGATGCGGATGAGCATGAAGACCACGCCGGAGACCACGGTGGTGACGAAGGAGCCCACGAGCGGGACGAAGCGCTTGGCCGGGCCCTCGATGCCGGCGCGCACGATGACGGCCATGAACATGGCGGCGATGCCCTCGGCCGCAAAGTCGACGAACGGCGAGGTGGTGGTGAGCTGGATGACGGCGGCGGAGATGAGGCCGATGATCAGGGCCTGGCCCACGTTGGGACGCACCACCAGAATGGTCAGACAGAACGCGGAGATGATGAACTCGGGGCTGATGAGGCCGCCGGAGATGCTGGAGATCATGCGGCCCACGGTGAAGTTGAGGATGAAGCCGGCGGCCAGGAGCACGGCGAGAAGGACGAGGGCCTGGACGTCGAGCTTGCCGCGGTCGACGGAGACGACGGTGCGGGCGGCGGTGGTGTTCTCGGACATGGTGAGTTCCTTTCGGTGGGAGTTTGCTGGGGTGACTGGCTGGGTCTGGGCTCGATGGCTGCGCTACGAAAAAGGGCTCCCGGTCCTCCGGGAGCCCTTCAAGCGCAAGAGGTATGGCGCGTGAGACTCACCATCGACCGAGCGAGGAGAAGTTGCGCCACCACCAGTTCATGGACGTGCGTGCGTTGCGGACGACGGTCTTGGTCATGGTGTGCGCTCCTCTCATCGGTCTGCCGCTGGGCGGCGGTTGGTGTTGGTGGACAAGATACGCGTCCGGGACGCGTCGCGCAAGGAAGTTTTTCTCGCGGAAACAATCGGGGGAATCGGCGTCAGATGGTGGGGCGCGATTGCGTTACCTGTGCAACGATTGTACACGCCCGGCCGGCCCATGTGCCCGCGTCGGCGGAACGTCTCGGCCCATCGGTGGGGAAATGCCCGCCTGAGCTGCTGGTTATTCTCGCTAAGATGCTCGTGTGACCAGTTGGGCAAAGAGAGGAGCACGCATGAGCCTGCGCGAGAAGTACGGTGAGTGGGGCGTCATCCTTGGTGCCACCGAGGGTGTCGGAAAGGCCTTCTGCGAGAAGATCGCGGCCGGTGGCATGAGCGTGGTAATGGTGGGCCGCCGCGAGGAGAAGCTTCGCGAGCTCGCCGCGCAGATCGAGGAGACCTATGGCGTCAAGACAAAGGTCGTGCGTGCGGACTTCTCGCAGCCGGATGCGGCCGAGACGGTCTTTGCCGCCACCGAGGGCCTGGACATGGGCTTCATGAGCCACGTCGCCTGCCTGCACTCTTTTGGGAAGATTCAGGACACCCCGTGGGAGAAGCACGAGGCGATGATCAACGTCAACGTCATCACCTTCATGAAGTGCTTCTACCACTACATGAAGATCTTCGCCGCCCAGGACCGCGGGGCCGTGATCAACGTCTCCTCCATGACGGGCGTCTCGAGCTCTCCGTGGAACGGGCAGTACGGCGCCGGCAAGGCCTACATCCTCAAGATGACCGAGGCCGTGGCCTGCGAGTGCGAGAACACCGGCGTGGACGTCGAGGTCATCACGCTGGGAACCACGCTCACCCCAAGCCTGCTCTCCAACCTGCCGGGCGGCCCGCAGGGCGAGGCGGTCATGAAGATTGCCCAGACGCCCGAGGAGGTTGTGGACGAGGCCTTCGAGAAGCTCGGCCGAGAGCTCTCCGTCATCGCAGGCGAGCGTAACAAGGCTTCCGTGCACGACTGGAAGGCCAACCACACCGAGGATGAGTACATTCGCTACATGGGTTCGTTCTATTCAAACTAGGTTGGCAATCTCGACCTCGTCTTTTGTCGGCCTGCGGCCCGCGATGCGCCCCGGTGCATTGCGGGCCGCGGCGTTTGTCGGGGGTGGCTTGGCGCTATGCGCTGCCGAGAAGCGCCGCTAATCACGGACGTTTTTCCCAAAATGGATTTTTTTCTCGGTTGTGTGGGACATCTTTTATGTCAGGTAGTCCTTAGCATCAAATGTATGCCACACAATCGATGATTTCTGACTCGGCGGCTACTTTGGCCGACGCGCTGCTTCCATTCTTGACGCCACGGCGTGATTTGGCGCGCTTGGGAATCGGTGGCGCAAGCCCCTTGGCCGCGGTCGACATCGCGTTCCTTGACGGCCCCGCTTTCCGCGCTTGTGCTTATCGCGTGACGGTCGGTCCGGGGACCCTCGTTCCTCTATCATGTTAACTCGTCAACAAGTTTGGGTGAGAGGGGGACTCGGTGCGGGAGGACACTCGCTTCGAGGACTTCGTGGGGCTCATCGACGCCCTGCACAAGGAGATTCAGCGCATCAAGGCCTCCGAGGCGGAGCGCCTGGGCTTCAAGGGCGCGGACGTCATGTGCCTCTACTACCTCACGAAGAACCACGAGGGCCTCACGGGCTCGGAGCTCGCGCGCCTCGTGGACGTGAGCCGCGCCGCGATGTCGCGCACCATCGCGCGCCTCGAGGCCGACGGCCTCGTCGAGACCGCTGCCGGCGGGGAGGAGACCAGATACCGAGTCCCCGTGCGTCTCACCGAGAAGGGCGTCGAGGTGGCCCGGCCCATCGAGGGAATCATCCAAGATGTCCTTGAAGAGACGGGGCGCGTGCTCGACGTGAGGCAGCGCGCCCAGATGTACGAGTCGCTCAACGTCATCCTCAGCCGTCTGAGGCAGATTGCTCGCGACTAGGCCCGCCGGGCACGAGGAAAGGAAAGACCAGACATGGCAGTCCGCATCATCACCGACTCAGGCTTCGACGTCCCCGACGCGAGCGACGCGCGCCTCACGGTGCTCCCGCTCAGCATCACCTTTGGCGACACCACCTACGCCGACGGCGTCGACCTCACCAACGACCGCTTCTTCGAGCTGCTCATCGAGAGCGACGAGCTGCCCAAGACGAGCCAGGCCACCCCGTACGCCTACACGCAGATCTTCGAGCAGGTCCGCGCGGCGGGCGACGAGGCCGTGGTGATTACGCTCTCCTCGGGCCTCTCCGGGACCCACCAGAGCGCGCTCACCGCTGCCGCCGACTACCCCGAGGTGCACGTGGTCGACAGCAAGAACGTCACGATCGCCCAGGGCATCCTCGTCCAGTACGCGCTGCGCCTGGTCGACGAGGGTCGCGCCGCGGACGAGATAGCCTCGCTGGTGGAGTCCGCCCGCGAGCGCCTGGTCCTGCTTGCCCTTCTCGACACACTCGAGTACCTCAAGCGCGGCGGGCGCATCCCCAAGAGCGTCGGCGCCATCGGTGAGCTGCTCTCCATCAAGCCCGTGGTCGGGGTGCGCGACGGCGAGGTCGTGATGCTGGGCAAGGCCCGCGGCTCCAAGAACGGCCGCAACCTGCTTCACCAGGAGGTCGAAAAGAATGGCATCGATTTCACGATGCCGGTGCTGATTGGCTACTCGGGCCTCTCCGACAAGCTGCTGCGCAAGTACCTCGAGGACAACCGCGCCATCTGGGAGGACAAGGTGGCCGAGGAGGACCTCCCGATCACCTCCGTGGGCGCCACGGTGGGCACGCACGTGGGGCCAAACGCCATTGCGCTCGCGTTCTTCCGCAGGGAGTAGGTCGCATCGGGCCTCGAGCTGTGCAATTTGGCCCTTCGGTCCATGAATCCGCGGGACCCGAGTGCAGTTTGGGCCTTCGGTCCATGCGATTTCGCTCCCTAGGACGTAAAATAAAAATAGAAATGAATATAATGCGGCCGCCAACAGGAGAAACTCGCCCTGGAATGCATTTTTTTCAGCGATGCCCGCCGCGGACGCCGGAATCGCATGGACTGAGAGGCCAAATTGCACGCCGACCCTCCCATCTCATGGACTGAAGGGCCAAATTGCACGGATTGCGCACGGGTCGGCGCCTGGGCTACAGCACTTCGCGCACGATGAGGTCTATGAGCTGGTCAATCGACATCGGGTCGGGCTCCGAGAGCCAGGTGCTCACGGCGGCGACGATTCCGGAGAGGTAGAACTCGAGCAGCACGTGGGACTCCTGCTGCGTGAGGCCCTCGGACGGCAGCACGAAGCGCTCGAGCAGCGGGGCCACCACCTCCTTGAACCGGCGCGAGAACGTGGGGTCACCCTTCTCGCCGATGAGCACCTCGAAGTAGCCGCGGTAGCGCTGGGCGAGCTGCAGGATGAGGCCCATGTGCTGGGAGAAGTCGAGCCTGTCGCCTTGGAGCAGGCGGTCGTTCACCAGACGGGCGAGGCCTCCTAGGAGGGCGTCCTCGATCTCCTCGAGGACCTCGTAGACGTCGTGGTAGTAGAGGTAGAAGGTGGCGCGGTTGTAGCCGGCGCGGTCCGTGATCTCGCGCACGGAGATTCTCTCGATCGGCCGCTCGGCGTAGAGGTTCCAGAACGCCTCGCGGAGGTTTGCGCGCGTCTGCTCGGTGACCTGCGGCTGCTTCTTCATGGTTGCCCCCAGATTTGTGGACGTGCCAAGGAGCGCTCGACAATTGCGGCCCGCGTGTCGAGAGGTTCACGCTCCGTTGACCTGGTGCCAGTATACTTCCGGTTAGACAACACGTTGTCGAGTAATCGGAGCTGTGATGGCCTACATCGAGTTCTCTGACGTCGTGCGCAGCTACGGCGCGGGGTCCACCAAGATAAACGCCCTGGACGGCGCAAGCTTCGTCGTCGAGAAGGGCGAGCTCGCCGTCATCCTGGGGGCGTCGGGCGCGGGCAAGACCACGGCGCTCAACATCCTCGGGGGCATGGACAGCGCCACCTCCGGGACGGTCTGCGTGGACGGGCGCGACATCAGCCACGCAAGCGAGAACGACCTCGTGCTGTACCGTCGCGCCGACGTGGGGTTTGTCTTCCAGTTCTACAACCTCGTGCCCAACCTCACGGCGCTCGAGAACGTCGAGCTGGCCACCCAGATTTGCCCGGACTCGCTCGATCCGACGGACATGCTCGCCAAGGTGGGCCTGTCCGAGCGCCTGGCCAACTTCCCCGCGCAGCTCTCCGGAGGCGAGCAGCAGCGCGTCTCCATCGCGCGCGCCCTGGCCAAGAACCCCAAGCTGCTGCTGTGCGACGAGCCCACGGGCGCGCTCGACTACCAGACGGGCAAGCAGATCCTGCAGCTCCTTCAGGACATGTGCCGTTCCGAGAAGATCACGGTGATCATCGTCACGCACAACGCGGCCCTGGCCGACATGGCGGACCGCCTCATCCGCTTCAAGAGCGGGCGCGTCACGAGCATGACCGTCAACGACAACCCCAAGCCCATCGCAGAGATCGAGTGGTAGCGCGTGGTCGGGCGCGGCAACAACCCGAGCGCCTTTGGCAGGGGCATCCTGCGCACGATGCGCGGGAGCCTCAAGCGCTTCGTCGCGCTCGCCACGATCACGGCGCTCGGCGTCACGATGCTCGTGGGGCTGCGTGCCGCCTGCGTTGACCTGCGCGCCTCCGCAGACGCCTTCTTTGACGAGCAGAACCTCTTTGACGTGCGGGTGCAGTCCACGCTCGGCCTCACCTCCGAGGACGTGGACGCGCTCGCCGCGCTTCCGGGCGTGGAGGCCGCCGAGGGCGGCTGGGTCGAGACGGTCTACACCACGGTCGGCTCCGCCTCGGAGAAGGTCGACGTCAAGGCGCTCTCGCCGGACGGGATGAACGAGCCGGTGGTGCTCGAGGGTCACCTCCCCGAGCGCGACGACCAGATCGCGGTGACCAAGCGCTTCCTGGAGGACTCCGGACTCTACGTGGGCGACACCGTCACCTTCCACGGGGCCGACGACGGCACCGACGGCGCCACGGAGGTCTTCGAGCGCAAGGAGTACACGATCATCGCCGTGGTCCTGGACCCGATGGAGATCAACGCGGGCGAGGGCACCATGTCCTTCCGCTCGAGCGGCGGCTCGCAGTACTCGTTCTTCGTGCTGCCCGAGTGCGTGAACGACCAGCAGACCTACACGGTGGCCTACCTGAGCGTGGAGGGCGCGGACGCGCCCCTGTGCTATTCCGCGGAGTACGAGGACATCGTCGACGAGGTGTACCAGGGCGTGGAGGACGCGCGCTCCGAGCGCGAGCGGGCGCGCGGCGAGGGCCTGCGCGCCGATGCGACGGCAGAGGTGGACGAGGCGGAGGCCGAGGCGCTCTCCGAGCTCGCCGACGCCCAGGCCCAGATTGACGACGGGTACGCCCAGCTTGACGCCGCGCAGGCCGAGCTCGCCGCGCAGAGCGCGCAGGTCGAGGACGGCCTCGCGCAGATCGCCTCCGGCCTGGGGACCACGGTGGACGGCATCCCGGCGGCCCTCTCCTCCACGCACGACACGCTCGTTTCGTCGCGCACGAGCCTGGAGACCACGGCCACGATGATCTCCTCTCTCGCGGGGGACGAGTGGCCTGCGGACGCGTGGGCCCAGATCGGCTCCGCTGCCACGCAGGCCGAGCGCGACGCCGCGGCCGCCACGGTGGACTCCTGGCTGTCCGGCTTCGTCACGGACGGCACCGCCGCCATCGACCAGATAATCGCCCTCGTCGAGTCCCTCCCGGACGCGGAGCGCGGCTGGGAGAGCCTGCCCGAGGACGTTCGCCAGCAGATCACGGCGATCCTCGACGGCCTGAGCCCGGAGCTTCGCCAGGCCATCCGGGACATCCTCTCCATGGACTCGAGCGCCATCGTCGGTCAGCTCACGTCGCTCAGGGCCATGCTCTCCCAAATGGGCGGCCTCGGCTCGGGCATGGCACAGGTGGTTGCCGGCGAGGCGCAGCTCGCGGAGGCCCAGAGCGGCTACGACGCGCTCGTCGACGCGCGCTCGCAGATCGCCGCGGGGCAGGCCCAGATCGACGCCGGCCGCGCGGAGCTTGACGCGGGTGCCACGGAGCTCTCCAGCCAGCGCTCGAGCGCGCTCGCCCAGATCGCCGACGGCTGGGCGCAGCTCGAGAGCGGTCAGGACGAGCTCGACGAGGCGCGTGCCACCTACGAGTCCGAGCGCGCCGACGCGCTCGACCAGATCGCGGACGCGCGGGCAGAGGTGGAGGACATCCCCGACGCCACCTGGTACGTGCAGGACCGCTCGAGCCTCTCGAGCTACGCCAGCGTCGACTCCGATGCCTCGTCCATCGAGGCCATCGGCACGGTGATACCGGTTGTCTTCTTCGTGGTGGCGGTGCTCATCAGCTTGACCACCATGACGCGCATGGTGGAGGAGGAGCGCGGCCTCATCGGCGTCTACAAGGCGCTCGGCTACGGGCGCGGCAAGATCCTCTCCAAGTATGCGCTCTACGCGCTGACGGCCTGCCTGGTCGGCGGCGTGGTGGGCAACGTGCTCGGCTTCGTGGTGCTTCCCGCCATCATCTTCACGATCTTCTCGACCATGTATGCGCTGCCCGGCTTCCTCTACGGCTTTGACGCGCTCTGGGCGCTCGGCGCCACTGCCCTCTTCGCCCTGGGCATCGTGGGTGCCACGCTCGTCACCTGCTGGCGCGAGCTGCGCGAGTCCCCGGCAGAGCTCATGCTGCCCAAGGCCCCCAAGGCCGGCTCGCGCATCTTCCTCGAGCACGTTGGTCCCGTGTGGCGTCGGCTCAGCTTCCTGAACAAGGTCACGGCGCGCAACCTCCTGCGCTACAAGCGCCGCTTCCTCATGACGACGTTTGGCATCGCGGGCTGCGTGGCGCTGCTCGTCACGGGCTTTGGCATCCGCGACACCGTGCTCTCGCTCTCGCCTCGCCAGTACGGCGACGAGGGCGTCATGCGCTACGACCTCATGGCGGTGACGACGTCCGACGACCTCGCCTCCGTGACCGACGACCTCCTCTCCGGCGACGAGGTCGGCGACCTCGCGCAGATTTACGTGGACAGCGTGACCGTCACGTGGGGCGACACCAAGGAGAGCGCCCAGCTCTACGTGGTGCCCGACGGCGTTGACCTCCCCGCGTACGTGAGCCTGCGCGACGCCGCGGGCAACGAGATCGACCTCGGCTCCACGGGCGTCGTGGCGACCAAGGCCCTCGAGCAGGTCATGGGGCTCGCCGAGGGCGACGAGATCAGCCTGCAGGACTCCACGCTCGCCACGGGCAGCGCGCAGGTCGGCGCGGTGGGGGTGAGCTACCTCGGCGACGCCGTCTACATGAGCGAGGGCGCCTACGAGGAGGCGTTTGGGACGTCGCTCGAGCCCAACGCGCTTCTCGCCCACCTGACGGGCTCCGCCGACGAGCAGATCTCGTACGCGGAGAGCCTCACCGAGGACGGCCGGATGCTGTCCGTCTCGGCCACCCAGAAGCTCGTGAACGACTTCTCGAGTGCCTTCACGCTCATCAACACCGTCGTCTACGTGGTCATCGTCCTTGCCGCGGCCCTCTCGTTCACGGTGGTGTTCACGCTCTCAAACACCAACATCTCCGAGCGCGAGCGCGAGCTCGCCACGATCAAGGTGCTCGGCTTCAAGCGCGGCGAGGTGCACCGCTACATCAACAAGGAGACGCTCATCCTCACGGCGATAGGCGTGGTGGCGGGCCTGCCGATGGGCTACGCGCTCGCGCGCAGCCTCACGTGGATCCTGCGGATGCCGTCGCTGTACTTCGACGTCGTGGTGGACCCGCTCACGTACGTGATCTCGGCGGCGCTCGCCTTTGTGTTCACGCTGCTCGTGAACCTCATGACCAACCGCTCGCTCGACCGGATCGACATGGTGGGCGCCCTCAAGTCCGCGGAGTGACGTGACGAGTAGGGCAGGGTAGATTGTCGCTAGGCCCCGCGCTGGGCGAGAAACGCCCGCGTGCGGGCCTCGCGCGGGTGGTCGATGACCTGCTCGGCGCTGCCCTGCTCCACGATGACGCCACCGTCCATGAAGATCGCGCGGTCGGCCACCTCGCGGGCGAAGGCCATCTCGTGGGTGACCACGACCATCGTCATGCTCTCGGCGGCGAGCTCCTTGATGACGCGCAGCACCTCGGCGGTGAGCTCGGGGTCGAGCGCGCTCGTGGGCTCGTCGAAGTAGAGGATCTGCGGGTGCATGGCCAGGGCGCGCGCGATGCTCGCCCGCTGCTGCTGGCCGCCCGAGAGCTGGCAGGGCACCTTGTCCTCGCAGCCGGCGAGCCCCATCTTGGCGAGAAGCGCCCGGGCCTCGGCCTCGGCCTCCGCGCGGGGGCGCCCCTGCACGCAGACCGGCGCGTCCATCACGTTGCGCAGCACCGAGAAGTGCGGGAACAGGTTGTAGCTCTGGAACACCAGGCCAAAGCGGGAGCGGGCCGCGGCGAGCGCGTTCTTGTCGCCGTACGCGCCGCCTGAGGCCACGGGGAGCTCGCCGTAGGAGAGGCTTCCGTCGTCCAGGCGCTCGAGCAGGGTGAGGCAGCGCAGCAGCGTGGACTTGCCGCCCCCGGAGGGGCCGATGATCGCGACGACCTCGCCGGGGCTGACGGAGAGCGAGATGTCGCGCAGGACCTCGGCCTCGCCGAAGCTCTTGCGCGCGTGCTCGAGCGAGACGACGGGGCGTGCCGCGTTCTTCTCGACGTCAGTCATGGTAGTAGCTCAGCTTTCTCTCGATGCGACCGGCAAGGGCGTCAATGAGCAGGTTGAAGACCCAGTAGAACGCCGCGGCGATGGCGAACGGCACCATGGAGACCTGGCTCGCCACGAGCTGCTTGGCCACCGTGAACATCTCGATGACGCCGATGGAGAACGCGAGCGAGGTGTCCTTGACGAGCGTGATGACCTCGTTGGTCATGGCGGGCATGATGCGCTTGACCACCTGCGGCAGCACGATGCGCACGAAGGTCTGGGTGCGCGAGTAGCCGAGGACCTCGGCCGCCTCGTGCTGGCCGCGCGGGATGGACTGGATGCCGGAGCGGTAGATCTCGGCGAAGTAGGCCGCGTAGTTGACCACGAACGCCACGATCGTGGCGTACCACTTGGAGTCCGTGGTGAGGCGGATGCCAAACACGTAGAACGGGACAAAGTAGATGGCAAACATCTGCAGCATGAGCGGGGTGCCGCGCATGATGGAGATGTAGAACCGGGCGAGAAGGGCCAGCGGCTTGAAGCTGCTCATGCGCGCAAAGGCGACGAGCATCCCGAGCGGCAGCGACCCCACGAGCGTGAGGGCGAAGATCTGCAGGCTGACGAGGAACCCCTCGGCGAGCATCCCGGTCATGGTGAGTATGTCCACGCTGGTCCTTTCAGGGAGGTGGGCCAAAGGGGACGGACCCCTTTGGCCCACTGGGAGGAACGGGGAGGGAGGTGCCTACTCGAGGCACCAGTTCTCGTAGGAGATCCCCTGGTCGGCGTACTTCTCGCAGAGCTGCTCGACGAAGCCGTCCTCGTCCATGGCGCGCAGCGTGTCGCTCACGGTGCGCGCGGTGGCGTCGTCGCCGAGCTTGAAGCCCACGGCGTAGTGCTCCTCGGAGAGGGGCTCGTCGAGCTGGACGTAGGCGTCCGGGTTGGCGGCGAGCTGGTAGGCGGCGATGGACAGGTCGCAGGCCACCGCGTCGACGGCGCCGGACTCGAGCTGCATGAAGGCGGTGTTGTAGTCGCCGATGGTCTCGAGGCTGGCAAAGGTGGCGGCGAGGTCGGCCTGCGTGGCCTCCTCGCCGGCGAGCACGTTGTATGCGGCGGAGTCGACCTGGGTGATCACGGCCTTGCCGGAGAGGTCGCCAAAGCCCGAGATGCCGGAGTCGGCGCGCACGACGACGACCTGGGCGTTGAGCATGTAGGGGTCGGAGAAGGTGTAGTCCTCCTCGCGCCCCTCCATGGTGAAGCCGTTCCAGATGCAGTTGATGGCGCCGCTGTCGAGCAGGGTGTCCTTGGCGTCCCAGTCCACGGGCTCGAGCTGGACCTCCCAGCCGTTGCGTGAGGCCACCTCGGCGGCGAGCTCGAGGTCGAAGCCGGTGTACTCGCCGTCGTCGCCCACGTAGCCGTAGGGCGGGTAGGCGGAGTCAAAGCCCACGATGAGGGTGCCGGTGTCGACGGCGCCGGTCCCGGCCTCGGCGGAGAGGTCCGCGGAGTCGGCGGGGGCGTCGGAGGAGGGGGTGCCACCGCAGCCGACGAGCGTGCCGGCGGCGAGCAGCCCTGCGGAGGCGAGCGAGGAGAGGACGAACGACCTTCTGGTGATCATGGGGCTTCCTTCCACGAGGTTCTTCTCGGCTAGGTGCTTTACTTTGCTAAAGCGTAGGGAGGAATATACGCTTTAGTTGGGTGGAGTGCAAGGCGCCGGCAAGGTGGTTTTCAGGCTGGAAACACGACGGCTGTGGTATGATGCGGCTCCACGAGGGAGTAGTGGCACGCCTGGTGCGTGCGGCGCGTCAACATGCTGGCCTTTGGCCTGGCGTGCCTTAATCAACGAGACTCGCGGCAAGGGAGGTAGAGGGCCCTTGCCGCGAGTTTTTTGTTTGACGGAGCCGGGTTCGCCCGGCGGGAGAGGGGACAACATGGGAATCGTCGAGCTGCTGCTGGTGGCCGTGGGCGTCTCGATGGACGCGTTTGCCGTCTCTATCTGCCGGGGGCTGGGGATGCGAAGGCTCAACCTGCGCGCCGCGGCGGTGCTCGCGCTCTTCTTTGGTGGCTTCCAGGCGCTCATGCCGCTCATCGGGTGGGCGCTGGGCAGCCAGTTCATGGGGGTCATCGCGCCCGTTGACCACTGGGTCGCGTTTGTGCTGCTGGCGTTCATAGGCGGCAAGATGCTCTGGGAGGCGGAGCACGAGGGGGAGGACGACTGTGGCTGCAAGGACACGAGCCGCATCGACCTGCGCGAGTTTCTCGTGCTTGCCGTGGCGACCTCGATCGACGCGCTCGCGGTCGGCATCTCGTTTGCCGCGCTCTCGGTTGACATCGTGCCCGCGGTGAGCCTGATCGGGCTCACGACCTTTGCCTTCTCGTTCGGGGGCGTGGCGGTGGGCCACTTCTTCGGCGCGCGCTACGAGAGGCCCGCGAGCGTGGTGGGCGGCGTGGTGCTCATCCTGATCGGCCTGAAGGTCCTGCTCGAGCACCTCGGCGTGCTCTGAGCTGCGAAGGGGGCTGACAGGGGGGACGGGGGGATCTGTCAAGTC
>ENA-OPBG01001974-OPBG01001974.1-human-gut-metagenome-genome-assembly--contig:-NODE-1974-length-12781-cov-3.342841_pt1 | contig 12781 bp, 7 predicted proteins | sample MGYA00241065_ERZ501446 | MGnify/ENA primary metagenome ERZ501446 (study PRJEB25962, sample SAMEA2042632) | human gut metagenome | biome: human gut; feature: human-associated habitat; material: faeces...
AAGAACGCCAGAAAGATGTGCGGGGTGTTTATCGGGTTCATGAGAGAATAGAACTGGTTGGAAAGGCGGTACTCTTGGTAGATGATATTGTCACCACAGGCGCCACACTTTGTGAATGTGCACGGATGCTGTACAAGGCTGGTTCTTCATTCTGGCGCTGTGGGCAATTATTTTCGTAACGCTCAAGATCGTATTCAACGGCTCGATCATTGAGGCATTCCAGACCGTCCGCGTGCAGACACCGGACTGGTTCTCCTATCCGGGTCCGATCGGCATATGCACCTATCCGTCGCGCGTCAGCTATCCGCTTGCGTGTGCATTCGGCTACACGCTGCTGCTGCCGCAGGTGTTCGTGCGCTCCGGCTATTACAGCGCGGGTCTGAAGGACCAGCGTCAGATGGCGTTCCTTGCACCGTTCCTGCAGATCATCGTCTGGGGCGGCACGATGCTCATCGGTCTGGTCGCGCTGGCTGCCATGCCTGACCTTACCAGCTCGGAAACCGAACTGGTTATCCCGTATATGTGCAACATCATCGCGGGCACGCACGGTCTGCTCGCGCAGATTCTGATGATCGTGTTCCTCATCGGCGTACTGGCGGTCGGTCTGTCCACCGCAAATGCGCTGCTGATGGTCATGTCCTCTATCATCTACAAGGACCTGCTGGTCGGTATCGGTCACTGCAAATTCAAGACATCCGAAACCTCGGTTATCCGCGTGGTAATTCTGCTGTTCGGTGCCGTAACGGTTGCCGTATCGCTCATGCACTGGGAATACGTCTACAATCTGATGATTTTCGCGGATTCCCTGGTCGAATCGCTGTTCCCGGCGCTGGTATTCGGCATTTACTGCAAGTGGGCAACCCGAAAAGCCGCTATCACCTCGATTTCGGTCGGTGCGATCATTATCTGCCTGACCTTCTTCGTCTGGGATCTCGGCTATGTGTGGTACGGCACGATCGGTCTGGCGACCGCGTTCGTGCTGATGTATGTGGTCTCTAAGCTGACAAAGGACGACCCGAAGGACAGCGAGGACTTTTACGAGGCGCTTGACTCCGGTCACAGACGCTTCATGCGCATCAAAGCAAAAATCAAGTAACGGCAGGAGGGCGAAATCCCATGCTACGATTTACGCTCAATGGCACACAAATTGAAATAGAAGACGGCGAAAACCGCACATTGCTCGAATATCTCCGCAATGTAAAGTGCATGAGGGGCACAAAAGAAGCCTGCAGCACCGGTCACTGCGGCGCGTGCAGCGTGCTGGTGGACGGCAGGCTGACGCGCTCATGCGTGACACTCGTGCGCCGACTGGACGGCAAAGCCGTCGAAACCATCGAAAACGCACCGAACGACACCATGCTGCAGGTGATTCAGCACTCGTTTCTCGATGTCGGCGCTGTGCAGTGCGGCTTCTGCACACCGGGCATGGTGATGGCGACAAAGGCGCTGCTGCTGCACCATCCGGCCCCGACCGAGCCAGAAATCTGCGACGGGCTGAAAAACAACTACTGCCGCTGCACCGGCTACGTCAAAATTATCGAAGCAGTCAAGCTGGCAGCGGCGCGGCTGCGCGGGGAAGATCCGGATATCGACAGCTTCCGCAGCCACGAAAGCACGGTTATTGTGGTTGGTGAAAATCAGGTCGTGCCCGAAATCACCGGTTCCGCAGTCGGCAAGTCGGTCTGGGATGTGGACGGCATGGACAAGACCGGCGGCAGGCTGAAATTCTGCGACGACTACACCGCGGAGGACATCGGCGCGAATACCCTGCTGCATGGTGCATTTGTCTGGGCGCCGGCGCCGCACGCAAAGATCAACGCGGTGGACTACTCCGCCGCCGAACAGGCGGAAGGTGTGGTGCGCATCGTGACGGCGGCTGACGTGCCCGGCATGAACAAGGTCGGCACATGGACGCCGGAGCAGCCGGTCTTTTGCACGGATGAGGTGCGGTTTCTCGGTGACCATCTGGCGCTGGTTGTCGCGGATACGGCGGCGCACGCGAGAGCGGCCGTCAAGCTGGTCAAAATCGACTATGAAGAACTGCCCGGCATCTACACCATGGCGGACGGCTACCGCAAGAACAGCTTCATCGTGCACACCGGCCGCGTCAGCGGCGATGTGGAGCAGGCAAAGCAGCGGACGGACATTGTCAAGCTCAACGTCTCCAAGGATATTGAACCGCAAGAGCACGCCTGCATGGAGCCGGTTTCGGCCATCGGCGCGGTGCAGGACGGCAAAACGATCCTCTATTCCTGCACACAGGCGCCGTTTGAAATCCGCAGTATGCTGGCAAAGATTCTGGACAAGCCGGAGGAGGATATTCGCGTTATCGTGACGCCGCTCGGCGGCGGCTTCGGTAAAAAATGCGACTCATTTCTTGAAGCACCGGCGGTTGTTGCCGCTCATGCCTGCGGCAAGCCGGTCAAGATTACGCTGACACGCAAGGAGGATTTGATCCTCACCACCAAACGCCACGGCTACCATACGGATTACGAGATCGGCTTTACGCCGGACGGCAAGTTCCAGTATCTGGACTGCCGGATGTTCTCGGACGGCGGACCGTACGAGTGCGAAAGCTACGGCACGCTGATGACCGGCGCACTGATGAGCGGCGGCCCGTATATCATCCCCAATGTCAAGGTGGAAGGCTCGGCGATCCGCAACAACAATCTGCAGGGCGGTGCGTTCCGCGGCTACGGCATCAATCAGGCGGCGATCTCCATTGAAACTGCGATGGACATGATGGCGGAAAAGCTGAATATCGACCCGTTCGAGCTGCGCCGGCGCAATGCCGTCTATCCGGGTGCGACCTCGGTCGGCGGTGAGGTGCTCAAATACAGCATGGGCATGATGGATACCATCAACCAGTGCGAAAAAAGCCTGAAAAAGGCGCTCAAGGAGTACGAAGGACAGTATCCCAAGGGCAGTAAGGTGCTCGGCTGGGGCATGGCCTCGGGATTCAAGAATGTAGGCGTCGGCAAGGGTATTTTCACTGATGACGGTGCGTGCAGGCTGATTCTGCAAGGCAACGGCCGCCTGCACATGATCGTTTCCGGCACGGATATGGGACAGGGCTTCCGTACAGCCATGACGCAGATCGCGGCGGAAACGCTCGGCATGGATATCGGGGATATTTACATCACCAACGGCGACACCGAGCTGACCATCCCCACCGGCGAATCGGTTTCCGAGCGGCAGACGCTGTGCGGCGGCCGTGCGGTGTATGAGGCGTGCGTCAAGCTCAAGCAGGATTTAGACAGCCGTCCGTGGCGGCCGGGCGAGGAACGCCGCGCGGAATATTACTATGCCTCCGACCCGTGCTTTGCCATCGGTGATTTTGAGGGTGCAAAGCAGCGCGGTGCAAAATACCGCAATTTTCCGGCGTATGCGTATGCCACGCAGGCCGCCATTGTCGAGGTAGACAAGGAGACCGGCGAGGTCCGGCTGCTCAAAATCATCGCGGCGCACGATGTCGGCCGTGCCATCAATCCGCATATCATCGAGGGTCAGATGCACGGCTCGTGCTCGATGGGACAGGGCTACGCACTGACCGAGGGATATCCGACGAAAAACGGCTATCCGGTCAAGACGCTGTACCGTCAGCTGGGTCTGCCGCGTGCCGAGGATACGCCGGATTACGAGATTATTTTAATCGAGGACCCGGAGCCGCAGGGTCCGTTCGGCGCAAAAGGCATTTCCGAGGTTGCGACCGTGCCTGTCACACCGGCGATTCTCAACGCTGTGTCGCGTGCCATCGGCGTGCGCATCAATAAGGTACCCGCGTCGCCCGAAGTCGTGCTTGAGGCCATCCGCACCGGCAAGTGCGAGGTGCCGACCATGGAGCAGCAGCTTCAGGCGCTCGAAAAGGATTGCGAATGTCACCGTCCGTCGGACGGTGTGCAGTGAAATTTCTTGTCATTGTTTACAATGACAGTCGAAACAGCATCACCACCTATAGCACAAAGACCCGGAATCTTTTTCGGAAGATTCCGGGTCTTTGCTGTTTTCACTTATTTTCCGTCTGTTTTTTTACCGCCTCTGCGATTTTACGATACTCCGGCACATCCACGCCGTACTGCTCCGCCAGACACACAACCTGATAAATCAAACCATCCACCTCGGACTGCTTGCCGGCTTCCATATCGCGCTGCATAGAGGTAGACGCGGTCGGTGCAAGCGCATCCAGAATGCGCAGGTTGCGCTCGACCAGCTCCCCCGGCCTGCTCTCCAGCGGAATACCCATCTTGTCCGCCAGCGCAACGACCTCTTTTATCAGGCTCACAAAGCTGTCGCGCACCTCGCCCGGATGCTGCATTTCCGCAGCTTTCGCGTGATAATACTGTCCGCAGGCCGCATTCGGCGACACATACGCAAATTTGAGCAGCGTGTCGCGCTCGACATACGGAGAATAAACCGGGGCGATTCCGGCGTTTTTGAGGTCAGTCTCGACCTGCTGCAGCACCGGATGATCGGTCTTGTGGCTCGGCAGTCCGTACACGATGCGGCAGATCGCACCGTGCTTCTGAATGACGCCCGGCGCAATCCTGTTGGCCGAAATGTAGATGCAGCCGTCCGTGACGAGCAGCTCAGGCAGCTCCGCCTGCAGGGCACGGCCCGTGCCGTAGATGTTGAGCACCGGAATAACTACCGTGTCCCTGCCTGCTGCCTTGCGGATGAACGGCACGGTATCCGCGAGAGAGTATCCTTTGACACACACGAAAATCACATCCGGCGCGGGAGCGCCCTGCTCCCTCGCGGCAAGAAAGCCGTCCATGTCGATCGCCTTGACCGGAATGCTCTCGCACTCATTTTCTCCGGATACAAGCGTCAAGCCGTGCTCCTGCAGGACCGCAAGATGCTTTCCGCGTGCAATAAGTGTGGTATCCGCACCGGATTTGCTCAAATACGCGCCTACCGGTCCGCCAACGCCACCGGCACCGATAATCATATAACGCAGCTTCATCCTCTGTTCCTCCGATTGCTTTTTCTGCATTATAGCACAAAATCGGCAATGTATCCACAAGTCTGTGGATATCTCTGCGAAGCGCGTGATTCTCCGCTTCTGTCATTGCATCTGTTCCCTTTTCACGATATAATGATTTTCATATATAACTTTCTCACCCGTCTAATTTGTTCGATAAAATTCGACAGCCTGCAAGGAGGTCATTGCACATGGCTGGCAACCCCCAAAAGAAAAGCACCGGCATCGTCAACGCCGCCATTGGCGCGCTGGCAGTCGTGCTGGCTATATTGATTGTCTGGATGATGAACCTCGTTTCCGGTATTCAGGGCACCGCGCGTATCATCAACTACGCCGGACTCGTGCGCGGCAAGACCCAGCGTATCGTCAAGCTGGAAATCTCCGGTCAGCCGCAGGACGGCATGATCGCAGATATTGACGCGTTGATCGCCGGACTGCGCTTCGGCAGCGACAAGCTCAGCCTTGTGCGGCTGAACGATGACGCCTTCCAAAGCAAAATGCAGGAGCTGGACGACTATTTTCAAGCACTCAAGCAGGAGATCGGCCGCGTGCGCGCAGTCGGCTCAAATAACACGGACATCATTCCCATCAGCGAAACCTTTTTCGGCATCTGCGACGACGCGACCGGTCTGGCGGAGGCGTACTCGCAGCGCAAGGCAACCTCGCTTTCCGCTCTGGAGAAGTACATCACAGCGGATATCGTCGTGCTCATGCTGCTGATCGGCTACCAGCTGTTTCAGGCGCTGCACACGGCTGCGATGAACCGCGCTCTGCAGCATAAGGTCTATCTGGATGCCGCGACCGGCCTGCCCAACAAGAACAAGTGCGAGGAGCTGCTCGACGATCCGACGCCGCCTGCGCCAGAAACCGGCGTGTGCAGCTTTGACCTGAATAATCTGCGCCGCATCAACAACAGCATGGGCCATGAGGCCGGTGACGCATACATCCGGCGATTTGCGGTCGCGCTGCGTGCGGCCATGCCCGAGGAGCATTTTGTCGGCCGTGCAGGCGGCGATGAGTTCCTCGCGATAACGCACGGACCGGATGCCGATGCGCTGCAGAAATTGCTCGCCCATGTCCGTAAACAGCTTGCCGAGGAGTCCCGACAGCATCCGGATACACCGCTCAGCTATGCGGTCGGCTTTGCGCTTGCATCGGACAATCCGGACAGCAATATGCGCGATCTGTTTGACCTTGCGGACAAAAACATGTACATCAACAAAAACCACGTCAAGCGCGAGGAAGCCGCCGCCGAAAAGCGGCTGGATTTTCAGCTGCTGAAGCAGGTCAACCGCCTGCACCGCAGCTTTTCCGACTGCCTGTACTGCGATGCGCGTCTGGACACCTACCGCACCATCCGCGCGTGCGAGAGCTTTTTTCTGGCATCGGACGGCAGCTACACCAGCGCCGTCGAGCAGATTGCCGAGGAACAGGCTGCTAAAAGCGAGCGCAGCCGCGTCCGTTCTGCGCTGCAGCTTGACGTACTGCAGCGCAGCCTGCACAGCGCAGAGGATACTCTCGAACTGCAGTACAACGCGGCCGAGGAAAGCCGCTACAGCCGTTTGACCGTTCTTCCGATTGACTGGGATGAAGCCGGTGTGCTGCACCACTTTATCCTCGCGTTCGAGACTATTCGGCTGAACGCCGACCAAGCCATCGACCCGAAGGAGCAGCTGACGCTGTACTACGAGCAGCTAAAGCAGTCTATCCTTGAGAACGACAGCTATGTGGACGCGCTGCTCGATATGGCGGGCACAATCTACACGGTAAACCTCACGCGCGACACCCTCGAGCGCAACATTTCACCTGCGGGCAAGAGCGATTCGGACCGGGCGCTGTTCCTCGACTACCCGCTTCCCTGCTCCTACCGCGACTACTGCGACGAGTACCGCAAGCGCGTCACACCGGCAACACTCGGCAGCTACCGCACGGCAGATACCAGTGCCCGTCTGCTCAAGCGCTTTGCCGCCGGTGAAAAACACATCACGGTGGAATACTGCGTGCAGGAGGATGACGGCGCTATCCGCTGGGTACAGAAAACCGTGCTGATGACGCAGACCACCATGTTCGATCCGGAAATCAATGCCGAAATGCCGATGGTCACGGCGATTATCCTGCTGCAGGATACCTCGCAGATGCACGCCCGCGACGAGCAAGAGAACGCCCGTCTGCAGGCCGCCTTCGATGAAATGCGTATTGCGAACCGCACCAAAACCGAATTTCTCTCGCGCATGAGTCACGATATCCGCACACCGCTCAACGGCATTATCGGTCTGCTGCAGGTGGACGAAACCCACTTTGATGACAAGGCGCTGCTGCTGGAAAATCACAAAAAAATGCAGATTTCCGCCAATCACTTGCTGTCACTCATCAACGATGTGCTGCAGATGAGCAAGCTGGAGGAGGGCACGACAGTCCTCACGCACGAGCGCATCAGTCTGGTGGAGCTGACCCGCGATATCATTACCATTATCATCGGCCGCGCCGAAGAAGCCGGCATTGAGTGGGAGTACGAAAAGGACAAATCCATCATTCCGTACCCGTATATTTACGGCAGTCCGCTGCATCTGCGGCAGATTTTCCTCAATATTTACGGCAACTGCATCAAATACAACCGTCCCGGAGGTAAAATCACCACCCATACGGACTCGCTCGGCGAACAGGACGGCAAATGCACCTATCGCTGGACGATTTCGGATACGGGTATCGGCATGAGTCCGGACTTTGTTGACCATATTTTTGAACCGTTCACGCAGGAAAAGCAGGACGCGCGCAGCTATTATCACGGCACCGGTCTCGGCATGACCATCACCAAGGAGCTTGTTGACCGGATGGGCGGCTCGATTACGGTCACGAGTCAGCTTGGTGTCGGCTCCACCTTTGTAATCACTTTGCCGTTTGAAATTGCACCGTCTCCCGAGCAGACACCGGACGCACATGCCGCGCCGGATATCAGCATTGCAGGCTGCAGGCTGCTGCTCGTCGAGGACAATGCGCTCAACGCCGAAATCGCACAGATTCTGCTGACCGACGAAGGAGCGACCGTAACCGTCGTCACGGATGGCAAACAGGCTGTGGAGATCGTGCAGAACAATCCACCGGACACATTCGACGCGGTTCTCATGGATGTGATGATGCCTGTGATGAACGGCATTGACGCTGCGAAGACCATTCGCTCGCTCAACCGACCGGACGCGAAAACGCTGCCCATCATCGCCATGACCGCAAACGCCTTTTACGAGGATGCACAGAAGTGCCTCGCCGCAGGCATGAATGCCCATCTGGCAAAGCCGCTGCAGATAAAGAAGGTCAAGCAGACGATCGCCGAATGGGTGAAAAATAACCGAACTGCAAAAAAGGACGCGTAAAGCGTCCTTTTTCATTCTACAGATAACGCATCCTCGCTGATTACCGCCCGAATCCCCCATGACGGCACCTTATCCGGATAGGCTTCGCCTTCGAGCATGACAAACGCCGCATCATACTTCGGACGTTTTTTCGGGTAGATGCCGAGTCCGTCCGTGAAGTACAGCAGGCCGCGCAGATGGCGGAACGCGCCTTCGGCATTTAAGCGGTCAACGTGCTCGAAAACCGGACGAAAATCAGTCGCAGACTGACCGATCAGTTCAAAATGCTCCATATATTCCGCGAGTTCCCGCGCATTTGTCACCTTTTTGTCCGAGCGCAGCTGATCGTCGCACTGCAGAATACGCAGGTTGAAATGCCGGAAAAAGCTGGTGTTCTCCTGCAAAAGCTCATAGGTGCGGCTGAGGAACGCGCGCACGAGTTCACCGGAGGTGGACATCGAGGTATCAATGGCAATGACGAAATCCTCTATTTTCCGCACCTCCCGCGTTTCTAACGGCTCGATAAGCGGCATATTTCCGAAATGACGCAACCCGTAGGCGTAGTAGCCGTAATCGAACGAATCCGCATCCACCGAGACCTCCTCCCGCAGAGCGGAAAACCGGCGCAGGAACGCGCGGAAATCAGTCGTTTTGCGGGTGGAAACGGCAAGCTGCTCCCGCACAGCCTGACCGCCTTCCGCCTTGTTCGCGAAAACCGTCTCCATCGCGGTCTGCGTGCGCTCGGCCTGCTGCTGCCAGCGGCGCTCCTGCTGATCGTCATCCTCCTTGTACCACAGTGTATGCTCGTCCACCGCGAACACGCGCGTGAGCGTAGCGCAGTCGTAGGAGTTCAGCCGCGTGCGCCGAAAATGCCGATATACCGCCTCGGCGGTCAGCACGGGTAGCTCGTCCCGCAGTTCACGGTAGATATTCTGCCGCCGAACTGACACCTTTTCCGCCTGCAGGCAGCGGTAATCCAGCGAATCCAGCATGCTTTCGACCGCAATATCGCACGACAGATCCCATAGATCGGCATCGCGTCCGCGTGTCTTTCCGGGATGGCGCAGCAGACAGTGGAACAGCGTGTGCAGATAGGCGCGGTTGACGTTCGCGCGGGAGCGCTCGTACTGCTGCGCCAGCCAGGCACCGCTGAAAAACAGCACGCGCGTGTCGGTAGCGAGCGTGGGTGTATCGTAACCGTCTGCCGCAGGCAGCGCCGCCAGCGCGGAATCGAGGAACGGCAGGTTCATGTACAGTTCGGTGCGGGCAGAAAACAGGATTTCGCGTCCGATAGAAGTCCAGCGGGAGGACTGCGACATAGAAAACATCACCTCACAGGTTCATCTTGCATCGTAGGGCGGGGTGCCCTACGGATTTATTGATAACTTCTATATATTTATATCATAATTCAAACGATTTGGCGCGTCCCTTGGACTGCGTTTTGCCGGCGGCTGACAGCAGAACGGACAGCGCTGCTGTCTGCTCTGCTTCGCGGGCAGACGTGCACGCGGCATCCACATCGGCGGCAGAGAGCACACCGAGCGACAGCAGGAAGGTCAATGCAGCGGTCTCGCCTGCCTTGGCGCAGGACTGCGCCAGATTGCCGCCGTGGGTGCGTAAAACCGTAAGATACTCCGCTTTTGCGGCATCCGAGAGCGCAAACGGTACGGCAAGCCGCCGCACGGCTACACGTGCCGCGACCGAAAAATCGTGCCGCTCAAGCAGTTCGCTCAGGGCAGCATCATACTGCCGAAAATTCAGCACACCGCCGTCAAAGCACTGGCGGTAGCTGTATCCTGCACCGTGAATGCGCCGCTGAAAAATATGCGCCGGACTGAGGTCCTCCAGTTCCTCGACGTACTCGGGGAACAGCAGGCGCGCGTGCTCATCAAACCGCACATCGAGTTCTCCGGCGTACTCGCCGAGCAGCCTGGGCAGGCAGGTCGGCGCGAAAGGCTCGGCGTGCAGGATAACCTCGCGCAGGCTCATGCAGTTCATCAGCGCACCGCCGCCGAATTCGCTGACGGCATCAGTCAGTTCGATACGTTCAAGGTTTCGGCAGTTATAAAATGCATAACTGCCAACACTTTTTGCATCCTTCGGGAGCGTAACCGTGCGGATAGCCGCCGCATTGTGCTTCGGCTCCGTGCCGCCGCAGGTAATACGGACAGCGAACGTGTCCTTGCCTGTCAGATCGGGGACCCGCTCGCTGAGTACATACGCGCCGACCTCGGTAACAGGCACACCGTCTATCTCATCCGGCAGACGCACAATATCGTCCTGCGTTTCGCACCGCAAAAGCGCAATGCCGCCGCTCGCACTCCGCGAACAGGTCAGCCGCAGTTCGTTTTCACCCTCGATCACCCGCATTTGCACTCATGTCCTTTCTGCTTTTTCATTCTGCTACCCATTATAGCACAGTGTGCAGAAAAAGACGATACTGCGCCCTTCATTCTCATAATAAGAATTTATAACAGAAATAATATATTGTTTTTCGCAAATCACACTTGACAATCCACTGTTTTGCGAATATACTGTGACCATACCAAGTAAACCAACACAAACCAATGACGAAGACGAGTAGCAGGGAGACCGAACCTCCAAGAGAGCCGCAGGCGGTGTGATTGCGGCAGGCAAGGACCGTGTGAATGGACTTCAGCAGGGCAAGGCGAACGGCTTCGGCCAAGTAACTGCGACGGGGACTCCGCCCGTTATCAGGGGAGCGCGCATTGTTTGATGTGTGAGCAGAGTGGACGCAGTTTGCGTCAATCTGGGTGGTACCGCAAGAGCGTATTCGCTCCTGTCCCAAGAGAAATCTGGGACAGGAGCTTTTTATTTTGTAAAACAAATTGAGAGTGAAACTATTCACCATCTCTCCACTCTATCTGAAATTTGTAAAGGAGCAATCACCATGGCTAAGATCCCCCACAGACTTTATTTGACCGAAGACCAGATGCCCAAGCAGTGGTACAACCTGCGGGCGGACATGAAGGAAAAGCCGGACCCGCTGATTCATCCGGGCACGCACCAGCCGCTGCCGGAAGAAGCGCTATATCCCATCTTCTGTGAAAAGCTGGCTCATCAGGAGCTCGACAACGACACCCGCTACATTGATATTCCCGAGCCGGTGCTCGATATGTATAAGCTGTACCGTCCGTCTCCGCTGTGCCGCGCGTACAATCTGGAGAAGGCGCTGGACACCCCGGCTAAGATCTACTACAAGTTTGAGGGCAACAACACCTCAGGCAGCCACAAGCTGAATTCCGCGATCGCACAGGCGTACTACGCCAAGGAACAGGGCCTCAAGGGCCTTACCACCGAGACCGGTGCCGGTCAGTGGGGTACTGCACTCTCTGAGGCATGCGCGTACTTCGGACTGGATTTGAAGGTATTCATGGTTAAGGTCTCCTACGAGCAGAAGCCGTTCCGCAAGGCCATCATGCAAACCTTTGACGCGAATGTAACGCCGTCTCCGTCCAATACCACCGAGGCCGGCCGCGCTATTCTCGCACACGCCCCGACCACCGGCGGTTCGCTCGGCTGTGCGATTTCTGAGGCCGTAGAAGTGGCTACTACGCACGAAGGCTACCGCTATGTGCTCGGCTCCGTGCTCAATCAGGTGCTGCTGCACCAGTCCATCATCGGTCTGGAAAGCAAGCAGGCGATGGAAATGCTCGATGAGTATCCGGATATCGTGATCGGCTGTGCCGGCGGCGGCTCCAACCTCGGCGGCCTCATCGCTCCGTTCATGCGTGACAAGCTGCGCGGCGACAAGCCCGACACGCGCTTCATCGCCGTCGAACCCGCGAGCTGCCCGTCGCTCACGCGCGGCAAATACGCCTACGACTTCGCCGACACTGGCCAGACCTGTCCGCTCGTCAAGATGTACACGCTGGGCAGCGGCTTTCTGCCCTCCCCCGACCACGCCGGCGGCCTGCGCTACCACGGCATGAGCCCCATCGTCTCCAAGCTCAAGCACGACGGCCACCTTGATGCTGTCGCCGTGCGCCAAACCGACGTCTTCGCGGCGGCCGAACGCTTCGCCAAGCTAGAAACCATCCTGCCCGCGCCCGAAAGCGCGCACGCAATCCTTGTGGCCATGCGCGAGGCGGAGCGGTGCCGCGAGACCGGCGAGGCGAAGACAATCCTCTTCGGGCTCACTGGAACCGGATACTTCGACATGGTCGCCTACGAGAAGTTCCACAACGGCGAAATGCGTGACTTCATCCCCACCGACGCGCAGCTCGCCGAGAGCTTTGCATCCCTGCCGCAGGTGCCGGGTCTCGACGGCTGAACGAACGTATACGACCGCCGCACGGCGGGTAAAATTTCAACAGTCAAGAACAAAGGAGATCGGATCATGGGTCTGAAAAACATTGAAAAAGCACAGGTGCTGCGCCTCGGCGACGAGGTCGAATACCAGCAGGGGCAGATCGTGAGCAAGACGCTCGCG
>ENA-OPBG01001984-OPBG01001984.1-human-gut-metagenome-genome-assembly--contig:-NODE-1984-length-12700-cov-2.497825_pt1 | contig 12700 bp, 15 predicted proteins | sample MGYA00241065_ERZ501446 | MGnify/ENA primary metagenome ERZ501446 (study PRJEB25962, sample SAMEA2042632) | human gut metagenome | biome: human gut; feature: human-associated habitat; material: faeces...
AATTGAATAATTAGGTTCAGAAAATTTTTTATTTATTTCTAGTAATAATGTTGAACATACAATTTCCATGTATCTCATTATTTCAGAATCAGTTGATAAAATTATTTTATTTATTTTACTTGATATAGTGTTATATAAACTTTCATATTTTTTATTTTCTATTTCATTATCAAATGGTTTATGCATAAGATTACCTCCTTCTGAATTTTAAACTTATAATATTAGTATAGCAAAATTTACATAAATTTGCAAATTAATTGCAATTTACCAGAAAATATAGTAAAATATAGTAGATTAAAAGAGAAAAGAAGGTAATTAAATGTTAGAAAAATTGGGAATAGATGCAGATTTAGAAAATTTATCAAAAGAGGTAGAAAATGAAATAAAAAATCAATTTAAAACAATGGATGAAATATGTGAAAAAAATAGTATGAAAGTATTATCAGCATTTCAAGAGTGCAACTTACAAGAAATGCACTTAAATTCATCAACAGGATACGGAATAGACGAAGCTGGAAGAAACAAAATAGAAGAAATTTATGCAAATGTATTTAAAGCAGAAGATGCATTAGTACGTGCACAATTTATATCAGGAACACATGCTTTAGCAATAACTTTATCAGCATTATTACGTCCAAATGACACAATGATAAGTATAACAGGAGAACCATATGACACACTTCAAACAGTTATAGGATGTAATGAAACAGAAAGCAAAAGTTCATTAAAAGCATTTGGAATAAAATATGAACAAATAGAATTAGTAGAAAATGACTTTGATATAAAATCAATTCAAGAAAGATTAAAAAAACAAGATGTAAAATTAGTTGAAATTCAAAGATCAAGAGGATATTCAACAAGAAAAAGCTTAACAATTGAAAAAATCGAAAAAGCAATAAAGGCAATTAGAGAAGTTAACAAAGATGTAATAATTATGGTAGACAATTGTTATGGAGAATTTGTACAAGACAAAGAACCAATAGAAATTGGAGCAGATATTGCAGTAGGTTCATTAATGAAAAATTTAGGAGCAGGAATTGCAACATCTGGAGCATATATAGTTGGTAAAAAAGACTTAATAGAACTATGTGCAGAAAGACTAACAGCACCAGGAATAGGAAAAGAAATAGGACCATCATTAGGACAAAACACACAATTACTAAAAGGACTATTCTTTGCACCACAAGTAGTAGCTTCTAGTGTAAAAACAGCAATATTTGCAAGTAGAATATTAGAAAAATTAGGATATGATGTTGAACCAAAATATGATGAAGTAAGAGCAGATATTGTACAAACAATAAAACTTGGAAGTGAAGAAAATTTAGTAAAATTCTGTCAAGGAATCCAAATGGGTTCACCAATAGATTCAAATGTAATTCCATTCCCAAGTGATATGGGAGGATATGAAGATAAGGTCATAATGGCAGCAGGAACATTTACAGAAGGTTCAACAATTGAATTAAGTTGTGATGGACCAATACGTGAACCTTTTATTGCATATATGCAAGGGGGACTTACTTTTGAATATGGAAAATTTGGAATATTAAAAGCAATTCAAAAAATGAAAAATTAATAAAATAGGGATTGGGGGACGGGTCTTTAATCCCGAAAAATTTGGGAGAAAAATATGAATGTTGTAGTAATAGGTGGAGGACCTGCTGGAATGATGGCAGCAATTACCTCTGCTGAAAATGGAAATAATGTAACTTTATTAGAAAAAAAGGAAAGACTTGGTAGAAAACTTTTGATTACAGGTAAAGGAAGATGTAATATTACATCTTCTTTGCCAATAGATGAATTTATACAAAATATACCAGGAAATGGGCAATTTTTATATAGTGCTTTTAAAAATTATACAAATACTGATATAATTGACTTTTTGAAAGATGAAGGCTTAGAAGTAAAAGAAGAAAGAGGAAATAGAATATTTCCAATAACAGATAAATCTCTAGATGTATTAAAGTGCTTTACAAAAAGATTGAAAGAATTAAATGTTAAAATAGAATATAATATGAAGGTTACTGAAATTGTGCCAAAAGATGAAAGTAAAAAATTAAAAGTGATTGCTGTAGAAATGGATAAAAATATTCATAAAGATAAAGTATTTGAAGCTGAAAAAGTGATACTAGCAACAGGTGGAAAAAGTTATCCTTTAACAGGTTCTACTGGTGATGGATACGAAATTGCTAAAAAATTAGGACATACAGTAACTAAAATAAGACCTTCATTAGTTCCATTAGAATCATTTGATATAAATATGTGTAAAGAGTTGCAAGGGTTATCTTTAAGAAATGTAAAAATTCAATTAAAAGATAAAGAAAAAAATAAATTAATATATGAAGATTTCGGAGAGATGCTATTTACTCATTTTGGTGTATCAGGGCCTACAATTTTAAGTAGTTCAGCACATTTAGTTAGATATAAAAATATTGATGAACTTTTGAAAAACAAGAAAATTATTTTAAACATAGATTTTAAACCAGCTTTATCTGAAGAAAAATTAGATGAAAGAATATTAAGAGATTTTAACGAATTTAAAAATAAACAATTTAAAAATAGTTTAGATAAATTATTACCACAAAAATTGATACCTGTAATTATTGAAAAAAGTGGGATAAATCTTGATAAAAAGGTCAATGAAATTAACAAAAAAGAAAGACATAGACTTGTTAATTTATTAAAGAATTTTGAAGTTACAATAAAAGGGTTTAGACCTATTGATGAGGCAATAATAACAAGTGGTGGAATAAATATTAAAGAAATAAATCCTAAAACAATGGAATCTAAATTAGTAGAAGGCTTATATTTTGCAGGTGAAATAATTGATGTTGATGCATATACTGGAGGATTTAATCTTCAAATCGCTTATTCTACTGGATACGTAGCAGGCGACAAAATATGACAAAAAATATGAGACAAATTAGGACTGTCCCTTTTGTTTCAAAAAAGGAGAAATATGGAAAGTTTTATTTCAATTAAGGATAATATACAAACTGAATTAGTTGTAAAAAAATCTAAATTTATATGTAATCTTATAAAAGTTGAGACCCAAGAAGAAGCAGAAAATATGATAAAAAAAATGAAGAAAAAATACTATGATGCGAGGCATAATTGTGTAGCATATAGGGTTATGGAAAATGAGCAAATAGTAGAAAAATCAAGTGATGATGGAGAACCATCAGGAACAGCTGGAGCACCTATGCTAAATATATTACAAGGAAGTAATTTATGTAATATAATAGTTATTGTAACAAGATATTTTGGTGGAATTTTACTTGGAACAGGTGGATTAGTTAGAGCATATTCAGATGCAACGAAAAAAGCTATTCAAAAAAGTGAATTAGTATTTCAAAAAGATGGTTTTGAAATTGAATTAGAAACAGATTATTCTAATTTAGAAAATTTTAAATATTATTGCAAAAGTAATGATATAAATATCATAAATATTGATTATTCAGAAAATATAAGAATAAAAATTGAAATGGAAAAAGAGAAAAAGGATATTTTTTTGAAAAACATCGAAGAACAAAAAATCAATAAAATAAGAATTGTCGAATTGTGTCGAAAAATAGTAAATATAGTAGTAAATAAGTGATTGAAATGTCAAAAACTTCCAAAAATATATTGTAATCTTAAATTCAATATAATATAATCCAAAATGTAAGTTTTTTACAATTGAAAAATAGGAGGAAAAAACATGAGAGAAAAAATCACAGTTTTAATAGCAGATGATAATCAAGAATTTAGTACAACATTAGCAACATATTTAAAAAATCAAGAAGATATGGTAGTTGTAGGAAGAGCAAAAGATGGAAATGAAGCTTTAGATATGGTATCTAGTCTAATGCCAGACGTATTATTATTAGATGTAATAATGCCACATTTAGATGGAATAGGGGTTTTAGAACAAATGAACATGATAAAATTAAACAAAAAGCCTATTTGCATAATGCTATCAGCAGTTGGACAAGACAAAGTAACCCAAAGAGCAATTGAACTTGGAGCTGAATATTATGTTGTAAAACCATTTGATATAGATTTGCTTATAACAAGAATAAGAGAACTAAAAAATTACAAACCATCATCACAAAACAATAATTTTATTTCAAGAGAAATAGGAATAAGTAAACCACAATATATTGATATTCCAAACAACTCAGCCAATAAAGAAGAAAATATTGAAGCATTAGTTACAAATGTTATACATGAAGTTGGAGTGCCAGCACATATAAAAGGTTATCAATATTTAAGAGAAGCAATTATTATGGTTATAAATGATATTGATGTTATAAATCAAATTACAAAATGTTTATATCCACAAATAGCCAATAAATTTCACACAACTCCATCACGAGTAGAAAGAGCAATACGTCACGCAATAGAAGTAGCATGGGGAAGAGGAGAACAAAAGACAGTAGAAAACATATTTGGATACACAATATCAGCAGCCAAAGGAAAGCCTACAAATTCAGAATTTATAGCAATGATTAGTGATAAATTAAGGCTTGAACTTAAGAGTGCGTAAAATTTAAAAACCTTAAGGGAAGCCACATACAGAAAATTGTAATATCGATAAATCAAGAACCTCTAGTATTCATGAAAAAGAATACGGAGGTTTTTATTATGGAAAAAATTGATTTTTTTAAGTCTGCCATACTTAACTGCATCTCATTGGTTTATATTATGAAAAATGTAGAAAAAGGTTATAAAATTTATTACTAATTAATAAGTTGATAATATTTTTTTGGTATGATATAATATATATATCGCTTAAAGCAATTTTAAGTAGTTATAAGGAGATGCAAAGATAATGAAAGAGGCACTGAAAAAACAAATTGAAGAAGTACTCCCTGAATTAGAAAATGCATTAGTCAAAGCAGGAGACATTGTTGTAGTTAATGGAGTGAGCATTGAACGGTTTGAAGCAGAAAAAATTTGTGTAGAGCTTAAAGAAGAATTGAAATCTAAAATCAAAAAATGCAAAATTGATTGGGATTTAATTCCACTCGAATTAGTAGTTTCTGATGAAAGATGGAGAGCTTTGCAAAAATCTCTGAATCAAATTAAGTAAGATTTGATTCAAACTAACTAAAAAGAGTATGCTTGTTAATAAGCATACTCTTTACAAAATAAATAGATGGAGAAAAAAGAAAGGAGTTTGTATAATGTTTTGTATTCATTATACAATATTAAATATATGAAAATACCTGAATTAATTGATCTAATAAATGAATTTGTTTTTGGAAAAGATTTAGCAACAGAAGAAAAATTAAATGAAAAACAAAAAAAATCAAAAGCATCAAACATAAAAAGACAATATAATATGTTAATTCAAAATAAAAAAGCAAGTGGTAAAAAAATTCAATTAAGAGATTTAAAAAAGTTAATGGCACCATTATTAGAAAATTATCAAGAAGTTTCAAAATATGAACCAATAAATGAAACCTTGCAATTAATGGCAGAAGATATAAGAGAAAGTAATATGACAACACAAAAAGATAAAGACAATATGGAAAATGAAATTGCAACAATATATGCTTCAATTTTAGGAAATCCAGGAACTTCAACAAACGGAATGACAAGTGAATATATATCTAAAATTATAGCAAAGAAAGTTGCTGATGCGGATGATATAAATAGAGATGATATAATGAATTTATTAATTATGCAATCTCAAAATATGTATTTAGACATTGAGCAATATCAAAATTTAATTAATGCATCTGTTATACGCTTTTTATCAACAAATAAAGGTAGTATAAAATTTACAAATCCTAAAGTATTTAAAGTATTTGAAAGTTTAGCAGCAAGTTATAAAGTACAAGGTGATTTTGAAAAAGTAAAAGAAGTATATGAAAAAGCTTTAAGATTAAAATCACTTGAAAATACAATTGAATATCAAGAAATAAAAGAAAAGTATGAAGATTTTATTAAATATATGGATTTAAAGAAGAATTTTGATGATAAAAGGTTTGATAGTTTTGAAGATTTGATGGATTCTTTAAATGTTAAGTTTTCTGATGATGGAATATTTAGACCTGAAAAAGAAAGAAAGGATTTTTTTGATGATAATCCACAAAATTTAAAACAAAGTCGTAGCAATTATGTAATGCCAGTAAGTAAAAAAATGGAAGGTTTTAAAAGACTTGTTAGATCATTAAAAAGAGATAATCCTGATTATGATATATTAGAATGTGAGATTGGTAAGGATTTATATGCAGGATATGTTATATTTAAAATAGAGAATGCAAATGTATCAATTTTAGAAAATTTTAATGCAGTAAATGCAAGAATATTTATTGTAAAAAATGAACAGATTGATCAAGTAAGAAAATTAGCAAGAAATGAGGCTATTGGTTTAGATGGAGTTGAAGCAGCTAATCACATAGAGAATTTTGAGAATTATTGTAGAAACTTAATAAGAAAAACCAAAACATTAATAAGACAAACACAGGTAGGTGTTGCTCCTCCAACTGAGGAGGAACTTGCTTTTGATGATGATTCATTTATTGATTCTTATGATGATATTAGTAGTGAACGAGTGCAAGTTCCAAATAAAAAAGATGGTGAAGAACAAGAAGGAGAGAATAAAGAAGAAACTGGAGAACAAGAAGAAATAGATGATAAATGTGATGTTGAAGACAAAGAAGAATTACATGATGAAATATCTCAAGATATGATAGAAGAAGAAAGAAGAAAAGCACACAAAAAGAGAGAATATGTAAAAGAACTTAAGGCTAGAATTGAAAGAATCCAGAAAGAAAAAGAAGAAAAAATAGCAAAGGTAAAAAACGGAAAAAGTGAAGAAAAATAAGTATGTATATAAAGCAAAAAGGAGAAGACATGAAAATAATTGATAAAATAATAGATTTTGTAAAATCAATTTTCATTCATCCAGAACTTTTAGTTGAAGGACAAGAAACAAAAGTTAGTGAACAGAAGATAAATAATTTTATGGAGTCTTTACAAAAAGATACTCAAAATCATTTGTATAAAAATGAAATTTTAGATGAAATTGAAAGAAATCCAGAATTAATTGATAAGTTATCTTATGAAAGATTAGTTAAACTAAACCAATTATATGATGAAAAGATAACAGAATTGGAAAGACTTAGTTTGAACGTTGACATAAATAAAAAATGATGGTATAATATATTATAGTTGACATTTGGTCTAATTTTGATTTTTACCTTTTTTCAACTAGTCCGACACAACACAGTAAAAAAATATTTGAGGTGAAAAAACATTATGGCTATTTTTAATCAGCATGGCAAGGCTGTCGCTAATGGTGTACTGGTATCTGATATTATTCGTGATCATTTATCTTCGCAGGAATTGTTTGTGAAGAGGAAGCTTAGCTTTTCTACCCGGGAAGAATTTTTGGAACAACTGCAAAAAGTGTTTAGTCCAAACACAAAGATTTATAGTGAACTCAAAAATGCATTAAAAGAAAATGATATGGAGGCTGAAAAAAAGATGAGAAGAAAAGCAAAAGCATCTAAGAAGGCTGTGATTCAGCATGTGGTAGAACCGGTTAAGGTTGCACAGGTTGATTCTCTTGTTGAAGAAAAGGGTTATTCTTTGGAAGAACTGAAGGGAGAAAGAAATACTATTGTTTCTGGACTCTCCAGTGAGCAGCAGGAATTGGCAGAAGCAACTTCGATTTTGGAGATCAGGAAGGAAACTCTCAAAGAAGTTCAGAAGGTTTTCGATGATGCCAAAAAGGCACTCGAGGATGCAAATTCCGAAGTAAGCTCTGCAGAAAAAGCAGTTGAGGCATCTAATGCCAAGTTGAAGGACTTCCAAAGCCGACTGGCAGAGGTTGACAGAAAGATTGAAATGGAGGAAAACAAGAGTATCTATTTGGTTGCTCCTGGTTATACCGGGGAAGTGCCTGAACATGGTACATTCATTTCTTCTGTTGATGTCAAAGGCATTGCCAATCTCAAAGTTGAGACTCTGGGAACTGAGATTGAGCCTAATTTCCTGGACATGATCAATGCAGGTTTCGATTCGGCTCAGGAGTACGCAAGAGCTCTTAAGTTTGTTACCCTGATTGAGTACTACCTTTGCAATGATATGCAGTATAACGTACTGGTATCTGACAGCAAGATTCAGAAGCTCATTTCTGAACATATTGGTGGCTAAAATCAACATTCTAACATTATGTTGGACGAGATGGATACTGTCTAGGCAGTATCCTTTCTCGTTTTTTTTATTTCTTGGAGTAGAAAAAGTGCATGAATATTTGGACACTAAGAGCATACAGTATTAGTATTGGAGAAGAAAATATGAATGTTTTAATAATAATATCTTGTATATGTTTTCTTTTTATTTGTATGAGAATATTTGTAGTACCAATAAAATTAATGGTGAAATTGGGGATTAATTCTATTTTAGGAATAATATTTATTTTAATAGTAAATTTTATAGGGATATATTTTAATTTTCATATAGGAATAAATTGGATAACAATATTAATAGTACGGAATTTTAGGAGTACCAGGAGAAATATTTATTATATTGTTAAAAAATTTTATATAAAAAACAGAGGAGAATGGTTTTCACCATCTCCTCTGGCTAGGGTATAACAGAGCTTAAGAATCAACTCTGTTGAAGTTCACCAATCTGGTGACAGCTTCAAATGCAGGGGCAGAATAAACTACCCGTCTTTTATGGGGGAACGCATTTTTCAACTTATAGTTGAAAGAACTGGGCATTTTGAAAACAGTACCGAGAAAATCAGATGCTTTCATTTTTTTCTTTTCACCAGTGAGCATGTCGTGAACAACGAAATACTCAATTTTGTCAATTGTTTCAAAAGTGACCCAAACAGTAGCGTTCATCATATTGAACACCCTCCTTAAAATTAATATCTATATTATAACTCATAAACTAAAAATAATCAATAGTTTTACATAAAATTAAATAATAAAAATATATAGACAATATTAAATTTGTGAGGTATAATACTTTATATAACTTGCAGGTGTAGTTTAGTGGTAGAATCCCATGCTTCCGACCTGGTGGCCCGAGTTCGATTCTCGGTACCTGCTCCATTTGAATATAGCTTACGGACTTAATTGTTTGTGAGTTTTTATTTTATCGAAGAAAGAGGAAAAAATTATCAAAATAATTTAATCCTCTTTTTATGTTTTTCTTAATTTGGGAGTAATATTCTTGTCTAGCTAGCCAGCACTGAATTTATACTCCCGCATAAATTCTACTATGTGAATTCCCATACCCTTATTTAAGATAATTATTTAAATATTCAATCCATTCAGGAGCATTTTCTTCATTAAACAAATGATATAAAAAATCTACAACTATTTGATGCCTATTTTTAGATTCTTCTTTACCAGAATCAGTTAGCATTAAATCTTTAAGTTTTAATATTTTTTCAAAAATATGGCATACACTACTATCTGCACATTTTCTTGTATATTTTTCTGCATTCATATTTTCAATCGGGAAAATATTTCTATCAAAAAATGGTTTTCCATTTTTCATACTATAAGTATAGACTCTTAAAATACCATTTGTTCTAATGCATCACACATATCTACATCTGATACAATTTTTCCTTCAAGAGTTGTTGGACTATGTCCTTTTAATCTTTTGCTATATCCAATATTATTAATAGCATCACATACTTGTTCTTGGATAGCTTTATCAACATTGCAATCATCCATAATTATTTTGGCGTTTGTAAGTTTCTCTGCATTTTCCATACCAAATAACTTATAATCATCTGCATCATGAAGTAATGCTATTAATGATACTATATATTTATTTGCATTTTCTTTTTCAGCAAATTTTAAAGATAAATATAAAACCCTATTAATATGTTAAAGTCCATGTCCAGAGTTGTCTCCCTCTAATAGTTTTGCTACTTCATTTTTTGCTTTTTCTATATGATTACTAACATTATATTTGTACATAACTTCAGAACTCCTTTTATAGACATTTGTTATTTTTGATAATTCAGAAATAATCATATCTTCATCACTATTTTTAGTATAAAACAATTCGTTTTTATTTGAAAAATGAACAGTTTCTTCGGATATGTAATTTGTAAATATACTTCCGATTACTACATCTTTAATATTATATTTTTCAATATATTTTTTATAAAGTTCTAAATCATTGATTGTTATACCTTTTAAAACTGGTTTCATATATAAAACAACAGGTATGTCTAAACTATTAAAAAGTGAAAAATTTTGAAATCTATTAGAAATAGGTGTAGTATTTTTTTCAATGGTATCATGTTTAGAAATAGTTGCCGAACTAACAAAAATAACTAGTTGTCCAAAATAATTTATTAGTGGTAATATTTCGGTAAGTTCTTCTTTCATTATTTGTTTCTTAGTTGATAATTGAATTTGATTTCCCTTTTTTAAAAAGTATTTTATTACTTCTTTTTTATCATTTAGCAATTGAAACTCTATGCCCTCTAGTACTTTTCCATCATCTTGATCTTTTTTTATAATAATGATTTTAGTTTCATTTTTATTATATTCATCCCAACACTCTGAATAACAACCAAGTGTTATTAAAGTTTTTTGATTTATATCAAGTTTATTTTTTTCTATAAATTCAATTATAGTTTGTGCTGAAATAGTCCTATAATTATCTGAACTATTACTATATCCCATTTTTGGTAAATAGCAATATGCGCATTGCCCAGCACATCCTAAACTTGTATTTATGAATATTCTTTTATTGTCTTTAGCAAAAAGATAACCATTATCAATCATTAATCATCACCTAAATCTTTCCTATAAACATTTCTGTATGAAAATCAAAACGAACGATGTCATCTTTTTTATATTTATTAAAAATAGTTATAATACCATTTATAAACTCATCATAATATTCACTATCTTCTTTTGGAGCATACGATAATGATTTAGATAACCCTATTAGCATATCTATAGTATAATCTTTAGAATGGATAAATATATAAGTCTTATATTCACTATTCTTGAAAAATTTTTTACGATCATCAACATTTTTATGTTGATATGTTTTACCAGTAAGTTTAGTATTCCAAGAGCTTATATATTTGAAGTATTCCTTACTAAATTCATTATTTTCATCTTCCCAGTCATTCCAAACTATTGCAAAATCTCCATTAGATTGTAATATTTTATTTACTTCTTGTTTTAATTTTTGTTTATCAAACCAATGAAAACTTTGGACCGCAAATACAATATCAACTGAATTTTCAGGCAATCCTGTTGATTCTGCACTTTTATTAATATAAACAATATTATCACAATCATTGCAATATTCTTTTCCTTTGTTAATCATATCAATATTTGGTTCAACATAATAAATTTGTTTACAATAAGAACTTGCTATTTTAGAAAACTTTCCAGTTCCTGCACCTAACTCAACTATAATTTTATTTTTCATATTATATTCCTTAGATAAAAAATCAAAAAGTTCGGTTGGATATGTAGGTCTATATTTTGAATAATCTTCTTGTTTTCCAAAATAAAATTTTTTACTATCTTTTTCCACATTATATTTCATAAAATCACCTTTATAAAATTATAATATAAAACAACAAAATTTTCCATACTCCCGTTGAAATTTAATAAGAATTCATATATAATATTTTTAGAAAGAGAGCGTTATGGTTCGTAAGCTGTTGCTTAATCGCTCCAACCATATATATTGGTATTTGCCTTTATAATTGATATGTGGTATAATATAGATATTCATAGTACTTTACACAACAAAGTACAGAAAAATATTAATTATTTTTTCTGGAGGAGTTGTGTAAAAATCTCCAGATAATTTTAGGAGGGTGCTTATATGATTATTTTTAGACCACATAGAAGTTCACTTGATGAAACTATGAAAGAAGCTAAAGAATTTGATGATGTAGAAAAAATGAAAGAATATATTGTTGAACTTTGGAATAGAAAATGGCATGGTTCTCAAAAATTATTTACTACTGATGATATTGTAATTAATAAAGAATCAGCAGTAAATGATGATAGAATCGAGTGGGAAGATTCGATGTATGTCTGTGTAAAGAGAATGGGCAGTGAGGATTACATAAAAGAATATGGGGTACCTCAATGCATCGGAATATGTGCAACTAAATATAAGAAATAAGAAGAAAAAACCGTGCTTTTAACACGGTTTTTTCTTTTCTGCAAATCTTGTATATATGACACTAAATTGACATAATTATCAAAATGTGGTAAAATGTTAGTATAAACGTAAATTGCGTTTATTTTATATATATTTTCCCTTTTTCCACCGTGAAGGTGTTTAAATATACCGAACAACAACATAGTCCAAAAAATTTTGGGAGGAAAACTGTTATGAAGAAAATCAACAACATGTCTGACTTAGAGAAGAAGGCCATTAAAGTTATTAATGGTATGCTTGTAGTTTGGCCTCAGTCCAACAAGACTGAAAGGCTTGAAATCATGGGGATGGTGCCGACGTTCAATGGCTGCTATGCAGTGAACAACGCAACGGTGTGTGTTGTGAACCACGATGAAGTCTTTGTAATCCCGTACATGAAAGAGGTTATGGAGGTTCTTCAAAACAACGGCTTTACTGAAAAGCACTTCTATGTTCCCTTCAGCAATTGGGATTACCCTAAGTTTGAACAGAAGGCATGGGAAGATCTTCGGAGAGAAGCAGAAGAATCATGGCGCAATGCCTTTGTAGA
>ENA-OPBG01001998-OPBG01001998.1-human-gut-metagenome-genome-assembly--contig:-NODE-1998-length-12658-cov-3.650163_pt1 | contig 12658 bp, 13 predicted proteins | sample MGYA00241065_ERZ501446 | MGnify/ENA primary metagenome ERZ501446 (study PRJEB25962, sample SAMEA2042632) | human gut metagenome | biome: human gut; feature: human-associated habitat; material: faeces...
CATCTTTTCTGTGTCACTCGCGGAACTATTGCAAATTCAGGCCGCCTCCGATGTCACTCGCGAGCGTTTTTCAAGACTCAGCCCCCACTGACGCCGCCGGAGCGAGACCACCAACGTCTGCGACCCCGGCGCCGCAGATGGCTAAGATGGTGTCTGCAAACGGATCAGGTGCCACGACCGAGGAGGCCACATGCCCTGCACCACCATTCTCGTTGGCAAGAAGGCCAGCTACGACGGGTCGACCATCGTCGCCCGCAACGAGGACTCCTGCAACGGGGAGTTCTGCCCCAAGCGCTTCGTCGCTCGCAGCGCTCCCGAGGCGGGCAGCGTCTACAAGAGCGTCATCTCCCACCTTGAGATCACCCTCCCCGAGGGGGGCATGCCCTACACCGCCATGCCCAACGCCGACCTCAAGGAGGGGCTCTGGGAGGAGGCGGGCTTCTCCGCGCACAACGTCGGGATGAGCGCCACGGAGACCATCACCTCCAACGAGCGCGTGCTCGCCGCCGACCCGCTCGTGCGCTACGACGAGAAGACCGGCACGCCCGGAGGCATCGGCGAGGAGGACATGGTCACGCTCGTGCTGCCGTACATGACGAGTGCCCGCGACGGAGTGCTGCGCCTCGGTGCGCTGCTCGAGCGCTACGGCACCTACGAGATGAACGGCATCGCCTTCTCGGACGCGGACGAGATCTGGTGGATGGAGACCGTCGGCGGTCACCACTGGATCGCGCGCCGCGTGCCCGACGACTGCTACGTCACGATGCCCAACCAGCTCGGCATCGACGACTTCGACCTTGACGACGCCTTCGGCGAGCAGGAGGAGAGCCTCTGCTCGGCCGACCTGCGCGAGTGGATGGCCGCTCACCACCTCGACCTGACGATCGGCGTCCGCGGCGGCCACTTCAACCCGCGCGAGGCCTTCGGCAGCCACTCGGACTCCGACCACGTCTACAACACGCCGCGTGCCTGGGCCATGCAGCGCTTCCTCAACCCGCACGCGGGCCCCTGGGACAGCGCCGCGCCGGCTGACGACTTTGGCCCCGAGAGCGACTTCCTCCCCTGGTGTCGCGAGCCGGAGCGCAAGGTCACGATCGAGGACGTCAAGTACGCGCTCTCTCTGCACTACCAGGGTACGCCTTACGACCCCTACGGGACGGCCGGCAGCGGGTCGACCCGCGGAAGGTACCGCCCCATCGGCATCAACCGCAACAGCCAGCTCGCCGTGCTGCAGCTGCGGCCCGACGTCGCTCCCGAGCGCGCAGCGCTGCAGTGGGTTGCCTACGGCTCCAACGCCTTCAACGCGCTCGTGCCCCTCTATGCCAACGTCGAGCAGACGCCGGCCTACCTCAAGGACACGACCACCCGCGTGACCAGCGAGAACTTCTACTGGGCCAACCGCCTCGTCGCCGCGCTCGCAGACGCCGCCTACGGCGCGTGCCTGCCGCACGTGGAGCGCTACCAGGAGGCGCTCACGAGCCGCTGCGTCGCGCTGGTGCTTGAGTGCGACGAGAAGAACGGCGACCTCGCGGCCTGCAACCAGGCGATCGCCGACGAGTGCCGCCGCCAGACGGACGAGCTGCTCGACAAGGTCCTCTACGAGGCGAGCATGCGCATGAGAAACGGCTTCTCCCGCAGCGACAACTAGCGGGGGCGCAGCAGACAGCAGCGGGGCCGACGCCGCGATCGACGTCGGCCCCGCACCATGCAGGGCTCAGGGGCGACAGGGAGGAGAAATGGTCGCCCGGGAGCGCATTGCCTATGCCTCGGGGGCCGTCAGCGGATCAACGCAGTACTTCTCGGTGCGCTCGTCGCTGATGGGGCCAGACCAGTTGAGGCCAAAACCAAAGTCATATGTGTTACCGTCGGCGTCGGTGTAGCACTCCATGTCGCGCGGGACGTCCTCGAGCTGCTTTTCGACGTCAAGCATGTCCTTGGGCATCTGCATGGGAAGCAGGCCAGAGGGCTCGTCAAGGCCGGCGACGATGCGGCAGGCTGCCTCGGTGGAGCCGGACATGGAGACGAGAATGGCGTCTACCTCGGGCTCAAACTCATGCACACACATGGGCTGCATGATGTCGAGGATGACGATGCACGGCTTACCAGCCTCGTGCGCCACTGCGGCCGCCTCGAGAATCTGGTCGAGCTGCCTCTCGTTCACAACCATCGAGGTGCGCCCGTAGTAGGAGCGATTCTCACGCGTGCCGTCCTCGAGCAGGTCGCCGGCGAGCGAGGTCTGACGAACGTACTCGTTATCGGCGGTGTAGGGGCGATACTGGACGGACAGCGGAACGTACTCGAGGTTCTCGTCGCGAGCGGCACGCGCCGAGGCGTTGTACGGAGCCGCGGCGACCACGATCACCGCCTCGCAGTCGGCGATGTCGGCAGCCGTAAGGCGGGTGAGATCCGCCTCGGAGGGCGTGGGGTTGCCCTCGGCGTCAGCCGCGCCGGTGAGCGTCTCGGCAAGCGTGTCAGTCATAACGTCGAAATACTTCTCGAGGGTCCCTATAGGCAGCGGCAGCTCGCAGGTCGCCGGATTCTCGACCCACGGGGCGCGGTCCATGGTCCCCGACTCGCGATAGGCCTGCGTGTAGCGCATCGGAACGTAGACCTTGGGCTTGGCACCCTCCGACCCCTGTCTGATGACCCCGTCGGAGTTCTTGAGCATGACGATGCCCTTGACCTGGGCGGCAAGCGCGGCCGCTATCGACTCCTCGTTACCCTTGTCGATGTCGGCGCGGGCAACGTCGACGTCGACGTAGGGGTCCTCGAAGATGCCCGTGTTGAAGTAGCCGAGCAGAAGGCGCTTGGCGGAGGCACGGAAGCTCTCCATCGCCTCCTCTTCTCCAACCTCGGCCACCATGTCCTCGTAGGCAGAGACAAGCAGCTGCGGGTCGTTGCACCCTCCCATCTGATCCACGCCCACCGAGACGGCGAGTGACGCACGCTTTGCCGGGTTCCACTCGTCGGGGTCCTCGACGCCCCAGCAGCGATAGGAGGTCACACCCGTGAGGTCGACGTCGTTGAGGACCGACCAGTCGGTGCACGCGGCACCCTGGAACCCAAAGCGGTTACGCAGCAGCTCGGTAACCTTGTACTCGGAGAATCCGGATCCCACAAGCTCGCCGTACTCGCCGTCCTCGCTCCACGCGATGGTGTAGGAGGTCATGACCTCGGCCGCCGACCCCGTCTTGCCGTCGAGCTTGAAGGCGCCGTCCACAAACGGAATCATGAGCGCCTCGAAGTTGTTGCCGGGGTAGACGGCATACTTGCCGCCCTCGGGGTGCGCCTCGCGGCCGCCCTCGCCTGGCCCCTCGGCCGGCCAGTGCTTGACCATCGCTACGAGCGAGCCGGTACCCCAACCCTGGTCCTCGCCGTTCTCGTCGACCGTCGACTGAAGGCCGTCGCACAGCGCGCGGCACATGTCGCGGGACAGCGCGGGGTCCTCGCCAAAGGTGCCGGAGAAACGCTGCCAGCGCGGGTCCGACGCCACGTCGGTCTGGGGCCCGAGGTACGTGGAGATGCCCATCTCGCGCATCTCCCTGGCGATGCCGGCTCCGGCCTCCCTGGCCACGTCAGGATCAAAGGTCGCGGCAAGTGCCAGGTTCTCCGGCCAGTCCGTGCAGTTGGAGCCGTTGCGCGGGTCAGACGAGAAGTTAATGGGAATCTTGTTGTCCGAGGCCTCGACGTAGGCCTGGAGGCGGTTGGCAAACTCGGCCTGCTGGAACGCAGGGTAGCCGGACAGCGCATTCAGCACAGCACGCACGTTTCCGTCGAGAAACGCCTTCTGCTCGTCGGTGATTTCCTCGCCCTCGATGGAGCGCTGGTGGGCCGAGAAGCACATGAGGCCCGCGATCTGCTCGATCGTGAGGCGTCCGGCCAGGTCGTTGGCGCGCTCCTCGGCGGAGAGGCGCCAGTCCTCGTACGGAACAAGCTCACCGGTGCCCTCGAAGTCCTTGAACGCAAAGCCGTCGACCTCGATGAGCTTGAGCCCAGACTCGGGGGAGTAGGAAAGACGCTTCCCGCCCTCCTGCTCAACCACGGTGTAGCCAAAGTCCGTCGCCGTCTCGGTATAGCCCGCACCCTGGGTGGTCCCCCCACCCTGGCCCGCCGCCTCGCATCCGGCAAGGCCGAGCAGCCCCGCCGTTACCGCCGACCCGGCGAGAAAGCCCCTTCGAGTAATGTTTCGCACTGACATGATTGACCCCTTCCCTGACGGCCATCGTCAAACAATCTGCAGGTCAATCCTATTGTCGTATGGTCAGGAGACGCCAGAGGCATCGCGCGGTCCGCACCAATCGTTTCGTCGTCTGCACGCGACCAGAAGCATGCGCGCGTTCGCCGGCAAAATCCTACCGCCCGCTGCCTTCGACCGGGAGGAGGAGCAGAAGGCTCAGCGAGAAGCGTCCCTCGTCGGCGTCAATCACCATGTTTCCGCCGTACTTCTCGACGATCATGCGGATGCTCCTGAGGCCAAAGCCGTGGTAGTCCACATCCTCCTTGCTGGTACGGGGCAGCCCGTCCTCGCCCAGTCCCACGCGGCCCACGCAGCTGTTCTCCACGAGAACGCACGCGAGCTGGCTGCGACGCTCCACGCGAAGCGAGACCACGCGGGCGTCGGGATCCTCCACGAGACGCGCCGCCTCGATCGCATTGTCGAGCGCGTTGCCGAGAAGCGCGTACACGTCCACGATTCCCATTCCCGAAAGCGCTTCTCCGTCGACCATGCAGCTAAGCTCGATTCCGGCGCCTCGGCACACGAGGCTCTTCTCGGTGAGGAGTGTGTCCACCGCCTCGTTGCCGGTATGCACCTCGGAGTCGTAGAGCATGACCGCGTCCTCGAGCTCGCTCACGGCACGGTCCCGCTCCTCGGAGCTCGGCATGGTTCGCAGCGCGGCAATCTGGTGCTTGAGGTCGTGGCACTTCACGTTGATGAGCTCGATGTTCTCGCGGGAGGCCCGCTGTTGGCGGAGGCGCTCGCGATCGAGCCTGAGCGCAAGGTCACGCTCGCGCTCGAGCGAGGAGCGGCGGAAGACGTCGAACTGCACCGTCAAGAGCAGCACGTTGCAGATGATTCCGTAGGTCGCGGTGAGGGCACCCTGCGCCCCACTGACGCGCACCCACGTGCTCATGAGGTTCACCACAAGAAGCGTGACCGCAACGAAGGCGAGAAGAAAGCCGTTGCTCACGCTGGGGAGGCCTCCACCTTGATAGCGCAGGACGAGCACCCGATAGACCACCAGGAGCGTAAGCGCGACCAGCGCGAGCTTGACGACGTTGCCCCAGAGCCCCATGGCGGCAAACCAGCCAAAGTAGGCGTCTGCGCGACGGATGAAGTAGGTAATGCCCTCCACCGAGTAGGCGGCGGCGCCGAAAAAGAAAGCCACGTCCCATCCAGCGTCAAAGAGCGCGCGGAGGGCGGCGACCGAGGCGATGAAGACCACCGCGGCAAAGGGGGTCACCCCCCAGCCACCAACCACGGTCGAGGTCCAGAGATAGGAGTTGAGGCCAATCCCGCAGACAACGAGCACCGCCCCGAAGCGTGCTGCGAAGTGGGATCGCCGCGGCAGGTTGGGAACGCAGAATAGCAGCTCGGCAGCAAGAAGCACCGAGGAGTAGCTCGTGAGGAGCTCCCATGCCACCTCGGTCGCCGCGATTGCCCCCGCACTCACCGACACTCCCCCATCGAGCGCGTGAGGGCGTCCACGAACTCGCGCCGCTTGCCACGGCTGATCTTGAGCCCTTGGTCTCCCACGTAGACCGTCTCTCCCTCGAGGCGTGTGACCCTGTCAAGATTGACGAGGTAACACACGTTGCACAGGGCAAAGCCCGCACCCCCAAGCAGCTCGATGGCATGCCTCATGGTGTCCCACAGCTCCACGTCCCCCCGGACGGTGTGGTAGATGAGGCGATGCCCACGAACCTCCACGAAGATGATGTCGTCGGTGCGCACGCGACGGCCTTCCCCGGCGCTGCCAAGCCACACCGTGCGGGGACGGCGCGCGCAGGCCGCCTCCACGGCACGACGCAGCTTGAAGGCAAAGGACGCGTAGCGCACCGGCTTGACGATGAAGTCGATAGCGCCCACCTCGTAGCCTTTGATCGCGTACTGAGCCATGTTGGTCACGAACACGATTTGCGAGGTCACGCCTGCCGTGCGCAGGCGACGTGCCGCCTTCATGCCGTCAACGTCGGCCATCTCGATGTCGAGGAGGATGATGTCGAGCTTGTCCGCGTCGCCCGAGGCCAAGAGGTCGCGACCGTCCGAGAACTCCACGGTCGCGATGCCAAGACCGCCCTCGCGTGCAAAGCGCTCTACCATCGAGACAAGCTCCGCCCTCTGCACGTCCTCGTCATCCACAACGGCAACCCTCAGCACCATGCCCCCCTTCAGCGGAATAAAGCATATCGCCACAGATGATGCACGCCGGGCTTCGTGTCGGCGGACGGCGAGAAGAACCCGCAGGCTGTGGGCTCTTCTCGGCCGGCGCTAGACCGTCATGCCGCCGTCGACGGCCAGGACCTCGTCGGTCAACGTGATTCGGCAGGCGCATGCAGGCTGACAGGGGTTTCCGCGGCTGCTACCGGCCCTCGGCGGCGGCGCGCTCCACCTGTGCGAGCCGCTTCACGAGGTCGTCCTCCCCCACCTCGCGAATCACCCGGCACGGAACGCCCGCCGCAATCACGCCCGCGGGGACGTCCCGCGTGACGACGCTCCCCGCGCCTATCACGCTCCCGTCGCCGATGGTGACGCCGCCGCAGACGGTCACGTTGGCCCCCAGCCAGACGTTGTCGCCGAGCGTGATGGGCGCGGAGGTCTGGATCCCCTCCGAGCGCTGGGCGGGGTGCACGGCATGTCCGGCGCAGGCGAGCACGCACCCCGGGGCGATGAAGGTGCCCACGCCCACGTGGATGGGCGAGGTGTCCAGGAACGCGCAGTTGTAGTTGACGAGCGCGAATCCGTGAAAGTGGATGTTGAAGCCGTAGTCGCAGCGAAACGTCGGCTTGACCGTGGCGCGCGGGTGCCACGTCCCGAAGAGCTCCCCCAGGATGGCGGCGCGCCCCTCGAGGTCGGTCGGGTCGAGCTGGTTGAAGCGCCAGCACAGCCTCTGGGCGCGCGGCTGCAGGTCATTGGGCATGTCGAGGTAGCTCACGGCGTAGGGTGCGTCGGAGCGCATGAGGTCGAGCGCGGTCATACGGGTCCAATCGTCGGGCTCGGGCGGGATGCCGGGCGGTCGGGCATGATTGTCGCACGTCAGAACGGCCGCGACCGCCCTAGAAAAGGCAGCGCTCGATGATGTCCCTGCCACGCAGGGCCCCCATCCATGCGGCCGGGATGGCGTCCGCCCCGTACACGATGCCCGCGAGCGCCCCGGCCACGGCGGCCGTGGTGTCCGTGTCGTCCCCGAGGTTGACCGCGCGCAGCACGCACTCCTCGTAGGACCCCGAGACTGCAAGGCACCAGAGCGCGGCGCAGTACGTGTCCCGCACGAAGCCTCCCGAGCCCAGGTCCTTCTCGCTGGCGGCGAGAAGGACGTCAAAGTCCGGAACCGCCTCCGCCAGCAAGGCGCCGGCCGCGAGCGCACGCATCACGTGCACCATGTCCACGCAGGCCTCGGTGGATACGGGATGCGCGTGCGTGATTGCCGAGACCGCGCGGACATCGTCATCCGTCGCATCAGTGAAGGCGAGCGGCGCGATGCGCATGAGCGAGCCGTTGCCGTTGTCGCGCTTGCCCGCGCAGCCCGTGCCGGCGGCGAGCGCGCGGGCCGTGGTGTTGCCGTAGTCAAAGACCACGCCGTCGATGGCGTAGGCGCCGTCATCGATCCAGGCGCGAAACCGGGAGAGCATGTCGCCTGTGTCCACGCGACCGCACGCACGAATGCTGTCGCAGGTGGCGAGCGTCATGCTCGTGTCGTCCGACCAGGTGCCCGCCGGCTGGTCGTGCGTGCCGTGGCCGACCATCCCCGTGCAGGTGAAGCTCCCCCGCGGGCGAAACTCGTACGGCACGCCAAGCGCGTCACCCACGGCAAGGCCGTAGATCGCGTCACGAAGCGCTGGCATACGCGCCTCCCTCCCCCGGGGACGCCTGCAGCAGCTCGCGCAGGTATCCGACGAACTCTTCCGGACCCTCCGGCGGGCAGTGGCCGATGACGAAGGTCTCCGGTGCCGGGTCCAGACCCTCAATCGTAGCGAGAAGTGCGCGCAGCCGCGCGGGGTCGAGGTGGTAGACGGACGGGTCGTCGCCGGAGTCGTAGTCCTCGCAGAAGCAGTCGCCCACGAAGAGGGTACGCTCCTCGGGGACGTAGACGAGCGTCGAGTCGTTGGTGTGAGGAGCGTCCGTGGCGATTAGGCGGGCCGTCACGCCGCCGAGGTCGATAGTGAGCTCGCCCTCAAACTCTATGTCGGCGGTCACGACGACGGGGTCCTCCCCGGGCGGGAACTCCTCGGCGAAGCCCTGGGCCGAGCGGATGTCCGCGCGGCGCGGGTCATCCGGGTCCAAGAGGATCCCGCGCGCCTCGAGCAAGTGCTCGTTCGTCTCTTTTCGGGCGACCGTGAGGCCGGCGACGACGCTCATGCCAAAGCTGTGGTCCCAGTGCCAGTGCGTGAGCGCGGTGAGGTCGGGCAGCGGGAGGCCCGCCGAGACGAGCCCGCGGTAGAGATCCGCGACGTGGCGCGGCGAGTAGCCCGCGTCGACGGCGAGCGCGAGGCGGTCCCCACGCACGAGCGCCAGCACGGGGCGGTCAAGCTCCTCGACGTGCGGGAGATAGGATATGCGCTCCGACAGGCGAACGAGCGGCATGGCGCCTCCTTGCGTACTTGCCCGAAGTGGCAGAAACCCCGGGACGGCCCTAAAGAAGCAGGTCGCAGCTTCCCTGGTCGATGTTGAACCTCATGTTGCCGACGGTCTGCTCAAGACCGAACGAGCCGTCGGGTCGGATGACGCTTTGCATGCCGCCAGGCGAGGGAAGAATCTGCGTCATCTGCCCCGTCGCGAGGTCAAAGCGCATGGTGCCGATCTGATGCTCGAGGTGCGTCGTGCCGTCGGAGCCGATCACGCTGCGAAAGCCGGTGTCCATGGTTCTCCTCCCGTTCTTCTCACCTTCCCAGCCGTACGCCGACCGGGTCTCAGCGAGCGTCCGTCACGAAGACGCCGACGCGCACCTGCTTCCAGGGCGCGGCCTCCGGGTCCACCTGCAGCACACGCGCCTCGAACGCCGCGGCGTGCCCGTAGAAGCACATCACCGAGAGCACGGCGTTCTCGTCCGATGGAACGTAACCGAGCTTGGTCCCATGGTAGCGCAGCGCAACTGCCTCGGGATCGTGCGGGTTGTCCGGCTCCGGGACAAGCTCGAGCAGCGCGCCCGCCTTGAGCTCCCCGAGCACCAGCGCACCATCCCAGAACTGGAACCCCGCGACGTCGAACGACATCAGCTGACGTGACGGCTCGTACATGTTGGCTCCCCTCTCTCGACTTGAGGGGAGTGTACAAGGGCGACCGGACAATAATTCAAGCCCCTACCCCACCCGCACGATGTCGCGGTAGATCAGGCAATGCCGCTCGTCGAGCTGGGCGTCGGCGTGGTAGTGGCCGAAGTACCACTGGCGATAGCTCAACCGGTCCTCAAGCGCGTCAAACCACTCGTTGAGGCGGTCGCGGCCCTCGCGGCCGCCACCAACGCCCGCCGCGCCGAGCGCCGCGGGCAGCATGCGGCTCGAGCAGCAGTGGGAGACCACCAGGTCCACGTCCCAGCCCACGGCGTCCAGGTTCTTCTCGCCACGCTCGAGCTCCTCGAAGCTGGGCAGCTCCTCGGGAAACCAGCTCCAGCCCTCCACGCGCCACTCCTTGTCGTGACTGGAAGCTCCGCCCATGGCAAAGACGCGCAGGTCACCCAGCTGGTAGACCTCTCCGCGCATGAGATGGACGATGCTCGGCCACTCGGGGTAGATCTGCACGCGCCCGCCCCAGCGCTCGGTCACGGGCAGGTCGGCCAGGTACGGGAAGCACTCGTGGTTGCCGTCGACGAAGAGCGTGGTCCACGGGCGCCCGGCGAGCCAGCCCAGCCAGTAGCGCTCCTCGTTGGAGCCGTCCCACGGCATGCCGAAGTCGCCGCACACGATGAGCAGGTCGTCGCGCGTGAGGCCCTTGCCCTCGGGCCATCTGCGACCGGAGAGCTTGCCGATGTCGATGCTGCCGTGCACGTCTCCGGTTACCCAGACGGACATGTGACCCCCTCACCTGCGGCGCTGTCTCATTTTCGCATGAGAGCGGGACCGAGGGAACTGCGAGGACACGTCAGGACGCCCTCGAGCTGCGGTTGCTTTGGCAGTCGCCGCCTGCCCGCCCATGCCGCCCGGCCACCGACAAAAGCTGCAACCAGATGTCCTTCTCGCCCCGCCTAGCTGCGGGCGCAGATTCGTGGAAGCCATCGGGAAGACAAGTGAAAGCTCGCCCGTGTTAGGTTCGCCCGCATCAAAGCAAGTTTTCCTTCATCCTTCCGTCAGATAGAAAGTATTAATATGGTTAAGAGAAAAGAGGTCATCGATCTACTCAGGAAAGCTGGACTCCATCCCACGGGCGGGACAAGGCACGAGCACTGGACGGATGGGACCCACTTCACGCAAGTCCCGCGCCACCGCGAAATAAGCAACCAGCTATTCGAGAAGATCAAGCGACAGGCGGGGGTCAAATGACGGGAGCGGGGCTGCCATGTTTGTTCTAGCTGAGTTCGAGCTGTTTGAGGATGAGGACATGGTCCTCGCCCTTCCCTTTGAGCTCGAGGGAGGGACCGAGGGCTACGACTTCCAGGACGCCGCAGCCATGGCGGCGGACTGGCTTCGCGCAGAGGCGGAGCACTGGCTCATGAGCGGCACGGAGCCACCCAAGCTGGGACTAAGCCACGCCTCTCGGCACGGGGGGCAGGTCGTCATCATCGGCGTGAGCGTCTCCCTGGAGGCGATCGACACCGTCACCGCAAGCGAGGCGGCGGAGCTCCTTGGCGTGAGCAGGCCTCGCATCACGCAGATGATCAAGGCGGGTAGGCTCGAGGGCTACACGAAGGGGCACGCCACCTTCGTCACACGGGCAAGCGTCGAGGCTCGACTCGTCGAGCGCCCGCGCCCCGGCAGGCCTCGCAGGCGGCAGGCAGCAACGGAAGGCTAGCCCTACCGCACTTCGGCTCCGAAGGGCCACAGGGTGAGCTTGGCCATCTTGAAGAGTTGCAGGCCAAACGGGATCCCGACGACGGTCACGCAGTAGAGCGCACCCTCGAACAGGTAGCACAGCGCGGACCACCAGCCGCCCAGTATCAGCCAGACAACGTTCGCCGCCACCGACGGGACACCGCCGCCGTAGACGATCTCCTTGCCAAACGGCGCCAGGGTCAGGCTCGCCATCTTGAACGCCTGCCGCCCTATGGGGATCCCTATGATCGTGACGTAGCAGAGCACGCCCACGATAAGAAAACCGAGCGCCGTCAGCCAGCCGCCGGTGAGAATCCAGATCAGGTTGAACAGCACGCTCAGACAGCCCATGGCCACCTCCCGCCAGACAGGTCGGACGCAAGAAGTGTACCCACACAAACGGCGAGAAGAACCCGCGACCTGGGGAGGCCCCATGGACAAGATCGCCAGCTTCACCGTCAACCACCTCGCGCTCGAGCCGGGCGTCTACGTGAGCCGCGCGGACCGCGACCCGGCCACGGGCTCCGTCGTCACCACCTTTGACCTGCGCGTGACCGCGCCCAACCGCGAGCCGGTCATGGACACCGCGGCCGTCCACGCCATCGAGCACCTGGGCGCCACCTACCTGCGCAACGACCCCGCGTGGCACGACCAGGTGCTCTACTTCGGCCCGATGGGCTGCCGCACGGGCTTCTACCTGCTGGTCTGGGGCGAGCGAACGTCCGCGGAGGTTGCGCCGCTCGTGCGCGCCTGCTTCGAGTTCGTCCGCGACTTCGAGGGCGAGGTCCCCGGCGCCGCGCCGCGCGACTGCGGCAACTGGCACGACTCCGACCTCGCGATGGCACGCTGGTGGGCCCGCCGCTACGTGGCGGACACGCTGGCGGACATCGACGAGGCGCACCTGACGTACCCGACCGACGAGGCGTAGGCTGCCGGCTCTTCTCGCCGGGCGAGAAGACCGTCCGGAAGGCGCACCTAACCAAGAGACGAGCAGGTTCCGGACGGTTTGGCGGCTCAAAACGTCCGGAACCCGCACCGAACCAACGAACATGCAGGTTGCGGACGCTTTGCGACACCAAAGCGTCCGGAAGCCGCACCAAGGGAGGCACATCATGAGGATCGGCATCATCGGCGCGATGGACGTGGAGGTCGAGCTGCTGCGCGAGCGGCTCGCGGGCGCGCAGGCGCAGGCCGTGGCCGGCATGGACTTCTTCTCCGGCCGGCTCGGCGAGAAGGACGTGGTGGTCGTGAAGTGCGGGATCGGCAAGGTCAACGCCGGCATCTGCGCGCAGGTGCTCTGCGACCGCTTTGGCTGCACGCACCTCATCAACACCGGCATCGCCGGCTCGCTCGACGCCGGCTCGCTCGACATCGGCGACCTCGTGGTGGCCACCGACTGTGTGCAGCACGACTTTACCGTGGGCCCGCTCGGCTACGCGCCCGGGCTCATCCCCGGCCGGGAGCGCCCGGAGTT
>ENA-OPBG01002007-OPBG01002007.1-human-gut-metagenome-genome-assembly--contig:-NODE-2007-length-12613-cov-2.483915_pt1 | contig 12613 bp, 10 predicted proteins | sample MGYA00241065_ERZ501446 | MGnify/ENA primary metagenome ERZ501446 (study PRJEB25962, sample SAMEA2042632) | human gut metagenome | biome: human gut; feature: human-associated habitat; material: faeces...
TCGTGCCGCCTAAATCAATACAAGCAATGCGATAAGACATGATAGGTTCCTTCCTTAGTAAATGAAATTCCTGCCCCGCCAGGTGGAATAGGCCAAGCAAGAAAGTGGGAGCGACGGAACACGTCACTCCCACAAAAATCTTGCTTAGAGGCGCAGAGGCGAAGCGAAGCTTCGCAGAAAGTTCTTTGCCAAGCTTTCTTTCAAGAAAGCGGCGGGCGCAGAAGGGAAACGAAGTTTCCCACAAAGTTCTTTTGCCTACTTTTCTTTTCCAGAAAAGTAGGTTAGTGCATGTCGTGGCTGTTCAGGAGATTCTGCTTGATGTCCCACAGCTTCTGACTCAGGTCCACATAGTAGTTGTGGGGGTTCTCAAAGCGCTTGACCTCATCCCACAGGGAGTCCACCTGCCGCTGGCAGTAGGAGCGGCTGGCCTGGAGGTCGGGCACCTGGTAGACCAGCTCGCCGCCCAGGAAGATGGGAACCATCAGCTCCTTGGCCTCATAGCCGGTGTAGGTCTTACGCTTCCAGGTGGCGTCGGGGTCGAAGAGCTCCAGGGGCTGAGTGAAGTCAAACTCCTCGTCGTGCAGGCAGATGAGATCGGCCTCCGCCTTGCCGGTGTCCTTGGAGAAGATGCGGTAGATCTTCTTAAAGTGAGGCGTGGTGATCTTAGCGGCGTTCTCGCTGATCTTGATCTTGGGGATGATGGTGCCGTTCTCATCCTCGATGGCCACCAGCTTGTACACCCCGCCGAAGACAGGCTCGGAGCGGGAGGTGATGAGCCGCTCGCCGATGCCGAACGAGTCTACGCGGGCACCCTGCACGAGCAGGTCGCGTACCAGATACTCATCGAGCGAATTGGACGCCATGATCTGCATGTCCTCAAAGCCGGCGGCATCGAGCATTTTGCGGGCCTCGATAGAAAGGTAAGCGATATCGCCGGAATCCAGACGGATGCCGCGTGCGCGGATGCCCTTCTCCGCTTCCAGTTCCTTGGCAACGCGGATTGCGTTCGGCACACCGGACTTGAGTACATTATAAGTGTCAACCAGGAATACGCAGTTATCCGGATAAATATCCGCATAAGCCTTGAAGGCTTCGTACTCGCTGTCAAACATCTGCACCCAGGAGTGTGCCATCGTGCCGCCGGCCGGGATCTTATAGTCACGGTCGGACAGAACGCAGGCGGTACCCTGACAGCCGCCGATGTAGGCAGCGCGGGCACCGAGGATAGCTCCGTCGTAGCCCTGTGCACGGCGGGAGCCGAACTCGAGCACAGTACGGCCTTCTGCCGCACGCGTGATGCGGTTCGCCTTGGTGGCGATCAGGGTCTGGTGGTTGATGGTCAGCAGGATCATGGTTTCGACAAACTGTGCCTGGATCATCGGACCGGCCACCGTTACGAGAGGCTCGCCAGGAAATACCGGCGTACCCTCGGGTACGGCCCATACGTCGCATTCAAACTCAAAATCGCGCAGATAATTGAGGAAGGACTCCGAGAAGCACTGGCGGCTGCGAAGATATGCAATATCCTCCTCGGAAAAATGCAGGTTGTTGAAGTATTCAATCAGCTGTTCCACGCCTGCCATGATGGCATATCCGCCGCCGTCCGGTACACGGCGGAAGAACATATCGAAGTATGCGCGGCGGTTGCCGATACCCTTTTCGAAGTATCCGTTCGCCATCGTAAACTCGTAAAAGTCAGTGAGCATGGTTAAATTTCTTTCGGTCATTGCGAAAAACGCCCCTTTGCGCACCATTTTTGTGCGCTTTTATTCATTCCGTGCAATCTGTCTTGACACAGTGCATTTATAATATAATAGTACGTTTTTACAGAAAGTGCAAGCATTATTTATCAAATCTAAATTCATAGTATGCATAAATATACAATCGAGAAAATAATTATAAATTTTGCTTGCCAAATGAGTATGGCGGTAGTATAATAAGACCATCGAAAAAAACGCAGAATGCGAGGTCGAAAAACATGGAAAAGAAATATAACAAAGTTGTTCTGGCATATTCCGGCGGTCTGGATACTTCGGTACTCATCCCGTGGCTGAAGGAGCATTATGGCTGCGAAGTCATCGCGGTTTCCGGCAATGTCGGTCAGGGCACCGAGCTGGACGGTCTGGAGGAGAAGGCGCTTAAGACCGGCGCGTCCAAGCTGTACATCGAGGATCTGACCAAGGACTTCGTTGATGACTACATCATCCCGACCATGAAGGCGGGCGCAACCTACGAGCAGTACCTGCTGGGTACCTCGTTCGCTCGTCCGATCATCGCAAAGCGTATTGTTGATATCGCACTGAAGGAAGGTGCTGACGCAATCTGCCACGGCTGTACCGGCAAGGGCAACGATCAGGTTCGTTTCGAGCTGGCTATTCACGCATTTGCACCGCAGATGGATATTATCGCTCCGTGGCGTTTCTGGGAGCTGAACAGCCGTGAGAAGGAGATCGAGTATGCGGAAGCACACAACATTCCGCTGAAGATCAACAAGGAGACCAACTACTCCAAGGATAAGAACCTGTGGCACCTCAGCCATGAGGGTCTGGACCTCGAGCTGCCGTCCAACGAAGCACCGATCAACAAGCCGGGTTTCCTCGAGCTGGGTGTTTCTCCGGAAATGGCTCCGGACAAGCCGACCTATGTTACCATCCACTTCGAGAAGGGCGTTCCGACCGCAGTTGACGGCGAGAAGCTCGAGTCCGTTGCCCTGATCGAGAAGCTGAACAAGCTGGGCGGCGAGAACGGCATCGGTATTCTTGATATCGTTGAGAACCGTCTGGTCGGCATGAAGAGCCGCGGTGTTTATGAGACTCCGGGCGGTGCGATCCTGTATGCAGCACATGCAAAGCTGGAGGAGATCACCCTCGACAAGGAAACCTCGCACTACAAGAATCAGGTTGCTCTCAAGTTCGGCGAGCTGGTTTACAACGGCCAGTGGTACACGCCGCTTCGCAAGGCGCTCTCCGCATTTGTTGACTCCACCCAGGAGACCGTTACCGGCGATGTTAAGCTGAAGCTGTACAAGGGCAACATCATCCCGGCTTCCGTAACCTCTCCGTACAGCCTGTACTCTGAGGATATGGCAACCTTTAACGAGGATGACTGCTACGATCAGGCAGATTCCGCAGGCTTCATCAACCTGTTCGGCCTGCCGCTCAAGGTTCGTGCCCTGAACGATCAGATCCTGTACAAGAAGACTGGTGAGCATTTCCCGTCTGTTGAAAAGTAAGTAAAAGAAATCGTAGGGCGGCACGCCCGTTGTGTGCCGCCCTATGAGTGTTTTGTGAGGTAACATAAATATGGCAAAATTATGGGCAGGACGTTTCCAGAAGGAAACCGATCTGGTGGTAAACGATTTCAACTCTTCCATCCTGTTTGACTGCCGTTTATATAAGGAAGATATCACCGGATCTATCGCGCACGCTACCATGCTGGGCAAGCAGGGTATCATCGAGGAGCATGAGGCCGAAAAGATCGTCGAAGGTCTGAAGGACATCCTCAAGGATATCGAGGACGGCAAGGTTGAGTTCTCGCTCGATTACGAGGACATCCACATGAACGTCGAGCAGCTGCTGACCGAGCGCATCGGTGATACCGGCAAGCGTCTGCACACCGGCCGTTCGAGAAACGATCAGGTTGCACTCGATATGCGTCTGTACGTCAAGAAGGAGATCAAGGAGATCATCAAGCTGATTCTTGGCTTTATGAAGGCGCTGACTGTAAAGAGCCGTGAGAATCTTGATGCGGTTATGCCGGGCTACACCCATCTGCAGCGCGCACAGCCGACGACCTTTGCACATTATATGATGGCGTATGCCAACATGCTCAAGCGCGACGTATCCCGCCTGCAGGACTGCTACGAGCGCATGGACGAAATGCCGCTCGGCTCGGGCGCACTGGCTTCGACCACATATCCCATCGACCGTGACTTCGTTCGTGAGCAGCTTGGCTTTGCCCGCCTGACCGATAACTCGCTCGACGGCGTATCCGACCGTGACTACTGTGTGGAGCTGCTCTCCGCGCTGTCCATCCTGATGATGCACCTGTCCCGCCTGTCCGAGGAAATTATTTCGTGGTGCTCCTGGAGTTGGAAAGAGCACCTATATTGAAAAGAATGGTTTAAAACCATATACGTTATGTGCAGATGATATTCGGTTACTCTGTCAGAGTCCGGTATTATCTGTAAATGGTAACACAGAAATTACACAGAATAATGATGGTACTGTTTGGAAAACATTATTTACTCTACTAGCGGTTAGAATGCAGCGTGGAGAATTCACAGTTATAGATGCAACTAATTCCAAGACTTCTGAAATGAACAAATATAAGAAATTATGTCAGGAGTATAGGTACAGAATTTTTCTTGTTGATTTTACAGATGTTTCAATCGAGGAATGTAAGAAAAGAAATAGTCTTCGTGCTGCAATGAAACAGGTACCTGAAGCTGTTATTGATAAGATGTATAATAGATTTAAAACATAGAGAATTCCGTCCGGTATTACAGTAATTAAGCCGGAAGAACTTGATAAAGTGTTTATGAAAAAGATTGATTTGTCCGAATATAAAGTGATTCATCACGTAGGAGATATACATGGTTGTAATACAGCTTTACAGAAATATTTGAACGCAATTGGCGGTATCAAGGACGATCACTTCTTTATATTTTGCGGAGACTATATTGATAGAGGAATTGAAAATGCGGAAGTGGTTCAGTTTCTCTTAAGCATTAAGGATAAACCAAATGTACTTTTGCTTGAGGGTAATCACGAAATTCATCTTAGAAGATACAGTGAAGATAAGAAGTCGTTCTCAAAAGAATTTGAGTTATTTACAAAACCTACATTAGATAAAGCCGGTTTCAGTAAGAAAGATCTGAGGCAGCTGTGTAGAAAATTTGCTCAGTGTGCCTATTATACATATCATGGAAATACATATCTTGTTACTCACGGTGGTCTGAGTACAATCCCACAAAATCTTACTTTTGTTGCAACCGATCAAATGATTCATGGAGTTGGTAGATATAATGATGTAGAGCAAGTTGCCGATACATTTTTTAACACTACTGATGAACATACTTATCAGATTTTTGGTCACAGAAATACTAAAGGGTTTGATATTAATGTTAATTCAAGAGTATACGATCTTGAAGGACAGGTTGAGTTTGGTGGCTGCTTGAGATGTATTGATATTGTTCCTGGTGGAAGTATAACCTATGATGTTAAGAACAATGTATTCAGAGAGCCAGAGAAAGTAGAAGATACATTAGGAAGTAATGTTGCTGATGCAATTATCTCTTTAAGGAACAATAAATATATTTCTGAAAAGCAGTTTGGTAATATCTCTTCGTTCAATTTTACACATGCAGCATTTTATGAAAAGAAGTGGAACGCACAAACAATTAGAGCGAGAGGTTTGTTTCTGGATACTTCTGAGAAGTATAAAGTAGTAGCCAGGGCATACGAAAAGTTCTTTTCTGTTAACGAGCGTGAAGAGACTAAATTTGATACACTACAACGTACATTAAAATTCCCAGTAGCTGCCTATGTTAAAGAAAATGGATTTTTTGGAATTGTTTCCTGGAATGAATATACAGATGACTTATTTATTACAAGCAAGTCTGATCCTGAAGGTGAATTCTCTGAGTGGCTGAGAGATATGGTTTATACGAAAATTTCTGAAGAGAATCTTAAAAAGATGAAGAAGTATATTAAGGAGAACGATGTCTCTTTTGTATTCGAATGCTGCGACATGGAGCATGATCCACATATTATTGATTATCCAGAAAGTAAGTTGGTTTTGCTTGACATTGTATACAATACTCTGGAATTTCAGAAATACAATTATGAGGACATGGCACATGTTGGTCGTGATCTTGGACTAACAATCAAGAAACAGGCTTATGAATTATCTACATGGCAGGAATTTTATGATTGGTATTTTGAGGTTTTAGAAGAAGATTATGAGTACAGAGGTGATAAGATCGAAGGATTTGTAATCGAAGATGCTAATGGATATATGGTTAAGCTGAAACTTACATATTACAATTTCTGGAAGTTTATGCGTGGTATTGCTCATGAGACTTTAAAGAAAGGTTATACAAACAGGACATCATTGTTGACTACGCCGGTAGCAAAAGAATTTTACGCTTGGTGCAAGAAACAGTTTGAAAATGGTAAAGCTGATGAGTTGCCAAGAGATATTGTTACTTTAAGAAAAATGTTTTACAAGGAGAAATAGAATAATGTGGATTAGTAAGAAGAAATATGAAGAATTAGTTGGTTCTATGACCAAGCACCGTCTTTTTGGACAGGGGCGTTTGCTTCGGGCATTCCCTGATATGAAGCATAGAAAATATCAGGATATTGTGGTAAAATTAAAAGAAAAAATGCGCGATTAAATATGTGATAACATGATAATTTTTAATGTGCGAAGTTTGAGTTAAAAATAAAAAGGGAAATACGAAATATTTTTTGGTAAGCAAAAAGAAGCTGAGCAAGGATCATAAGTTTAGTTATAGTTATCATGTGAAAACATATAAGAACTATTTGCCATATCACTTCAAAAAATAGAGGCAACTATGAGAAAATATTTGTGACTTTTAAGCAATATTAATGGAAGACTGACGTAGATAATGGACACACCATTCCGATTACGTCAGATGGTATCGTAAATGGATATTAATAAAAAACTCCCCTGCAACGCTTTGCCGGGGAGTTTTTTAGTTTGAGTAAATTTATAGATGCAGTCTATCCAAAATAGCCCTGGGACTGTTTGCCATCTTCTTTTGCTTGACCGTATGTTTTGTAATGCTCGATTACTTCTGCCATCTGCTCATCAGACAATACATTTGGCGTAGAGATTGCCATTGCGCGCCACTGAACCTGTGCGCACCACTCGCAAGTATTTGCGATGGCAAATGCCTTTTCTAAGGAATCGCCGTAAGCGACCATTCCGTGATTTGCCATGAGAAGTGCTTTGCTGTCAGATTCGCGTAAGCATTTGCGAACTTCATCAGCAAGCTCTGGAGTGCCGTAAGTCTCATATGGAACCGTAGGAACCGTAGCAACACCAGTATCTGCGATTGCATAATGAGTCGCCTTCAGATCAACGCCGGCACATGCAAGCGTTGTGCAATACATAGAATGTGCATGGACAACGGCACGAGCGTCCGGTTTTTCTAAATAAAAGGCAGCATGTAAACTGTGTTCACTGGAAGGTGTGCGTTTGCTGTCCACAATATTGCCCTGCAGATCCATAACGACAACATCTTCTGCTGTTGTTTTTGCGTAAGGAATACCAGATGGGCTGATCACCATATATCCGGTTTCCGGGTCATACATACTGATGTTACCAGCAGTTCCAATCGTCAGACCCGATGAAATCAACTGATTTCCATAGTCAACTACCTTTTGTCTCATTTCTTCTAATAACATAATTATCCTCCGTTTCAAGTGAATGTACACTCGGTATCTTCTTAAAACGAGCCATTTCGGCGGCATTTCCGATATACTGTTTCCATTTTCTCGTCGTACACACCGTGTACGTACTGCGAAAATGTCATTGTGTATCAAAAATTCATCTTGAAATTCTTCGTTTAGATGAATTCGAGAGTACATGTGATGTTTTCGCTGTCAACATATTGAAGTGTTGGCGCGTTGACATCTTGATCTTATAAATAAAAGAAACATTGTTTCAAATGTATCCATACACGCTATTTTTAGAGTGAATAGAATATTTGCGCAACTAAAATAAGTTTAGCATAAATGAGTACGATTCTCAATCATGATTGTGAGTAAAATTGAAATAAAAGAATGCATCCGGGAAAAATTTTGATCAGATGGAGGAACACTTCCTTTTTGACAGATTTCTTGCATTTGTGGTACACTAAGCATAGTTAGCTATGGCTAACTGTCGCGCAAATAGTGAGTAGAGCTAGGCGATGTATAAAATATCTGTGCTATGATCGTGTCAAGTGATATGTGAAAAAACGAGCCAGGGAAAAGGTTTAATTGGGACCTTGAAAACTGCAGATATTTTATTTTCTGGATGGATAGGAGGAAAAAATGAGTGAAAAAATCAAAGTGACTTTGGATGGAACAGCAGAGACCATGTTGCAAAGTTTTTATGCGAGAGCAAAATATTCGCTGAAAAAGGGACATAAATTTTATGATGCGAAAGCAGTGGAACTGGTGAATAAGATAGATTATGATTTTTCGTCGGCAGAGGAAGATTCCACCATGAGCAATGGTGTTATTGCACGAACGCTTGTATTTGATGAGTTGGTAGAGGATTTTATTGATCGTAATTCAGATTGTACGATTGTAAATATTGCCTGCGGATTGGATACTAGATTTTATCGAATGGATAACGGCAAGCTGCGGTGGTACAATTTGGATCTTCCGGAGACGATCGCCGTCAGAGATCAGATTTATCAGGAATCAGGAAGGGTATCAACAATCGGGATTTCTGCCTTGGATCCGGCTTGGGCGAATCAGATTGATGCACAAGGAAAAATGTTGTTTATTATCGAAGGCCTTAGCATGTATCTGACGCCAGAAGAAAATGCGACGATGCTTGGAATTATTCGGGATCATTTTGACACTGCAACGGTGATGATGGAGTGTCTGGCCAAGAAATGGGTCAATAAAGAGGACATTGAAGAATCCATTCAAAAAACTGGAGCAAAATTTATTTTTGGAGCGGATTGTTTTGAAGATCTGGGAGATGTTGCCAAGGGATTCCGAAAGGTCAAAGACGATAATATTACACGAGGCATGACCAAGATTATTCCTGTGTTAAAGCCATTTGGCTGGTTGCCGATTATTCGTAAAATGACGCAGAAAATTTTGATTTTTGAGAAGGTGCAAGAGTAGTGATTTGCAGCGCCCGTGGTAGAGAAAACGTCGGTCATAGCCGAAGAATTTCTACCTTGATAGGAGAAATCCAGCGCCTGGGGTAGAGAAAACGTTGGTCATAGCCGGAGAATCTCTACCTTGAGAGGAGAAATCAAGCATCCAAGGTAGAGATAATATTGGGATATGCCGAGAAAGTTCTAAGCTGCGGTAAGAAATCAAGTGCTCGAGGTTCTTTATTACCAGATCAAGTTTTCCTAAAACTATTTCACGGTAATATGAATTACCGGACGCAAACCGCCGTTTACAACATAATCATCAAACACTTTGTGCCTCGCTTTGTTGACACTACCGTAATCGCCGCCTTTTGTATCAAAGGCATCATTGTCTTCGCTCACCTAAGATATATGTAGTGTAAAGCGATCATTTCTGTTACAATTTGACATAATTCACCACTATGATTCGACAAATGTGTTATAATAAATATTGGGATTTATGGAAATACGCAACAAAAGCCTGAATCAGGCGGCCAGGTATAAAGCGTTATTGTTAAGAGTGTGGAGGTAAAAAATGAATAAAGAGATAATACTTGATCCGGAAATAAAAGCGATGTTTGAATTATTAGCGGAGGATGCATCTACCATGGAAGCGTGCATGGCTAAGATCAAACGTTCTCTTTCTATTGCGGCAGAACTTTTTCATATAAATAAAGTGGATCTTAAGCTAGAGGCACCGGGCAGTAAACTTTGTCCGGAGGGACAGCGTGCCGTAGAAATTTTGTATGACACAGGGGCTGTATCTGACAGTGAACCGAATATTTCGGTATTCCCGTTACCGTCTGGCGGAACGGTAACGATCATGGATTATCCGCGTGACCAAAGCAAGTTTTCATCCAAAGAATTGGAATTGCATAATATGTTATTACGCCAAATTTTTTATAAGATCAGCAGAACGATGACGCAGAACTTACTGCAGCAGGTTATGATGACAGATATGAGTACCGGTGTAGCAAATCAGGATTATTTAATGCATTTTGCCGGAGGATTGATCGCTTCCGGGCAAATTGCAAATTACAATATTATATTTTTTAATGTACATAATTTTAAATATGTCAATAAAGTGTTTTCTTATGAGCAGGGTGATATTATCCTGCGTAATTATGCCCTGCATATCAAAAATATAATGGGAAATGATGAAATTGTTGCAAGATTAGGTGGAGATAATTTTGTGCTTGTTTTTCACAAGGAACGCCGCGAAAAATTGATCGAACAGCTTCAGAATATCAGGATACATCATCAATGGCAAATGAAAGAGCGGGAATTTGTGTTTGGAGCAACGATCGGTGTCAGCAATTTGAATGGCATCACAGTACCGCGTGCCATCATGGGAAGAGCCAGCATTGCTTATCAGGCAGCCAGACAAAAAGGGGTTGGCAGCGTGGTAGAGTTTTCGCCGGAGATCGAACAGGAAATACTAGCCAATCAGAGCATTGTGTCCAATTTCCTTCCGGCATTACAGGCAAAGGAATTTGTCATATATTACCAGCCTAAAGTCAACGTCGCAGATCGGACAATGTATGGTGCAGAGGCTTTGGTTCGTTGGATCAGAAATGGAAAGATGGTACCGCCAATGCAGTTTATTCCACAGTTGGAGCGCGAGGGAAGCGTGTGCAAACTTGATTACTATGTGTTGGAAAGTGTCTGTGCTTTTTTGAAAGATCGACAGAACAAGGGGCTTTCGGTTGTGCCGATTTCAGTGAACTATTCCAGAAGACATTTGGAGGAAGAAAATCTCGTTGAACGTACTTTGGAGATTATTGACCGCTATGGTGTTGATCATCATTTGATCGAGATCGAGCTTACCGAAAGTGAAGATTTCCAAAATTATGAGATCATGTCTGGAATTATTGATGAGTTCAAGGCGAATGGCATTGGAACCTCGATTGACGATTTCGGAACCGGTTTTTCTTCACTCAATATGATCAAAGAAGTTGATCTCGAGACGATAAAAATAGACAAATCCTTTATTCCGTTGGAAACGGATTACCCGGGAAAAGACCGAGATCTTGTTATGTTTCACAGCATTGTGCAGCTCATCAATGAACTGGATAAGAAATCCATTGCTGAGGGGGTTGAGACGGTGGAGCAGCTTGAATATCTGAAAGGAGTTGGTTGCGATATCGTGCAGGGCTATGTGTTCGACAAACCTCTGCCACAGGAAATATTTGAAGAGCGATTAGCGAGTGCGCATCCGTATGAGAATATTTAAAGAGCGATTAGCGAGTGCGCATCCGTATGAGAATATTTGAAGAGCCGTTAGTAAACATTCGGATTGATAAAAGAAATTGGGAGGTGTTCTGCTGTGGAAGATATGAAACAAATACATGATTTCGCTGCTAAACGGAGCGATAAGCTTCGCGACCGGAATACTAATTGCACGGTTGTCCCTTTTCCGGAATTCGCCGCATTGAAAGCGGAAGTAGAAAAATTGCGAGTTGAAATTTCCATGCTTTTGCTTGAGCGGGATGAATTACGTTTTGTAATCTGCAAAAACATAGAAACGGCATATATGCTTGCTCTTGGCAGCCTTGAATACAAAGCTTTTGAATTGAACTGTAATGTGTTGCGTATCAAAAGAAAAATTGATCTTATCCAAGCAAAGAAAAATCGACAGGAAAAGATTGCGTTATCAGCCATTGATAAATTGCTTGATAAAGAGTTTGCCGGTTTTCAGTGTCAGCTCAATGAGCAGATCGATAAGATGAATAAGGCTCTTGATCATAGTCAGGGACATGTTCTCACGGATGAAGAGACCAAGCAGATAAAGAAATTGTATCGCAGCATTGTAAAGGCTCTGCATCCCGATCTGCATCCGGAGATTACACCTGCACAGATGCAGTTGTTTCAAAACGCAGTACAAGCGTATGAAAATGGTGATATAGGGAATCTTCTCATCATCAGTGAGATGGTAGCGGGACCTGTCGTTCCGGAACAAAGTGAAAGTGGGTTATCTATTCTTACTAAAGACAAGGAACGGCTGACTAAAACGTTGGAACTTATCCGTGAACAAATTGCAAATATAAAATCGGAATATCCGTACACAATGAAGGAACTGGTGAATGCCCCGGAACAGGTGGCTGAAAAACGGACGGAACTTGAGAAAATGATAGAGGAATTGAAAGAAGCATATGATCTGTATGCTGGAAGATTGAAAGAAATGTTGAGGTGATAGGATGAGTAATATCGTAAAAACAGATGGCGGCAGTCTTGCAAGCCTACTTCATGGCAAAGGCGGCGGCCTTACTATACCGAAACCTTATGAACGTGATATCTTTTTGTTTGATACTTTTATTGCCGGGACAACGCACATTGAAGGTATTGAGGAATTGGCTCAGTATCTTAATGTTAACGATAAGTTGGATTTTTATCGTGAGCCACATAATCGCTTCGATCCCCAAGCGATAGTGATAAAAAACAGTAATGGGGTCAAAATTGGATATGTGCCCAGAGAGGATAATGTAGTATTTTCACGTTTGATGGATGCAGGAAAACTACTCTTTGGGAAAATCACTGCCAAGGAAACCAAGGGAAAATGGATTAAAATCAAGATAGGCATTTATCTGCATGAGTAGGCGATTTCTGCCGGCAGAACAAGTCAGCTTGTTGGCTGCAAAATAGCTATTATTTTTGTGACATAATAAGCAATATGTGGTCGTGTGAGGTGATTTTGGAAGTGCGAAATTTGAGTTCATGATATAA
>ENA-OPBG01002011-OPBG01002011.1-human-gut-metagenome-genome-assembly--contig:-NODE-2011-length-12601-cov-6.620357_pt1 | contig 12601 bp, 10 predicted proteins | sample MGYA00241065_ERZ501446 | MGnify/ENA primary metagenome ERZ501446 (study PRJEB25962, sample SAMEA2042632) | human gut metagenome | biome: human gut; feature: human-associated habitat; material: faeces...
TGATCGTGGCCCCCTCCAAGGCTGTGAACGCCGGTGGCGTGGCCGTCTCCGCCCTGGAGATGAGCCAGAACAGCGAGCGCCTGGTCTGGACTGCCGAGGAAGTGGACCAGCAGCTGAAGGGCATCATGAAGAACATCCACAAGGTCTCTGTGGAGGCCGCCGAGGAATACGGCCTGGGCTACAACCTGGTGGCCGGCGCCAACATCGCCGGTTTCAAGAAGGTAGCCACTGCCATGATGGAGCAGGGCGTGTTCTAAAAAACTCCCCATCTACATACCGGGACGGCGATAGCTGTCCCGGTTTTTTGATACATCTGCATCCTGCGGCAAGTCCTGGTACGCCGTAGCAAGGGGGAGTTTATCCATTTATACCCGACTCCAGCGCCCCCTGTCATAGCACAGGCATTCCGCTAAGGCCCATTCAGGACAAACCATAAATTTCAGGCCGCGATGAAACCTCCTTCATCGCGGCCCGTACTCTTTTTATCTTAAAGTAGAACAATCTGAGAGTGGCTAAAACGCGGCCCACACCCTCACTGCTCACATATAATATATCATAATTTGTGGGGTTGTCAACTCCGCAAGCTGGAAAAACCGCTCTCATTTTAAGCAATTACGACAGGATGCAGGCCTGATTCCGGGTCAAGCTTTCGGGTCAACCTGCGCCGGGGCGGACGATAAAATTCGACATGAAAGGAACAAAACTGACCATGGGACGACACGGTGAAAACATCCGGAAGCGCAAAGACGGGCGTTGGGAGGCCCGGGTGATCTCCTCCTACAAACCTGACGGCAAGGCAATCTACCGATCTGTGTACGGAAAAACTTATTTGGAAGCCAAGGAAAAGCGAAATGACCTGCTGCGGAGCACCGCTGCAATCTCCTCCCGGTGCGAGAAAACAGGCAGCAGCAAAGGAAAAATCACCCTGGAAGAGGTAGCTTGGGAATGGCTGGCTGCCCGGAAGGACAGCATCAAAGAATCCACCTATGCCCACTACACCAATTTGGTCCGGCGCCATCTACTGCCGTGCCTGGGGCCACGCCGCTTGTACGCCCTCACGCCGGAGGTGCTGGATGGATTCCTGCGGGAAAAGCTGCGCACCGGCAGGGCCGATGGCAAAGGCGGCCTTTCCCCAAAGACCGTGGCGGACATTCGCTCCGTCCTTCTACAGATTTTGCTCTATGCGCAGCGCCGTCAATATCCCTGCGCCGCACAGAGCCATATGTTTTATCCAAAAAACCGGCAGTCAGCTACCAGAATCATGACCCGGGAGGAGCAGGCAAAGCTGGAAACGGTGTTATTCCAATGCCCGGACCCCCTGCACCTGGGCATTCTAACAGCCCTGTACGGGGGACTACGAATTGGGGAGGTGTGCGCCCTGCAATGGGGAGATATCTCCTTGGAAAGCGGCACCATCCGCATTCATAAGACGATGCTCCGCATTCAAGACCTCACGCCGGATGCCAGGCGGAAGACCAAGGTCCTCATCGACTGCCCCAAAACAGAGAGTTCCAACCGGGTCATCCCCATGCCCTCCTTTCTGATGGCGTTTTTAAAGCAACACCGCATGGCAAAGGATGTGTACCTTCTCACGGGTAAGCGGGCATACATGGAGCCCCGCATTTGCCTGGAAAAATACAAGCGCCTTCTGATCCGGGCCGGGTTGGATTCCTTTACCTTTCACACCCTGCGTCACCCGTATGTCAAGCACACGACAAAAATTTTTAGCTTACGCCTGATGGATTTTCAAGCGCAGGCTTATCCTGATGCTCGGCGAAAAACTCGCGGAGCTTGTCAGCTTCTTCGGGTAGGACAAAGCCGAAGCCCTGTCCGTCCACTCTGCAATAGAAAGCGATTTTCATGTCTGCCTCCTCAATCGAAAATGTCTTGGATTTTGTATGCGATCTCAATGCGCTTATCAGGGTACACCAGCACCCGGTCGATTAGCAGCTCGGCCAGCTCGGTGGTCAGCGTGTCCGCATCGAAAATCGCCTTGGACGCTTCCTTGCGGCTGTCCTGCCGTGCCTGTTCGTCCTGTTTCTGCTTCGCCTGTGCCAATACTGCGGCATAGGCGTTTTTCGTTTTCAAAAGCAGCTCGTCACACGCGGTCTTTTCCGCCTTGTAGGTGTTCAGGTCAATCTCGCCCATGAGATAGCGTTCATACAAGGCGCGCTTACCGTCTTGCAGTGCCTCGATCTGCTGCTCATATTCGGCGCGTTCCGGTACGGAGGCATCCACCCGGAGCGAACCGTCCGGGGCAAACGGTGCGGCGGCTTCCATCTGCTTTTTCAGCGTCAGGAATACCGTCTGTTCCAGCTCTGCGGCATTCAGGCGCATCTTGTGGCAGCGGCTTTCTTCGTCTGCCTCGGAATGGCGGCAGTGATAATATGAGGTTTTCTGCATGGTGCGGGACAGCGCATGACCGCAGCAGCCACAGAAGGCTTTGCCTTTCAGCGGGTAGTCCCGCTTCTTTTTGTTGGGCTGGGAAAAGCGGAGCTGGCTGGCCTGCACGGTATCAAACACGGCTTTCTCTACGATGGCCGGGTGATGGTCGGGGATGATGTACCATGATTCTCTGTCCTTCAGGCGGCTTCTGGTGCCGCCTACTTCGAGAACCGCCCGCTTGCCGATCACATACACGCCGGTGTAGCGTTCGTCCTCCAAAATGCGGAGAATGGTGGACGAACTCCAAATACCGTGACAGCGGGAAATATTGTGGGTGTGATTGCCGTGCGCCGCTTTGTACTGACCGGGAGTAGGGATGTTTCTGCGGAACAGCTCCCGCGTGATGGCGGTGGCGTTGATGCCCTCGGCGGCAAGCTGGAAGATGAGCTGCACAACGGCAGCGGCCTCCGGGTCAGGCTCCATTCTGCCATCGGCGCTTTTGCGGTAGCCGTAGGGACAAATCTTGCTCTGATACTCGCCGCGCTGCATCTTGGCGTACTTGGCACTCTTGGTTTTAATGGACATATCGCGGCTGTAATACTCACTGATGAGATACTTGAACGCCACATCCATGCCGCCGGTGTCGCCCTTGAATTTGCTGCTGTCAAAATCGTCGCTGATGGAAATAAAGCGGGTGTGGAACAGCGGGAACACACGCTCGATGAAATAGCCGGTTTCAATGCTGTTTCGTCCGAAGCGGGAAAAATCCTTGACGATGATGCAGTCGATCTGATTGGCCCGCACCAGCTCAATGAGCTTCTGTACCTGCGGGCGCTCAAAATTCGTGCCGCTGTACCCGTTGTCGATGAACTCCATGATCTCCACGTTCAGGGCTTCGGGCATGGAAGCCGCATATTCGTGGAGGACAAGGCTCTGATTTTCAATGCTCAGGCTGTCGTACTTGTAATCCTCGATGGAGAGGCGGATGTAGAGGGCGATTACATATTTCTGCATTGTTCCAGCACCTCCGCATAGGTTTCAAACTCGCTCTGGAAGCGATAGCGCACCGTGATCTGCTTGTCGTGGGATACCTCGATGCGGTCGATCAGCCGCTCGATAAGTGCGCCGGTCAGCGCACGGTCGGTCTTAATTTGTGCGGCATCCTGTTCCAGCGCCCGGTGCTGCTCTGTTTGAGCATCCACCGTTCGCAGGCCGTCCTCCAACTGCTCCATTTCCACGGCGAGGTCGGCAATGCGGCTTTCGTACTTCTCCTTGTAATCGAAGTATTCATCCTTGGTAAGAACGCCTTGCACAAGATTTTCATACAGGCTCCGCACGATACCGCGAAGCCGCTGGATTTCCTGTTTGCGGCTGGTGATCTTCTCCCGCAGCTCAGCGCGGTCAGCGGCCTGCCGGGGCAGTTCTGCAAGGGAGAGGGTGTATTGCCCCAGCGCCGTATCAAGCGCGTCCTGAAGCATATCTGCCAACATATCCAGCAACGCATCCTCGCGGATGGTCACGCCGGGGCAGGCATCCTTGCTGATTCGGCTCCTGCTCAGACAATGGTAGAAGTACACATCGTCGGACTTCTTACGAATGTTTCTCTGCCGATGCAGGCTGCCGCCGCAATGGGCGCAGAACACCTTGCCTTTGAGCAAATTCGGTGTGTATGCGTTGATCTCCCGCGCCTTGGCGCGGCTGGCGGTCTGATTGAGAATTTCCTGCACCGCCGCGAACTGTTCCCGGCTGATGATGGCCTCATGGGTGTCCCGCACCACCGTCCATTCCCCGGCGGCGGCCTTGACCTGCCGGTGATCCACGGTTTTGGTCTGCCCCTGAACGAGATCTCCGGTGTAGACCTCGGAGCGGAGAATAACGCCGACCGTTCGGGTCTGCCACTTGCCGTTGCCAAGCAAATTCTCGTGAGTAATCTTGCCCTGCATCTTCTTATAGTGGCTGGGAGTGAGGATGCCCGCTTCATTCAGCCGCACGGCGATGGTATTGAGGCCAGCGCCCTCAGAAGCCCACCGAAACATCCGCTGTACCACAACGGCGGCAACGGGGTCGATGATAAGCTGGTGGCAATCGTCCTCCGCTTTCAAATAGCCGTAGGGAGTACGCGCACCGATGAACTTGCCGTCCTTCATGGCCTGCCGCTGCTGCGCCCTGATCTTGCGCCCAATGTCCAAAGCGTAGGCTTCGTTTATCATGTTCCGCAGCGGAATGATGATACCGGAACGGGCATCCTCCGGGACGGCGGTATCGAAGTTTTCATTGACCGCAATGAAGCGGATGTTGCGGATGCGGAAATACTGCTCGATGTAATAGCCGGTGTCGATGGTGTTCCGGCCCAGCCGGGATAGGTCCTTGACCACAACGCAGTTGATTTTGCCGGCTTCAATATCCGCCAGCATCCGTTGAAACGCCTCCCGCTCAAAGGTGCGGCCGGTGATACCGTTGTCGGTATAGATGCCCGCGATCTCAATATCGGGATAGAGCGCCAGATGGGCCTCCATAATCTCCCGCTGTGTCTCCAGAGAATCCCCGCGCCTGCTGTTAAACTCCACAGACAGGCGGATATAGAGGGCGGCCCGCCACAGTTTCATGCCGCGCGGTGCCGGCTCTGCCGGCGCACCCTTTCTGCTTTTTCGTGCCATTTATACCGCCTCCTGTTCCAACTGCGCCTGAGAGAGCTTTTGCAGGGCGGCGTCATACTCCATCTGGTAGCGGAAGGTGATTTTCAGCTCGGTTTTGCTGATGATGCGGATGGACTGGATGAGCGTGACCACGGCGCGGCGGTCCAGCTCGGTCATATTGGAAAATTCGCGGAATTGCTGCGCCCATTTCTGCCGCTCACTGGTCCGGTCGGTGACGCGCTCCATCTCCTGACGAAGCTGGTCTATGGCGGAGCGCAGCTCCTCCATGCGCTCGGAGTAGCCGTCCCGCAGGGACTTATATTCTGCCTTGTCCAGCATCCCCTTGACAAAGTTCTCATAAAGGCCGGCCTTGAACATACCAATCTGCTCCAGCTGGGCGCGGTTTTCTGCAATCTGCGCCTTGCAGCCCGCCACCAGCTCCCGGTTGATGGTCTCCTCGCTGATGCTGTTCAGCAGCTCGTCTACCGACACAACATTCTTGATGTGGGCTTGCACACTGGCCAGGGCGCATTGTGTCAAATCATCCTCCCGCAGCATCACTGGATGGGTGCAGCCGTGCTTCTTGCCAGTGGGACAGTGGTAATAGATGTATTTCTTTCCGCCTACGGTGTTGGTTTTCCGGGTCATGCGCGCCCCACAGCAGCCGCACACCAGCAGGCCGGAGAACAGGTAGACCTTCTCGCCCTCTGGGGCCGTGCGCGTATCCAGTCCCATGATGTGCTGCACCAGGTCAAAATCCCTTTTGCGGATGATGGCCTCATGGGCATCCTTCACGCGAATCCATTCTTCTTCAGGCTTTTGTATCACATTCCTGAGTTTATGGTTGTAGGTCCCTTGGCGGCCCTGCACCAGCGTCCCGGTGTAGATTTCATCCTGTAAGATCCGGATTACCGTGGTCGCGGACCATTTCGCGTCCGGCCGATCCGCGAAGCCGCCCTTGGGATGGGGCAGCCCTCGGCTAATTTTATAGGTAAGGGGTGAGAGGACGCCCAGGGCGTTCAGCTCATCCGCAATCCGCTTGGCGCTTCGCCCGTCAATCTTCGCCCGGAAGATGTCGCGCACCACCCGGGCGGCATATTCGTCCACCACAAGCTGATTCCGGTTCTCCGCCGACTTCCGGTAGCCGTAAACCGGGCAAGCCCCTACATAGTCGCCTTTCTTCCGCTTGACCTCCAACGCGCTGCGGGTCTTGACGGAAATATCATGGCAGTAGGCGTCGTTAATCAGGTTTTTCATGGAGATATTCAAGTCATCCCCGGCGTGTTCATGGGCCGTGTCGATATTGTCGTTGATGGCGATGAACCGGACGCCGTAGGCCGGGAAGATCCGGCGCAGGTAGCGCCCGGTCTCGATGTACTCACGCCCCAGGCGGGACAGATCCTTGACGATGACGCAGTTGACCTTACCATCCGTGATGTCCTGCATCATCTCCTGGAACGCAGGACGGTCAAACAGGATGCCGCTGTACCCATCGTCCACAAAAAAGGTTGGGTTGGGGAAGTGATGCTCCCTGGCATACTGCAAAAGCATGGCCTTCTGAGACGAGATTTGTCAAGGTTATTTTCTCCCGCTGAATACAAATGTCCAACTTTACTGTGAATAGCTCAGATATAATAAACACAGAGCCGCAGAATGGCCAGGGTTGCCATCACCGCCGCAATGATTAGGATGGTGTTTCGGTTTTCTCCGGCCACTCCGATGTCAATCATACTGGCCAGGGCAGTAGGCAGCAGCATGGCTGTCACAGCGGAGAGCAGCATCAGCGCCAAGAGGGCGGCCACATGCTTTCCGCTGAGTTTTACACGGGAAAAAATCGTACCCATAGTTTTCCTTTCTGCTCGTCGTACTCGCATTTTAGCTTGACAGGGCAAATAGCAAATGATAGTATAAATGAAACGATAGTATCATAGATGCTATGAATATCACAGAAGCAGGCGTTGTCAATAGTCCGAGCGAAAGTGGAACAAATGACAATCCTTGTTTCAATGATACGCAATTAAAGGAGACGTTTCTTATGCGAAGGACAACGGCTACAACAGACTATCTGAAAGAATGTATGGGTACAGCGTTGCTGGAACTAATGAAAGAAAAACCCATTGAAAAAATCAGTATTGAGGAGATGACTGCCAAGGCAGATGTAGGTCGCTCCACTTATTTCCGTTATTTCAAAAGTAAAGATGAAGTTCTGTCTTTCAAAATCACATGTCTGTGGAAGCGCTTTTCCGACGAACACGGTGCTACCAACTTCGCCACTGGTAGTTATGACGGCATCAGGCTGTTTTTTGAATTTTGCCTTTCCACTCGTCCTATTTGTGATCTGCTCTACTCAGCTGATCGCCAATATGTGATTCTAAACTTCTATTTACAAGAAGCGGCATCCATTGTCGCTAATGCCGATGCCAAAACGCACTACTTTATCCAATTTATTACATATGGATTGTTTGGGCTTATGAATGCGTGGGTATTACGAGGCTATAAAGAAACCCCACAGGAAATGGCACAAATAGTTTGCGATTGGGAAGCATCTTCGGAGGAGAAATAACATAGAGGGGGGTAAACATATGGGAAAAATCATTCGACGCATTCTAACAATTATTCCAGCGGTGGCTTTACAATCGCTCTGGCTTTTGCTGTTGATGAAATGGCTGACCCCTTACGCACCGATTATTGTGTCACTGCTTTCCGTTGCAGCGTTTTTCTTGGTGGTATTTATTATTATAAAGAGAGATGAAACCGCTTATAAATTGCTTTGGCTGCTGGTTATTCTGTCACTACCTTTGGTAGGAGCGTTACTATATCTGCTCTTTGGAAATAAACGGACGGCCCGCCCTCTAAAAAGGCGCTTGCAGCAAGTTCAAAAGAGTTGCAATCCGCAGCCTCTTCCAATAAAAGAAGCGCCCTTTGACGGCGAAAAACGCATGGGGCAAACAGTGCGGTGGCTGGAAGAAAAAACGCAATATCCGATGTGTGCAGTTGAGCAGGTTCGTTACTATCCGTTGGGCGATAATATGTTCCCTGATATGCTTGCCGATTTGAAAAATGCAAGAAACTCGATTTACGTAGAATACTTCATTATTGAGCCGGGGCATATGTGGGACGCAATCGTGAACGAACTGGAAGTAAAAATGGAGCAGGGCGTTGATGTACGTGTGATATACGATGATCTTGGCAGTATTTCTTCGTTCAATTTCAGTAATGTCCGTGAACTGAAAAAGAAAGGCATTCCATGTATTCCTTTTAATCCTTTCCTTGCCTTAAAAGGAACTGCAAACTATCGCGATCATCGCAAAATGCTGATTATTGACAACGAAGTTGCTTATAGCGGAGGTATCAACTTATCAGATCGGTATATCAATTTGGAACATCCCTATGGACACTGGAAGGACACAGGCTTTCGGATTACTGGTGAGCCAGTAAAAAATTTTACCCATATGTTCTTGACCTTTTGGAACGCATTTTCGCTGGAAAAAGAAGCAGGACAGCTTGCAATGCCCACATATCCCAAAAGGTATCCTGCGCCGCCGCACACATTTGATGGTTATGTGCTTAGTTACTACGATTCGCCCCTTAACCATGAAGCTACCAGTAATCAGCTCTTTATTGACTTGCTTTCTCAAAGCACGGATTACGCATGGTTTTTTACACCGTATCTTATGCTTGGCGATGACTTGATGGATGCAATGATTTCCGCTGCTCAACGTGGTGTAGACGTGCGGATCATTATGCCCGGCATCCCTGATAAGAAGCTGATTTTCCGTATGTCTCGGAGCTTTTATCAGGTGTTGCTGACTGGCGGCATCAAGATTTATGAGTATACTCCCGGCTTCGTTCATGCAAAGAGCTTTGTATCAGACGACAAAGTTGCGACGATAGGAACTGTCAATCTGGACTACCGCAGTCTCTTTCTCCACTTTGAAAACAATTCGTTCTTTTATCGTTCCAGTATTATTGCAGCAATAAAGGACGATTTCATCGCTACACAGGCAAAATGTAAAGAGGTAAAGCCCTATGATATGAAACATTATTCGCGCCGCTGGGTCGTAGATGGTGTCCTTCGTATTTTCGCACCGCTATGTTGAGGTTTTTATGAAGCATTTTCTTATGTGTCTGCTATATATCGCGGCGTTAGGGGTTCTCTCCTTTGTAGTGGGGCGCTTGATCCCGAAGCATTGGTTTCACGCCGATCGTTTTCCTTGGGTCTGCCACCCGGCAGAGCAAAAACTATGGAAGCGGCTTCATGTTCGGAAATGGCAGGCAAAGATCCCCGATATGAGCCGCATATTCGTTAAAATCATGCCGGAAAAGAAACTGACAAAGGAAAACTATGAGAACTTGCCGCGCATGATAGAAGAAACTTGCGTGGCAGAGTGGACACATATTCTGTTGTCTATCGCCGGTCTTGGACTGCTGAAAATATGGTCCGGTGTTGGCGGGGTATGTATAACGATTATCTACATTGTGCTGGGTAATTTGCCGTTTATTGTTGTCCAGCGCTATAATCGCCCACGCCTGCAAAAGCTGTTTGCTATGCAGCAAAGGAAAAAATAGGAGATTCAAATGCAAACACTAATTCTAAGCTGCAACACTGGCGCAGGGCATAACTCCTGTGCGCAAGCAGTTCAGGAAGCCTACCACTCTCGCGGAGAAATCTGCAATATTACAGATTCTTTGCAGTTTATTTCAGAAAAAGCATCCACGTTTATTTCTAATTGGCATACCCGAATTTACCGCCATGCTCCAAGGCTTTTTGATGCTGGGTATCAGCGTGCGGAATCTCACGAAGATATTTTTTGTGAGGGAACGCCGATCTATAAGCTACTTTCCTCCGGCGCAGAGCGGATGTATCAATACATCCGCTCTGCAGGCTACGATAATATTATCTGTACTCATGTATTCCCAGCCTTGGCGTTGACAGAAATGCGCCGACAGCACCCATGCTTACAGCTTGTAACGAGCCACATTTCTACAGACTATACCTGCGCTCCCTGCACAGCGGATTCTGCGCTGGACTGGTATTTCATTCCGTCCACTTCGCTGTTAGGTGAGTTTGAACAATGTGGACTTCAACCTCAAAAGCTGATCGCCAGTGGAATCCCTGTGCGGCAGCAATTCTACCAGCGTGTGTCACAAGAAGCAGGAAAAGCCAACGCCGGAATCTCTCCTGCTCATCAACATATTTTAATGATGTGCGGTAGCATGGGCTGCGGTCCAATGGAGGAGATTATATCGTATCTCTGCCCTTACCTCACAACAGAACAAGAACTTAGTGTTGTATGCGGCACAAATGATGATTTACGCAAAAAACTCCAAAAAAGGACAGAAAAGTATTCTCAAGTTCATGTTCTGGGAACCGTCAATAATGTGCCGCAGCTCATGCAAGCCTCAGACCTATTCCTGACAAAGCCCGGAGGTCTAAGTACATCTGAGGCAATGGCGGCAGAGTTACCAATGGTGCTTATCGATGCAGTGGCTGGCTGCGAGACACATAATCTGAATTTTTTTCTGCGTAATGGAATGGCCGTCACAGCCAATACGCCAAAAGCAATCGCAGACACCACAATAAAAACGCTAAATGCCCCAGTGCTTCTTTCTAAAATGCGCGCGGCAATGCGGTCGCAGACGGAATGTACGGCAGCCGATAAAATCTATGAATGGATATACAGTCATGCAAAGTAATCATATAAAGCCGGAAGTTAATTACCGTGAGTTCCGCATCCATAAACTTAATACACCTGAATTTTCTCACGTCAGGCTATTGCTTTACTGGCCAATTTTCGGCTTGCTGTTTTTGTTTCTTGAGCGGTTGCAACCGCAACGAAATTACTATCCCGTCTATTGTGGACTCGATGATATAATACCATTTTGTGAATGGGCGTTGATTCCGTATCTATTTTGGTTTGTCTTTCTAATCGGTACGTTGGTTTATACTTTTTTCGTCGATGTACCTGCATTTCGGCGTATGATGTATTTTGTGATAGTCACCTATACGATCACGGTTTTGATTTACCTGTTCTTTCCAACCTGCCAAAATTTGCGGCCAGAAGCATTTGTACGCAATAATCTACTTACACGCTTTATTGAATTATTCTATAGTTTCGATACCAATACAAATGTTTGCCCCTCACTTCATGTAATAGGCTCTGTTGCCGCGATGTTTGGGTTATGGGATTGCAAGGCGCTCCAAAGCGTCGGATGGAAAATCGCTGCTACATCAATCGCCGTGTGTATCAGTCTCTCCACCGTTTTTATGAAACAGCATTCTATCATGGATGTTCTCGCTGCATTGCCAGTCTGTTTCTTTGGTTGGTGGATTGCCTATAAGATACTCCCCAATAATAAAACAAACCGATTTCTTACGAGGATGTAATCATGGATAAATCCTACAAAAAGCCGCTTCTACTAATCACGTTTGGGGTGATCTTATTTGCGGCATTCAACAATCTAAACTATGTTGCCAACTTTCTAAAATCGTGTATTGGCTTGCTCGCTCCGATTTTATCAGGCCTTTTGCTGGCCTTTGTTCTGAGTGTACCCGTGCGCGGACTGGCAAAGAGGCTTCGACGAAAGCTGACTAAAGCTACAGATCGGCAAATAGACATGATAAGCCTGTTACTGACGCTGATATGTGTTATTGCGATTATTGCTCTTCTGTGTGTAATTGCGATTCCACAGCTCACTGCATCTGTAAAAAGCATTGCTGCTCTTGTTCAAGAAAAATGGCCTGACTGGGTCGGCTTATTGCAAAGATACGGCATTGACACAGAGAAACTGTCGGCACATTTTGCTGCGCTCGATTGGAAATCTATTCTGCAAAGCATTTCGAGCGAAATGAACACAGTGATTTCCTCAGTTGCCAATGTTGCTGGCTCTACGGTATCTGCGATTGCTGATGTTGCAATTTCACTTGTGATCACATTCTATGTGCTAATTGGATGGCGTGAATTGAGCAGTCAAAGCAAACGGGCACTGTATGCCTACTGTAAGGAATCCGTTGCAGATAGAATTTGCCATATTTCGAAACTTGCACATGACACCTATGCGAAGTTTCTTTCTGGTCAGTGTGTCGAGGTTATGATTCTTGGAACATTGATCTTTCTTTCGTTTTCTGTTGCAGGGATTCCATATGCGGGGCTAACAGCTGTTTTAACTGCCGCCTTTGCATTCGTTCCTTATATTGGAGGATTTCTCTCCTGCGCTTTCGGCATTTTATTTACTTTATTGGCGGCTCCGAACAAGGCGCTCCTATGCTTGATCGTCTATCAGGCAACTCAGTTTGTTGAAAATCAGTTCATCTATCCGCACGTCGTGGGAAACAGTGTAGGGCTATCCCCGTTCTGGACGTTGTTGGCGGTTTTGCTGGGCGGTAAACTGTTCGGTGTCCTTGGCATGATTTTCTTTATTCCGTTAATGGCTCTTGTATCTCAGCTTCTACACGAATCAATCGAACGGCGGCTGCATACCCGCAAACCGGAGCTGTCCAATGTACAAAGCAACTCAGACGAGAATACAGACATATCTCAATGATGTAGCAGGCGTTCGAATAGTTTGTGCGTTTATTG
>ENA-OPBG01002017-OPBG01002017.1-human-gut-metagenome-genome-assembly--contig:-NODE-2017-length-12568-cov-5.127467_pt1 | contig 12568 bp, 14 predicted proteins | sample MGYA00241065_ERZ501446 | MGnify/ENA primary metagenome ERZ501446 (study PRJEB25962, sample SAMEA2042632) | human gut metagenome | biome: human gut; feature: human-associated habitat; material: faeces...
CGCCCGCGCGTGAGCCGGCCCCTGCTCGTCAAGATGGCGCCGGTACGCGTGCCGGAGATCGCCCGCGCCTGCGAGGCCGAGGGCGCCGACGCGCTCTCGCTCATCAACACGATTAACGGCATGTCCATCGACGTGCGCACGAGGAGGAGCCGCCTGTCCAAGCCGACCGGCGGCGTCTCCGGCCCCGCCATCCACGCGATCGCCGTCCGAATGGTCTGGGAGGCCGCGAGCGCCGTCAAGATCCCCGTCAACGGCATGGGCGGCGTGGCGAGCTGGCAGGACGCGGCCGAGATGATCCTGGCGGGCGCCACCTCCGTCACCGTGGGAACCGCCAACTTCTACGACCCCGCCTGCGCGGCGCGCATCGTGGACGGCCTCGCTGCCTGGGCGGCCGAGCAGGGGGTCACCGACATCAACGAGCTGATTGGAGCCTTTGAATCATAGGCGGGGTTCGAGGAGGTTCCGCGTTGGGTCAGAAGTCGGTATAAAGAAGGCGGCTTGACAAAAGATAGTCAAGCCGCCTTCTCGTGTGTGTGGAATGGGCTACATCCAGTTGAGAACCTTCTTCTCGATGACTTCCGAGAGGGAGTAGAGGAGCAGTCCGATTAGCGAAAGGGTGATGACCGAGCAGAGAATGACGTTGATGTCATACATCTCGTTTCCGTATGTGAGGAGGTAGCCCAAGCCGGACTTTGCGCCGATCATCTCTCCGATGACGGCGCCGGTCATTGCCTGCGTGAGCGAGACCTTGACTCCCGTCATGATTGAGGCAAAGACGAGGGGAATCTCAAGTTTTACGAACTGCTGCCATTTTGATGCGCCAAGAACGGTGAGCAGGTCACGATAGTTTGCGTCGATTCCTCGTAAGGCAGTGTTCTCCGTAATCATGACAGGGAAGGAGACAACTAGAATGACCAGGGCAACCTTCGATCCGATGCCCAGGCCAAACCAGAGGACGAACAGCGGGGCGAGGGAGATCTTCGGGGCAATCTGCAGGATTAGGATCAGCGGCATGAGCAGTCGCTCGATTACGTAGACCTTTGAGATGACGTAACCAAGAACAATGCCAAGGATGATTCCCCAATAAGTTCCGATGACGACCTCCTTGATGGTTGTCCAGGTGTTGAACAGGAGGTCGCCGGAGCACAGATAGTCAACGAAATACTGTGCCAGCCCGATGGGGGACGGCATGAGATAAGAAGGAACAGACAGAAGCGTTACCAGTCCCTGCCAAACAAGAAGGATGACGATGAAGAGGGCAAAGGGATAGAGGAACTTCTTCGCGCTATTCATCGGCGCTCACCTCCGACAAGTTGACAATGAGACGACTGGCGTCATAAGGAGCCTCGATAATCCGATATTGGGCAAGAATGTCGATATACCTCTGGTACCTCTGGGCGTTTGAGTAGCCGTAGCCATTTGAGGCGGTATCGGCACTTTGCCAGAGCCGATTCACAAACTCCTCCTCAATGACATGCACGATTCGATCCTCACTGCCACGCGAACTTGGGGCATAGGCTTCGATGGAAAGCTCGACCGCCTCCTGGATGTGCCCGTCGAGAATGTAGGAGAGAGCCCTGTTCAGTGCATTGACAAAGGAGACGCACACGTCGGGATGCTCGTTCAAGAACGCCTCTGACGTAATCACCACGTTTCCGTGTCCGGGAAGGTAGTCCTCGGCTCGGAATTCCCCAATCTCGACGCCCTGGGCCTCCAAGTCATATGCGCGGAGCATCGAGAAACAAATCGCATCAACTTGGTCCGTCGCGAGGGCGTTGACGATTCCGCCCGTTCCGATGATCTTAACCGTGACGTCATCGAGCGTCAGTCCGGCTTCCTCGAGAATTACCTGAAGCTGGATGTAGTTTGGCGACCCGAAAGACGTGACCGCAATGGTCTTGCCCCTGAGGTCCTGGGGAGTTTCAATTCCAGAGGACTTCTTGAACAGGACGGAGCCAAGGCTGCTCTGATACGTAGTGTGGATGATGTTGATGGGCACGTCGTTTGCGCGCCCCATTACGACGGTGTCCGAGTTCGGAAATCCAAAAGTGACGTTTTGAGCCGCGACGTTCTTCACTATCTCCGCTGCGGAGGCGTAATAAAACTCAACGTCGAGGCCTTCGTCCTCAAAGTAGCCGTATTGCTCGGCAAGGTAAAGGGGAGCATAGTACGGGGTGGCTGCTCCGTCGATTTGGATGGTGACCTTTGTAAGGCCTGAAGAGTCTTTTGCCGTTGAGCCGTAGGCGTTCTGTTCCTCGGACATCGCAAGTACTGTCAGGCAGAGAGGGGCGACTATGGCGATGGCTATCAGTATTCCCTTGATGATAGAGGTCCGCTGTCTCATTGTTAGTTCACCTCACTCCAGAAGCACGTCCTTTTTTCCGCGAAGCTGATGATTGACCAGAGGACTAGGCCCAGCGCGATCGTCACGAGAATTCCGACCATGAGAAGCGGCGTATTGAACGTGGAGGAGGCGTTGGTCTGAATGTAGCCAAGGCCACCCTGTCCGCTCATCCACTCGGCAACGGTCGCACCGATTAGCGCTTGGACTATGCCGACCTTAAACGAAGAAAAAAGCTGCGGAAGGGCGTGAGGGAGCTCAAGCTTCAAAAAGATCTGCGCTCTTGAGGAGCGAAGAACGCTCATCAGGTCGCGCATCGTAGAGGGGATGCTAGAAAGACCTTCGTTCATGCCGAGCGCAATGGGGAAGAACACCATCGAGAACACGACAAATAATTTGGAAAACATTCCAAGTCCGAACCAGATGATAAAGATGGGCACGAGTGCGATTTTGGGGGCAACCTGAAAGAAGACGAGAAACGGCATGAGGGTGATGCGAACCGTCTCTGAGCGATAGACGAAGTATCCCGTCATCATTCCAAGGACTGCGCCCAGCAAGAAGCCTGCAATGGTCTCGAAGGCCGTAGTGCCAATCTCCGGCAGCAACGCGCCGCTGGTCAGCTGATTCTTCAGTTCGATCAGCACGTCAAGGGGCTGTGGCAGGACAAACGTGGCGACGTTTCCAATCGTCACATAAAGCTGCCACACAAGAATGAAGAAGGCAAGGGAAGCCGCCGTCCAGAGAACACGCGATGTGAGCTTGCTCATTACTCCAACATCCCCCTCAGCGTGTCAGCGTATGCGTGGAAGCGCGGGTTGGACCTGACCGAAAGGTCACGGTCGTGCTCGAGCTCAATCGGCACGACCTCACGAACCTTTGATGGCCTTCCGGACAGAACGACTACTTTGGTCGAGAGGAAGACAGCCTCATCGATGTCGTGCGTTACGAAAACGATGGTCTTGCTGGTGTCCTTCCAGATTCTCCTTAGCTCGACGTTGAGCGAGTCTCGTGTGAGAGCGTCAAGGGCGCCGAAAGGCTCGTCCATGAGCAGGACGTCCGGATCGTAAGAGAGGGAGCGGGCAATTGAGGCGCGCTGTCGCATTCCGCCCGAGAGCTCCTTGGGATGGGAGTTCGCAAAGCCCTCAAGCCCCACGGTTTTCAGAAGACGCTCGACGCGCTTCGCGCCTTCTCCGTCTTCGTCCCCCTTGATTTCAAGCGGGAAGGCAATATTCTCCCTTACTGTCTTCCAGGGAAGCAGGACGGAATCCTGGAAGACATAGCCAAATCCGTCCTTATCTACGGTATCAGACAGAGAAATCGAACCGGAGCTGGCCTGATCGAGTCCGCTGATGAGCCGGAGAATGGTGGATTTTCCACAGCCTGACGGTCCGATAATTGAGACGAAGTCACGTTCGTTCACGTCAAATGTGATGTCATCAAGAGCTTTGACAACGCTGCCGTTCTGCGTCGTGAACGTCTTGCTAACGCCTTCGAGGCGAATGACCGGAGGTTCCATTGCGATGCAGTTCCTTCCTCTGTCGGATATGAATAATGCCGAGAAAAAGCCGTATTTTATCAGGAGTGGATGTCCAGTCCAAGCCGGTAATCTTCGTGACCTGCTCTAGTCGGTATCGAAGGGTGTTGACGTGTATGAACAGGCGCTCGCTTGTGGGTTTGAGCTGCTCGTTCATCATGAAGAAGGTTAACAGCGTTTCAAGAAGCTGGGGGTGATCTGCCAACCGATCGGTCTGGGCGAACAGCGAGCACGTCTCTTCCGATCCGACGAAATCCTCGACGAGGCGATAGAATTCGACGTCTCTATAGTTTCGGATGGTCGTATCAGGACCAAGCGCCAAGTCGCCGGCGCAAAATGCGAACCGCGCTTGCAGGGCGGCTTCGTGGGCGTGCAGGCAGCTGCAGGCCTGTGAGACGCCAATGGGCAGTGGAGCGTTGGAAAGAAGCTCCTCGATACGCTCGAAGATTGCCCCTTCGTTTGCGCTGGCCGGCAGGAAGAGAAGGGCCTGAATTTCGAGCGTGTCAGCAAGCATCACGTGCGCATCTATGAGCTTCTGCGCGGCCATCTCTTCTGCGGCGTCGATGAACAGAGAGGTGAGGGAATCGATGAGGGGCATCAGCTCTTCGAGTTCATAGCGAGGGGACTGCGTGTACGGAATCATGTTGCTGTGGCAGGCGATGACTCGCTCACTTCGAAAATCCTCGACCCCTTCAAGCTGAATCTCCTCTAGAGAGGGCGAGGGGCTGTCAATGAGGTGGCGTGCAGTCAGGGCATCGAAAAACGAGCGGCGTTCATCCCTGATGAGAAGGTTATTGATGGGGGTCATAACGTCAAGATAGGTTGCATCCCTGGCTATGAGGAAAAGGGGGAGCCGCCGTCTCTCTGCCTCTCCTAGCAGGTCTGCAGGCACCTCGATGCCTTCCGTAACCTTGATGGCGAGCGCGCTGCAACGCATGTGATCGAGCGTCCCAACAAACTCTGGGATGTCCTCAATGTCTGAGAGGGTCTTCGTACTTACGAGAAGAAACTCCTTGCCTCTCATCCATTTCTGGATGCGGACGTCCTCGATGATTGTCACATGGGACAGGGTTCGTGTTGCGTTCCAGCCGCTGAACAGCGGGGTGATGGGCACCGTTCCCGAGTTGACGAGCGAGTTGAGCGTAATCAATCCAGTGCCTCCGTCGCGCGCGTTCCGCCATCCATTCTGCTCTTATTGTGCAATACGCTTCGTGTTGGCCCCTCATTCAATCCGCGGGCGTCGAAAAACTGGACATATATACAGATTTGAGACGAGACGTTTGTCCATACATCCAGTATGCCGGTCGTTTTGTCGAGGATAGACTGCAGACAGTTGTTGGGACGTCCAAGCAAAGTGCAGTGTATTTCCCTAATTGACGGAGGCGTGATGCGATGAGTGCGGAAATGAGTGTTTCCACCGATACTGGTGGCAAGAGAAACACGCTGTTTGCTGCTATGTCCGGGCTTGGGCTGCAGAGCATGAGCACGATGCTGCTCTCATATGTTCTGGCGACAATGATTGCCGAGTTTGGATTGAGCAGCGCGGCGGGCGGGTTCATTTCGACGGTAACCAACATCGGAATGCTCGTCGGCGGAATAATCTTTGGAACCCTTGCCGATCGCTACGGTCGGGCGAGAATGTTTGTGATCACAGTTGCGCTGTTCTCTATTGCTTGCGGCGCGACGGCCTTTTCGACAGATTTGTTCCTCGTCTACCTTTTCCGCTTTCTTGTTGGCGTGGGCGGCGGCGGAGAGTACGGTGTCATCATGGCGATGGTAGCCGATGCGTTTGACGAGAAGAAGCGTGGACGTGTCAACTCTTATGTGACCGTATCCGGTCAGATTGGCAGTATTATCGCTGCCGTTGCCGCCGCGCTCATCGTTCCTCTTTTCGGATGGAGGGGCCTCTTTGCCTTTGGCGCCCTTCCCGTGCTCCTGGCAATCTGGGCCCATTTTTGTCTGAAGGACAGCGAGGTGTGGAAGCGCGCTTCCTCCACGAGCGCGAAGCCGAGCATTCGGGAGCTGTTTACCGCAGGTCGCGCTTCCACCACCATTCGACTGACGATTATGGCGATTGCGCAGGTGGCGGGGTACTTTGGCCTCATGAACTGGCTTCCCTCCATCCTTCAGTCAAGCCTTGGCCTCTCGGTCTCCGGCTCGTCGGTTTGGATGATCGCAACGATCGTGGGAATGTCTCTCGGCATGATCGTGTTCGGCCAGATTATGGACAAGATTGACGCCAAGGTGGCATACGCCGTGTTCCTCGTCGCTTCGGCCGTTGCGGTGTTTGCCTACTCGTTTGCCAATTCTGCGGCGCTCATGTTGATCGGCGGTGCAATCGTCGGCTTCTTTGCGAACGGAATGAACGCGGGGTATGGAGCAATCGTCGGCAATCTCTACCCCGTTGAGATAAGGGCGACGGCGAACAACATTATCTTCAACATCGGTCGTGCGGTCGGTGGGTTCTCCTCGGTGGCGATTGGCTTTTTCCTTGACAACTTCTCGCTTACGGCGGCGATGCTCTTCCTATCTGTCCTGTACCTTATTTCTCTAACGTGCGTGCTTTCGCTGAGGACCGCACGTACGTCCGAGTAGAACGAGGAGGAGCGATGAGTATTCATCTCAAGGGCCTGAATCCCGGGGAGCTTGGTGAGGCCACCATTATCGTGGGGGACCCCGCTCGAGTAAGGCTTATCTCGGAGGACTGGGAGGACACCAAGGTCCTTACCGAGAATCGTGAGTTTGACCTTGTCGTTGGACGTTACCGCGATGTTCCCGTTTCGATTTGCTCAACTGGCATAGGTGCTGGCTCGACGGAGATTGCGGTTACCGAGCTGATCGAGAACGGGGCAAAGGCGATTGTCCGGTGTGGCGGGTGCGGTGCTTGGCAGGATGGGATCAATCCTGGTGACATAATAGTAAACAGCGCAATGGCGCGGTCCGAGGGCCTTATGAGCGCCTATGTTCCCGAAACCTTTCCTGCCGCCGCTGACCCATTTCTCGTGACTCGAATCTGCTCCTCTCTCCGCGAGCATAACTTCAAGGTCCACACGGGAATTGGACTGACTTCGGAGACGTACTATCTGGGGCAGGGAAGAAGGCCAGGCTTTAATGCGCCCCTAGCCCCCGATGACGGATTCATGGACTACTGGACCGCGCGTGGAATCATGAACTGCGAGATGGAGACTGCGGTTCTCTACGTGCTGGGCTCCATCTATCATGTTCCGGTCGCCAACTCCCTTGTTGTGCACGTCTCTCGGAAGAACGAGAGATGGACATCTGATGAAGACTACGCTCGTCTTCATAAGGGTGCGGCCGAAGCGGTCTTGAATGGAGTGCTGTTGGTTTAGAAACGGGTTTCGGGGGGGGGCGTTCACCAAGCGCCCCTCCTTTTTAATTCTTCAGGAGGCTGCTTATGAATAGTGGAAGGCGATTTGACAGGATTCACCTCATCGTCCTTGATTCCGTCGGGTGCGGAGAGGCGATTGATGCCATTGAGTTTGGCGACGACGGAGCCGATACGCTGGGGCACATCTGTGCGTCAAGGGATATGCGACTTGTGAACATGAGGTCTCTGGGGCTAGGCGAGGTGTGCGCCCCTCTCGGGTGCGGAGAGCCTCGGAAGGGCTCGTACTGCACTCGGCTTAGGGAGCTTTCTGCTGGGAAAGATACCCTTACTGGTCACTGGGAGCTTGCTGGCGTGGTGACGCGAGAGGCCTTTCCAGTCTATCCTGAAGGCTTCTCCGACGAGCTCATAGCGGAGATTAAAGAGATAAGCGGTAGGGGAGTCCTCTGCAATGCCCCCGCGTCTGGAACCGAGGTGATTGAGGAGTTCGGCGAAGAGCACATGAAGAGCGGGGATTTAATCGTGTATACGTCCGCTGATCCCGTTCTTCAGGTGGCGGCCCATGAGGATGTCGTACCAGTAGAGGAGCTCCATCGGATTTGCTCCGAAATCCGAAAGATTACCAATGAGCAACCGTTTAAGGTTGCGCGAATCATAGCCCGTCCCTTTGTCGGTGCGCCAGGGTCGTTTGTGCGGACGGGAAACCGGAGGGACTTCGCCCTCGATCCTTCCGGAAGAACGGTTCTGGATGAGCTGTCAGACAAGGGGTTTGAGGTGATTGCCATTGGCAAAATATCCGACATCTATAACGGCAGGGGAATTAGCCGCTCGTACCATACGTCTTCAAACGATGAGGGGATGGAGCGGACGATAGCGTGCGCTGAGGAGGACTTTGTCGGCCTGTCATTTACCAACCTGGTGGACTTTGATGCCAAATTCGGCCACCGTCGCGATGTGAGCGGGTACGCTGACGCGCTGGAGCGTTTTGACGAGCAGCTCGAACACCTCCTTGGGGCTCTCAACGAGAGAGACCTTCTGATCATTACGGCTGACCATGGTAACGATCCGACGTTCCGGGGGTCTGACCACACGAGGGAGTACGTTCCCCTCCTCGTGTTTAGTCCCGCCCTTGCTGGACGAGGAAAGCTTCCCGACGGTCTGTTTCTTGATGTAGCGGCAACGATCGCGGACAACTTTGGGATTGACAATCCGGGCCTTGGCTCCAGCCTTCTTTGGCGTCTGCGCTAGGCGTGGACGCTGGGGGCTGCGGTATACTGCCATCATAGATGTGCATGAGCCCATGCACGACGCCCACTTTTCTTGATGGAGGTTGCCCAATGCTTGATATGGAGCCCCGTGACCGAATCATGGTAGCCCTCGACTGCCGGTCTGACGAAGCGCTGAGGGTGGCAAGTCAGCTCGAGGGTCACGCCCGTTGGATGAAGGTCGGAATCACCCTCATCTATGACGAGGGTCCCGCCCTTGTTATGGCGCTCAAGCGTCGTGGGTTCAGGGTCTTTGTTGATGCAAAGTTCCACGACATTCCCCATCAGGTGCGAGGTGCCGTGAAAAGCGCCGCCCTTTCGGGCGCTGACCTGATTACCGTTCACGGCTGCGGCTCCGCAAAGATGATGAGGGCGTGCCGCGAGGGGGCGGAAGAGGCGAAGCTGGTAACGGGTTATCGTCCGAAGCTTGCGGCAATTACCGTGCTCACGAGCATGGACCAGAACGAAATCGGTCTGGTTGGAGTTACGAGGCCCATCCCCGAGCAGGCCGCGGCCCTTGCGCGCCTAGCGGTCGAAAACGGGATTGACGGCGTGGTGTGCTCGCCGCAGGAGGCGCACGCGATGCGCGAGGAGCTGGGACCCGACGCGCTTGTCGTGACCCCTGGCGTTCGTCCTGTTGGCGCCGCCCTGGGAGACCAGTCGCGTGTCGCCACGCCGGCGGAGGCCATCAGGCAGGGCGCCAGCCACATTGTCGTCGGTCGCCCCATTCTTCAGGCCGACGATCCGGTTGCAGCCTTCGAGTCTATCGTCGACGAACTTTCGGCTGCGCAGGACTGATTGGCTTCAGTTTCATCAAGCTTCGTCCAAGGTATGCCCATAGACCTGCACCTTTGGTGAAGAGGTATTGCAAAACGCGTGGTAAACGGGCAAACTAACTTGATGCGAGCCCAGTCCACCCTCGGAAGGCTCAGTGTATCTAACGATGTTTGGAGGAACAAATGGCTCTACCCCAGCTTACCGACGAGCAGCGCAAGGCCGCCCTCGAGAAGGCCGCCCAGGCCCGCCACGAGCGCGCCGAGCTGCGCGAGAAGATCAAGAGCGGCAAGGTCACCCTTGAGGACGTCCTCGACTCCGACGATCCCATCGCCAGCCGTATGAAGGTCTCCACGCTCATCGAGTCCCTTCCGGGCTACGGCAAGGCCAAGGCCGCCAAGATCATGGACGAGCTGGGCATCTCCGCTACCCGTCGCGTCAAGGGCCTGGGCGCCCGCCAGCGCGAGCAGCTCGTCGAGGCCCTCTCCAAGTAAGGTGTCGAGAAGAGCCAGAACCTTCGTCGTCTCGGGGCCGTCAGGCGTGGGCAAGGGCACGCTCGTCGCGATGCTGCGCGAGCGTCTCGACTGCCTGGGCCTGACGGTCTCCGCAACGACGCGCGAGCCGCGTCCGGGAGAGGTCGAGGGAACGTCCTACTACTTCATGGACGACGACGAGTTCGACCGGCTCGTCGAGGGCGGCGAGTTCCTCGAGTGGGCGTGGGTGCACGGTCACCGCTACGGGACCCTGCGCCGCGAGGTCGAGCGCGTCACGGGGCGCGGCCTCTCCGTCATCCTCGAGATCGACGTCCAGGGCGGGCTCAACGTCCGACGCGCCGACCCCGAGGCCGTGCTCGTCTTCATCGAGCCGCCGAGCGCCGAGGAGCTCGAGCGCAGGCTGCGCGGTCGCGGCACCGAGGACGAGGCGTCGATCGAGCGGCGCCTGTCCGGAGCGCGCGAGGAGATGGGCAAGGCGTCGCTCTACGACGTCCGCATCGTCAATGACGACCTCGAGCGGGCCTGCGCCGAGCTGCAAGATGTGATCAGAACGTATGAAACCAACGGAGGTCCCACAGAAGATGTCTGTGATCAAGCCTGAGATTGACACCCTGCTCGACAAGACCGAGCACAACCCGTTCCTGCTCTGCTCGATCGCGTCGAAGCGCGCCTGCGACATCAACAACATGATCCGCGGGCAGCACCTGCGCGTGACCGCAATCCAGGACTTTGACGACATCACCACCGTGGTGTCCGGCAAGGACCCCGTGTCCGTGGCCATGCAGGAGATCGAGGAGGACACCCTGAGCTTCGTCAAGGAGGACTTCGACGAGGACATCAGGGGCGCCAACACGATCGTCCTGTAGGCCTGCGCATGACCGAGAGACTCTGCCTCGTCCACTACCACGAGATCGGCCTCAAGGGCAAGAACCGCTCCACCTTCGAGAACCAGCTCGTCACCAACCTGCACCGCGCCCTCAAGGCGTTCCCCATCCTGAGCGTCTCGCGCATCTCGGGCCACATAGCCGTGGAGACCGAGGACCGTCGCGCGAGCGAGGAGCTCGCCGCGGCCATCAGGCGCGTGCCCGGCGTGGCGCGCGTTTCGCTCGCCTACAAGTGCGGGCTCGACGAGGGCGAGTACTGCGCCGCCGCCGTGCGGGCGCTCTCCGAGGCCGGCGAGTTCGAGACCTTCAAGGTGCACGCGCGGCGCTCCTCGACCACCTACGAGCGCCACAGCCTCGAGATGAACCGCCTGGTTGGGGCCGTCCTGTGCGAGTCGTTCCCCGAGAAGAAGGTCGACGTCCACCACCCCGACGTCACGGTCGTCGTGCACGTGGTCCAGGGAAACACCTTCGTCTACGCCGCCTCCGCGCCCGGGGTCGGCGGCCTTCCCGTGGGCACCGCCGGCAAGGTCGTCACCCTGCTCTCGAGCGGCTTCGACTCGCCCGTGGCCACCTGGATGGTGGGCCGCCGCGGGGCCACCTGCGTCCCCGTGCACTTCTCGGGTCGTCCGATGACCTCCGACACGAGCGAGTGGCTCTGCCAGGACCTCGTCGACGCCCTGGCCCCCTCCGGCGTCGTCGGGCGACTCTACGTGGTGCCTTTCGGCGAGCGCCAGAGGGAGATCTCCCTCGCCGTGCCCCAGGGGCTCCGCATCATCACGTACCGCCGCGTCATGCTCCAGGTCGCGGAGAGGATCGCGCGTCTCGAGGGGGCCAAGGCGCTCGTCACCGGCGAGTCCCTCGGGCAGGTCGCGTCCCAGACGCTCGACAACATCGCCGCGGTCAACGAGGCCGTCACGATGCCGGTCCTGAGGCCCCTCATCGGGTCCGACAAGCAGGAGATCATCGCCCGCGCCCACGAGATCGGCACCTACGACATCTGCTGCGAGACCGCCCCCGACTGCTGCACCCTGTTCATGCCTCGCCGTCCCGAGACGCACGCGCGCCTGGCGGACGTGCTCGAGGCCTGGGAGTCCTTCGACCACGAGGCCATGGTCGAGGAGCTCGTCGACCGCGTCGAGTGGAGGGACTTCTCGCAGTGCCCGTCCTACCGAGCGCCGCGCGGGACGCTTCGCGAGCACCATCGCGAGCTCTCTCCCTTCCAGGGGGGCGAGCGGTAGCCCCGCGCCCCGCGGGTGGCATGGCCCCCAGACGGCCCCGTGTCGTTCGGCGCCCCGGTTTTCCGGGGCGTTTCTCTTTTTTCGAGAGATTCGCGGAAGGTACGCGGAAGGTTCGTGACTGACTTTCTCCGTCCGCGGCGCGCGTCGCGCCCGACGTCCGCCATGCTTGAGGCGGAGGTGGTCGCATGGCACAGCGGCGGTCGAGGGGGGCGGCGCGGCTCGCGCGAAGGTACGGCGTGACGGGGAGGCTCGCGCTCGCCGGGGCGCTCTCGCTGGCGATGGTGGCGCTCGTCGCGCTCGCGCCGCCGGTCGCCATTCAGATCATGGGCGTCATTTACGTACATAGAGCCAAAGCCGTGGCCGAGGACAAAACTGACCTGCTGCCCGATGACGGTGTCATCGACCTGGAGGACGAAGAGATATGATACATTCCGAAAACCGACTCGCACCGCGCATGGTGCTCATCATCACGAACCATGAATACCGCCGCAAGCTCGAGCAGACGTTTCAGAATTTCCGCATCCCGATCTACTACCAGTGTCAGGGACACGGCACGGCGCCGTCGGAAATGCTCGACATCTTCGGGCTGAGCGGCAGCAGCCGCCTGCTCACGATCGGGCTGCTGCCGAAGTTTCTCGTGCGCGACCTGCTTGACGCGCTGCAGCAGCGCATCCCCCTGCATAAGCGCGGCG
>ENA-OPBG01002023-OPBG01002023.1-human-gut-metagenome-genome-assembly--contig:-NODE-2023-length-12543-cov-3.431294_pt1 | contig 12543 bp, 14 predicted proteins | sample MGYA00241065_ERZ501446 | MGnify/ENA primary metagenome ERZ501446 (study PRJEB25962, sample SAMEA2042632) | human gut metagenome | biome: human gut; feature: human-associated habitat; material: faeces...
TAATTCAGAAAAAAATTATTTAGTTTACTTAGATTAGAATATAAAAACTATTATAAAATTAGTTAATGGACCTGCAAAAGCAAGTAACATTTTTTTTACACATATTCTGGTTCCATTTTTTACTTTTGAATTATATAAACTAATCTCTGGTTTAAAGCTAATTTGCAATCCAAATGGTGTTATACTAAATGTTTCTGGTTTTAACCTTAAAAATACCCCACATAATAGATGCCCTAGCTCATGTATTATTGCATATGCCATAAGTATAGCATAAAACTCAATTTGTTTTGTAATTATAAAAATTATGGCAAATAAAAATATTTTTAAATCTATTGTTATTCTCATAAAGTTTCCTCCTTAGAATTTAAGTATATACTCTGGATTTATTATATTTTTATCTCTTCTTATTTCAAAATGTAAATGTGGTCCTGTTGCTTTTCCTGTTTCTCCAACTAATGCTATTTTTTCTCCTTGTTTTACTTGTTGCCCTTCTTTTACTAAAAGTTCACTACAATGTGCATATAAAGTTACCGCTTCTCCATTTCTTATTTTTACATGTTTACCATACTCTCCTTCTTCTGAAACTTGTTCTACTTTTCCATCTGTTGACGCAATTATTTCTGTTCCAGTACTAGCTCCTATGTCTATCCCATAATGATTAGCAGATATTATATCTGTTGGTTCTCTAGCTCCATACCTAGATGTAACAGTTCCCTTAACAGGATTTATGAAACTATAATTTGCTTTTAAAAATTCTGCATCAATTTCCATTTGAGATTTATTTTTATCTTCCTTGGAATTCTCTACTTGTGTATTATCCTCTTTTCCTCCTCCAATGCCTGGATTTTCTGTATTTGAATTTTCATTATTTTGCTTCGATTCATTTTTATCATTTCCATTATTGGAATTAATCACATTTTCTGTATTAGTTGGATTACCTTCTTCATTAGCACTTATAGAATTTATATCTTCTTTATTTGTTTCATTTTCATTTGAATTTTGTAATAAATTATTTAAAAATGGGATACTATTTTTATTATTATCAAGCATTGTTACAGCTTGATTGTATAAATTTTGAAAATTAATGTCATATTTTAAGAATTCTTTTGCTTTGTTAATTACATCATCTGAAAAAAAGTAAGAAGTATTTTTTATTAAATAAAAAATTACATAAATAACCATACAAATTAAAATTTGTAAAATCATTTTTTTAAATAAGCTAATATTAACTTTTTCTTTTACTATATTTTCGTTTGTATAGTTTATTTTTGAAAGTGAATTATTCCTTCTCCTATTGTATACTTCTTCTGCTCTTCTTTGTCTTTCTTCTGGAGTTATGGTTCTTTCCAATATAAAAACACCTCTTCCTTTGTAGTTTTTTACATCTATATTCAAGGAAGAGATGTTTTATTCATTTTATTTTAAATTAAATTTGTTAAAAAGCTTAGTATTAAAGCAACAATAAGCATAAAATTTATATTTTTCAATCTTTTATATTTTTTATCTATACTATTTTTAGGATTTTTCGCATTATTATTTTCTTTTTCTATCTTAAAAATATAATCTGCTATAACTAATTTTGCTTCATTTGCAAGAAAGTCTTTTCCCTTTTCTTTTTGACTGCTACCCTTAAATTTCTCAGTATTTTCTATATATTCTGGTTTCTTTACCTTTTGGTTTTGTTTTAAAAACACAATTGCTTCATCTACTATATTTGACGGTAAATCTTTTAGAATAACAATATTTTTCATATCACTTATATTCATATATGTACCTCCGATTTTATATTATACATATATTTTTTACATATTTACCAAATTTATACAGAATTATAAGACATCTTTATTTAGTATTATTATCTTTACATAATATTATAAAATATCTTTATCAATTGAAATAATAATTTTTACATTATTATCTTTATTATACTTTTTTATTATGTCCTCTGAAAAACTAGCCACATCATTTGAGATTATTATTGTTTTATATTCATTATTAATTAGTTCTTCTATTTTTTTATCTGAATCTTCTAAGTCTGGTATTTTATATACATCCAATCCCAATGCTTCCGGTAATTTAAAACTATCTTTATCTTTTTCATATTTAAGCCAAGAAATTTTCATTAAAATCTACCCTTTCTTTAGATAAGATATCCTATATAAACTTAAGTTTTTTCAAACTAAGTCAAATTTTTATATTTTACTATGTACTTTTTCTATTAAAATACTTTTAGTTATTATTAAGTTTTAGTTATGTTTAGATTTACAAAAAAATGTTAAACAATTTTTATATTATTGTTTAACATTTTTCAATTTTTATACTATATAATTTACTTCTATTTTTTTTAACTTTATTTAATATAATTTTTAATTTTAATTTATTTATTTCAAATTTTATTTACATTTATTAATTTTAGATAATAAATTTATATTATTTTCCTTCTGTAAATAATATTGTAATATCTGGATTTTGTTTAAGTTCTTCTGAAGCTATATATTCAAGAGCTCTCTTATCTTGTTTTACAGCAGCTAATGCTATTTCTTTGTCTTCTCTTAATTCGTAACTTGCATATTTTAATATTAACCCTTTTTTCTTAACTGCTTCTAAAACTATTTCTTTGTCATTTCTTATGGATTTAGAACCATAATATAATGCTTGTCCATCAACTTTTACAGCGGCTAACATTACTTCTCTATCACCTTGAAGTTTCTCATTTGCCTTTAAACTTTCTAAAATATATTCATTATCTGTTGAACTTTTTATTTTCTCTTTTATTTCATCTAAAGTCTCCACTTATATCACCTAATTTTTATTCTATTAAATAATCTTTACATTATGCTTATAAAATTTTTAACTTTTATCTTCTCTATGGTTTTCTATTTTTTCTTCTTTTAACTCTTTTTCAAATTCATGTACATTTTTTCTAATTCCGAAAATGTCTTTATATCCTATTGCTAATATTGCAATTACCAATATTGCAAAAGATAATGCTTTCCAAACTCCACTATCTAATAAAACAACTGCAAACATTCCAAACGTAGCAGTTATTCCATATAAAATAAATACTGCTTGTTTTTGAGTATATCCTTTTTGCATTAATCTATGATGTAAATGTCCTTTATCTGCTTTAAATACAGCTTTTAAAGATTTTCCATTTTTTATTCTTCTAAATATTGCAAACAAAGTATCAAAAAGAGGTAATGCAAGAACAATTATAGGTGCTATTAAAACTAATGCTGTATATGTTTTTGCAACTCCCAATATTGAAATTACTGCAAGAGAGAATCCTAAAAAGTTAGACCCGGTATCTCCTATAAACGTCTTTGCAGGGTTAAAGTTATATGGTAAAAATCCCGAAATTGCTCCACCTAAAGCTGTAATTAATACTATAGCAATTAATGGTGAACCATTTAATGTAAATATAATTAATAATGATATACATGAAATTAAACTTATTCCTGAAGATAACCCATCTAATCCGTCTATTAAATTAATTGCATTTGTAACTCCCACAATCCAACAAACTGTAATAATATATGATAAAACTATATTTAATTCAGCTTGTCCATTTAAAAAAGGTATTTCAAAATTTTCTATTCTAATTCCACAAGCAACAACAATAAGTGCTGCAACTATTTGTACAATTAATTTTGTTAAACTGTGAATTCCTTTTGTATCATCTATAAAACATGTTATTCCTAAAATTATAATTCCTACAAAAAAGCCTACTAGTTTAAGCCACAACATATCTTCTTCAAACAATACTAATTTGCCTTCTATACTCATACTAATTAATAGGTATATTGTTGAAACAAAAAATCCTGCTATAACAGCAATACCACCAAGCCTTGGCATTGGTTTTTTATTTACTCTTCTGTCATTTGGAACATCTATAGCTCCATATTTTTTGGCTATTCTCATACTAAATGGTGTAACAACAAACGCTGTAACTAACCCTAATAAAAATGCAATTGCAATATCTCCCCACATAGTATTTCCTCCTCGCAATTGATTATAACACTATATTTACTAAGAGTAAACTTTTTTTACAATATTTTCACAATTGTTACTATTTACTTTTTCAAAATTTTATTTAACTTTTCAATTTACCATTGTTACTATAAAAAAATACTTTTTTATAACAATTTCATTTTTTGTATAATTTTTCCATCTTTTCATATAAGAATTATGCTTTTTCTCTACATTACATATATTATCTTTTTATCACATTGTGAGATATAAAACAATAATTTATATATATTATTCTATAATTATTTTTAGGTGATTATATGAGATTAAGAATGTTAAGAGAGGAGCACGATTTAAAACAAACTGATTTAGCTCGTATTTTAAATTGCAAACAAAATACCTACTATCAATATGAAGCTGAAAAAAGGCAAATACCAATATCTTCATTAAAAAAATTAGCAGCCTTCTACAATACTTCTATTGATTATTTGGTGGAGTTTACAGATGAAATAGCACCATATACAAGAAAAAAATGAAAAGAATTAATAATTTAAGTATTATTTGTTCTTTTCATTTTTATTTGTTTATGATAAAATTCTTAAAAGTTATATAAACATTTTTAATTTAAATAAATTTTTAATTAAATTAAAATTCTTAGTATAATATAAATTAACTATTAATATTTTAATTAAGAAAGGAGTCGTATGGTTATTTAAGTTATTAAATATATCATACAAGTTGTAAAATGCAAATAAGTAACAAAAAAAATATATTAATTACACAAATACACATGGCTGTTGGTGGTATTGAAACAGTTTTGCTTAATTTATTAAATAGCATTGACAAAGAAAAATACAATATAGATTTAGTTCTTTATTATCCTCGTGGAGAATTTATAGATAAAATTCCTTCTTGGGTAAATGTAATGCCTGTATGGTATAATACTAAACATACAGTTTTCTGGAAAAATATAATAATGTCAAGAAATATCTTTAAAAGAATATTAAAAAATGTTTTGGTAAATAATTTAACTGTTAAACATTTTGTATCTAAAAAAGAATATGATGTCTCTATATCTTTTTGTGGATATCATATATTTTCAAATGCATTTGCTGCACATTCAAATGCTAAAAAGAAATTAATATGGGTCCATGCAGATTATGCAAAACAGTTTTATCTACGAGATGATTTTAAAAAACAATTTAAGAAGATATATAAACAATATAAGTATTTTAATAAAATTATATGTGTTAGTGAATCTGTTTGTGAGCAATATAAAAAATTCAAGCCAGAACTTGCTAGTAAATTAGATTATTGCTGGAACATAATTAAGGAAAGAAAATATCCAAATTCTGGTGAAAATATAAAGCTTCAAGATGGATTTAATTGTTTAACTATATCTAGATTAGTAAAAACAAAAGGAATAGAAAAACTTATAGATATTGCAAAAATGTTAAAGAAAGATAATTTAAACTGCCATTTATATGTTGCAGGAGACGGATCACTTCGTCAAACTTTACAAGAACAAATTAAAGAAAACAACTTGGAAAATAACATTACTTTACTTGGAAATGTAATCAACTTAGTTCCTGTATTTAAGCAAAGTAACTTATACCTATCACCTTCTGACTTAGAAGGCCTGCCTACAGTTATAGTAGAAAGCTTATTAGAAGGAGTTCCTGTTATAGCAACACCTATAGCAGGTTCTATAGATATATATAAATATATGGCACCATCAAATTCAATGATACTTTCTAAAGATTCCTCTGCAGAAAGTTTATATGAATGTTTAAAAATTGCACTTAACAACTTTAATTGTCTAAATAACAATAACTGTTCAACTACTGCTAATAACTTAGTTGACACAAATAATTCTAATAAAGAAAATATTAATCTTTTTAAACCTTTTAATTTTGATATAGATAAAATAAATAATGAGACTTTAAATAGATTTGAAAGTTTAATAGGAAATTAGGTTTTTACCCTAATTTCCTATTTTTTCTTTTAACTTCTCTATAAAATTTTCTGTATTACTATGATATTCGTTTGGTGTAAATTCTTTTGCTTTTTCTATTATTTCTTCTATATTATCTCCATCTTTAAATTCCAATATGTATCCTTTTGCAACAAAAGCATTTATTAATTCTTCTTGATGGTCATCTACATGTTCATCATATTTTTGTAGTCTAGCACAGCCTATTATCTTTTTACCCTTTTTTAATGGTTCTACTATTGAGCCTGTTCCACCATGCGTAATAATTAAGTCTGCTTTATTTACTAAATCCTCCATTTCTTGGTATGACATGAATTTCATTATTTTCATTTTATTACTTGTATATGGAGTATTTCCAGCTTGTACTATTATTTCATCTTTTATATTTGACTTTTCTATTGCATCAAGTAGCCTTGTAAATGGCTCTGCTTGTGTTCCTAATGTTACTAAAATCAATAAATCCACCCCCAATATTCTGCTTTTGGATAAAATTGTAACATACTTTCCCATTGAACAACAAAAGTTGTTGCTATAGGATATACCATTTTTCCTGCCATCGTAGGACTATTTTGTTTAGCAAAGCTTTCTATAAATATTACTTTTCTTCTAAATAGTCTTGCTATATAACACATTGGTACTGCTGTATGAGTCCCTGTTGTTACAATTACTTCTGGCCTATATTTAATAAATAAATACAAAGATTTAAATATGTTAAACAAAAATTTAAATATGTAAGGAAATAAATATTTTCTTGTTCCATATACTAGGTATTCTGTTTTATACTTTTCTTTCATGTTTGTAGTAACACCTGTTTTTTCTGTTACTAATACATAGTTATAATCATTAAAAATTTTCTTTAGTTGTAACAATTGTGTTAAGTGTCCACCTACACTTGAAATAAACATTACTCGTTTTCTTGTATCTTTTTCTTTTTTTCCCATATTTATCTCTTTACATCTCCCATCTATATAAATGAATAGATTATCTCTTAATATCTTCATTTATCTTAATTTTTTACTTTTATTTCCACTATTTATTGTCTTGTACACAGTAATCTATTGCCTTTTTTAAATTTTTATCAACATTTTTGTTAAATTCTTTATAATCAAATTTCTGAGCTATTTTATAATTTCTATTTAAGCAATCTTTCATAGCATCATATATTCCCTCTTCAGAATTTTCACATACAATGCCATATCCTTCACTTAAAATACGCCTTGCATCTGCTATATCTGTTGCTATTATTGGCTTTTCTAACACCCTTGCTTCATCTATAACAATTCCATAGCCTTCAAACTGTGATGACATTATTAAACAGTCACTTTTTGCCAAATATTTATATGGATTTACTTGGTTACCTTTTAATATAACAATATTCTCTAAATGCTTTTCATTTATTAAATTTCTATACATTGCATGGTCTTCTCCATCTCCTAAAAGCCATACCTTAAAATTTTTATAACCTTCTTTATCTAATTTTTCTGCTGAATTTATAATTCTAGTTATCTTTTTATGTGATTCTAAATGTCTAGAAATATTTATAAATACTTTTTTGTCATCTTCTTTATCTTCAATTTCTTTATTAGACATTTCTTTAATTTTATTTCCATCTATGTAATTATAAACTGTAAATATTTTTCCTTTATAATTTGGCAATAATTTTTCTACTTCAGCTTTTGAGCTGTCTGATACGCATACAATTGCTTTAAACTTTTCAAATTTCAAACCATTTATTAATGCATTTCTCTGTTCTTCTGTTCTAGAACTAATTAAATTAGTATGTACAAAAAGTAAAGTATGTTTGCTTGAGTTTCTTGTTAATGTAGCAAGTACTTTATGTTGATATGCATAACAAATTGCAACATCGTATTTATTAAACCAACTATTAAAATATTCTGCTAAATATTTTATAGCTGTTGTAACTTTTGAAAAATTGTTCCATTTTCCTTTACAAATTAATTTTACATATATTTCTTTAGGAAGCCTTGTTAATAATTCTTTGTTTGTACAATATCCAATATTTACTGTAATATCATATTCTTTTTTTAGATAGCTTAAATTCAAGAAATTTATTAATGCAAGTTCCATTCCACCTAAAGATAGTTTTGGCATATATATAATCATTGATTTCTTAGTACTTTCATCATCTATTTCATGTTCTTTATTTTGCCTATCATTAAATTTAATAAATACAGCGCCTAAAAACATAGCTACTGTTGGAGCTAATAAAACATGTCCTACAATGTAAGCAATTCCAATTCCTAATAATCCACTTAATCCAACACAAAAATTTCTAACTGTAAACTCTTCTTTAAAGTTTTTAAATAGTCTAATAAAAAATGATATTGCAATTATAAATATAGGAACTAAATAAATTCCTAATCCTATGATTCCATAACCAAATTTTACATCATGAAAGTCTCTTTCCACAACTGTATAATTTCCAGTATCATCTATAACTCTATGCTCATCTTTTAATCCTATTAAAAGTTCTAATGGAGATGCATTTCCTGCAAGTTGTTTTTGCTCATATACATATTTTTCTCTTCCATTAAATATTAAGTTTTCAACACTAGATTGATTATTTTCCTCTCCATCTGGATTTTTACTTTGATTTATTATTTTATTTATTTTTCCTTCTATATATTTATATGATGGTGAATATGGCATTGCAATAGCTACAGCTACAGTTAAAATTAGTGTAATTATAAGAGTACTTTTAGCAATTTTCTTTCTCTTCCATGCATATACAATTATAGAAAATATTAAAATTCCTAAAATGGCTCCAATTAATCCAATCAATGCTGTTTTTGTTCCTATAACTAATAGCCCATATGTCATAACAGCTAAAATAAACATAAAAGATAATGACTTATATTTAGCTGCATAATAAATAACTATAGGATAGAATAATGACATCATAGCACTTAATTCATTACCAGAGTATATCCAACCAGAAATTCCTCTTTCTGGTGCTGTATCATATGTTGGAAGAGCTGTTCCTGTAATTGCAGATATTAATATTGCAGTTGCATAAATACCTGCACTATACACTAATGTTTTTAAACTAAACTCATTTCCATTTTTTAAATATCTATATAAGAAAAATAATGTAACTGGTAAACACATATATTTTGTCATAGATACTGCTTTATTCATAAGTGCAGACATAGAAAAACTTGATAATGTAAAAACAATATTTGCAATTATTGTTACTGCAAAAAGTCCTAACAAAATAAAATTACACTTTCTATTTTCTTTATCTACAAATATTAAATATCCTAAACCATATATTAGGAATAATGTTTTATAAATTACTCCTAATGTAATTGGAAAATCTACATTTAACACCATATAAGATGTAATAAATTCCACAAATGGCAATATAATAAAAATAGCTTGTACTACTTTTGAACTGTAAATCTTTTGTAATTTTTCTTTCATTATAAAACTCCCATCTTTTAACATATAAAAAATTAAATATTAATATTTAATTTTTTTTATTTCATAAATAAACATTATATATAAGTACTTAACATTTACTTTTTAGCATTTAGCTATAATAATTATATTCTTTAAAATTGACCATAAATATTATAAATACTTAACAACATTTTTATTTTAACTAAGTTATTTTTAATTGTCAACTTTCATTTTAGAAATTGTACAACATCCTATATCATTTTTTTTCATAACTTCTAATATTTTCATAAAATCACTTAGTATAGCATCTTCTGGTAAATTAATCTCTGTAATATGTCCTCCATTTGTAAGTTTATGATATGGAGCCTCTATTTCTATTTTTTTCTCTGCTGAAATTTTATAACCTTTCGGTAATTGAAAAGAATCTGTGTAAATTTCTTTATCTGTTATATTTTTTATTTTTCCATATATAGCTTGATCCATCTGTATTAAATCTGTTGATAAATTACCTGAAGGTGTCGCAGTTAGGCTAAAGTTTAAATTATATTTCTCTGAATATTTATCACACTTTTCTCTCATAAAAGAAATAATTTTTAAACCCAACTCTTGTGCTTCTTTTGATTCTCCATGATGTTTTCCAGTTAATGCCTTTAAGCATTCTGCTAATCCTGTAAAGCCAATAGACATCGTTCCTTGTTTTAAAACTTTTTTTAAGTTGTCTGTTTCTTTTAATTTTTCGCTATCTATCCAAAGTGCTTGTCCTAATAAAAATGGAAAATTATAAACCTTTTTGCTACATTGCATTTCAAATCTTTCTAGTAGTTGATCTTTAACTAAATCTAGCTTTTCTTCTAATTCTTGAAAAAATCCATTTAAATTTGCCTTTCCATTTAAACTAGTTCCATTTTTTATTCCTATTCTAGGTAAATTTATAGAAGTTACAGACAAAATTCCTCTCCCTGGAGTTATTTCTTTACTAGTATCTACCATATTTTCCATAACTCTAGTTCTATACCCCATATATGCAACTTCTGTATCATAGTTATTTTTAGAATAAAACTTTTTATTAAATGAACTATCTAAAAACTCAAATGTTATAATTCCTCTATCTAAAGAAACTTCACATGCACGCTTAAATATATCATAATTTGCATCTTGTGGTAAATAATTTACACCTTCTTTTATTTTAAATATTGAAATTGGAAATTTAGCAGTTTCATGGTTTCCTATTCCAGCCTCCATTGCCTCTAAAAAATTTATACAAACCATTCTTCCTTCAGGCGAAGTATCTGTTCCAAAGCATATTGAAGAAAGTGGTGCTTGCCCACCAATTCTTGAATTAACTGTATTTAAATTATGTATAAAAGCTTCCATAGATTGATATGTAATTTTATTTGTTTTTTCCAAAGCTTTTTTATAAGATATATTAAACATCCTTTTCAATTCTTGAGATTCTCTACAATATTTATAAAATATTGATACATCAAAATCTATAGTACTTATTTTTTCTATTTCTCTTTCAATTCCATTAATTGCTATAAATTTATCAAAATCTGTTAATTCTAAATAATCATAAACAATTTGTTTAAACTGCTTTTTAAAAGTCTTTAATATACCTGGTGCCATGTAAAAATCAAATGCAGGTATAGACTGAACTCCGATGTTGGTCATTTTGATTAACTTGAATAACTCTTGCCGTTAAAGCGGTATAAGAAGAAATATCATTTGGTTCTCTTATAAATCCATTGCCTGTAGAAAATCCATCTTTAAATAATTTATTTAAATCTATTTGGCAACATGTTGTTGTACCCATTGGAAAAAAATTTAAATTATGTATATAAATATCCCCGTTTTCATGTGCCTCTTCGAACTTTTTTTTCATTAAATATGCTTTTGCAAACTCTCCAGATATTGTTCCACCATACTGAAGAAGCATTTTCATTGCTGTAGTATTTTTTTGTATTTTTACGTTTTCTTCCTCTTTAGAGGTTTTTAAACCTAAATTCTCTAATGCTTTTAGAAACTTATGCTGTCTTTTTTCGTCAAAAAACAATTTTCTAGATTGAGCCCTCTTTTCACGATAACTAGAAAAAGATTCATAAACATCATAATAATTTTGTCTTTTAAGTTCATCTTCTATCATATCTTGAATTTCTTCTATTTTAATTTTTTCTGTTTGTAATTTACTAATATTCTCTAAAATACTCTCATATATCTTATTTACATCTTCTTGACTATACTTTGTGTTTACTCCATCTATTGTTACACTATCAAATCCTTTTTTAATTGCTAAAGCAATTTTAGTTCCATCAAAATCTACTCTTTTTCCATTTCTTTTTATAACTTTATTTATCATCATTTTATTATTTATGTTTGCCATTTTTACCTCCTTTAAGAGAAAAAACAATCCACTTTATTATCTTCGAATTATATCGTTAATTTCTTAATAAGTCAATTGAAAATTAGGGACATACATTTTTCAATTTTTTTCTACTTTTTCTATTCCATTTTAATAATTTTTATAGTATAATATTGTTAGTTGTAAAAAATCTTCGAGCTTAGGAGGTGTGTAGTATGTGGCCCATATGGCTTGTATTAGCAGGAATATTTTTTATAGTTGAAATTGCAACCACTGGTTTTCTAGTATTTTGGTTAGGTATTGGTTCTTTATTTGCAATGATTACAAGTTTTTTTACAGAAAACTTAATTATTCAAATGGTGGTATTTATTACAACTTCAACTTTATTAATTATATTTACTAAACCTGTTGTTAAAAAATTTCTTATAAAAGACGAAGACACTGTTGTAACAAATGTTTATTCTATAATTGGTAAAAAAGCAATTGTAACAAAAGACATAAATCCTACACTTGGAGTTGGACAAATAAAAGTTGAAGGACAAGATTGGTCAGCAAAATGTGACAGTGATGCTATTATAGAAAAAGGAACTGAAGTAGAAATATTAGATATAAATGGAGTTAAAGCTGTAGTTACTCCAATTGTAGATAAAGTTATCAAATAAAAAATAATTTTTCAAATGAAATTAAAAAATTAAAAATAATTAAATTTAATATAATTATTTTTAAATAACAACAATTATTAAACAATTATATAATACATATATAATTATTAAAATAATAAAAATAACTAAAAGTAATT
>ENA-OPBG01002036-OPBG01002036.1-human-gut-metagenome-genome-assembly--contig:-NODE-2036-length-12498-cov-5.296070_pt1 | contig 12498 bp, 15 predicted proteins | sample MGYA00241065_ERZ501446 | MGnify/ENA primary metagenome ERZ501446 (study PRJEB25962, sample SAMEA2042632) | human gut metagenome | biome: human gut; feature: human-associated habitat; material: faeces...
TTTTTGTAATTAATATTGCCAGATTAGACTCTATAACATCTGCTATCATTATTATAATCTGTACAAACAATGCTATAACCAAACTATAATCAAAGGACTTGATTTTATCATAGAGAAGATAAACAGTACCTATAATCCCAGTATATACTATAATTCTAGGAACTTTATTAATAAGTAAGCAGGACAATAAAACTTGTACTACAATATAGACAATCATTTTCAAGGTATCATATTTTTCTCTTGCCAATATCATTCCACTTATATAATTTGCAATACAGGTTATAGCAATCAAAGCACCCATTGAACCCATATGTTTACATCATTCCTTTCATTAGTCTGTTCGAATATGAGAAAACAGTATTATTTTTCATATAAATTAATTTGTTCTTTTTATCAATATAATCTATATAGTTCTTATTTACAATATAATTTCTTTTACATCTACAAAAATCTTCGTTTAAATTGTTTATTATATCTGATATAGAGCCATAAAACTCCATTTTTGAATTTTTAGTGGTCATAATAACTCTGTTAGAATCTGATACTTTTTCAAAGCTAATAATTTTTTCAAAATCTTCTGTTATATTACTTCTTCCTATTTTCAGCGAAAACTTATTATAACCCTTACCATCTTTATTGCAACGCATATCTATAGTAATAAGACAGTTTTCAATCTTCTTTTTAATATTCTCCTCATTTATTTCCTTTACAATGTAATCTAATGGCTCAATATGATAGCTAAAAACATTGTACACAAATTCATAATGAGAGGTTATAAAAATTATAAAGGCATTGGGCTGTCTATTTCTTACTTCAATAGCAGTTTTAAATCCACTATTTTCACTTTCTATACATACATCTAAAAAATAGATATTAGTTTCTTTAGACTCCATAGTATCAAAAATCAATTCATCACTAGAAGTATAACATTTTTCTATTTTCATATTATACTCCTGTTTCAGAATTTCCTCTTGAATTATATTTTTAATTTTAATCAACTGTATTTTATTATCATCACAAATTGTTGAACTTAGCCGAAAAACTATTGCGTAATATTACGCAATCTGTTATAATTTATACAGGTCTATTGTAACTGTAGGCTACCCACCACTTTATGAAAGGAGTACACCAATGAAAGTACGTAAAATTCGGCAAGTTATTTCTACCCTCTTAACCACCGCACTTCTCTTTTCTCTTATGTCCATGTCTGCTTTCGCCGCAGACACCACTGTTGGTCTTTCTTTTACTGCAGAAAATATCATCTAACCAAGAACTGTCTTATCATGAGAAAACGCATACATTTTCTTATTGTTCTTTTGCTTATATCTCTATTTCTAAATTTAGTTCTCGCTCTGTCTTATCATGATGCATTACAGGACGAAAGGCAACTAATTGACGAGTTGTGTGGTTCAATTACCCTTTCCAGCATTTCCGCAAGCTCTCGTCTGGACGAAGCTCTCGAATCCTCTGATCGCAGACTCATCCTTATGGCCGGCATAAAAATAGAACAACTGTCAGGCATTCTTGAATCCAGTGTTTCTAAGGAGCTCGGTGTTCAAAATACATACGGACCAGGTAGTTTAGCCTCTCTTGCAGAACTTATCATCTGGGGCGATTCTACTAACGGCGTTCCCCCTTTGGGATCTCCCAACAATAACACTCCACTCTCTTCAGACGAAATTGAGATTATCAAAAATATATCTTCTGCTCTCAAAAAATTGGCTCTATCTTTTTATGATGAATCTGTGACAGAAAATACCTACATGAATGTAATTCGTTCCCACAGTAATATCACAACTATAAACTATGCCCTATTGACACTCCAAACTGCCACAGGTAGTTTATTTGAAAAACAATAGTCCTTTAACTAAAAAACGACATGGATTCCAGTACTGGAATCCATGTCGTTTTTTAGTTATTATAAAAAGTGTTCCAACCCTTTTCTCAAGATATCATTTATCGTTTCTGTAAGATTCTTTTCATTCTCTAAAGACATCCTACGCAGCGCCTTATCAATATCCCGATCCAGATAATAAGCACGCTGAACTCGGTCACTATTTTTCTTTGTATTTTTCTCTTCAGCAACAGCAACATCCCCCCTTTGGTGTCCTGCTCCGATGATAGACTTAAACGCTGCCTCCTGATCAAACTTTGCCTTCCCTGCCATTATTCTTTTACTCCTTTCAGAAATTCATCAATAAATGATTTATAGTCCTCTGCTACCGTTGACTTATCTGCATAGTCAAAAATATCACGGCTGTTCGCCTGTGCCTCTTCGACCGCCACAGCAGATCTGATGTAAGTTTTGTAAATCGGTGCAGAAATGTATTCGCTAAGCTGCCCCGCAAGCTCCTTCATTTGTCGGCTAATATTCGCCCGCGGATTAAATCTCGTAAACAAGATTCCTCTCACTTTTACTGCCGGATTGCAATACTTCTGAACGCTGGTAACGGTCTCGTTGAGCTGAGAGATCCCGGCGGTTGCAAAAATTCCTGCCGTTGTCGGAATCAGAATATCGGTGGCACAGGTAAAGGCATTCACCGTCAGAACCCCCAACGAGGGCGGCGTGTCGATCACAATGAAATCGTAGTCGCCAGCGATCGGCGCCACAGCCTCCTTCAGCCGGTGTTCCTTGCCGGTCTGGGAGAGTTCCTGCTCTGCGCCAGCCAGCATAATATTAGCCGGTACAACGTCATAGCCGCCCTTCGTGTGCTGAATGGCATCCTGGATGCTGGCCGCCCGCTTCATAACCTCGTAAATCGTCTGGACATTATAGTTCTCCGCTCTGCAGGCCGTAGAAAAATTTCCCTGCGGATCGAGGTCAATCCCCAGAACTCTGTACCCCTTTGCTGCCAGTCCTGCAGCCAGTGCCTGGGACGTGGTTGTTTTGCCGACACCGCCCTTTTGATTCGCTACTGCAATAATCATGTACTCACGCTCCTACTTTTATAGTTTTATATTTTTGTAAATAACTATATTTGTAGTTTACTATATTTTTAGATATATAGCAATATAGAAAAGCGGAAGATCACGCTGTTCTTCCGCTTTTTCATTACTGCCAAGACATTTGAATTTTTCTATGATTGTCCGCACAATCCCTCAAATAGAGATTGATAAGGGTCTGATACGGGATTCCATCTGCTGCCGCCATAGACTTAAAATAATCCAACGTGCTCCCTTCAACATCAATAGTAACCTTTACCTTGCTCGTGTACGGATTTTTACTTGGATTCAGTTCTCTGATATTATACTCGTCCCTCATAGCTAATCTTCATAGTTTAGTCCTGTCTTTCACGTGCCCACAGGCCCACCGGAGACACATCAGGATACCCAGGCATATACCATCCCTCATCATTGTACTCAAAGGATACAGTCCGCCATGTGCCTCCATCGAGCCGATCTGGGAGCAACACATCCATACCATGGCCACAATGAATATCCCAGCCATCCCAGGTCAGGCGATCACGCTCCGGCTCGTAGCCGATCTGCATCACTTTTCGAGACATGGTTTTCCCTCCAATCAATCCTCATAATGCCCCCGGCATGACAAAACAATAATGTTGTCATTTTCAGCGGTATAGACGAGCCGGTTCGTATCGTCAATACGTTTACTCATGCCCTTGATTTTCCGCAGCAACTCCGCTTTTCCTATGCCTTGTACTGCCCCGTCACGCTGCAACTCTTGGAGCAACTTATTGATCCGCTTCAGCGTTTTCTTGTCCTCTGACTGCCAGTACAGGTAATCCGCCCAAGCGTCAGGCGAAAAGGTAATGTTATATGCCATCGCCCACCATCGCCTCCAGCTCCTCCATCGTTTTCACAATCCCAAGGCCAGCGTGAACCTGCTCCAGCCCTCTCTCCAATTTCCCAAGATAGGCAGCATTCCGCTCCGCCTTCTCCAGCTCGTTAAAGCGTTCCTCGCTAATGATTACAACGTTTTTTTCAGCTTTTCTGGTTACAATTACCGTCTCTCCTCTGTCTGTCACCCTATCACAAAAATCCTTCAGGCGACCACGGGCAGTCGTAAAGTTAATAGCAATCATAAAAGACACCTCCAGTCTATATTATGTACCGTTTCTTGTCCTTTTTATTGTACCTTATTTATCAATTCAATTCAAGTCTTTTCTTTCTCATGTGATGTAAATATCATCCCACCACTTGCGTATCGTCTTAGGATCAAGGCCAGTGTCCCTATGGCAATCTGCCTTGCTCCCTTCTGGGTGCTGCTGCCGCCACTCCAAAATCTGATGGCGCCCAGATGGGCGACCTCCCCCCGTAACATCATCCCCCAATTTTGCTTTTATCTCACGAATTCCGCGAGCGAATTGTAAATGCTGTTCCTGCTTACGCCAATTTCTCTTATTGACCGGCATAGTCATGCCGGAGAGCTTGGCAATATCATCTCTCGGAAATGTCACATAGTCCTCGTTGAACATCTCCAGAGCGCACACAATATCGTCCTTTGTAAAGCGGTTGATGTCCTCCTCGCTCATATCATCGTATGGTTTAAGCAGGGCGAAAGCATCCCGGCGCAGCTCCGCTTCGTCTATGTTGCATTTCTTGGCGTAAATGGCCAGCGTCATGATTCCGTAGAACCGATGGCCCACACGGATCTCATCGGCGATCCGATGCAGCCACCAATCATAGAGATCCCGCTTCACCGTCCAGCGCCCCCGACGTTCCTTCTTCACCACCCGGCGCTCATACCAGTCTGGGTACTTCTCTTTTGCCTCGGCCAGCGACAGGCGGCTCTTTCGCATGAGCGCCTGTATGCGCTGCTGCTCACCGTTGCTGTCTGGGATATAGTCAAGCAGCTTCTCCAGCTCCACCGCACCGCCATACCGATAGGCCACCACGGGATATTCCTTTCCCAGCTTTGTGCCGGTTCCCACCACACGGAAGCCCTGCAAAATACCCTGCATCTGCGGCTCACGGATGGACGAGGTAAACCTGTTCCAGATCTGCCTGGTAAGGGCATATTTCAGTTCCTTCAAAATCTTCTGATTATGCGGATACATGGGAACCGGCTCGGTCAGCACATAATACAGGTGCAGCCCTGTCCCGCTGTTTACTACGAAGGTTGCCTTGGGAATAATGTCCTTATTCATCTGATGCAGTGTGTCACGAAGCTGCGGCATACCTACGCCGTCCAGATCAAACACCATCGCATAGAGATAGCGGGCATTCTGCCCCCGGCGCTGCCGACCAAAATACGAGATGGGGGACATGATCGTAAAATCGGTGTTCTTAATATCCTCCAGTTCCTTCAGCTCGTCCGTGATCACATGACGGCTGGCTTTTCCATCGCCCTTGATCTCCAGCGCAACGCCATTCTCCTGCACCTCTTTTGACCTCTGAGGCACAACCAACGCAATACCGTTTCCCTTAGCGTCCTCATAATGCCCCCTGCGTTCAAACGAACCCTCAGGGAAAATCCCCCGATAAAACTCAAACGGCGTCACCAGCTCCAGGTACCGCCCGAGATGGTTGTTCTTTTCCCGATAAAGCGCCCGCTGCCGCTCCAGAGCAGCCTGCTGATCCATACTCATAAAATCACCTCGCAAAAGAAAAAGTAGCAAAAAGAAAATCCGCTGCGGGCGGGAAGGGGGAAAAGGGGAGCCAAAGAGCGCCGCCTACGGCGGCTTAAAGAGAAAGTCACCTCCCCTTTTCCCCCTCGCTCCGGGGCATGGAAATGATGGAAAACCTTTCAGGTTTACCACATTACCACACCCCTCCGCACACCCCCTTTTCCTCTCCGCCTTTCTCCCTTTCAGAGAGAAGAATTTCTTTTTGTTTTTAGCCATACCCCTTAAAGGGGGGCATATATTATCAATAGAGTTTTTCCCTGTTTTGATTGTTATTATAGCCTGTCCAGGAGAGCTTTTCAAGTCCCCTGGACAGGCTTCTTTACCTCTGGAATTAAATCTTCCGGAACCTCTTCCAACGGCTTAATGTGTACGATTGCCACTTCCCAATACTTAGATCGAAAATTCCGTTTTAACCGCTGCTGCCGAGCAATCACCACATTTCCACGATAAAAAGAATCTTCCGGATTCTTCTCCATGGCCGCCCGCATCTTTTCATAGCTACCGTTATATTTACCAGTTATGCCGATCTTGGCAATCAACCACTCTTTCCCCTCTGGGAACAGTTCATCTTCTATCTGCTTTCTTACTACCGATTCCGCAAACTCTACTGAATACGGACTCTGAATAATGGTTTCCCACAGTTTTACTTTATACAACTGCTTTCTTCCATCTCTAAACGAGTATTCTTTTTCTTCTGAGTGTACTACTACATACCCAGGCCGCTCCTTTTTAGGCTTCAGCCCTCGATCCGCATTGGCCCGTTCTTTTGCGATTCGCAATAAATTAGCGTTCAGGCGGCGCTGGTGGGCGCTCTCCGCCTGCTCCGCCTCCAGGGCCACCCTCAATGCCTCTATCGCCTGGTTGGCCTTCAGAGCGGCTTCCTGGGCCTTTCTGTCGGCTTCTCTGTTGGCCTCTCTTATTTCTTTATCCGCCTCGGCCTTTGTAATCCTGGCTTTCTGCTCCGCATCGGAAAGCTGCCGCAGCAGCTTAGCATATTCGGCCTCCGTCAAAATTACATGGGTACACTCTGGATCGGAGTGGCCACCAGGCACTTCCCGATACCCCATCATGGTCTTTTTTACAAACTCACCCATGGCAGCGCACCTCCTTACAGGCCCCGAATGTAGTTATCCGCTACAACGCTAATACGGTTATGCCCCAGCGCCTTGCTGCAGATCAGCATAGCAGCCTTGTCCAGCTTCTTCCCCGCTTCATCTTTTCGGCAAGTATAAACCTCGCTTTGATAACGCCGCCCGGTGCCACGGTTTACCCGGTCATAGGGAATCTCTTCGATTGCCCTGGCATGAGCCTTGTAGATCGCCGTGGCATACTCCGCACGATAACCGTGGATGTCGGCACAATTATGAATGTGCTGCCACACCTTTTCCTCTGCCGGCGTATCCGTAATTCGCTCAATGATCTGCCCCGCATTTTTGCCTATAATCGGGCTTAAACGCTCTCGTCCGCCCTTTCCGTTGCGGACATGGACAAACCACTCCTCCGGAAACAAACGTGCGTCCTGGAGCATTTCAAGGCGTTTTGTGACGCTCGGTGCTCGCTGCTCCTCTGGGATCTTCTGCAGCTCGGAGATCTCCGCCTCAATTTGCGTCCTGGGAATCAGGTCCTTCCCCCGCAACTCCTGCAGCTCCTTTCGCCGCAGGCCGGTCCCTCTGCAAAATTTTATCAGTTCATCATTGTTCGTCTTGGAGAAGTGCTTGTCCCGCACCCGGTCACCACGGCTCCGTTTAATCTCCTCACGGTTTCGCTTGGGCGGCTTAAAGTAATTCTCATCATCCGGGGAAATCCCGTATAGCTTTCCCAGCGCTTTCGCTTCGAGCTGCACCGTCCACGCTGAAAGCCCCTGATCCACTCTGGCCTGAAGCCATTCATTGGCATACTTCTTTGCACTCTTCAGCGTAGTACACTCCGGATGCTTCTCCTTGATGTACTTGATAAAATATTTGGTATGTTTCCAGTAGCTCTTATAGGTGTTGAACGCAAATATTTTATCTTTCTCTGTGCCATTGGCTACCGCTTCTTTTTTGCTCTCGCCAAAGGCCTGCATCCCGGTAAGCCGGTCATAGGCTTGCTGGTGCAGGTCCTTGAAGTACGCTTTATTTCTACGCCCCATTCCGACTTCCTTTCGTGCATCTATTTTTGTATAAATCTATATTTCTATAAAACTACATAACTATTTTCTTAGTTTTATAGACTTCTATATTTCTCGTTCAAGCTAAGCCGCCTCATGCCAGCTCCCTTCGGAGACTCGGCAATCGGCAAAATACACTTTTTAACGTCTTATGTATGACGGGTTTGGGATTGCTCCCTACACTTTTTTTAACCTGCTTATGTGTGCAGCTCTGATTTATTGAGATCTACGGCAGCTCAGATTCTGTCGGCTTCTTTGTAGAGGAAGCAGCTCTCCGGAAGATCTACAGTATTCCGGCTACTATCAGAAAGTGGATAGGAACAGATACGTTTTATTTACCGGCACGTTCAAAAGGATTACTAATACCGGGTCCATGATGCGCTTTCCAGTTCACAAAGGTTACTACGGCAAGCCCACGCATCACACAGGTGTATCGTACCTGAAGTGGCTTCTGATTAGCAAATTGCTAAACCCCCGACCGGCAGATCTGCCAGCCAAGACGCTCTGGGCCTAATTACTATTTACCCTCGCCCAGACGAGCATGAAATCTCTGCTGCAGCTCCCGGCCAACACCGGCCGCAGCCGTTCGATCCTGCCTCCTTCCTGCAGGGGCTGCTGATTTGTAGCCCCTGCAAATACACGTTTTCCTCCAGTGTCATGTTACCATAGATAATCCAGACTGTCAACTTATTACGAAAGATAACCGCATAACGGTTTACCCGTTCATTATATAAACGGGTAAACCGTTATACGCCACTGTTGCATCCAGGCTCTTTTTCCTGCTCCCATGTAAGATATAGCTCTTTTTCCTCGTCATATAATCGTAACTACTTAATATTCTTTAGGAGGTCATAATATTGAAGAAACCTAACTTGCCAATTATAATTCTCTGTTTAGCGATATGTGTATCTGGCATAGCAGCATTATCCTTAAAGACTTTTCATACAGTAAATTCCACGACTTCTCCGTATTTACTCTATCTAAAGGTTCTTCAAGGAAATCAACAATTTTATAATGTAGAATCAGGTGATTATTTGGATATCCATCAATTGAAGGAAACTATCACTTCAGATAATCTCCCTTTTTCAATTCAGCAGTTTGCAATAGTAGACTTAACCCAAAATGGGATTAAAGATGTTGTCCTGCAATTTTCACTTGCTGAAAATAATCAAGCCGGTTTTATAATACTACATGATGAAAGCGGAACTATTTACAGCTATACCCTTGTCAGCCGATCTATGTCAGATCTAAAAGTTGATGGTACATTCATATTTTCCAGCGGAGCTTCAGATTGGGGAATTGGATCACTTATCTTATCCTCCAGCGGCTATGAAATCGAAAAAATATCATATTGCGAGTCTTCTCTATTCTTTGTTGATAAGCTCCCTGCAACACAAGCAGCCTTTGAAACTGCAGTTAGTCAGCAAGGCTTTAAGGAAAATGTTACATGGTACAATTTTACAGACGATAATCTCTCTCTTCTAACTCAACAATAATTCTCAGAAGAAATATTCCCCCAATGCGGTCTGTATATGATACAGCCTTACATTGGGGGAATATTTTTTACAAGAAGTTATACCACTTCTTTGCGTTTGCAACACGCTCGCTTATTTTCGGAACTCCGGGCCGCTCATAGTGTCCACAGAAAATACGCGCTAAGATATCTGCGCTTTTATTAGATACCTTAAACTGGCTCGCCGTAAGAGTCTCGCTCGTTCCGTACTTAGATTGATTATTATCTGGCTTAAACCAGTTTCCAACCGTATTCATACTGACAATCAAATAATCCAATTCTGCATCCATTAACTTCTTTGGGTTACTGTAAGCCAGGCTATTAACAGCTTCAGCCGTTGCCGCACTGATAACTCCTTCTTTTTTGGCCCAGTCGATAAACAATTTTCCATCATCCCACTGAACCAATCCATATCCCAAATACATATCATTCAGCGATTGCCATACAGCAGGGTTAATCGTACTCTCACTGTTCATATTTCCAAGAATCCCACAGATAGCATTCTTGGTGAATCCTTTCTTCTTGAGATAATTATAGATGTACTCCGCATTTGTTTCCATCTGATCATCTCCCAAAGAATCCGCCCCAGAAGTAACTCTGGTATAAACCGTTGGCAACGATGTAGCCGTTACTTTCCACTGCTGCGCTTTCTTTCCGGCCGTCGTTGTCGACAGTTTCTCCCAGGAAACATCACTTCCGGACTTTGTGCCTCCTGCCGTTAGGTATCTTTCTGGGTGGGATTTCAGTCGGATATAATATACTCCCGTGCTTACCTTTTCAAAATTAACATAGGTGTCACTATTGCTGGTATAGACATCACAATTCCATGTAGAGGTATTGGCATTCAGCATATAAGAAAGATTATTGATAATCTTAACTTGCTGATTGTTCCCAAGAGACGCAATCGACCAAGTCTGGTCAATCGGGCAGGATTCATCCCAAATATTTGTATTTTTACGTCCAGAAATCGGCCCAGAGGCTGCGATATTCAATAGCTTTCCCGTTCCCGCGTGTGACTTGATCTTGTAATATCCCATAGTAGTAATCCTCCTGTTTTCATTATAGTTTAGCACCGGGTGAATCCTCTCATTTGGTTAATTCCGCCCGCTTCTAACACTCTTAGGAACCCCGCTTCTATAAACATTAGGCCAAAGGGAGGCCTCCCTTTGGCTCTGCACACGTGCAGAGCCAGTTTCTCTCATTTTGCAGTCGCTGTAACAGATACATCAGGTTTAGCTACTCCATTGACAGTTGCAGACAAAACCAATTTATAGGTTTTCTTTGTTTCAACCTTACAGGTTTTTGAAATTGTAACAGAGCCTTTCCCTGATGCGCTCCACGAAGCGATTTCCTTACTTCCTTGCATCAATGTAACTGTAATCGAAATTGCATCGTTGCGGTTTCCGCTATTGTACTTTCCTACGCAGTATGCTGTTGTCCCTTCAATCTTTAGAGTGGGTTTCCCAGAGATCGCTTTCGTACTAATTGCAGCAGAGGTCGGAATCATGACAGTCGCCAGCAACAGCACCAGAAAGAATAGCGGTATAATTCTCTTCTTCATAAAAACACCCCCTCTCTGCTTTGAGTAAAGTACACTTTCGCACTTATACCCTACTAACGCAGAGAGGGGATGCTTTTCTTACACGATTCGCCAAATTTTTTCAATCAACCTGTAAAACGGAAGCTGCCATCTTTTGAAGTTCATTGCCTTCAAGAAATCCATCAATTATAAATTGCATCTTTGCTCCATTATCATACCATGTTATACAGTTGCTTTGCTCTGGATCTACAGAAATGTATAGATGTCCAGGGCATCCGTTGACGCCAATTTCTGTGACCTCCATATTTTCTGCATCTATTATAATTGCAGAACCTTCCTCTACCCGCATATACTCAAATCTCAATATCTCTCCATCCGAATTTTCATAAATAATTTCCGTGTTATTAGGGAGCTCTTGTGGTATTCCTATCCTGGTATAATCAAATGGGAGATCTATCACTTCATATAAGGGCAGTTTTGTAGAATCCGACTCTCCAAAAAATTTATAAATGATACTGCTCTCGTACCATTCTACAACCCAGTCAATTACAGCGGCTCTGACCGTCGGACTTGCTACCGTCAAAACTCCAAAGGGCAAAGAACACGTCAAGACGATTGTTGCTACTACCTTTACAAATCGCCTCCTATAATCTCTCTTGTGCCGCTCTGCCCATTTATTGGGGTTATTCATCATTGCCATCATTTGTCGTTTGAAACGTGGAGATACCGAAACCTCTTTATTATTAGAGAGTTCTTCCGAAAAGTCTCTCGAAATAGCTTCCAATAAAACCCCTTTAATAATAATATTTTCTTCTCCTTCCGTCATTTTATGTATCCCTCTTCTCTCAATTTTCTTATAAGCAGCGCCCGGCCTCGGTGAATCCGAACATCTACTGTTGTTTCCTTCAATGACAACGCCTTCGCAATTTCTTTAGTGCTTCGTTCTTCTACAAATCTCATTTCTAATACTGTCCGATATATATCTGGCATTGCGCGTATTGTATCTATAATTGACCTTGTATTATCATTTTCTAAATCAATATATCCTTCTACAAAATTTTCATCGAATTGTAATTCCGGCTTTTGCTTTCTCAAGGCTGTAATAGCCTCATTCCTTACTATAACAACGAGATACGCCCCTCTTTTCTTACTCGGTACAGCTTGAATTTTCTGAAAATGATCTACTACACGTATCCACGCATTTTGAACGACGTCTTCTGCCGCATACATATCTTTTGGAAAATAACGCTTCGCCACGTGCAGCATCATATTCCCATATTGATTATATAAATCTGTAAATAGTCTCCTTTCCTCATCACTTTCCAGCATTGATAAAAAAATCAGCAAAAGTTTCTCACTCCTATCTTTTACTGAGATCTATCAGTCCTATGATAAATAGTCTACAAGCCCATCTCGTAATAGCACTGACATCTTGAAAACGTAATTGTAGATATTTAGACACAGTGCTTTTCTATTTCTCCATACCTCTGAATTTCTGCCTTATGTTCCACACGGTATCCCTCCAACAGCTCCCCGATCAGTTCGCTCACGCTACGCCGTTGCACATAGGCGATCTTCTGAATATCCTCGTACACGCTGGGTAGCACCGAGAGGCTAATCCGCTTCTTCAGCTCCTTCTTGTAATCCATGGCGATCTCATCTTTGTTCACTGGATCACCTCCGGTTCCTGGCCAGGCTTCGGTGCGGC
>ENA-OPBG01002042-OPBG01002042.1-human-gut-metagenome-genome-assembly--contig:-NODE-2042-length-12467-cov-12.399774_pt1 | contig 12467 bp, 9 predicted proteins | sample MGYA00241065_ERZ501446 | MGnify/ENA primary metagenome ERZ501446 (study PRJEB25962, sample SAMEA2042632) | human gut metagenome | biome: human gut; feature: human-associated habitat; material: faeces...
TACACATTGTCCAAATGCGTCCGCATTGAAGAACTTTTAATCAACTAAATAGCAAATTAAAATAAAGGATAACGCTATATGGATATTAGAATTGAAAAAACCAGACAGAGTATTATAAATGCTTTTATAGAGTTGCGTTCTCATAAGGAGCTGGAGAGGATTACGATTAAGGAGTTGTGTGAGAAAGCGCAGATTAATAAGTCTACATTTTATGCACATTATCAGGATATTTATCATCTCTCGGATACATTGGAAACGGAAGTTGTGGTATCAATTATGGAGAATCTCACTCATCCGGAGAGAGTACTGGACGATACTGCTTTTTTTTCCAGGGAACTGTTTATGGGGTTTCTGGCAAAGGATTCGCTGATTGGAATTTTGTTTTCGGGAAGCAGGAGTAAATGCCTGGTGCAGAAAATTGAAGCTGCTTTAAAGGAGCTGGTGTTTGGAGCTTACCCTCAATATCGGGATGACAAGGACATTAATATTATGCTCACTTACATTCTATATGGATGTTATTATGCGTTTTATGAAAACCGAAAATATGGAGATGTGCCAGTGCTTTCCAGTATTACAGAACTTACAGGCAAGACGGCGCAGGCAGCATTAAATATGATAAAAAACTAAAAGCACCCTCGAAGTGTGCAACTTTGCAACTACTAAACAGTTACCTATTTTCATCGCAGGAGGTCAATAAATTGACAACAAACAATTCGAATATACAAGAAATGAATTCTGGTACTCCACCAGTAACTCCCTTACAAATTTTAAAAACTTACTTCGGATATGATTCCTTCCGGGAAGGGCAAGGAGAAATTATAGATACCATTTTAAGTGGAAGAGATGCTCTGGCAATTATGCCGACAGGGGCCGGAAAATCCCTTTGTTATCAAATTCCAGCGCTGCTTTTGCCAGGAATTACATTGGTGGTTTCACCGCTGATCTCACTTATGCAGGATCAGGTGAAATCTCTGAATGAAGCAGGAATTCACGCGGCTTATATTAATTCCTCACTGACTGAGGGACAGATTAATAAGGCTCTTTCTTTCGCTGCGCGAGGTGTCTATAAGATTATTTACGTAGCACCAGAACGACTGGAAACAGCTTCATTTCTAAGCTTCGCGCTACATACTCCTATCTCCATGGTAACTGTAGACGAGGCCCACTGTATCTCCCAATGGGGACAGGATTTCCGTCCAAGTTACTTAAAAATCATAGATTTTGTGGAACAGCTGCCTGGCAATCCGATCATCAGTGCCTTCACTGCCACCGCAACAGAAGTGGTAAAAAATGACATTGCAAGGATCCTGAAACTGAAGAATCCCAACGTTGTTGTCACTGGTTTTGACAGAGAAAATCTCTATTATCAAGTGGAACATCTCACTGGAAAGCAGAAGGACATCTTTATCCAAAATTACATAGAAACCCACCCAAACGAAAGTGGAATCATCTACTGTGCCACCAGAAAAAACGTGGATACTTTGTATGAGAAATTATTGAAACAAGGCGTCTCTGTAACCCGTTACCACGCTGGAATGAGCAACGATATCCGCAAAAAAAGTCAGGATGATTTCATCTATGACCGCGCTCAGGTTGTGATTGCCACCAATGCTTTTGGCATGGGAATCGACAAATCCAATGTGCGTTTCGTCATCCACTACAACATGCCTCAGAGCATGGAAAACTATTACCAGGAAGCTGGCCGCGCAGGACGTGATGGTGAACCTGCAAAATGTATCCTTCTCTTTTCCACCCAGGATGTGATGATCAGCAAACTCCTTCTTGGAAGCAAAGACTTCGAAGGTATGGATTTTCAGGAAATTGAACAGGTAAAACATCAGGATTCCCACCGTCTCCAACTTATGGAAGGCTACTGTATGACCACCTCCTGCCTGCGCAATTACATCCTGGAATACTTCGGAGAAACCACACATCAGCCTTGTGATAATTGCGGCAACTGCCACCAGGAATTTGAAGAACTGGATATGACCCTGGATGCCAAATGGGTAGTCGGCTGCATCACCGAAATGCGCGGCCGCTATGGCCAGGCTCTGGTAATCGGCACCCTCCTGGGCTCAAAAAAAGCCCGTCTGAAGGACATTGGCGCCTCCTCCTACAACTGCTATGGTCAGTTAGAGAACCGCACTGAAGCCGATCTCCGGCTCCTTATTAGCCAGATGATCCGTATGGGTTATATCACCCAGACAGAAGGAGAATACAGTGTTTTAAAAGCAGGAAATATTGCAGATTTACAAAATAAAAATACAAAGATCATAATAAAGAAATTCAAAGAAAAAGAGAAAATATCAACCACAAAGAAACACAAAACTCCATTCAAAAAGGACAGTTTTTCCGCTTCCACCGAAAGCTCATCCACTGATTCCACCGCCACAAACTCCAGCCACAATTCTGCCCTTTTTGAAGCCTTACGTCAGCTCCGTCTCCAGATTGCCAAGGAAGAATCTGTCCCTCCCTACATCGTCTTCACCGACAGAACCCTTATCGATATGTGCAGTAAACTTCCTCAGAATGAGGATGAAATGCTCAATGTATCCGGTGTAGGACAGAACAAACTTAAGAAATACGGCCAACGATTTTTACAGGAAATTTCCGCATTTCAGTCTGCTAATCACTAGACATTATCTTGCCATTTAATGTGTCGAAAGTTGTTAAATACGTCCGTATTGAAGAACTTTTAATCAACTAAATATCAACTTAAAAAGAGGCCATTGCAAACTCATTTCCAGTCCGCAACGGCCTCCCCTTAAGGAGTTTTATTTACTTTCTTTCACGCTCTTAAATCGCCCCAAGAATCCGTCTGGCATTATCAATCCTCTCCTGCGTTGGAGGTTTCACGCCCTCCAGCGGATAAGGAATCCCCAGCTTTTCCCATTTAAAAATGCCAAGAGTATGATACGGAAGAACTTCCACGCGCTCAACTTTTTTCAGTGTATGGATAAAATCCGCCAGCTGGTGCAGATACTCATCCTTGTCACTGCCCCCCGGTACTAACACATGCCGGATCCAAACAGGCTTACCCATATCCGAAAGCTCACGGGCCATGGCAAGAATATTCGTATTGGTCTGCCCGGTAAGCTTCACATGCTCCTGCTCATTGATCTGCTTGATATCCAGAAGCAGAAGATCTGTATACTTCATCAGCTCCAGCCACTTAGAATGCCACGGCTCCTTAGTCGTATAAGGATTTCCGCTGGTATCCAAAGTAGTATGGACTCCCGTTTCCTTTGCCTTACGGAAAAGCTCTGTGAGAAAATCCATCTGCAAAAGTGGTTCCCCGCCGCTCACCGTGATACCACCCTTATCTCCCCAGTAAGACTTAAACCGAAGTGCTGTCTTCAAAAGTTGATCCGTAGTGTACTCTTTTCCATCTGTCATATTCCAGGTATCCGGATTATGGCAGAACTGACAACGCATAGCACAGCCAGAAAGAAAAATCACATATCTCACTCCAGGTCCGTCCACAGACCCGAAGCTCTCCAGAGAATGAACATAGCCTTTTAACATTTCTAATTCCTTTGCATTCATATTTATAAAAAGGACATGCAACCTCTAACATATATTGTATTGCATGCCCTTTTGTTTCGCCGATACTATTTTAAAATATCAGACTTACATTCTGTCGTGGCAGGTTCTGGCAATAACATCCAGCTGCTGCTCTCTTGTCAGATCGATAAACTTAACTGCATAACCGGAAACACGGATAGTGAAGTTTGCATACTCCTCTTTTTCTGGATGCTCCATAGCATCGATCAGTTTCTCTTTGCCAAATACATTTACGTTCAGGTGATGTGCACCCTGGTTGAAATATCCGTCCAGTACATGTACCAGATTATCTGTACGCTCTTCATCACTATGTCCAAGAGCTTCCGGATTAATGGTCTGTGTATTGGAAATTCCATCCAGTGCATCCTCATAGTCAAGCTTTGCAACAGAGTTCAGGGAAGCAAGAAGTCCGTTCTGCTCTGCGCCGTAGGATGGGTTTGCACCAGGTGCCAGAGGCTCTCCAGCCTTTCTTCCATCAGGAAGAGCTCCGGTAGCTTTACCATAAACAACGTTAGAGGTAATGGTAAGAATAGAAGTGGTTGGCTTGGAATCACGGTAGGTATGGATGTGTTTCAGTTTATCCATGAAGGTGGAAAGCAGATTTCTTGCAATCTCATCTGCTCTGTCATCATCATTACCATAGCGTGGGAAATCACCCTCAACCTGGAAATCAGTGGTAATTCCATCCTCATCACGGATAGCTTTTACCTTCGCATACTTAATAGCAGACAGAGAATCTACTACATGTGAAAATCCAGCAATACCTGTTGCAAAAGAACGCTCAACCTTGGTATCGATAAGCGCCATCTCAGCTGCCTCATAGTAATATTTATCATGCATATAGTGGATCATGTTCAGAGTTCCTACATACAGATGAGCCAGCCAGTCCATCATCTGGTCATATTTCTGCATAACCTCATCATAATCAAGATACTCGGAAGTGATCGGCTTGTACTCCGGTCCTACCTGAGTCTTTAACTTCTCATCCACACCACCGTTGATCGCGTAAAGGAGGCATTTTGCAAGATTTGCACGAGCTCCAAAGAACTGCATTTCCTTACCAGTCTCAGTAGCAGATACACAGCAGCAGATGGAATAATCATCGCCCCATACCGGACGCATAACATCATCGTTCTCATACTGGATAGAACTTGTTGTAACAGAAATATTAGCAGCATATTTCTTGAAGTTTTCCGGCAGCTTGGAAGAATAAAGAACAGTAAGGTTTGGCTCCGGAGCCGGTCCCATATCCTCAAGAGTATGAAGGAAACGATAGTCATTCTTGGTAACCATGTGGCGTCCGTCAACACCAATACCTGCAACCTCAAGAGTTGCCCATACCGGGTCACCGGAGAACAGCTGGTTGTAGGACTCAATTCTTGCAAATTTAACCATACGGAATTTCATTACCATGTGGTCAACAAGCTCCTGTGCCTCTTTCTCAGTGATCACGCCATTCTTAAGGTCTCTTTCAATATAGATATCAAGGAATGTGGAGATACGTCCAACACTCATTGCAGCACCATTCTGGGTCTTAATTGCTGCAAGATATCCAAAGTACAGCCACTGGAATGCCTCATGAGCATTCTTTGCAGGCTCTGAAATATCATAACCATAAACCTTTGCCATCTCTTTCATTCCTTTAAGAGCGCGGATCTGATCTGCGATTTCCTCACGAAGCTGGAAATCATAACGTCTCATACCCTGGCGGTCGCTGTCTGCAAAGTCTTTCTCCTTGCCTGCGATCAGAGCGTCAATACCGTACAGAGCCCCACGTCTGTAATCGCCAACTATACGTCCACGTCCATAAGTATCCGGAAGTCCGGTAAGGATGTGGCTGTGACGTGCTCTTTTCATTTCTGGTGTATAAATGTCAAAAACGCCCTGGTTATGTGTTTTGAACTCATATTTTGTAAACATATCGTGGATCTGAGGATCTACCTTGTAGCCGTACATTTCGCATGCCTGCTCAGCCATTTTGATTCCGCCGTATGGCATAAATGCACGTTTCAGAGGCTTGTCTGTCTGAAGTCCTACAACCTTCTCAAGATCCTTCAGGTCTTCAGAAATATATCCTGGTCCGTATGCGGTCAGGCCTGTGACAATCTTTGTCTCCATGTCAAGCACACCATTGTTGGCACGCTCTGCTTTCTGCAGCTCCTGCAGCTTTCCCCACAGTTTGTCAGTTGCCTCGGTCGGGCCTTCCAGGAAAGAATCGTCTCCGTCATAAGGGGTATAATTGTGACGGATAAAATCACGAACGTTAATTTGTTCTTTCCAACGACTTCCTTCGAAGCCTTCCCACTGTGCAAAATCTTTCATTCTTGTACCTCTTTCTTTATTTTATAGTTCTCCGCGTATATTGAAGAATTGTTATTGGTTTAACGATTGTAGTATACGAGATTGTTTTTTTTCCGTCAATCGGTTTGGGGCATGCTTTTAATAAAGTACAATTTATCTGGTAAAAAATGGATTTTCCTATATATAAGTCCTATATTCTGTACTTTAATTCATTTTTCCATTTGTAAGTCCCATTTTCACTGTAGTAAATACAGAGAAATATTCTCGATATACTTTGTTAAATTTTATCAACTTAATTGAAGGGGGCTATCGCTTAACGAATAAATTTTCGTGAAGCTCTCGATGGTCTTATCTGCATCGCCATGTTCAATGCCATCACGGAGCGTGTTGCTGTGAACGAAGTGGACAATAACTTATACTCCTTTCTGCTTGCTAAAAATTTAAGTATTTGTTTTACTATTATCTTGTCATATGTTATCCTATTCTTACAACATTAAGGGGGAAACAAATGTAATGGAAAAGAAATCAAACCATTTTTCAGGACAGCTTGGTTTTGTCCTGGCTGCAGCCGGAAGTGCTGTAGGAGTGGGAAATTTGTGGAGATTCCCATACCTTGCCGCAAAAGACGGAGGCGGCTTATTTTTAATTATCTATCTGATTCTGGTACTTACCTTCGGATTTACCCTTCTCACCTCGGATATTGCGATCGGACGGCGTACACAGAAGAGTGCCATCGGAGCCTATACCCAGATGCATCCCAGATGGAAGTTCCTGGGAATCCTTACATTCCTTGTACCAGTGCTTATTATGACCTATTACGCGGTCATCGGCGGATGGATTACCAAATATGCGGTGGTATACATAACCGGTCAGGCACAGGCAGCTGCCGCAGATGACTATTTTACAGCCTTTATCACCTCTTCCACTTCACCGGTGATCTTCGCACTGCTTTTCATGGGTGTTACTGCTTTCATTGTATACAATGGCGTGGAAAAGGGGATTGAAAAAGTATCCAAATGGATGATGCCGGTCCTACTGGTTCTGGTCGTAGTGATTGCAGTGTATTCTCTTACGATTTCACATACGGATGCTTCCGGTCAGCTTCGCACCGGCTTACAGGGATTTCTTTACTACCTGACGCCTGACCTTGAAGGACTGACTGTGCATCGTTTTCTGCAGATTCTGCTGGATGCCATGAGCCAGCTGTTCTTTTCACTCAGTGTATCCATGGGAATTATGATCACCTACGGCTCCTATGTAAAACCTGAAGTGAACCTGAACAAAGCGATCAATCAGATTGAAATTTTTGACACAGGTGTTGCCTTTCTTGCAGGTGCCATGATCATCCCGGCTGTATATGTGTTTTCCGGCACTGAAGGAATGGGTGCCGGACCAAGCCTGATGTTTATTTCCCTGCCAAAGGTATTTTCTGCAATAGGAAAAGCTGGTACCTTCGTAGGAATCCTGTTTTTCGTAACTGCTATTTTTGCAACCTTGTCTTCCTGTATTTCCGTACTGGAATCTATTACTGCAAACTGCATGGAAATTTTTCATACCAGCCGTAAAAAAACAGTTCTTGTTTTATCTGTGATCTACCTTGCAGCTTCCGCAGTTATCGCTTTGGGATACAGCATTTTCTATGTGGAAGTGAAGCTTCCGAACGGTTCTGTGGGACAGCTTCTTGATATTATGGATTACATCAGCAACAGTGTTATGATGCCGTTTATTGCACTGCTTTCCACGATTCTCATCGGTTGGGTCGTAACGCCGGATTATGTGATTAGCGAAATGGAAAGAAGCGGGGATAAGTTCCGCAGGAAAAAATTGTACCGTGTCATGATCCGCTTTGTTGCACCGGTTATGATGTTTATTCTGTTTTTACAGTCTACAGGGATTTTATCTTAAACTGCGGAGCATGTTTGAAGAAGACTTTCCGCAAGATGTGCCTCACAATTTGCGAAAGATTATATTGTAAAAAAACATCCAGCCTGCCATCGTTGTATGGAGACTGGATGTTTTTTATAATTTGTAATTGTAAAGATACTGAAGCTTTATTAATTTCTCACTGCCAGCGGTGTTCTGCCTCTTCGATTTCCTCAATAAACATTAAAAGGAAGCTGATGAGAAGCAGGATGCTGGATACCCAGATGGCTCTTTCACCGTAAGCCATTGAAAGTCTGCCGCCAATTCCTGCGCCAATAGCAAACAGGAAAATAATGGCGAAGTAGCATAAGGCCTGACGAAGCAGGCGTGGCTTTCTTTCACGCATGTAAGCGGAAAGGGCTGCAGTGCCACTTCTCAAATTTCCGATGCACATGGTGCTGGCGTAGGCATTTCCTTCAACCTTTCGGAAGGTCTGCACCTGAAGGGCGCAGGAGAAGGATACCAGGGTGGTGGCAAGCACGTTCAGGTTCCCTGGGATGAAGCCAACCAAAAACAGCAGGATGATCTCTACCAGAAGGATTCCCTGGCGCCAGTGAAGGCGTCTGGCATAGCGGAATTTTTCCTGAATGCGTTCCGCTAACAGAACTCCAAGAAAGAATGCGGTCAGGGGAATGAGATAATGCAATCCTGCTTTCACTTCGCCGTTCATAAACCGCTCACTCATCAGTACCACGTTTCCGGTCTGGGCGTTGGAGAAAACGCCATCGCGGGTAAAATAGGTATAGGCATCCTGAAATCCTCCTGACACTGCAAGGAATGCACTGTTTATGAATGCTTCTGAGGTCTGTACCCTTTTATGATGGTCCATAATAAGCTCCTTCTTTCGTCTTTTGTCTTTCGTATACATACATATTTTCAGATTATAGAATAAATAATGCTTTCTGTAAACATCTATTTTGATATGTGGAGTATATATATCTTATATGCCTGAAGCGTATTTGAAAAAGACTTTCTGCAGGATTTCCGTCACAATTATTAGTTTTCTTTATGCGCTTCCAGATACTCTTTTCTTCCCTCTTCATAAAGATTGTTGCCTTCGCTGTCAATAATGACTACAAGGGGCATATCTTCTACGTAAAGCTTACGGAGAGCTTCTGCACCCAGATCCTCGTATGCGATAAGCTCCGCTTTTTTGATGCATTTGGCAAGAAGGGCGCCGGCACCGCCGATGGCTCCGAAGTAAACACCGTGATATTTTTTCATGGCTTCTACTACTTCAGGCAGACGTGCTCCTTTTCCGATCATTCCACGGGCTCCTACAGACATCATGGTTGGTGCATAGGCATCCATACGGCCACTGGTAGTTGGTCCGGCAGATCCGATGACCTGGCCTGGTTTTGCAGGAGTTGGTCCTACATAATAAATTGTTGCATCTGTTGGATCAAAAGGAATCTTTTCGCCTTTTGCAAGAGCCTCACACATACGTTTGTGTCCTGCGTCACGGGATGTGTAGATGGTTCCGGTAAGGAGAACCTGATCTCCTGCGTGAAGGGTTTTTGCCAGTTCTTCGGTCAGAGGCAGTGTAATATGTCTTCTTTCCATGATCAGATCACCTCCGTTTTGTGGCGGGTAACGTGGCAGTTGATGTTGACTGCACATGGCATTCCCGCAATGTGAGTAGGCATTGTCTCAATATTCAGGCCGATGGCTGTGGTCTTTCCTCCAAAGCCCTGTGGTCCGATTCCAAGCTTGTTTACTTTCTCCAGCATTTCGTCTTCCAGCTCTGCATAATATGGATCCGGATTGTGGGAATCCAGAGGACGCATCAGTGCCTTCTTTGCAAGAAGAGCACATTTGTCAAAGGTTCCGCCGATTCCAACACCTACAACCATAGGAGGACATGGGTTCGGACCTGCTGTCTCAACGACTTCCAGAATGAAATCCTTGATTCCCTGAAGTCCTGCAGATGGCTTGAACATACGGATCATACTCATGTTCTCACTTCCGAAGCCCTTCGGGCCAACTGTGATCTTCACTTTATCACCAGGAACGATTTCTGTATAGATCATAGCCGGTGTATTGTCTCCTGTATTTCCACGGCGTACAGGATCTTTTACAACAGATTTGCGAAGATATCCGTTTGTATATCCGCGGCGTACACCTTCATTGATGGCATCAGTAAGATCTCCGCCAACAAAGTGCACATCCTGTCCAATTTCAAGGAACACACATGCCATTCCTGTATCCTGGCAGATCGGTACATTTTCGTTATCTGCAATATCAAAATTCTCGATAATATTGTCAAGGATACCCTTGGCAATCTCTCCGTCTTCGCATGCGCGGCATGTTTTGATAGCGCATTTTACGTCTTCCGGAAGATGTTCGTTTGCTTCGATACAGAGTTTTTCGATGACGTCTGTAAGTCTGCTTACTTCTACTTCACGCATTTTGGTAAGCTCCCTTCTTTCATTTATGGCATACCGCCAAAAGGCGACATATCCTTTTACATTATATAAAAAGCTTCCGGTACCGGCAATTTAACGGTACCGGAAGTTCTTTTTAACTATCTGGTTATTATCTCTGCTCGTGACGGGCGTAGTTTGGAAGCAGTAATGGAGATACTTTATCGGTCTCTGCTCCTGCTGCTTTTAACTCTTTCTCATATGCGTAAATATGATCCAGATTCATTTTTCCAAGCTCTACCTCTTTGCATTTTGCAGCAGCCTTTTTACCGGCATTTCTTCCAAATACGATTACGTCCAGAAGAGAGTTGCCCATCAGTCTGTTTCTTCCGTGGATTCCGCCTGCAGCTTCTCCTGCAACCAGAAGGTTCGGGATTTCTTTTGTAAATCCGTCTCCATCAATTTCCAGACCACCGTTCTGGTAATGAAGAGTAGGATAGATCACGATCGGGACTTTTCTCATGTCAACGCCGTAGTTCATGTACATACGGAACATAGCCGGGATTCTCTTTTCGATGGTTCCCTCGCCTCCAAGGATCTCGATCATCGGAGTATCCAGCCATACACCTTTCAGTCCACCAGGAACCTCTACGCCACGGCCTTCCTCACACTCACGGATAACACCGGAAGCATTGACATCACGGGTTTCCAGAGGGTGAATATAAGCTTCTCCGTTTGCATTTACAAGCTGCGCGCCAACGGAACGGACCTTCTCTGTTACCAGCGCGCCAAGGATCTGTGACGGATAAATGGCACCAGTCGGATGGTACTGGATAGAATCCTGATAAAGAAGGGAAGCACCTGCTCTGTAACCAAGTACAAGACCATCTGCAGTTGCGCCATAGTGGTTAGAGGTAGGGAATCCCTGATAGTGCATTCTTCCAGCTCCGCCAGTTGCAATGACAACGGTTTTTGCTCTTGCAACGGAGTAATCGCCGGTTTCCATGTTAAGAAGAACAGCACCTGCAGTCTGTCCTTTTTCATCTTTCAGAAGTTCTACAGCAGAAGTAAATTCTACTACCGGAATGCCAAGGTTCAGAACCTCGTCACGGATAGTACGCATGATTTCAGATCCGGAATAATCCTTTGCAGCATGCATTCTCTTTCTGGAGGTTCCGCCACCGTGTGTGGTGATCATGGTTCCATCGTCTTCTTTGTCGAACTCAACGCCAAGATCGTTCAGCCATTTAATTGCATCCGGAGCTTCCATTACAAGTCTCTTTACCAGCTCTGGTTTTGCAGCAAAATGTCCGCCGCCGAAGCAGTCCAGATAATGCTGTACAGGAGAATCGTTTTCTTTGTCAGCTGCCTGGATTCCACCTTCTGCCATCATGGTGTTGGCATCACCGATACGAAGTTTGGTCACGATCATAACGTTGGCACCTGCATTGTGTGCTTCGATGGCACAGGAGGAGCCTGCACCGCCGCCGCCGATTACAAGTACATCTACATCATAATCGATTTTGTTAAGGTCAATTTTTTCATTCAGAAGACGGCTTTCGGAGTGAAGCATTTCTGCCAGTTCCAGTGGTGCCTTCTGTCCTTTGTTTGGTCCTACTTTGATTTCTGCAAATGCATCCGGGTTATAGTCTGGATGGAATTTCTTAAGAAGAGCATCTTTCTCATCAGCGCTCAGACGTCTTGGCTCTGTTGCCATACGCTGTGCTCTTGTAGCCTCTACCTTTTTGATGGATTCCATCATATTTTCTGGATATGGTGCGTACATGTTTTTATGCCCTCCTTATTTCTCAATTTCTCTGTTGTTGTAAAGTTCTTCCATGTCTGTGATCGGTTTCTGCATGATCTGCTCGATCAGGTCATCATATTTACCTTCATGAATCTCTTCTACACGTTTTTCAAGATGCTCACTCTTAGGAGCAATGTATTTTCCTGTGAGACGTCTTGCAAGAAGGCCTACCATCGGATGGGAGATACCTGCCGGACATCTTACGGAACAGCATCCGCAGCTTACGCAGTCAAAGGATTCTTCTGCGCATTTCTCAAGCTCACCTCTCTGCGCATATGCGATGTACTGCATTACATTTAAGCCCTGGGTACATGCTTTTGTACATGCGTTACAGCCGATACAGCTGTAAATTTCCGGGTAGAGCTCCATCATGACCTGCTGGTTTGGCTGAAGGTCTTCGATGTTGTAGAGTCTCTTGTCTGTAGGGAAGAACGGGATGCTTGCTACATACATGCCTTCCTGTACCTGTGTCTGACAGGCAAGACATGTTTTCAGCTCGTTTTCACCTT